>Ga0182015_10006327_pt1 | contig 11937 bp, 11 predicted proteins | sample 712P3MmetaG_FD_120478 | JGI IMG/M metagenome (GOLD analysis project Ga0182015, IMG submission 120478) | Permafrost microbial communities from Stordalen Mire, Sweden - 712P3M metaG | ecosystem: Environmental > Terrestrial > Soil > Wetlands > Permafrost | place: Sweden: Stordalen | collected...
AGGTAATCGAATACAGATTTCGGCACTCTGTGACGAGCGATCGGACGGAAGTCCTCGATGCAAACCACCCGCGGCGACGCCACAGCGCGAGACGCTCTCGTCATGTGCGATTCCAGTCTGGACTTCGTATCAGGCGGATATGGTACCACTGGCCGAAACCTTGAGAAAAGCGAAGAAGGGATCGTGTGGGGCGGACACTCCTGTCCGCTGCCTTTTACTTTATTGTTGACCTTGAGCCGCCGTTGCTGAATGCGCCAACGGGTCTAGTTTAGGAAGTATTGCCGGTAGAGGGTATCGCGCTGCGCGGGCCGGAATCCGGCATCGCGGATGATGCGGCGCAACTCTTCCTCCGTAGTGCAGTTCGTGACTCCAGCGGCGCGGACGACGTTCTCTTCGAGCATCACCGAACCCACATCGTTGCCGCCGAAGCGCAATCCCATCTGGCAGACCTTTAGACCTTGCGTGACCCAGCTCGATTGCACGTTGAGGAAGTTGGATAGATACAAGCGCGAAATGGCCAGCACTTTCAAATATTCGACGGCAGTCGCTTCGTCCCAGTGACGGCCACCCAGAGCCGTGTTTTGCGGCTGGAAACTCCACGGGATGAATGCAGTAAACCCACCGGTTTCTTCTTGCAAATCATAGAGTTCCTGTAAATGATTGATGCGATGCTTGTAATCCTCGCCCACGCCAAACATCATGGTCGCGGTGGTGCGCATGCCGATCTGGTGGGCGGTTCGGTGAACGTTGATCCAGTCGCCGGTCAGGCATTTCAGGCGAGCGATTTTGTAGCGTACTTCGTCGTCGAGAATTTCCGCACCACCGCCGGGAATGGAATCAAGACCGGCATCGCGCAGACGCAGAATCGTCTCCCGAATACTGAGGCTGCTGTACTCAGCGATGGCGATGATCTCGGAAGCGGAATAACAATGGAGGTGCACCTGCGGAAAACGCTCTTTGATGCCGTGCAGCATTTTCTGATGCCAGTCGATCTTGAGATCGGGATGCAGCCCGCCCTGCATCAGCACGCCGGTGCCGCCCAGTTCAACGGTCTCGCGAATCTTTTCGTAGATGGTATCGAAATCGAGGATGTAACCTTCTCTTGCCGCCGGGCCTGTCAGCGGGCGGTAGAAGGCGCAGAAGGTGCAGTATTCGGTGCAGAAGTTCGTGTAGTTGATGTTGCGGTCGATGATGTAAGTGACCACGCCTTCAGGATGAAGCTGTCGCCTGACAGCGTCGGCTTCCATGCCGATGCCGATCAGGTCGTCGGATTCGAACATCTCCAGGGCTTGCTGCTTGGTGAGCGACATGTGCAACTCAATTCTAAAGGACGACGGCGGCTGGCTCCAAATGCGACCTGAGTCGTCATTTCTGCTTCATCCGCAAATACTGAATGATACTCATCAGCGCGCCGACGACCGCAAGGCCGATGAGGATGGCCATTGCCGGTTTGTAGTAGTGAGAAAAGAAACGAAGAATGTGGGTACCGTAGTGAAAACCCAGAAAGGCCGCAATCGAGTAGCGAACGGCTCTCCCTAACGTTAAAGCGCCAAGAAATTTCACACGCGAATATTGCATGGCGCCCGCCGCCACTAAAAACGGCACGAAGGGAAATGGCGGAGGCAATAGCGCAGGAATCGCAACCGCGCCGAACCCCCAGCGCCCAAAGGCCTTCGAGACTTTCTGCGCGCGTTTTTTCGAGAGCTTGCGCTCCATGGTTTCCTTGCCGCCCTTGCGCGCCAGTGCGTAGGTGATGTAGCCGCCGATCACGGCGCCCAGCGTGGCCATGGCCGCGTAGTAGGGCCAGGGATGATCATGGCGAGCGGCCAGCCATATAGCTAGAACATCCATGCTCCCGGTCAGCGGGATCACGGAGTTGTCGGCCACTCCCAAGACGACAAGGCCCGGTCCTCCCATGCGGCGCAGATGTCGCCACAGAGACATCGCCAATACAGGATGAAGGTGAAAAAGCATTCAGATGGTTGGAGTCTACAGGTTAAGCTCTTGATTGCGCTATACAGGCTTTCGTGGTGCTCAGGAATCTTATCCCCGGAGCAACTGGCAGCGCGCCAATCTCACTCGCGTAGCGATAAAAAAGTCGCAGGCCTTCCAGGCAGGGTGCGTCAAGGTGGTAATAAATGTTTTTTGTGAGGTAGGAACGCACATCCACCTCAGGGATTCCGAGGCGAGGCGCCCATTCGAGGATGATCTGGCCAAGGCTCGCGGGTTCGAGTCCGTGGTCACGGGATTTCTGAAACACGGCAGGCAAGTCTAGCAAGCACGCCGCCTCATCCAGTGCGGCCTGACGAATCGCCCAGAAGGCGAAGACAAATGGTTTGCCAGTGTAATGGATCCATTCGCCAGCCAGATCGAGCGTGAGATAACGGGAGCGATCGATCTGCAGAGCAGGATCTCCAATGATCAATCCAGCATCGTGCTCGGCCAGCATTTTGTCCAAATCAGGCTGCATCGCGGTGAATGTCCGTCCGCCGCCCAGCCATTTCTCAAACAAAACCTTCGTCAGCGCCACCGAAGTCATAGAAGAGGTGTCCAAAGCTACGGTGCGAATCTTTTCTACCGGCACCTTGCTCACCAGCAAAATGGAGCGGACGGGCCGCCGCGAGGCGATGGCGACATCGGGCAATACCATCAATCCTGGAATTTGCGCATACGCGGCAGCGGGAATAATTCCGATGTCAGCGGTTCCAGCCTGCAGTGCGCGAGCGCAGCCCGACGGCAGAGTATAGGAAATGTCGAACTCCCTTCCCCCGTCGCCATGTTCAAAATCCCACATGAGAGGAGCAGTATTGAGGTAGGAAATCGCAGATACGCGCAGACGTCTCATTCCTCCTTTGATTTTAGCAGACCATTTTTCGATCTTTTACGGTTTCCCTTGACTCGAGCCTTCCGCGAATCACCGTCCGCGCATCTGGAGAAGATCGGAGCTTGAACTTGCCGAACGCTGTCGCTGTACAAAGGACCCACATTCTGGAATGGCTTGCCATCCCACTGACGCACGCGCTAGGACCGACCAGGGCGCGAAAACTCCTGGAACATTTCGGCAGCGCGGAGGCCGTTTTTCGTGCATCCCTGACGGAACTGGAAAGCACCGGCATACAAGCCGTCTCCGCGCAATCGATTGCCACCGGAAAATCGGCGGAACTTGCACGAGAGGAGATGGCACGCGCCGCTGCCGCTGGGGTGACAGTTGTTTCTGGTGAAGGCGCGTGCTACCCGCCGTGGTTGAAGGAAATCTACGACCCGCCGTTGGTTCTCTGCGTGCGCGGTAATCCTGAACTGCTCAGGCCGCCCGGCATCGCCATCCTACTCCGTACGGGTCGGGGATGGCGAAGCATTTGGCGTGTGACCTGGCGGCACCCGGATTACTGATCATCAGCAGTATGGCCGGGGGCGTCCATACCGCCAGCCATCGTGGAGCGATCGCGGCAAAAGGCAAGACGATCGCGGTGTTCGGCACGGGGGTCGCCGTAATTTATCCAAAAGAAAATTCGCGCTTATCGGAACAGATTCTTGCTCTCGGCGGAGCGCTGATTTCCGACTTCGGAATGGAAACCTTTTGCGCGCCGCAGAACTTTCCCATCCGCAACCGAATTTTAGCGGCATGTCGGTCGGCGTGCTCGTGGTAGAAGCCGCGCAATACTCTGGAACGCGCATCACGGCGCGCTGCGCGCTCGAGCAAAAATCGCGACGTTTTCGCCGTCCCGGGGAAGGCTACAAACGAGAACTCCCTGGGGACCAAATCCTCTGATCAAGCAAGGCGCAAAGCTCTTCGCTACATGGGAGGACGTGTGGGAAGACCTGCCCGCGGTGGTCACTCTTGCCTTGACTCCTCCGGCCCGTCCGAATCCGGCGCGCCGGCTTCCGCATCTCTATTCCCGGATGAGGTCCCGCCGCCGCCGCATGAGAAGAGACTCCTGAATTTGCTGAAAGCCGACGAAACGACGCACCTCGACGAACTGGTGGAACGTCTGGAAAACGAAATGTCATCTTCTGAAATCATCGCTGCATTATCCGAACTGGAGCTGACCGGCAAAATAAGGCAAATGCCCGCGAAGAATTTTGTGAAGAGCTTCTAAATGCAGTTTCTGGCTCCTGGCTCAAACGGGCACCGACTGATGGAAGACTTTTAGGATTTGCGGGCTTGGGCCAAGGCGCACGAGATGACTCTAGCTGTCTATCAAAAGCGCCGCGCTTTTCCCCAAGAGGAGATGTATGGGCTGACGAGCCAATTGTGCCGTGCTGCCGTGCTTCGGTTGGGGCCGAAGGGTGGGGGGAAGGTCAAGATGCTGAGATGAGACGGTTTGTTCAAATCGCTCGTGGCTCTGCCAATGCGGGGAATATCGTTTCTTGCTCGCGAAGGATTTGGATGCGGATGAGCACAAAGTTGTCGACGCAAAGATCCTGGATGTCCAGCACATGTTGGCAGCGCTATCCCAAATCCCAAAAGGCACCGTTTTGGCTAGCAGCCAGTAGCTAGAAGCTGACAGCTTTCTCGCAGTAACTTGTTGTCCCCATCCCATTCGTGCTAGCTTCGAAACGAATTCTTACGAACAGAGGATCCATTGTTAAAAAGTTTAGTCATCGTCGAATCGCCGGCCAAGGCGAAGACCATCCAGAAATATCTGGGAAAGGGATTTACTGTCGAGGCCTCCCTTGGCCATGTGAAAGATCTTCCCAAAAGCACACTGGGTGTGGATACCGACGACAACTTTGAGACCGACTACGTCGTGATCCCGGGGAAAGAAAAGGTTCTGGCAAGGCTGAAGAAGCTGGCGGGCCATATGGACGCGATCTACCTCGCGCCTGATCCGGACCGTGAAGGCGAGGCCATTGCCGCACATCTCGCGGGTGAACTGGATACCAACGGCCATTCGAAGAAAAGCAAAAAGAAGAAGAGTAAGAAAAAGGATGATACGGATGCGCCGCCTCGCATCCAGCGGGTAACGTTCAACGAAATTACCAAGCGGGCCGTGCAAGCGGCCTTCGAACATCCGCGTGCGATCGACCAGAATCTGGTAGATGCTCAGCAGGCGCGGCGCGTGCTCGACCGGCTCGTCGGCTATCAAGTGTCGCCGCTGCTGTGGGATAAAGTCCGTCGTGGCCTCTCCGCCGGACGCGTGCAAACCGTCGCGCTCCGATTAATTGTGGAACGCGAACGCGAGATCAAGGCGTTCGAGAAAAAAGAATATTGGACGATCGATGCGCACCTCGCAGCCAGCAAGCCTCCCGCCTTCGACGCGCGCTTTTTAGGTAAAGGCGAAGAAAAGATTGAGGTCACGAATGGCGAGGATGCGGAGAAGATCCGCGCGGCGCTTGATCAGGCAGACTGGATTGTGCGCTCGGTCGACAAGAAGGAGCGTCGCCGCAACGCTGCGCCTCCATTCACCACCAGCAAATTGCAGCAGGACTCTTCCCGCAAGCTGCGCTTTAGCGTAAAGCGCACAATGATGATTGCGCAACGCTTATATGAAGGTGTGGAACTCGGCGAAGAGGGCTTGGTCGGCCTGATCACCTACATGCGTACCGATTCCACTCGCGTAGCTCCCGAAGCGATTCAGGAAGTCCGCGAATATGTCGGTCAGGAATACGGCGCGGCCTATCTTCCCGAAACTCCAAACACATATAAGGAAAAGAAGGAAGCGCAGGCCGCGCACGAAGCCATCCGTCCCACCGCGGCCATGCGCCACCCGGACCAGGTAAAGCAGTATCTAAAAGAAGATGAATTCAAGGTCTACAAACTGATCTGGCAGCGCTTTGTCGCATCGCAGATCATGCCTGCTGTATTCGACCAGACGACAGTTGACGTCGATGCAAGAGCGAAGAGCGGCGATATTTTCTGGTTTCGCGTTACGGGTTCAGTGCTGAAGTTCGACGGCTTCCTGCGAGTCTACGAAGAATCGAAGGAAGGCAAGGACGAAGAAGACGAAGAGCTGAAGCATAAGCTCCCGGCACTGGAAGCCGGGCAGAAACTTACGTTGAAGGAGCTGAAGCCAGAACAACACTTCACCGAACCACCGCCGCGCTACAACGAGGCGTCGCTGGTCAAGGAACTCGAAGAACGCGGCATTGGGAGGCCTTCCACCTACTCCGCGATTCTTTCGACCATTCAAGAGCGGCAGTACGTGCAAAAGTCAGGCGGTAAATTTACGCCGACCGAGATCGGGTTGGTCGTGACCGACTTGCTCGTGGAAAACTTCCGCGACATTTTCGACGTGGCCTACACCGCCCGTCTGGAAGAAGAACTCGACGAGATCGAGGAGGGCAAAGAGAAGTGGACCGACACGCTTGCCGACTTCTACAAGAAATTCCAGAAGGATCTCAAATATGCCGAAAAGCATATGGAGAATATCAAGCGGATGGAGAAGCCGACAGATGAGAAGTGCGAACGCTGTGGCGCGCCGCTGGTAATCAAATGGGGCAAGCACGGATCCTTCTACGCGTGCAGTACTTACGACAAAGAGGATGAAAACACCTGCACTTTCACCAAAGAAAATCCGATAAATCTGCCTGACCTCGATTCCGCCGACGTGCAGGAAACTACGCAGGAAGAATATTGTGAGAACTGCGGGCGGGTGATGGTGCTCAAGCGCGGCCGCTTCGGTCAGTTCATGGCCTGCACGGGTTATCCTGATTGCAAAACTACGCGGCGTCTCGACCAGGGTAAAAAAGTTCCGGACATTCCGCTTGATGAGCTCTGCCCGAAGTGCGGACGGAACATGATGATCCGTCACGGGCGCTTCGGCGAGTTCACCGCGTGCAGCGGATATCCCGAATGCAAGTATGTGAAGCAGAACTTCATCGGGGTAAAGTGTCCCGAATGCAAAGACGGCGAACTGGTCGAAAAGCGAGCCCGCAAGGGCAACACATTCTACGGGTGCGGAAACTATCCGAAGTGCAAATTCACTTCGGCGCACAGACCGATTGCTGAGAAGTGTCCGAACTGCGGCGGCGAATATCTGGTCGAGAAGAATTTGAAGTCGGGACCGGTCGTCGCCTGCCCAAAGAAAGAATGCGACTACGAGCGACCGGCGCCGCCCCCGGGAGCGGCCGCCACTAGCGCATAGCGTGAACCTGTGTCTGTGTGAACCTGGATTTCTGGCAGCACCTTGCGGCGCCTGCCGCAAACCACAACAGGCTCCAATTTGACGAAGGAGAATCGATGCCCAGGAAACCGACCTTTGACGATGCTCAACTAATCCTCCAACTCTACGACCTGCGCCGCGAGCCGGAAATGCGCAAGGCGCGCCATTGGTGGCTTGTCGAATTCTGGCCGCGGAACGCTGACGATTTCGTAAAGATTGCCTCGGCCCTGGGCTCGCCGGAAAACAACTGGCTGCGGCAGGTTGGCAGCTACTGGAGCATGGCGGCCTCCTTCGTGCTACAGGGAGCCCTCAGCGAAGAAATGTTCATCCAGCCTGCAGTGAGTGGAGAAATGTTTTTTCTGCTCGCGAAGGTTCATCCATTCCTCAAAGAGCTGCGACAAAAGCTTGATGACCCGCAGCTGTTCGGAAACATCGAGAAAGTCATTACCGCCTCTAAGTTCGGGCGGGAGCGGCTGAAGTTCACGCTCAATCGCGTTGAAAGAATGCGGGAGAAGCTTGCCCCCACTAAGGCGAGCTAGAAAGACGAACTAGAATTGGTGAACGAGAATTAATGTCGCTCGGGCTTCCTCGGGCCCGGAAATTGGGCGAGGCTGCTTCATCCTCGGTGGTCAGGACAGCCGGTCGCAGACCGCTCTGCCAGGTACTATCCTAATCAGGACAGTACCCTTTGTCCCCTTTGTCATGGAACCAAGTTTCGCGGCACGTGATCTGTTATGCTAATCGGCTGTGCGGATGATCTGGTGGTTTCTGATCCTGGGTGTTAGTGCGCTTGTCGTAGTGTCTGTCGTGATCGCTTTGTACATGCGTTTGTGGCGACACTGGCAGGCCTCGCATGCAGCCCAGGAACGAAGCGTTATCAGGGCGGACAGCAAGCGTCAGTAGGCAATTCTTGAACCTCATACCACTCCGCGTTACGAATTCGGAGGCTTTCCATGAATAAACTAGCGACGCAAACTTTAGGTAATTCAAAGGAACACTATTCCATCCCTGAGTCTGCGCGTCAGGTCGCCCTTGTCATTGGGGGCAGCGTATTCGTAGCATTGTGTGCTCACATTACAATCCCCTTGCCATTCACTCCGGTGCCACTGACGGTGCAGAATTTCGGAGTGCTGTTGGTTGGTCTGTTGCTGGGCAGCCGCCGCGGTCTTGCGGCACTCGTGCTTTATCTGGGCGAAGGCGCTCTGGGACTTCCCGTCTTCAGCCCCTTGGGCCCAGGAGGAATCGCGCAACTGTTCCACGGCGCCACTGCTGGATTTTTGCTGACCTACCCGCTGGTTGCGTGGACGTCTGGGTATGTCATGGAACATGGACGTAAAAGCTTTGCCCGTGCCGCGATAGGTGGCCTTCTTGGTGAAGTTGTACTCTTCACTGGAGGTCTGGCGTGGCTCGCGGTCCTGACCCATTCCGTGATGCAGGCTTTCCGTTGGGGCCTTTATTGGTTTCTGTTCGCAGAAATAATTAAGGTGATGATGGCTGCCGGAATTGCGGTTCGGTGGCAGCGCTCCCGGCGTTAGAGGCGCAGCTCAAACTTTGGAGTTGAAGAGATGACGGTAACTTCCGAACAAGAAACACCATCCCGTGCCGGCGACTCACAAGTGCGCGAGATTTCCATCGCTCACAGCCCGGATTCCGATGATGCGTTCATGTTTTACGGTCTTGCCACAAACAAAGTTCGCGTACCGGGAGTGCGCTTCACCCACACGCTTTGCGATATCGAGACATTGAACCACAAGGCGCGCGACGGTGTATACGATGTAACCGCGATTTCATTTCACGCCTATCCTTATATTCAGGATCTGTACGCGCTGATGTCGTGCGGCGGCAGCGTAGGCGAAGGTTACGGGCCCATGATCGTTTCGCCGCGCGCATTTAGCGAGAGTGAAGTTAAGGGTAAACGTATTGCCGTCCCCGGCACTCTTACAACTGCATATCTCGCTCTGCAGCTGTTTGCTCCGGGAATTGAGACGGAAGTGGTGCCATTCGATCAGATCATTCCACAGGTGCTCGAAGGGAAATTCGAAGCTGGACTCATCATCCACGAAGGCCAGTTGACTTATGACAAGGCTGGCTTGCATCGTGTCGTCGACCTCGGCCGCTGGTGGCAGAAGATGACCGGACTGCCGCTGCCGTTGGGAGGCAATGCCATCCGCCGGGCTCTCGGTCGGGCGCTTATTTCGGCAGTCAACGGCGCATTGCGAGACAGCATTCAATACGCGCTTGACCATCGCGAAGAAGCGTTGTCCTATGCCATGCAGTTCGCTCGCGATCTCGACCCGCAAACTGCCGACCGGTTCGTTGGCATGTACGTAAACGAGCGCACGCTTGACTACGGTCCGGAAGGACGCGAGGGCGTTGCTCGTCTGCTCGACATGGGCCACAAGGCGGGCATCATTGGACCTGCAGCGCGCGTAGATTGGGTGGCTTAAGAAACTTTTAGCTCTTAGCTGCTGGCTTTCGATTAGCGCACGCGCCTGTATCATCATTATTCGTGCGATTCAGCCAATCGCCAAAGTCAAAGAGCCATAAGCTTGTCTTCTCAAACCCTCCTGATCGACGCGGATGATACGCTCTGGGAAAACAATATTTACTTCGAGCGCGCCATCGCGCGATTCATTTCCTTCCTCAATCATCACGAGTTTTCTCCCGAGCAGGTGCGCGGAGTACTCAATGATGTGGAGCGGGAATGCATCGTGACGCATGGTTACGGCCTTCACAGCTTTGCTAACGCTCTAGTGAATACGTTTGAGAAGCTCAGTGTGAATCCGGTCACGCCCGAGTTGCATGCCCAGATCAACAGCTTTGCGCACACCATTGCCGACCATCCGATCGAGGTCTTGCCCGACGTTACAGAAACGCTGCAATATCTTCGCCCCAAACATCACCTCATCCTTATGACCAAGGGCGCCATTCAAGAGCAAACCGGAAAGATTGAGCGCTCCGGACTGCGAAACTACTTTGCGGCAACAGAGATCGTCGCGGAAAAAGACGCCGCAGCTTATCATTGCATCGTAGAAAAGCATGGACTCGATCGGGCATCGACCTGGATGATCGGCAACAGCCCGAAATCTGACATCAATCCCGCTCTGGCTACCGGTTTGAACGCCGTGTTCGTCCCTCATGGCAACACCTGGATTCTCGAACATGATGAAGTTAGTGCGGCTCCTCCGCCGCAGCGCTTGATCATTGTCGGCAGTTTCGCGGAGCTGCACGAACATTTCTGAAGCGGCTTGCCGCGGGACAGAATCAATTTAGCGATCCCATTTTTCGTCCCTGAGTAAAGCACCAAACTAACCAACAACGCTCTCTCCCAGCGGCTGTTCGCGCGTGTTACGCTCATTCTGCTCGGCTTTCCTGTACGAACGTGGAGACAAATAATTTCCGCAGGCTGTTGCGCACTGTTGAAGCTCTTTCCGACCTCGGACCGGAGCTCACAGCCGAGCGCGAGTTCACTGAAACATCGCGCCGCATGCTCTCTGCCGTGATGGAAGCGGCAGGGGCTCGCGAAGGAGCTCTCTTCGTTTTCAACGACAAGCCCACCATGCTGACATCCGTCGCGTCCGAGGGCTTCGCGATGCTTCCCGAACCCGCCTTTATTCCTCTTCTTCCGAAGCACGTCCACGCACTTACCACGGCACGCGGACCGATTGTGCTCAACGCTTCCACCTATTCGGTGTTTCTCAGCTCGAATGGAAACGTCGCTCCCGAGTTGTTCAAATGCATCGCGCCCCTCAAATCGGTTGGAAAAATTGCCGGCATCGTAGGCTTGGGCCGGCGTCCCGGAGATGCTCCTTATCAGGAAGCCGAACTCGACGCTGTGGAGCTGCTCTGCAGTTACATCGGGATTGCCGTTCATAACCACGCGCTTACACAGACACTGGCCCAACGGGTTACGGAAAACCTGCGACTGATGGCGTCTCTGCACGGCTTTTACGATAGCGCTCTCGAAGCGTTCGCCACCGCCATTGATGTGAAGGACGTTAACATTCACGGCCACTCTTTGCGCGTGGGACGCTATGCGGCGGCGATCGGCGAAGCCATGGGCATCGAAGCCGGCGATGTTGCAGCCCTGCGCAGCGCCGGATATCTCCATGACATTGGCAAAGTGGCTGTCGACCGCCGTCTGTTCAGCAAGCCGGCTGCGCTCAATCCGGAAGAGTTTCGCGAGATGGCGGACCATACGGTGGTGGGCCACCAGATCGTCTGCAGCGTGGAATTTCCCTGGCCCAAGATTCATGAGTCGGTCCGTTGGCATCACGAGCGCAGCGACGGCTCAGGATATCCCGATGGTCTGGCCAATGAGGAGTTGCCGATACCCGTACGAATCATGGCGCTGGCCGATACATTCGACGCCATGACCAGCGCGCGTCCCTACCGCGAACCGCTTTCGCTCGGAAACGCGCTGACCGATCTGGTGCGCATGACCCCGCAAAAATACGATCCCAATGCCGTACAGGCCCTGCTGATCCAGGTGCGGCGCGACGCCGTTGGCAGCAATCGAACTCCTCTCCTCGCCGATCATACGCCAGTAAACATCTCCCCAACCGACGTGGATCAGCTGGCCGCGACGCTGCAGCACAAAATCTCCCACGGCAAACTGTATCTGACTTAGGATGAGCTGCTAGCTTCTGGCCCTAAGGCCCCGCGTCTGAACAAGCTGTGCAATTCTTGTTGTCCCGAGGTAGAAGTGAACAGTTCCAATCACCATGAAAATCAGCTGGTACGAGATTGAGCTGGGCCATTTCTGAGTTAGGGATTTTGATTCCTTTGGGATACTTCCGGCGGGTCAACTTGGCTTTGATCTTGAGCCCAGTCC
>Ga0182015_10006328_pt1 | contig 11937 bp, 8 predicted proteins | sample 712P3MmetaG_FD_120478 | JGI IMG/M metagenome (GOLD analysis project Ga0182015, IMG submission 120478) | Permafrost microbial communities from Stordalen Mire, Sweden - 712P3M metaG | ecosystem: Environmental > Terrestrial > Soil > Wetlands > Permafrost | place: Sweden: Stordalen | collected...
ACCGGCAAATAGCAGCGATGCGACGGCTAGCAGTAGCGGCGCACACCAACGCGCCGGAACCGCGAGACCGTAGCCGAATGGGAAATGGCTGGGCACTTACATTTTCCCTTGCGCGAACGGCTTAGTGTAATCGCGCAGTTTCGGAACTGGAGTCTCGACGGAGCGGCCGAGCGGCAACTCGATAGTGAAAGTCGTGCCTCGGCCGACCTCAGATACGAATTCTATCGAACCGTTATGCAGTTGTACAAATCGAAATGTGTTTGCCAAGCCGATTCCCGTACCTCCAGGCCGCGTGGTGTAAAAGAGCTGAAAAATCTTGCCGCGGTCTTCCGCGCTGATTCCTTTGCCAGTATCCGAGATGCGAATCGCGGCCATCTCGCCGTCTTGCCGGAGGCCCACAGTGAGTTGTCCTCCGGGCGTCATGGCGTCGCAGGCGTTCAAGATGAGGTTGAGCAGGCCTTGGTGAATGAGGTGACGGTCCATCCGCACGGTGGGAAATACGCTGGGTATCTCCTTCACGAGAACCACACCCGCGCGTGCGATGGAAGGGCGCGCGCCTTCAACGACTTCGTTCAACAGGCCAGCCACATCCGTTTCTTCCAGTTCGATCTCCACAGGCCGCGTGAAATCGAGAAAAGTTTTCACGGCGCGATCCAGGCGATCGATCTCATTGTCGAGCATGTTCACAGCCTGCTGCGGCTCCGCGTCGCCAGAAATACTTCCCTTGAGCACCTCGAGCCACACGCGCATGGAATTCAGCGGGTTCTTCACTTCGTGCGCAACGCCGGCGGTAACGCGCCCAATTGCGGCGAGGCGCTCGGAAACTTGGAGCTGCGAGCCCAGCCGCTCGTACGATTCGAGGTCGCGCAGGGTGACGAGCGTCCCCATTTGCTCCCCCTTTTCGGCAATCGCCTGCGCACTAATTGCGATGCGCCGTGGGCCATTCGGGCTGTCGAGGCGCACCTCCGCGGATTCCACCGGCTCAATGTGGTCTCCCTGCAGGCCAAGCGCGTCGCGCATGGGGTGACCGTGGCTGAAAATTTCGCCCACGCGCCGGCCTAGAATCGTGCCGGGCATCACGCCGAGAAATTTCTCGAGCGACGGACTCCCCAGCACGCAGCGCCCGTCCGCATTGAACAGCAGCAAGCCATCTTCCAGGCCCGACATCACCTGATCGAGATTTTCACGAAGCGTGCTGAAGACTTCCCGAACGTCACGCAGTTGCTTACCGATATTGCTGATCTTCGTGCTAACCAGACCCAATTCGTCGCCGCGGGCGACGGGCGCGAGATCGAATTTGCCCGCCGAAATCTGATCGAGTTGAGCCGTGATCTGCGCGAGGGGCGCGAGGCCGATGCGGCTTAGAACCGCGGCGAGCAGCGTCGAGATCAACACGGCGCCGAGCGCCACAAGTCCGGCATTTTCGAGCCCCGGAAAAATTTGCTCGCGGAGAAGAATCGAAGAAAGACTCACGCGCACGTCGCCAAATGGAATTGAGCCAAGCTCAAATGGAATCGAAACCTCGTAGACGCGCGGCGGGCCATACAAAATTTGCAATTGCTCCAGAAAGTTGGCGTGGACGAGCAAGGATACGTTTGGCCGCTTGACGACGTCATCGCCGCGCATCGTCGCGTCGCTCGATACCAGAATCTTTCCCTTCTGGTCGCTGATCGTGATTTCGTAAATCGTCGGCGAGTATCCCACCGCGGATTCGAGCAGGGTGTTGAGCGCGCTGCTGTTGTCGAGCGAATTCTGGACGTAGGCGCGCAGGTCCGCGGCGCTGTCCGAATTGGGGGCTTCGCCGTGCTCGGCCGAATCCGCCAACGCCTGTCGGCAACCGTCGAAGACTTGCTGCGCGACGAATCCGGCGCGTTCATTCGCCTGCCGGATGACGATGTTCGTCAGGCGCGCCAAATACAGCCACGATACGAGCGCAACGACCACGAGCACCACAAGGGAAGTCGTCAGCGTGAACTTAGTCTTAAGACTCAGTGGCATTCTTCTGCAGCACTTCGTACTCTTTCAGTTTGTTGTGCAGGGTTTTGAGGCTGATCCCGAGCAATTCGGCCGCGCGGGTTTTGTTTTGGTTCGTGGCAGCAAGCGTTTGAAGGATAAGTTCGCGCTCCGCGGCGTCCACCGTAGTTCCCACCGGGAACCGCAGGCCCGAAAGCTCGGAAGATTCTGTCACCGGCGCGTGGCCGAAGTCAGACGGTAAATGTTGCCGGCCAATCGTGCCGCGGTCGCACGCAATCGCGGCGCGCTCGATCACATTGCGCAACTCGCGCACATTGCCGGGCCACGGATACGACTTGAAGAGATCCATCACTTCGGTTCCGATACTCGCCACCTGCCGCCCGTGTTTGGCGTTGACCTCTTTCAAAAGATATTCCACGAGACCGGGCAAATCCTCTTTGTGATCGCGCAGGGGCGGCAAGTGAATGTGGAAGACGTTTAGCCGGAAATAAAGATCCTGGCGCAACTGGCCCTTGGAAACCGCCTGCTGTGGGTCCTTGTTCGTTGCGGCGAGCACTCGCACGTCAATCGGAGTCTCCGATTTGCTGCCGAGGCGGCGAACTTTATGGTCTTCCAGCACGCGCAAAAGTTTTGCCTGCGTGGGAGCAGGCATCTCGCCGATTTCGTCGAGAAGCAGCGTGCCGCCGTCCGCCAATTCGAAGCAGCCAAGCCGGCGTTCGGCCGCGCCGGTGAACGCTCCGCGCTCGTGTCCGAAGATTTCGCTCTCCATCAGCGATTCAGGGATCGCCGAGCAATTGATCGCAACGAATGGCCGCTCGGCGCGCGGGGAGAGTTGGTGAATCGTCCGCGCCGCCATTTCTTTTCCGGATCCCGTTTCGCCGGTGATGAGTACCGATGCCGTCGAGGGCGCGGCCATCTCGATCTGGTGCATCACTTCCTGCATCGGTTTCGATGCCCCGATGAGGCTTCCCAATTTCCCGGCGTCGCGCAGTTCCCGCGTGAGTGACGCGACGGCGCGTTGGTCGCGCAGCATCGCCACCAAGCGATCGAGCAGCGACTTCAGCACCGGCGGCTTCAACGGCTTCTCGATATACCAAAACGCGCCGGATTCAATCGCCTGCACCACGCGCTCATCGCTGCCGCGGCCCGTGATGATGATCACCGGAACTCCGTCCTTTTCTTCACCGAGGCGTTCGAGGAGCTCGATGCCGTTCATACCCGGCAGCTCGACGTCCGCGAGAATCACGCCGGGATGAAATTCTCCCATTCGCGCGAGCGCGTCTTCACCGCTTCCCACGCCGAGAACCTCGTAATTCCAGCGGTGTAGAAGCGCTTCGTAGCCTTTTCGCGCGTTTTCTTCATCCTCGACAATGAGGATGCGTAGGGGGGATAGATTCTCTGCCATGGTCAATTTTCGAATGTATCAGCAGAGAGCGGGAAAGCCAAGCCGAACACGCCCCAACTTTCCGCCGGGAGGGGCCTCAAGCAACGGCGCGCAGGAATTTTCGATTGTTCGGTTCGCGATTCGGCCTTAACGCCGTCCGAGGGCGAGCGGACGCAGCAGCTCAAGCTCGAGTTTCGTGCCTTCGATGAGATCGAGTTCCTGGCCGATGCCGGAAGCCGCGAGAAATCCGGCGACGCCTCCGACTGCGGCGGCCATGGCTGCGCCTTTGGGCCCGCCCTTCACGGCGCCGGCGGAAGCGCCGATCGCTGCCCCAGTTGCGGCCGCCTGAAATTCTCTGACGCCAGCGCTGGTTCGCGCTTCGATTTCGCCTTCTTTGTTCTCGCCGGGCTTGACGGAATGCTCGCCCGGCACTTGCGTCACTTCCGCGACGATTGGCAGCGGTCCGTTCGGCCCTTGAATATCATCGAAGCTCAGCCATATTCGTGCACGGCCGGTAGTTCCTCCCGGCTCAACACGGCTCACGTGCCCGCGCACTTCCGCTCCTCTTGGAATGAATGTGCCATCTGGCGCCGTGAGAGGATCGAGCGATCGCGTCACGAACCGCTCGCCTGCCTTCGCGTTTTTCGTGCTCATATCTTGTTGCAGCGCCACGAGAAATCGTGTCCCCGTGGGAATCTCCGATGGCGATTCACTCGGCTGCCCAATCGATTGGGTGACGGAAGATTGGCTGACGGATGAAGTTGCGGATTGCTGCTGCGCTCGAAGGCTAGCGGGCAGGCCGGCGGCGCACATTAGAAGCGTCAGCATCCAGTAGGCTGGGTTTCGCATAAATTCCTCCATGACAGCGTCCTCATGAGCGATGAATTTCAGGTTCTCTGTCTGCCGGTTCCACGCCGGTGGGTAGCCGACAAGAAATCAGATGCAGCATAACGCGATGGCGTCACTTCCCAGATTCCAGGCGTAGGGGCGTAGAAGATTACCGCGTGACGCGCTTGTATTAGGCCGCCGCGCGCCGCATTTGTTTCGAACTCGCATCGCCACTCCCGATCTGATATTCATTTTAGCGCCCGAAATTCCCTTCGAATCGCCATTATTTTCCGTGATTGGTCCGTCGCCCAGTTCCAAACCGGCATCCGGCTTTGAATCAGATTGTTCCGTAGACTCCGTAGAATTCCTGATTGTTCCGAATGTCGAATTGGGAATACATTCCCCTTTCGCGGAAGTAACACGAATCGCGCTAAGTCTTGCGCGAAGTATCAACTGCGGCGATTTCCTGATTTGGTTCGCCACTTGCACTCGAATTGGCAATCCACGGGATACTATTGGCAAAAAAGGGGTGCCGAAATTGAACGCCAGCACGGACACAATTGCATTGGCCGATCGCCGGGCGACGGTTGAAATCCTGGTTGTTGACGATGAGGACGCCACGCGACGCTTGTGCTGCGACGTGGCCACCGAAGCCGGATATAAAGCGTTGGCCGTCCCGACCACCGAAGCCGCCCTCGAAATCCTCGACGAAGAGCCGGTGGACATCGTTCTTACGGACTTGCGCGTTCCGCAACTCGGCGGAATCGAGCTACTAAAACGTATACGCGAACATTACACGGAGACGGCAGTGATCGTGCTGACGCAGTACGGCACGATTGACACCGCGGTGGAAGCCACGCGCTTGGGCGCCGCCGACTACGTCACCAAACCTTTTCGTCTTGACGATTTACGCAGCAAACTCAAACGGGTCGTGCATTCGCTAGAGATGGACAACGAGAACCGCGTCCTGCGGGAGCAATTGCGCACGCGCCGGGATTTCGGCGGGCTCATCGGCTTTTCGCAGAAGATGCAACGCGTCTACAAGCTGATCGAAAAAGTCAGCAAACACAATTATCCGGTTTTGGTGCTGGGCGAAAGCGGCACCGGCAAGGAACTCGTTGCGCGCTCGATTCACTACATGGGCGCGCGCCAGAACAAGCCGTTCGTTCCTGTGGATTGCTCGGCGCTCACTCCAACGCTAATCGAATCGGAGCTTTTCGGTTATGTGAAGGGTGCGTTCACCGGTGCCGTGCAGAACAAGCAAGGTTTGCTCGAAGCGGCCGACAGCGGCTCGCTCTTTCTCGACGAAATTGGTGACTTGCCGATCGACTTGCAGGCCAAGCTTCTGCGCGCACTTCAGGAGCGCGAAATCAGGCCCGTCGGATCCAACGAGCGCGTCACCATTTCGGCGCGAGTGATCGCCGCGACGAATCGCGACCTCGAAGGCGCCGTCCGCAACGGTTCGTTTCGGCAGGACCTTTTTTTCCGGTTGAACGTGGTGCAGATCAAATTGCCGCCGTTGCGCGAGCGAAAGACCGATATCCCTCTTCTCGTGAACGCGTTTCTCGAGAAATTCACCCAGACCGGAACGCGGATTCATACAATTTCGAGTGACGCCATGGCGCGTCTTGTCGCATACGATTGGCCGGGCAACGTCCGCGAACTTGAAAATGCCATCGAGCGCGCCGTGGCTCTCAGTTCCGGGCCGATTCTGCAGATCGCGGACCTGCCGTCAAATCTTCAATTCGGCTCTTCCGATCGCTTTCCGGAAAAGGACGAAGTGATGCCACTTGAGGAACTCGAGCGTCGAGCCATTCTTCGCGCGCTTCGCGAATCCAACGGCGACAAACTCGCCGCCGCTCGCCTGCTCGGCATTGGCAAGACCACGCTGTACCGCAAGCTCAAGCAATACGAAGCGCAATCGCTCCCCGAGAGCTTGAGCACACCCCATTAATAAAACCAGTTAACCAAACTAGCCGGCATAGCCAGCTGCCTCTGGCGAGGCGTCCGGTCGAAACGTCGCCGTTCATCATTTCTACCCACGTTCGTCATTCCTGTATGCGGAACGCACTGCGTTTCAAAACGGGAATTCACCCCAAGATTACTGGAACCTCTCCATCCCATCCTGCTGATTATAAGCGCCTTAACTTCCCCGGTTAACTTGGTCAGAACTTTGCAGTAATACGCGTGGGGGGATTTATGAAATATAACTCGCGTGCAATCCGCAGTACGGTCCGTCGTGTTTTCGAATATGCCGTCACCATCTCAATCGGTTTGCTGTGCAGCTATGGGATCGTCAACGCCCGGTGGTAATGCCAGCGATGCGCGAAGCAGTCCAATCGAGTAATCGCGGGCCGGAATCAATCTCGCCCGACATCGGTGTAGAAGATTCTTCGATGTCGAAGCAACTTGAAGCCGAGCTTCGTGTAGTTCTCGACGCCGTCCCGGCAGGCGTGTTGTTGCTCGATACGGACGGACGAGTCCAATTTTTGAATCCTGCATTTGCGCAACTTTTCGGCATTGATTTCCGGCAAGCGCGACGCGCCGGCCACATTGAAAACCTGGAATTGCTTCTCAGGAATCGTTTCCGCGGCGCGAAATCACTTTCATTTCGCTGGCGTGCCAGCCGCGACGGCGAAAGCAAGCCCGCCCTCGACGAATTGGAATTGTTGAACCCGGTTCGCCGCGTGATTGAGCGCTCATCCCTGCCGGTGGAAGATCGCGACGGCCGCGCAACAGGATGGCTCGAGATCTACCAGGATATTACCAGCCGGCGTCATTTCCAGTCGAAGCTGCTTCAGACGGAAAAAATGGCGGCGCTCGGCCAACTCGTTTCCGGCATCGCCCACGAGCTCAACAATCCGCTCACTGCAATCATGGGTTACGCCCAACTGCTTCTCGGCCGAGGCCTGGCGCCTGGCCACCTTACCGAAATGAATCACATTTATCAGGAAGCCGAACGGGCGCGCCGGATCGTGAAGAATCTTCTGTTCTTCGCGCGCGAGAATAAGCCCGAGCGCTCGCGTTCGGACTTGAATGAAATTGTCGAGCGCACGCTCGCGCTGCGCAGCTACGAACTTAAAATCGAGAACATCATCGTCGAGACCTCTCTCGCCCCCGATTTGCCCCCGACCATCGCCGACCCATACCAGTTGCAGCAGGTTCTCTTGAATTTACTTGTCAATGCCGAGCAGGCGCTGCTCGAGAGTCGCGGTTCGGGTCACGTTCGCATCCGTACGTTTCGTTCTTCGGCGCAACGAGTCTCAATGGAAATCGTGGACGACGGGCCCGGGGTTCCGGCCGAAATCATCTCGCGAATATTCGACCCATTCTTTTCCACAAAACCGTCCGGCGTCGGCACGGGCCTGGGTCTCTCAATCGTCTACGGCATCGTCCACCAGCATGGCGGCGAAATCTCATTCGAGAATCGGACGGGCGGCGGCGCGCGATTTCTTGTGGAGTTGCCGATTGTCACCGTGTCCGCGGCCGAACCGGCGAAGGAAGCCCTTCCGGAAACGATGCCGGGGAGCGGTTCCAGCAAGGGTTACATCCTCGTCGTCGAAGATGAGCCAACCGTCGCGCGTTTGATCGCGGACGTCCTCATCGAGGAGGGCCATGACGTGGACGCCGTGCTCGATAGCCAGGAGGGCCTCGCCCGGCTTTCGCGCAATCGTTACAACGCCATTATTTGCGACCTGCGCATGCCGCGCCTCGACGGCCAGGCATTTTACGAATCGCTCGTGCGCGCTGGAAGTCCTCTGCGCGACAAGATTCTCTTCATCACCGGCGATACGCTCGCTCCGCGCACTCGTGAATTTCTCGACCCTCTTAATCTGCCCCACCTCGACAAGCCGTTTCTCCTCGAGGAGCTCAAGATTGCCGTGAACCGTCTCCTCGAAAAGGATGCCGCGGAAACTGGTGGCGGGCCGTTCACACGCCCCCACGAGGTAGCCGCAAACGACTTGGAGGTATAGAACACGTGGTGAAACGCACAAATCTAAGCATCGCTTCTCCCCATCACCACGTTGTCCTCGGCCTTCGCGATCAGGCCGTGGCAAAGGCCATAACGGCCGCCGCGCAGGATCGGCCCCATCGCATTCGATTTACCGTTTGCGGCAACTTGAGGGATCTTCGCGATTGTCTCCGGCGGGATATTGCGGCCGTCGCGCTACTCGATGAATCCATCCTGGACGCGGCCACTCTCGGCGAGACGTTGCTCCAGCTCACCGAATCATCGCCTGTCATCATGCTCGCGGCGCCCCGGCGTCAATCCGAACTCGCGCGTTGGGTTGCCCGAGGCGACGTCGAATTCGTGCCTAATGTAGGTGAATTTGTTTCATTGGCGGCCGCGTTCATCGCGCGTCGCCTTCGATGGGCCGAGCTTGCGGATTCACCGGCGAGCTTGCCGTGGGGCGAGCTGCCCCCGGACTTTGCGTCCATCCTCCGCCACGAGATCAACAATCCTCTGACGGGGATTCTTGGAAACGCCGAACTTCTTCTCGCTCATTCCCGCGACAAGCTCGCCCCGAACCTGATGCAGCGCGTCGAGACTGTCTTCGACCTCGCCGTAAGATTGCGCGAGACCACGCGCCGTCTCAGCAACGCGTGGGAGCGGGAACACACCGAAGCGCGATCTGCCTGAACCGCAATTCCGCTCAGAAGCTCCTGCCGGCCCGACGTTCCTAGCTGGAAATCACGGATGTGCAGAACGCGCAGCGGCGCGCCCCGATTGGAATTTCACTCAGGCATTCCGGGCATTTCTTCGTCGTAGGATCCGCGAGTGGTTCGCGCTTGGCGCGCGCGATAAGCGCGTTGATCGGCAATACCACAAAGAAATACACGGCTGTGGCGACGATGACGAAAGCAATCGCGGCGTTGACGAACTCGCCATAGAGGAACTTGCTGCCATTCAGTGTGAAGTAAAGTCCGGAGAAATCGGGCGCCTTGACCACCGCGGCAATCAGCGGCGTGAGCAAGTCTTTCACCATAGCCGTCACCACCGAGCCGAATGCCGCTCCGATCACCACGCCGACCGCCAGATCGACAACATTGCCGCGCAATAGAAATTGCTTGAATCCTTTCACGATCGCCTCCTCCATCTATCCTAAAAAAATGTGTTGGAGTGAACTCCGCCACGCGCGCTCGCACCCGCCGCAGTTTTTTTTCTGTTATGACGTGCGGCCAAGCGCGAAATGATTCGCCAAGCTGACCCAGGAACAAGTGTTGAAACCTTACATGAGGACCGATAACCGCGCAAGCATACGTCCGGTGTTTCCGCGCCAAGCACGCCGGCTCGCCTGAAGCTATTTACATCGAGCGCGTCTTTACCTACCATGAGCGTTGCATTCGCCCCCTGGGCGCGCGAGCGGCCAGTTCTGCGCAACCAGGGAAGCGAAATCACCCATGGCCCGCGCTCCTAGAATTATTTTGATAGAACCCGGCGGTGCTCGCCGCGAAGTGGAAATTATCACCATGCCCTTCCGCATCGGGCGGCAGGCCGGCAACGAGCTGACGCTTCGCGACAGTCGCATCAGCCGACAGCAGGCGCGCATCGTAGCGGCGGACGGCGAGTACGTCCTCGAAGACATGGGCAGCCGCCACGGCACCTACGTCAACAGCGAAAAAGTTCTGCGCCACGAGCTTCGCCCCAAAGACAACGTCGACTTCGGGATGACGGATTCCTACCGCTTCATCTACGTCGGCGATGCGGCCACGCTTGAGGAGCTCATCGATAAGGTCGACGCGCCCGCGCCCACGCAATCCGGTTCGCGCGAACTGCATCATCTCGGCGTTCTCCTCGAAGTGGCGCGGACGCTTGGCACCGGCTTGTCGCTCGAAGACGTGCTGACGACAGTGGTGGACGCCGCAATCGAACTCACGCGCACGCAGCGCGGCGTGCTTCTCCTCGCCGACCCCAAGGGGGAATTGACCACCACGGTCGCGCGCGACAATCAGCACAATTCCATCCCGCACAATCTCGTGCAAATTTCATCCGGCGTATTGAAGCGCGTCGTGAACAGCCGCCGCGAGTTGATCGTCAGCGACACCGGCGACGACACGGCGATGGGCCAGCAGGAAAGCGTCGCGCGGCTCGAGCTTCACACCGTCGTCTGCATTCCGGTCGAGAAGCTGCCGCTCATCGAAGCGCTCGATGCCACGGTTTCCGCGCGCCAGGGCGAATTGCTCGGCGTGCTGTACCTCGATAGCCACGTCGCTTCGAGCGCCTTCTCCGAACTCGATCGCGAAGTTCTCAGGACGCTGGCGCGCGAAGCGGCCAACGTCATCGAAAATGCGCGCCTCTTTTCCGCGTCACGCGATAAGGCCCGGCTTGACCACGAAGTCGAAATCGCCAGCCAGATTCAGCGCCAGCTTCTGCCCAAAGGATTTCCGTCGAAGCCCGAGTTCGAAGTTGACGGTTTCTCGCTCGCGTGCCATTCCGTCGGCGGCGATTGTTACGATTTCGTAGAGTTGACTGGCGGCCGCCACGGATTCTTCGTCGGCGATATTTCAGGGAAGGGAATTTCGGCGTCGCTGCTGGCAAGCGTGCTTCAGGGCGTCATTTACACCACCGCTGCGCTCGACGTTTCGCCGGCCGATCTCGTGGCGCGCGTGAACCAATTTTTCAGCGAGCGCAGCGCCGAGGAGCGCTACGCGACCCTTTTCTACGGCGTCTTGGACATGGCCGGCAAAATCAAGTACGTGAACGCCGGGCACGTTCCGCCGCTGATCCGGCGCAAAGATCGTTCGCTCGAGGCGCTCGAATCCGTGAATCTTCCTGCGGGACTATTTCCTGACACGGAGTTCACCGGCGCGGTCGCTCAAATGTTTCCGGGCGATTTCATGGTCATCTATACGGATGGCGTCACGGAAGCCACGAATGTTGCCGGCGAGCTTCTTGAAGATGCCGGACTGCGGAAGCTGCTTCAGGAATTCAGCGGCCAGACCGTTCAGGAACTCTCCGAAGCCATCCGCGCCGGCGTTCAGAATTTCACCGGCGGCGCGCCCCAATCCGACGACATCACCCTCGTCGTGATCCAGTTTCGCGGCAAACAGGCCTAATAGCCGCGATACCTCTGCTGTGATTTTCGTCGGGCCGGCCATCAGGTTGCTCGGAATTTCGAGATTCCGCTTAGGTGGCAACCACGCAATCGTAGCGCCGGCATCTTGCCGGCGACTTTCCGCGCAGTGACGCAACACAAAAACGCCGGCAGGATGCCGGCGCTACGAACGAATTGTCCGTAGCATTCGCGTTGATTGCTAAGCCTGATTGGGTAGCAATTCTTCCAAGCGAGTCACAAGTTTCCTCAGGGCCTTTACAAATTATGATCCCGTAGATGTATAACGCCGCGAGCCGAAATTCCATGCACAGATCGCGATCGTGAGGCATGCTGCCGCGACGAGTGGAATAATCGGCGCGTAGCGCGCAAACTCCGCCCGCCCGAGGAGATGCACGCTCGGGTAGAACGTCGCGAAGCCGAAGGGAATAATCCAGCTCAATATAAATTGTATGTAGCCGGTGTAGATGGAAAGTGGATAGCGTCCGAACCCAATGACATTCCAAAATGGCGGATGCACTCCAATGCGATCTTCGAACCAGAACGAAAACGTGCTGAGTAGCAGAAAAAAAGAAACGTAGATGACGCCGCCGCAGACAGCCCAGCTCATCAGAAGCGCCGTTTTCGCGAGCGTCCAATGGATTCCCAAGCGCTCCGCGGACCAGACAACAACGACTGAACCAATCACGACTTCCT
>Ga0182015_10006329_pt1 | contig 11935 bp, 11 predicted proteins | sample 712P3MmetaG_FD_120478 | JGI IMG/M metagenome (GOLD analysis project Ga0182015, IMG submission 120478) | Permafrost microbial communities from Stordalen Mire, Sweden - 712P3M metaG | ecosystem: Environmental > Terrestrial > Soil > Wetlands > Permafrost | place: Sweden: Stordalen | collected...
CACGCCGGCATTACTGACGACGCCACCAATGTCGACCGTCAGAAAGTAGTCGCCTGGCTTGAATGGTGGGATTTCAATGATGACTTCGAGCACGCCCACCATAGTGGGGGCCGTCAGGGCACTGACCACTTCCACATTTTGCCCTCCGAGCGTGGCCGTGATTGGAGTCTCGGGATTTATCCCCTGTCCAGTCAGATACGCGGTCAGCAGAGTTCCCGCCGCCGCCGGATGATTCGCTCCGTTGGCGGTGCCGTTTTGATTTTGCGCTATCACGTGGTTCTGTGCATCGACAAACAAGCTAGGCGCGATTGGCTGTACAGTTAACGCGATCGGCGCGAGAACATGGTCGCCGGCCACCACGTTCAGCGTGGCTTGCCCCGCTGCAGTCTCGTAAGGGATCTGCGCGTTGATCTGAGTGGGACTCACGTAGGCGAGCGGCGCGGCCACTCCATTGACGAAGACGGAGAAACCCCACAGAATCTTCGGCCAAGGCGCCGATGCAAGTGTGGCGCGCTTCGCCAGGTGAGAGCCGAACAAAGAAACAATGGAACCGGGCGCCACCGGTCCCGGCTGGAATCCGCCCGCACTCACCACCGACGCGATGTTACCAGAGGCCTCGTCTTGCAGGCCAAACACGTCCAGGCTGTTGAGCGTGCCCACGTACACCTTGCCGTTGGCGATGGTCGGCGTTGAGAACTTGACGAACGAACCCACGCTCGCTTGGTACAGCTGATTGCTGAGGTCGGCTGCATCGAAGGCGTGCAACTGCGCCGTGGGGTCAATGGTCCAGAGGATTCCGTTGGCGGCGCCGTTGGCCGAGATGCTGGGCACGGACCCATCCCCCACAAACGTCGCGCTGCTTGCCGAAACGGGAACAACGGACAGCAGTCCATTCTGAAGCGAAAAAGCCTTCACTTGGTCCTGCGCCGCCGAAAAATACACGGTGTTGTTGAAGTACACCGGTATTCCGTAAAGCGGACCCACCGCGCCTACCAGCGATTGAACAATCTGGCTGTTTCCTTCCGCCTGGAAATGGCCCAAGTTATCGCGATCCACTAAATAGACCGAGCCGGCCTTGCTTCCGCTCACCAGTAAGTTAGGGTGGGCCGAGCTTCCGGCCCCGCTCGGCAACAGCAGTGCGCCGCTGGAGCCCAGGTCAATATCTTGTTCGCTCAGCTCGTCGGAGTTGTAGGGCGTGAAGTAGTCCGCCACGGAAAGACCGTTCCCGGTCGAGAGCTTCAGGATGCTTTCGCCCAAATCCGAGCCGCCAGTGTTCGCGTCGAACGTGCCGTTAGCCGCCACAACGTAGATGTTGCCGTTGGCGTCCGCCGCCGGCGCCGCCCCGCCTTGCCAGAACGCCCCGGCGTACCAGTTCGGCGTGTCCGTGTAGACGGCCACTTGCTGGAGCGTGTTCTCGTTGTATCCGATAATCCACCCGTGGTAATTTCCGTTATCGCAATGCGATGCCCATGACGTGTACACCACGCCATTCAGCAACAGCAGGCCCGCTCGTTCCTTATACAGCCAGGGCTCGAATTGAACCGTGGTGTTGCCGTCGCCTAGCCCGGGGACTGAAGCTTGGATTTCCACCGGACTGCCGGGCCGTTCGGCGCCGGTGGTGATATCCAGCGCGTGAAGCTGATGCTCGAAGTTGTCGCTGGATGGTTCCGTCATCGCGACCACATACAACGTGCCGGTGGCTGGATCGATCACGGGCGTTCCGGTGATTCCGACTTCAGGCGTGATCGCCAGCGCATCCCAAGTCGGCCGCCGACGCTGCCCTCACGCCCTGCGCGGGATTGATGAAGCTGACGTGCCACAGCGGAGCTGCCAGATAATTGTCGGCATCGAACGCGTACACGCTGTCATGCTCGGTAACCACAAAGATAACGTTGTGGATTCCCTGGCCGGGGATGGCGACACCTGGCATGTACAGAGGCTGGGCGTACACCTGGCCGTCCACCGCATAGGTGAACAGCCGCCCGAATTGGCCGGAACTGACGCTCGCCGGAGTTAGCAGCGTCTCATTGAGATTCTGTCCGGTTCGCGCCAGGTCGTTGTGATAGGTTGGGACGCTCACGTGACAGTTCCACAACAGGGTGCACATGAGTATCGAGTGCGTGGGGTGCATTAACCCTACAACCATTATGCGCACGCCAATACCTCCGCGGGGACGCCCCCGCGATTTGGAGCCGAGCGGTTGCTACAGGTGGATGACACCACTTGTCTCTGGCTGTCACGCAATCGTCACACGCGTGCCATCAGAGACTAACAAGCGCGTGCCATTCTCGTAGCGGCATGCCAGCAAATCAGCTAGCCTATGAAGATCTTGCACCGGATCGGCGATTCAAAGCCCGCTACCGGATGGAGCTGAATGTCCGATATCGTGCTCTCAAAAACGGACCGGCGCCAGTTGGAATTGGCCGCACCCTGAATGTGAGCAGTGGTGGGTTGCTGATCGCGTCCCAACAGCAAATCGTCCACGTCGGCCGCCGCCTGGAGGTGTCTCTGGACTGGCCCTCTCTGTTGCACGGCAAGACCCCGCTGCAATTGATTGCGATCTGCCGCGTGACTCGATGCCAGCCGGCTGGATTCGCGGTGCGACTGGAACGCTATCACTTCCGCGCCCGGAAACCCTAACGGCGCGCCAGCGCCCTGCGGCAGTTTTGCGTAAGCTGGATTCGATGGTTCAAACCAAAACTCCACCCTTTCGCGCCGACCATGTTGGCAGCCTGCTCCGTCCGCCGGAATTGCTGCAAGCCCGCGAAGACGAAAAAAATGGCCGCATCAGCCAGGCCGATCTTCGCCGCATCGAGGATCAAGCAATCCGCGAAGTCGTCAAGCAGCAGGAGGATCTGGGGCTCGAAGGAATCACCGACGGCGAGTTCCGCCGCGCTTCCTGGCACATGGACTTTCTATACCAGGTGGGCGGAACCGCTAAAGTTCAGGGCAACCAGAAGGCGCAGTTCCGCAACGAACAAGGAGTCATCGAGTTCACGCCCGCGTCGTTGCAGATACAAAGCAAGCTCAGGCTCGACAAATGCATCTTTGGCCAAGACTTCGCGTTTCTAAAATCCGTGGCGCACGCCACGCCCAAGCTGACGATACCGTCCCCCAGCATGATGCACTATCGCAGCGGCCGGGCTGCGATCGATCCCGCGATTTATCCCGACGTCGAGGAGTTCTGGCACGATCTGGCGCAGGTCTACGCTCGCCAGATCGCCGAGTTGGCCAAGCTGGGCTGCACCTATTTGCAGCTCGACGACATCAGCCTGGCCTATTTGAACGATCCGGCGCAGCGCGAGGTAGTGAACAAGATGGGCGAAGACGGGGAGCACGCTCACATCCGGCACATTCGAACCATCAACGAAGCGGTCGCGAACAAGCCCGCCGGCCTGTCCATTTGCACGCATTTGTGCCGGGGTAATTTCCGGTCGTCATGGGCCGCTTCCGGCGGTTACGATCACGTGGCCGAAGCGCTGTTCGGCGAGCTCAGAGTGGATGGCTACTTCCTGGAGTTCGACGATGCACGTTCGGGAACTTTCGCGCCGCTGCGTTTCGTTCCCAAAGGCAAGAAGGTTGTACTCGGGTTGCTGACGTCGAAACGGGGCGAGTTGGAGAAGAAGGACGATGTGAAGCGCCGCATCGATGAAGCCGCCAAATACGTGCCGCTGGATCAGATTTGCCTGAGCCCGCAGTGCGGATTTTCTTCCACCAGCGAAGGCAACGCGCTCACCGTGGACCAGCAGTTCCAAAAGCTGCGGCTGGTAGTGGAAACTGCGCGCGAGGTTTGGCGCGACTAGCGGACTTCGACTTGTTCAGCTGGATACAACCGCAAGCGTGATTGCGGACCGATGCTCCGGCCCGTGAAGAATCCGCTGGTGGGCGACAACCATGCTGGTCGCGTCGCCTAGAGACTCGCCGCTGCCGGGGTTGCGTGCATAGCGGGGATGGGCCCCGCTGGCGACGATGATTCGCAGCCTGTGCCCACGCCGGAAACGGTACGCTGTAGGCCAAAATTCTATGTTGACCTTGCGGGCATCGCGACCCTGCGAGCCATCTGGGCGCATGCGCCGGTAGCCATCGCAGACGTTCGTTGAACGGCCATCTGGCGTTACGTCGCACAGGCACAGATACAGATCCGTGTGCTCGGTGTTCGAGCGCAGGAAGATCTCGGCGGAAACTGGTCCGATCGCGTCCACGTCCGAAGCTATCGGCTCGCTCGTAAAAACCAGGACATCCGAGCGGCGTTCCAGTTCCGCCATGTGGCCCGAGCCCTTCCGAGCTTCGAGCGCCGGGCCATGACATGCGGGTGTCGGCTGGGCGGGATCGTAATCGAAGGCGCTCTGGCTTTCCGAAACCGGCGCATCGGCGGACATGCCCCCGGAGGGGTGCAGATAAAAAGTCTTAGGAGCGCTGTTTGGCGGGGGCCAGGTTGGATATTCGCGCCATTCGTTGGCGCCCATCAGAAGGAGGCGAACTCGAGGCTTCCCGCTGGCCCCGGCTGATCCGGACGGCCCGATGCCAAATCTTTCCTGAAATAGCCCTATGCTCTGGCGAAGCGATTCAGCGAAACCAGGAAAGGCCGCGTGGGTCCAAGGTCCGATGGTGATTCGAACATCCCGGCCAGCACGTTGAACGGCCGCGAAATCACGGAGCTGGAAAGGCAGGAAGATGTCGTACCAGCCCGTGACCATCGCGGTGGGAGGCATGCTTCGAACCGCGGCCCCGTAGTCGATCGCCTCCCACCACGGGTCACCTGGCTCCGCGTGGTCCATCCAATCCTGCCACCAGAAAGCACCTTCCGGCCTGAGAATCCGGTCAGCTTTCCGCATGGGAATGGTTGCGACCGCTCGCTCCAACAAGGCCTTTGTCTTCCAACGTCCAATCAGGGAGACGAAAGGGTTCAGCCCACTAGCACCAGCGCGAACAATCTCCAGCATGATGCGGGTCCAGCCGACGCCGCTCATCAAGGTGAAGCCGTCAAAAGCATAGACCTGATCGCGGAAATTAGACAGCGTAACGTGCAGGCCCAGTGCGCCTACTTTCGGCGCGACTCTCGACCCGGCGACGGCCCAAGCGGTATTTCCGAGGTAACTCACGCCCCACAGCGCGAGCTTGCCGGAGAACCACGGCTGGCGTTCGATCCACTCCACCGTGTCCTCGCCGTCATTCTGTTCGTCGAAGAATGGCCGAAAGGTTCCCTGCGACCCACTCGTTCCCCGGCAGCTTTGCATGACAACCTGCATTCCGCGTTCGGCGAAGATGGTCGCGATGAACTTGAACGCGCTACGTCCGTAACAGCTTCGGATGAGTACGGTGGGCGATTGCGCAGACTGGCGCGGGTAATGGCGGTCCGCTAATAATTCGACTCCATCGCGCATGGGGATGCGGAGCGGCTCCGCCGCGATGTCGCGAGTGATCGGAGCGGGAAGCTTCCAAAGGCGGCCGACGAACCAGCTTGCAAAACTCATCGAACGGGTCCTCCCAGCTCGTCGATCATCGCGTCCACTTGCTGGATCGCGAGGCCTGCCGGTGCCCAGCGGTAATCGTTCACCAGCACTTTCGAGATCTCGTCCTTGCTCGCGCTAGCGTGGACCATGCCTTGGATGCGGTCGCGCATGGCCTGAAATTCGTTCCGGAACTTGAGAATCCCCGCGCGACCCGACATCGGGCCGTGCCCCGGAATCGCGATGTCAAAATCGACCTTTAGGACTTCGTCGAGAGTCTTGGTCCATTCCAGCGCGCTTCCACCATTGGCGTAGTCAATGAACGGCTGCGGCGGGAAAGTGAGAAACAGGTCGCCGGTGTGGATGACCTTGGCAGCCGGAAAATACATCACAGCGTCGCCTCCCGTGTGGCCGCGCCCATAGTGCCGCGCGCACACTTCTTTCCCGCCTAAGTACACTGCCATTTCCTCCGAGAACGTCAAGCGCGCCAGGCCTGGTTGTTTCAACAGCGCCATGTTGGCGCGGGCGTTGCGGTGCGAGATCACCTCGGCATTGATGGCGAGCATCTTGGCATTCCCTCCCGAGTGATCGTCGTGCTGGTGCGTGTTCAACACGTACTTGATGGGCTGGTCCGTGACGGATTTCAGCCTTTCCAGAAGTTCATCGTGATTCCGGTCGAACATGTCGTCCACCAGGATCACGCCTTCCTTGGTCACGTACACCGCGACGTTTCCAGCACCCACGCCCTTCGTTACGCCGATCACATAAAGATCGTCCTTCAGCTTTTGAATGCCGATAGGCGGCGGTTGCTGGTTCTGCGTGTAGGTGAGCCAAGCGCACGCGAGCGCGGCCACCACTGCGGAGGTACGTACCAGGACCGTTCTGCGCATGTCGGGCACTCTATCACAGTTTCCCGATACTCTAAGGTATGCGCTCAACTTTCCTTGTACTTCTGATCGCGATGGTCGTGGGGGCCCAAAGCCCGCCCGCTTGGGTCGACAAGAGCAACCAGAACTCTCAATTGTTGATCGCGATTATGGCGCGATATTCGCCGGAGCAGGCCGCGCAAACGGGAGTGCCGGGGTTGGACGAGCAAATCAGCACGTTGTCACCCGATCAGCCCGAGCGCTTTCGCAGGGACACAGCAGTTGCTCGCATCGAATTGCAAAAACGGTTGGCGGTGGAGAAGGATTCGCTGGTGCGGCAGGATCTTGAGATCCTGATCGCAGAAGCCGATCGCGATATCCGGTCCTCGGAAGCTACGGAGCGTAATCTGCTGCCCTATAACGATATCGCGGGCGACATTTTCTTCGGCGTACAAAGCCTTCTGGACGACCAGATAACCGCCGATCGCCGTCCCGCGGCAGTAGTCCGCCTGCTCAAGTATACCGGCCTCATGCAGGGTTACGAACCGGCCACGATCCAGGCAGAAGAGCGCTTTCGCGAGAAACTGACAGCGCCAGGACTCATCGGGCCTTCGAAAGCGGAAGTCGAAAAGAATCTGGAAAACACGAATGCCTATATCAATGGGGTTGGCCTGCTGCTTGAAAAGTACAAGATGCGAGGTTATCAGGATGCATTCGCCAAGCTGAAGGAGCAGCTGGCATCCTATGACGACTTCGTCCGCAAAGAAGTGCTACCCAAGGCGCGCACCGATTTTCGGCTTCCGCCAGAGTTGTACACCATCGCGCTTGCTAACTACGGCATCGACTATTCGACCGAAGAACTCACGCGGCTGGCTCATCAAACGTTTACCGAACTGCAAAACCAGATGCAGCCCATCGCCGCCAAGATCGCGAAGGAACGCAACCTGCCGTCTTCCGACTATCGCGACGTCATCAGCGCTTTGAAGAAGGATCAGATTCCGGGCGACCAGGTGCTGCCGCATTATCAAAAGCGGCTGGCGGAAATCGAGAGCATCGTCCGGCGCGAGCATCTGGTGACGCTGCCAAATCGTCCGGCCATCATTCGACTGGCGACCGCCGCGGAGACCGCGCAGACACCCGCGCCTCACATGCAGCCTCCTCCGCTCATGAACAATCATGGCGAGCGCGGCCAGTTTGTGCTTCCGTTGGAGACGACCGGCAAGGGCGGCGTCACGCTGAAGTACGACGATTTCAACTACGCGGCCGCATCCTGGACGCTCACGGCGCATGAAGCGCGGCCGGGTCATGAGCTGCAGTTCGACGCCATGGTGGAACGTGGCGTTTCGTTGGCGCGGGCGTTGTTCGCATTCAACAGCACCAACGCCGAAGGCTGGGGACTCTACTCGGAGTGGATGATGCTGCCTTACATGCCGGACGACGCCAAGCTGGTCTCACTGGACTACCGCTTGCTTCGTGCCGCCCGTGCGTTTCTCGATCCGGAATTGCAGCAGGGCAAGGTTACTCCCGAACAATCCATGCAGATTTTGGAAAAGGACGTGGTTTGTTCGCCAGCATTCGCAACCGAAGAAGTGGAGCGTTTCACCTTCCGCCTGCCTGGCCAAGCCCCGTCGTATTTTGACGGCTACACGCGCCTGCTCGAAATTCGTTCCGCTGCCGAGAAAGCCTTGGGTCCCAAGTTCGACGCCCAGCGCTTCCACGATTTCATCCTGTCGCAAGGTCTGCTGCCGCCGAGCCTGCTGCGCAAAGCCGTGATGGAAGACTTCGTCAAGACAGAGTCGTCATAACCAAGACAGAGTCGTCATGACAACGACCAGCCCGTTATAATGTTGAGCGATGGAAAAACAGATGTTCGACAAGGGCATGAATATCCGCCGCGACATGTTCGGCTCGGATCTTGCCGACAAGGCCTGGGCGGGCGCGGATGATTTCAACCGTCCGTTTGAAGAACTGGTGAATCAGTATTGCTTCGGCGAAATCTGGGGCCGGCCCGGTCTGGATCGTAAGACGCGCAGTATCGTCACGCTTTCGATGCTTACCGGTCTCAATCGCCCCAATCAAATCCGCGCTCACGTGCGCGGCGCAATCGCCAACGGCGTCAGCAAGGAAGAATTGCAGGAGCTGTTTTTGCAAGCCGCCATCTATTGTGGCGTGCCTGCCGCCGTGGATAGTTTCCGCATCGCCAGGGAAGTTTTCAAGGAGATGGGGATCTAGTGACCCAATCCAAAAGCTGATGCTCCCCGCGTGCGGAGGAGCGGTGTACGGCGTAGCTTTGAACTTTCGCGCTGACCTGGAAGGTCTGGGCGAACCTCCTGTCGCGCCGGTGCTTTACCTCCGGCCTCGCAACACTTGGAACACCAGCGGCGCCGCGATTCGGATACCAGCGGATGCGAAGGAATTGAAGATGGCCGGTACGCTGGGAGTAGTCATCGGAGCCGGCTATGTCGTGGTCAATGACGTGAGCATTCCGCATGAATCGTACTACCGGCCGGCGATTCGGCAGCGTTGCCGCGATGGGTTCTGCGTCGTCGGAGCTGAGGTAACTGATCGCATCCCGAGGGAGATTCGAACCTCGATCAACGGCGAACTGCGGTGCCGCGCAAACACTGCCGATCTGGTGCGCCCTATCGATCGGTTGATCGCGGATATCAGCGAGTTCTTGACTCTCCAACCCGGCGACATTCTGTTAATCGGTGAACCACACGATGCACCGCGCGCGCGCGCCGGCGACCGTGTCCGAGTGGAAATTGACGGTCTGCCGGCGATCGAGAACGAGGTCGTTCCGGAATGAAGCACGCCCGCGTAGCCTACGCCGGTGCGATCCATCACGTGATCGAGGGCGACCCCCGCCTCGAGTCTGGACATCCCGTGGTCTGGCTCCCGCCGGTGCAGCCGGGAACCATTTTCGCGCTGGGACTGAACTACGCCGACCACGCCAAGGAGCTGGCGTTTAAGCCTCCCGAGGAGCCGCTCGTTTTCTTGAAAGGACCGCAGAGCCTGTGCGGACATCTCGGCCAGACCCGCCGTCCGCGCGGCGTCACGTACATGCATTATGAGTGCGAACTCGCGGTCGTGATCGGCAAAACCGCGCGCAAAGTCGCGCGGGCCGACGCTTACAACTACGTCGCCGGTTACACCGTCGCCAACGATTACGCGATTCGCGATTACCTGGAGAATTACTACCGCCCGAATTTTCGCGTGAAGAGTCGCGACTTCGCGACTCCGTTGGGACCCTGGTTGGTCGACACGGCCGAGGTGCCCGATCCAATGAACCTGCGGCTGCGCACGCTCGTGAATGGACGGGTGACGCAAGAAGGCTGCACGCGCGACATGATTTTCGATATCCCCACGCTGATCGAGTATCTGAGCGGCTTCATGACGCTCCAAGCGGGCGATATCATCTTGACCGGGACACCCGAGGGCCTGGCCGGTGTCCAGGTAGGCGACGAAGTGATCACCGAAATCGACGGCATCGGGAGTTTAAAAAATACGATCATTGCTGAGCCAGAGGGGCACGCCCCGGAGGAGCCTACGCATGTTGGATGACCGCAGTATTCAGGGCGCAGCCAAGCGGCTGGACGAATCGGAACGCGCGCGGACACAAATCCGCCAGCTCTCGCTCCAGCATCCCGGGATGACGATGGACGACGCTTATGCGGTGCAGAAAGCCTGGGTCGACCTGAAGATCGGCGCCGGCCGCGTGGTGCAAGGCCATAAGATCGGCTTGACATCGAAAGCCATGCAGTACTCGTCGAACATCAATGAGCCCGACTACGGCGTGCTGCTGGATGACATGTTCTTCGCCGACGGCTCCAGCATTCCGGCCGAGCGTTTCATCGTTCCGCGCCTGGAAGTTGAATTGGCCTTCGTCTTGAGCAAGCCGTTGCAGGGTCCCAACTGCAGCATCTTCGATGTCCTGACTGCCACCGAATACGTCACGCCGGCCATCGAGATTATCGATGCCCGCATCCAGCAAGTGGATCCCGAGACCAAGGCCACGCGCAAAGTTTTCGATACGATCTCGGACAACGCCGCGGGCGCTGGGCTGATTTGCGGAGGTCGTCCGTTCCGTCCGCTGGATGCCGACATGCGCTGGATAGCCGCGGTTTGTTATCGCAATGGAGTGATCGAGGAATCGGGCGTCGCGGCGGCGGTGCTCAACCATCCGGCGAATGGTGTGGCGTGGCTGGCGAACAAGTTTGCGCCGCACGGAGTGTCCCTCGCGGCCGGCGAGGTGATCCTCGGAGGGTCCTTCACGCGCCCTGTTCCCGTGCGCCGCGGCGACACGTTCCACATCGATTATGGAGCGTTCGGGTGCATCTCGTGTCACTTTGAGTGAGCATTCATGGAGATCAAGAAGAACACCTTCAAAGCCGCGTTGAAGAGCGGGGAGCGCGCGCAGATCGGCTTGTGGCTGGGCCTGACAGATCCCATCTGTGCGGAAATCTCCGCCGGCGCCGGCTTCGATTGGGTGCTGATTGACGGCGAGCACGCACCCAACGACGTCCGATCCATCCTGGCTCAGTTGCAGGCCGTGGCGCCGTATCCCGTGCATCCCATCGTGCGGCCGGTTATTGGTGATGTTCCACTCATCAAGCAACTGCTGGATATCGGCGCGCAGACGCTGCTGGTGCCCATGGTTGAGAGCTCCGAACAAGCCAAGCAATTGGTGGCGGCGATGCGTTATCCTCCAGCCGGGATTCGCGGCGTTGGGGCGGCTCTCGCGCGGGCGTCGCAATGGAACCGCGTGACGAACTATCTGCACGAGGCCAACGATCAAATGTGCCTGTTGGTGCAGGTGGAGACGCGCTTGGGACTGGATAATCTGGATGCCATCGCGGCAGTTGAGGGCGTGGATGGCGTTTTCATCGGGCCATCGGATCTCTCCGCGGCGCTCGGACACTTGGGCAAACCTGGACATGGCGATGTGCAGCACGCCATCGAGGACGCCATCCGCCGCATTCGTTCGGCCGGGCGCGCGGCGGGCATCTTGAGCACTGACGAAACGCTTTCGCGCCACTACCTGTCGCTCGGGTGTACCTTCGTCGCCGTGGGACTGGACGGAAACCTGCTGATGCGCGCGACTCAGGATCTGGCTCGCAAGTTTAAGCAGTAAGTCATTTGGCCGCCTTGCGCTTCCAAACATCCCAAGCGCGCTCGAAGCCGTCCTGCGGCGCAGTCTTCCTGGCTTCTTCAGGCTCGAAGTACTTGACGGTGCCTCCCAGCAGCATGGCTTGCTCCTGCACTCTGGCGTTGAGATCGAGATAAATCGCGCGGCCCACCGCGACTTTTACCGACTCGCCGACAACGGCCGCGCCGTGTCCACGCATCAGCGCCGCCGGAAACTTTGCGAGCACGGTGGCTAGCGCTCGCCCGCGCTTGGGGTTCGATACCAGCATGTCGGTCATGCCGTCGACGTCGCGAATCTCGAACACAGGGATGCCTTCGCCGATGAACGCCGCCATATGCGACACCGCGCGCAAAGGCACGGAGCTGACGCTGAACGGAATCACGGCCGGCGAATGATCGTGAACGACGGCCATCACGTCCGGCCGCGCTTTGTAGATCTCGCCGTGGATGAATCGCTCGCGATATCCCGTG
>Ga0182015_10006330_pt1 | contig 11934 bp, 7 predicted proteins | sample 712P3MmetaG_FD_120478 | JGI IMG/M metagenome (GOLD analysis project Ga0182015, IMG submission 120478) | Permafrost microbial communities from Stordalen Mire, Sweden - 712P3M metaG | ecosystem: Environmental > Terrestrial > Soil > Wetlands > Permafrost | place: Sweden: Stordalen | collected...
AAAATCGAGCAGAAACAGAAAGCGATTGGAACTGTCACCGTCGCCTTTGATCGAATTCTCGGAAGAATTTCATACCCCGTCCACAACCGCCTTTATCGACTAACCGGGGGCCGTGTCGGACACAGAAGTCCCGCGGGGCCCATGCTCCTTTTGACCAGCACCGGACGACGAACAGGTGTCGCGCGTTCGCACGCCCTGCTCTATCTGGAGCGCGAGGGTCATTATTACGTCGTTGCCTCGAATGGGGGCCGTTCGAGCAACCCGAATTGGCTTCACAACGTTCAACACGAGCCAAACGTGAAGGTCCAAGCCGGTTCAAGAAGGTTCGACGCCGCGGCCCACGTTCTTGACACCGAAGAACGATCCATCGTGTGGCCCATATTGACTGCCTTCTACCCCGGCTGGGCCCACTACGAAACTCTCACCGTGCGGATCCTTCAGGTAGTGCGACTCGATCCCAAGATCTAGCTTCGACCGCACGCACGGTCGTCGCATGACCAACGTTGGGTCTGCTAATCGCCAATTTCGGTTCCACTTCTGTCCGAATGGAAACCGCAATTAGGAACTGGAAATTTCGCACGTTGCCATTCTCAGTTCGCCGCCACAAATGCCTTCAGTTCACCTTGGTTGGTTCTTATTGTGTGACCCAAGGTCCACCGACGGGCCCTAACCCCAAACGGTGGACTGCGCTTATGAGAGTCCCTTTGTAACCCAATTTGCTCTTCGCGGACCAACCCCTATCGGTCGTGATGAGCGCGTTGACCCGCTTTGAATACCAGCGGCGGTCAATGCTTCGGATTGATCCTTGGTCTCGAAAACCGAAATGATCAGACATTCGCCTATTTATCGCAAGTATTGGGTGAATGTGATGACAACGTAGGGCTTACAGAGTGCGGCCTTTCGTAGAGTTCTTCACATAGAGGGGTGAATCCATGGGCATCGGGGGAACGCAAGAATACGCCGGACGTATGACGCAATTCGATACGACAGTTCAAAGACCTCTCTCGGATCGGATCATTTCCTCGCTCACCCTCATGAATCTGTCCGCACCAATGGCACTTCTGGTCATTGCTCTGTTGACCGCCTTGTCGTGGGCTGCTGCGTATTTTCTCGGCGGCGGAACAAACGTGGCACCCCACTGGTTCTACATTCCGGTATTCATGGCTGGTCTTAGATTCGGACCGTCTGGGGCTTTGGCGATCGCGGTGATATCGATGTTCGTGGCGGGGCCATTACTGCCCGCTGACGTTGCTACCCATACACCGCAGTTGCTGAGCGATTGGGTGAGTAGGGGCATTTTCTTTATAGTGATCGGCCAGTTCGTGACCCAGCTCTTTGTTGGAGTGCGGCGGATGTCAGCGCGCGAAGTCAACCTGCAGACGAAAGTGGAGTTGGGCACGACAGAATTGCAGGCTCGGGAAGCCCGCTTCTCGGCGCTCGTTGAGAACTCTTCGGACCTGGTCACCATCGTCGACAGAGGCGGGACGATCTTGTTTGAAAGTCCCTCCGTTGCGCGCGTCCTCGGCTGGGATGCGAATAGATCCAATGGGACTAACTTTGTGGGGGCACTGCACGACTCTGATCAGCCCCGGTGGCGCACCATCGTTGATTTCCTGGTCGAGGACTCTCACGGTGAGATGGTTGCGGAGTGGCGGGTCCGTCACGCCGACGGCTCGTGGCGCTTCCTTCAGTCCGTCGTTACCAACCTCATCCACGAGCCGAGCGTTGGAGGATTGGTACTCAACAGTCGAGACGTAACCGATCAAAAGACACTCGAAGATCAGCTTCGCCACCAGGCGTTTCACGACGAGCTCACCGGTTTGGCCAACCGTGCCCTGTTCTTAGAACAACTCGACCAGGCTCTCCGGCGCCAGAGCCGGTTGGGCGGCGAACTCGCCGTTCTGTTTATTGACCTGGACGAGTTCAAGACAGTGAATGACCTGCACGGCCACACGCTGGGCGACGAACTGCTAAAGCAGGCGGCAGAGAGGCTACGAACCACCCTTCGTACCGCCGACGCCATTGCTCGTATAGGCGGCGACGAGTTCGCAGTACTTTTCGAAGGAGTCGGCCTCGGTCTCGATGCCAGTGCAGCCGAACGCGTCATCGAGTCATTCGCCCAGCCCTTCATTATCGAGTCTTCGAAGGTCTACGTAACGGCCAGTATGGGTATGGCAGTCAACGACGCTGGCACCGAGAGCGCCGAGGACCTGATCCGAAACGCCGATCTGGCAATGTACGCCGCCAAGGCGGCGAACAAGGGCCGCTACGAGGTCTACTCCACCAACATGCATTCAACGATCCTCGATCGCATGCAACTGGAGGCCGATCTACGACATGCGCTCGACCAGAGTGAGTTCCAGGCTTACTACCAACCCATCGTCACCCTCCCTTTGGGAACCATTGTCGGCGTGGAGGCGTTGATTCGATGGAATCATCCCCAGCGCGGCTTGGTCATGCCAGGCGAGTTCATCGGCGTCGCCGAGTCCTCGGGGATGATCGTCCAGATCGGTGCTTGGATACTCCATCACGCCTGCCAGGAGTTCGAGGTCTTGACGCGAGGAGTGGCGGGTGGCCAGGACCTTGGTCTAAGTGTCAATCTGTCCACTCGCCAACTCAGTGATCCGCTCCTCATCGACACCGTCCGCGGTGCACTCGCCAATTCCGGTCTGGATGCGAGGCGCCTCACGCTTGAGATTACCGAGAGCGCCGTCATGGAGGATGTGGCGAACACGTTCCGCGTTCTTACGGAACTGAGAAGCTTCGGTGTGAAAATCGCCATCGACGATTTTGGGACCGGGTACTCCTCACTGAGCCTGCTCAGCGAGATACCCGTCGATACGCTCAAGATCGATCAATCCTTCGTCACCAGCGTCGCCACACGCCCCGAACCTGGCCGATTAATTCGGGCGATCGAGCTGCTGGCTAGTGACTTTGGCCTCTGCACTGTCGCCGAAGGCGTCGAGGAACTTGATCAGCTGGAGGCGTTGCTGGGGTTGGGATGCCGAGCAGCCCAGGGCTTTTACTTCGCCAGGCCACAACCTGCGTGGCAACTTGCCGAACTCCTCGAACGTGAAACATCCAATTTCGTGGTTGCAATCTCCTGATCGTAGCTTTGAGTGGTTGCTGTTCAAGTTCTATCGAACGCTCTTGAGCACGATGCCGTCCTCGAGCCCATTGTACGTTTTCACCCTCGACCGAGGAAGTTGGTGAATTACACGTAGCCCTGCGGTACCTCCTGAGAGAATGTTGTTCATTTCAGAGGGGCTGGTGCTGGTGGTTGAAGCAGCAGGCCAGTGATTGGGTCGATGGTTTCAGTAATGCCAGCCACGGGGACGGAGGCAACCTGATTGCTCTCACTAACTCAACTGCTTTTTTTCTGCCTGGAACGAGAGACGATGTAGATGCACGAAGAGCTAGGAATTGGTTTAGCGCCGAAGTATTCGCCTAGATAGATCGACCGAAATTCATCGTCACGATATCTGTGTGTGGGCCAGCAGGTCGAAGCGGCGATAATGGAGAACGTGGCGACTACCGCGCTTTTGGTGATGGACATCCAAATCGGCGTGGTCGAACGCGTCGCTGAGAGTTCGGAGTCGCTGCTCGCAGCCGTGGGCAGGGCGACGACGGCCGCCCGCGGTGCCCAGATTGCGGTGATCTACGTCCAGGTGGCCTTCCGCCAGGGCGCGCCAGAGATCAGCGGACGAAATCGAACATTCTCCGCTATCGCCAGTTCGGGCAGAATGAGCTTGAGCGATTCGGCCACGCAGATTCACCCCGCGGTCGCTCCGCAGTCGGACGACATCGTGGTCACCAAGAAGAGGGTCAGCGCCTTCACTGGGAGTGACCTCGACGTTGTGTTGCGTTCGTTGAATGTGGAGGCGCTTGTCCTCACGGGCATCGCCACGAGTGGGGTCGTGCTGTCGACGCTGCGCCAGGCGGCCGACCTGGACTACGAAATCACCGTCCTTCGAGACGCATGTGCTGATGCTGACGCCGAGGTCCATCGCGTCCTGCTCGACAAGGTGTTTCCCCGACAGGCCGCTGTCCTTGACACCGACGAATGGTTGCGGCATCTTCGCGAGCATCCATCCGGCTGAACGCGCAGACTCTTGACCGGGCCATATTGCTGCGTGAAGAATTTGGTGCGTCCGAATGCGTATCAGCGTTGTGCGTGCCGCGTAGCCCACTGTCGTTCCGGTTTAGTCGCTTGGTTCTTATTGTGTGACTCAAGGTCCACCGACGAGAATATTGGATGAAGACTCTCAGTAGGAGATACTCGACATATTGCACACGCTTCGCGGTGGACGAATGTTACGGAGTGTCGCGTTGATATCGGGAGTCGGTTTGTTGTTGTCGAGTTGTTCGGCCAATGTCGCACAGCCAACGCACAGTCAACGCTTGCATCGTGAGGCGGCCGCGTGCGACCGCATTGGAACGCCCCCAAAATTGCCAACGTCATCGCCTGACTCGTTCTTCGCGACATCAGTTAAGACGTCTCTGATATTGGCCCTCGCAAAGTCCGATGACATCTCTCTCGAAGACGTCGCTCAAGACCTTCGGTCTGCAGCACTCAATAGCAACGGACAGGGAATGGTGCGGGCGCTCGACGAGGGGGTGGCAACGTGCCACCGTCTTGGACTATCGACGACTAGATAGTGACTCACCTCCATCACGGAGAATTAAGCGGAGTGAGGCGTTGGCCGGTGGGTGAGCAATAGGTGTAGACACTTTTTGATTGAATCTTGGTGTTATCTAATACCAAGGCGACAAATGACGCCATCAGGGTTCCAAGTGCAGGCGGCAGATTCTGCGCTCAGGACTGACACCCGGAATCTCTGGGTACCAAATTCGCCATTAACTGTAAAGGCACATCGCGCGAATAATTTGGTAACAATGTGAAGAGTCGCAAGAACAAAAATTTAGGACTACGCGATTTTCGCGACCACCTTTCGATTCCTGGCCTGGTCGGCTGCGGTTGCGTTCGCCGATGGCGGTAGTGCCGCCGCATTTCCGACCGCCGAAATTGTGTAACCGGTGATCCCGAGCCTTGCCAGTTGTAACTTCAAATATTCTTCAACGGCAAATGCGCGTTGCTGGCTCAATTTCAGGCTCGCGGCCCAGTCCGATTCGTTCGTCGCGTTCGCGGTTGTCAGATCGCCGCTGTAACCGGTCAACGAGATCTTCGTATCGTGATTGGTTTGAATTTCATTGGCCAGCGCGGTGATTTGAGATTCCAGTCCGGTTGACAACGCCGAGGACTTCACGCCGAAGGGGCTGAGGGACACGACTGCGTCTATCGCGGGCGGGACTGGAGGCGCCTTGACGGCGCTCCACTGGGCGTACAAAGTAAGGGATGCTTTGAAGTTGAACGACTGCCCGTTGGCATAGTCAAAACCGGACAACCCGTTGCCGGTGGTGCTCCACTTGATGAACTTGAATCCGGTGCGCGTGAATTTATTGAGGGTGAGTGGCGCCGCAGATTTCTTGGTTTCCGTTTTCATTGACCCGGTACCGCCGTTGGCGTGGAACTTCACGCTAAATACGGCGGCCGCCCTCCACTGAGCGTAGAGGGTCGTGGACTTATTAAATTTGTAGGCGCCGCCATTGTCGTAGCTCGTCCCCAACCCGTTCGCCGCGGTATTCCAATTGACAAACTGGAATCCTTTTCGTGTGAAACTACTCGTGGTCAGCGACGCCAGCACATTCTTGGTTTCCGTTTTCATTGACCCGGTACCGCCGTTGGCGTCGAAGGTCACCTTGTGAGAGGGAACAACGTGCGTCGTCGCGGTCCACTGGGCGTACAGGGTGGTCGACACGGTGAACGAGTAATCGGCACCATTGGCATAACTCGCGCCCGAGCCGTCGACGGCGGTGTTCCAATCATCAAATACGTGCTTGGACCACGTGAACACGTTGGGCGAAAGCGCGGTTGCCAGTGTCTTGGTTTCTAACGCCATCGTGCCCTGTCCACCATTGGCGACGAATTTCACCGTTATCGAGGTGTTGACGGTGAGCGAAAATAGCCACGTGCCGGTGTCGCTACTGGGATCACTATCGGTGCCCGACACGCTGTAATTGCCAACCGCTAGTGGACCCGTCGTGATGATGTTGCCTTGGGCACTCACGCTGAGTGCCGGGCTCGAAGATGTGGTGAAGAATGTGACGGTGCCGGTGGCGTGACTCACGGTGATTGGACCTGCCGTGAAAGAAGCAGAGTTGTCCGTCGTGGCGGCGCCGGTGGTGGACGACGTTTGAACGAGTGTCGTTGCCGATGGCGGCGGCGGCGGGCCACTGGATGGACTCGTCACGGTCAGTGTGTATGACCACGTGCCGGTGTCGCCCTGAGTATCGGTGTCGGTACCAGTGACTGTGTAGACACCCGCGGCCTGTTGACCGGTGGTGATGATGACGCCCGTGGTGCCGACGTTGAAACTGGACTCTCCCGTGCCGCCCGTGGCGGTGAAAGATTCGGTGAGGTTCGAGCCCGTCGTGACCAATTGGTCTTCGAAGCTGGCCGAGCCGGCAACGTTGGTGGCGCCGGTTTGAGGGGTCTGGCTAATGGTTGAAGGGGTGACGGTCAGCGTGTACGACCACGTTCCGGTGTCAAGCGATGTGTCGGTGTCGGTGCCCGTAACGATGTAGGTACCCACAGCCAGTTGGCTGGTGGTGGCAATTGCGCCGGTGGCGTTGTTAATGTTGAAACTGGCCTCTCCGGCGCCGCCCGTGGCGAGGAAAGTTTCGCCGCCACTTGAGCCCGAAGTGATTAATACGTCGGTGAATAGTGTTGATCCGTCGACCGTAGTGGCGCCGGTTTGGGGCGTCTGCGAAATGGTTGCGGCGTTCGCGTCGGAAGGTTCGACGATCAGCGCGGTTGAGAAAATCACGACAATGGCACCGAGCCACAAGGCAATCTTCGCCGAAAATTTCGAGAAACGCATGTGCGAAACTTAGTACGGATCGCTCGCAATCGTTACGGCAGCATACTCGTTCGAGCCGATGGATCTCGATGAAGTCCAGTCATGGCAATGGAATTCTCGATGAGCGAATGACAGGGTATGACGGCCAAAACATCCTCAATTTGCAGGTCTGCACAAGGTCACGTCACATAATCGAGATCCGATACATCGCACGGACGCTCGTAGCATCGTCCACTAATCTTCACGGCACATCGTTTCGGGAGAGTTGTGAAGTCATCAAATTCGAGTCGCGCATGAGCCTCGATAGAGGGCGTTCGGTGCTGGCCGCTATGGATAAGTTTCGCGGCACGGCGTCGGCTCGCGACCTGAGTGATGCAGTAGCCCGGGTTGTGAACAATCACAACATTGCGTGCGACGTGCAACCGATGTCCGACGGGGGAGAGGGATTTCGCGACGTGTTCGTGGGCGAGGTTGCGGTCGTCGAGGTCACCGGTCTTTTCGGCAACGTAGTCGAAGTGCCTATTACCTTGTGCGACACTACGCTGGGCCGCCTCGCGGTGCTGGAAGTCGCGGAAGTAGTTGGCCGATCACATCTTGCCGTTCCCACCGGCGTCCAGGCCCTCGAGGCGACAAGTGACGGCGTTGGTCACTTGATTCTGAGTGCGACCGAACTAGGTGCCAAAAATATTCTGATTGGCGCTGGCGGCTCAGCGACCTCCGACGCGGGCCTCGGTTGTTATCGCGTCTTGAAAGACGCTGGTGGACTTCCCGTTCCAGTGACGGTCGCCACCGATGTGACCGCGACGTTTGCGGGGTTGCGAAGATACGCCGAGCAAAAAGGTGTGAAACCACGTGACATGCGAGTTGTCGACGAGAGAATTGAATTCGCCCGAGAACTGTATCTGCGTGAAGGCGGAGTCGACGTTTCACACGTGGAGAGGTCTGGTGCCTCCGGTGGTATTCCGGGAGCACTCCTCGCGCTCGGCGCGCAGCTCACGAGTGGTCTCGACGCGTTTGTCAGTTCTGTCAGTCTTCTCGAGCGGATTGGGCGTTCGTCATTGGTAGTGACTGGCGAGGGTCGATTTGACAGAGGAAGTTTGGAGGGCAAAGTAGTCGCCGGGCTCGCATCGATGACGGTCGATGGGCCCCCTCTGCTGGTCGTGTGTGGTTCCGTTGATCGCGATGCCGCTCATCAGTTCGTCATCAATTTTCCTAACTGCAAAGTGATCAGTCTGTCGGAGCGCTTTGGAAGGAAACGGTCGATGGATGACGTGTTGAAGTGTGTGCAAATAGTTGCGACCGAAGCAATCGACTGGAGCAGTGCCGGAGAAGTTGGCTCTCTCAAGTTGCGTGGCCGCGACTAAATGGCCCAAATTCTCCATCGGAATGGCCAAATTTGGCCTTTGAGGACCGCTCGACGTATTGATGGTTGACAGGTCCCGAAAGTAGTGGTATGAAGTCATACATCAGATGTATCTGACGAAAGAAGACGCTTTTGTTTGGCTTTATCACGATTCACTGACGATTTAGTCCGAAAACATCGGACTAATAACATTTTGGGGGGATTTCAATGAAAGTTGAAAGCACTGTATTCTCCGCCACGCGGAGTCGATTTAAGGGAACACGCCGTAGTACATACAGAACGCTCACTCTTGGAATCGTCGGGGCACTTCTGACGACCATGGTCGCGCTCATTGTGCCATCTACGGCCTCACTGAGTGGTGCCGCGACCGGCCAGGTGAAGATTGGCGTCGACTTGACGTACAACAACACTGACTTCTGGTCCGCGTACATTACCTACGAGCAGACCTACGCCAAGCAGATGCACATCAAGCTCTTGGGGCCACTGTTGTCCGCCGCGAGTGCGAGCCTGCAGAACCAGCAGATTGAAGAGCTGGTCAATGAGGGAGCCAAGGCGGTCATTGTTAATCCAGAGACCGCAACCAGCCTGGCGCCCGCGATTGCCTACGCGGCCAAGCACCACGTCCAGTTGATCTCGGTCGACACCATCGTGGGCGTCGGTCACGTGTACATGGTTGTACGGGCATCCAACCTGCTCTATGGGCAGGACGCGTGTTCGTACATTGTGTCCCAGGGTGTCACGTCGGGCTACGTGCTCAACCTTGAGGGTGACTTGACCTCGTCGAACGGAGCGGACCGCTCCAATGCGTTCGCGGCGTGCATGCAGGCCAACGCACCTAACGTGACGGTCCTCAACGACCCCACCGTGTGGAATGACGCGACCGCAGTGTCGGATGCGCAGACTGCCATCACGGCCTACGGAAGCCAACTCAAGGCCATCTACTCGCAGTGGTCATCGCCCGACACCGGAATCATTCCGCTGCTGGCGAAGGCGAACCTGACTCCCTTGTTGATCAGTGACGACGGCGTGCCGTTCGAGATGTGTGACATCGCCGCCGGTACGGTGTCGGCGTCGCAGTCGCAGCCAGCCAACTTGTACGCGCAGTACGCTCTCACCTACGCGCTCGACGCGGCGAAGGGCGTAAAGTTGAAGGTGGGCGAAAAGGGTGGCGGAGCTCCCAAGTTGCAGGACGTCAGTTATGACAATGACTCGAACTTGGCCGACCCCATCGTGGCGCCGTTTGTCACCAAGACCGCGGTCGCGTTGAAAGTGACGCCGGTGGACGGATTGACGGGTTCTACTACGACCACTCCGGTGTCCAACACGACACTGTGGGGCAATGCCTTCGGTGCAAGCCACGGCGGAGTCTGCAACGCTTCATAAGACAAACGAAAGTTTGTTGGGAGAAAATTACACATGACTCATAACTTTGCTCTCGAAGCAAAGGGCATTGAGAAAAGTTTCGGCAACACCCGGGCACTGCACGACGTCGACCTGCATATCGACGCCGCGCAGTGCCTGGGGTTAGTCGGAAGAAACGGGGCCGGTAAGTCGACTCTGGTCTCAATTCTTTGCGGGCTGCTCAAGCCGGACGCCGGAGAGGTCTTCTTTCACGGGCAACCGGCGCCGCCAATCAAGAACATCAGCGGTTGGCACGAGCAGATTGCGACCGTGTTTCAACACTCGAAAGTGGTGCCGCATCTCACGGTTGCCGAGAACGTCTTTCTGGGAAATTCAATTACCAACGGCATTGTCGTGGACTGGAAGGTCATGCGCGAGAAGACGCGAGCAATCATCGACGAGTGGAACTTCGACGTGTCGGTCAACGCGCGCTGTGAGACCTTGACCGTTGAGCAGTTACAGATTGTGGAAATCGTGCGAGCGTTAGCCACGGGCGCGCAGTGCATCTTGCTCGATGAACCGACTGCCGCGCTGGAACGCAAGGCCGTCGAACGACTCTTTGATCGGGTTAATCAGTTGGTCGCTAACGGCGTAGCCGTTCTTTATATTTCGCACCATCTCGAAGAGGTATTCGAGATATGTCGGGACGTCACGGTGTTGCGCGACGGCGAGGTGGTCTTAACGAGCGCCGTCGTCGACATCAACAAGGATCAAATGGTCGCCGCGATGGTGGGTGAGATTGCCTCATCCCAGCAGGCGCCCTCGGGATTGGGCGACGCCATCAAGAGCGAAGCCGGCAATCCGATTTCCAAGAGCCGTTCTGGATTGGTGGTCAAGGACCTACACGCAAAATCGTCGCGGGGCGAATTGTTCGGTGTGTCGTTGAACGTCGCTCCAGGCGAGCGAGTGGGAGTGACTGGCCTGCTCGGCGCGGGCGTCGTGACGCTGGGACGGGCGGTGGCGGGATCTGTACGATTCGCCGAGGGCCACATCTCGGTCGACGACCGCAAGGTCGTCTCTGGCCGTCGGGATCTGGCGCTCAAGGCCGGCGTCGGTTACGTGCCCGAAAATCGTCAAGTGGAAGGTTTTGTGGCCCACTTGGGTGTCGCCGAGAACACCACCATGACCATCACCGATCGTCTGGCGAACTCATTGGGATTTTTGAAACCACGACGCCGTGACGAGGCGGCCGCCCCGATTACCAAGGCCTTGTCGCTGGTCTCTTCCGGGCCGCGACAGCCCGTGGGTGAGCTGTCGGGAGGTAACCAGCAAAAGGTAACCGTCATGCGGTCGCTCATCAGCAATCCGAGGGTGATTGTGGCGGTGACGCCGACTCGCGGTGTTGACGTCGCGTCAAAGGGCCTGCTGTTGGCGTCGCTCACAGAGGCGGCACGTAGTACCGGAGCGGGGCTACTGCTCTGCAGCGACGAATTCGATGACTTGGACATATGCGACCGAGTCATTGTCTTGTTCCGGGGAAAAATATTCGCAGAATTCACCGAGCCCCCATTCAATCGCGAAGCGCTGATTGCGGCGACTGAAGGCCTCACCATTGATGAACGGATGTCGTCGTGATTAACCCTCCCGAGTCAATTTCTGAGAGCGAGGAGCCGGTGCCCGTTACCCGCGCCGGAGCGATGAAGAATGTTGTGCTGAAAAACAGTGGCGCGGCCAACCTGATCCGCCAAGTCGCCTTGGTGCCGGTGCTCATTGTGGTGCTCATCGTCGGGGCGTTGGCCAGTCCATTTTTCTTTACGTTTAACAACATTGCCGGCGTCGGCCAGCAAATCTCCGCGCTGGCCGTCACCGTGGTGGGAGAGAGCCTGATTCTGCTCATTGGCGGGATGGACCTCTCACTGGAATCAACGTACGGGCTCGCGCCCATGTTCGCCGCGTGGATGATCCTTCCGATTGTGGACGATGGCAATGGACTGCGACTGAATCCATTAGTCGGAATCGTGATCTTGCTGCTGGTGGGTGCGGTCATAGGTCTGATCAACGGACTACTGATTGTTAAGGCCCGCCTCAACGGGTTCATCGTGACCCTCGGCATGACCATCATCATCGCCGGGATGCAGAACGGCATCGTCAAGGCCCAGACGCTCTTCAATCTGCCGCCGGCATTCGTGTGGTTGGGCGCAGCCTATTGGGGCAGCATTCCCGTCTCGGTGGTCGCGGCGGCCATCATTTTCATCATCGTGGGCCTCTTCTTGAGATACCACCGAACCGGTCGTGCGATCTACGCCATCG
>Ga0182015_10006331_pt1 | contig 11933 bp, 9 predicted proteins | sample 712P3MmetaG_FD_120478 | JGI IMG/M metagenome (GOLD analysis project Ga0182015, IMG submission 120478) | Permafrost microbial communities from Stordalen Mire, Sweden - 712P3M metaG | ecosystem: Environmental > Terrestrial > Soil > Wetlands > Permafrost | place: Sweden: Stordalen | collected...
CCGGATATCCCGGCATGCGCAAATCCACCGGAGTGATCTTGTCGGCCACCTGCATGGCGTAAACATGATGCTGCAGCCAGTTCGTCGCCATCTGCTCGTACAAAACCGTATCGCCGGAATTTGCCGGATATTTGAAGACGAAAAATAGCCGCAGGCACAATCCAGCCGCCAGCGCGACAAAAGCATGCGAGAAAATTCGCCTCATCCCTGAAACGCATCTTACAATAGAGCAGGCGCATTCAGGCAGACGGACTCAGCCCTGCCCGACGTTCAGGCCCCTGCCAGACGACAGGTTGAAAGGCTAAATGAAGGAACGTGGACCAATTTTCTACGACGCGGAGCGCGTCCGATGGCGACGCACGCGCCGCGTCATGGAAATTTCCGGAGCTTTGCTGACCCTGCTGATGGCGTATTTTTTCGTCAACATCGCGGCCAGCGTTTCGCTCCCGGCTGGCCTGCTTCCCGACACCCGGCCCATCTATCGCGCGCTGAAACTCAGGTCCGCGGCGAAAGTTCCAAATGGCCGCGAAGGTCGGCACCGCCGCGTTGCGGACTTGGGAACGGTTCCCGCGGCGTACGATCCGCTGCGCGCCGCCTATTATGTGAGCTGGGATTCCAACAGCCTCGCGTCCCTCAAGCGCCACTACAAAGATCTCGATGTCCTGATTCCCGAGCAACTCCACGCGGTAACTTCCGACGGCGCGCTCACCATCGTCGACTACGAACGCTACCAGACCGTGAAAGCCAGTCCCGCCGAAGCCATTTCGCTGCTGCGCGACGACAAGCTGCACCGTTGGATGAAATCGGCAAACGTCGAGCTGCCCATCATGGGCATGCTCAACAACTATGACGGCCAGGTTTGGCGCGTCAGCGAACTCACTCAGCTTCTGGCGAATCCGGACGCCAGCCGAAGCCTGGCTCGCGATGTCGTGCAATTCGCAGTCGAATCTCACGAAGCCGGCATTGTGGTCGACTTTGAATCGATTCCCGACGCCACACAAATTCATTTTCGCGAATTTATTTCGCAGCTCGCCCCTGCGCTCCATTCCGTAGGGTTGAAGCTGATGGTCGAGCTGCCCGCGCGCGACGACGCCTACGACTACAAATTTTTCGGCAAGGAATGCGACGCCATCGTGCTGCTAAATTTCGACCAGCATTGGGTCTCGTCGCCGCCGGGCCCCATCGCCGCCCAGGATTGGTTCGTCGAAAACCTGCACCAGGTCTTACAACTCGTCCCCGCGCAGAAAATCGTCGTCGGCGTAGCCAATTTCGCTTACGACTGGCCGCAAGCCGCCGACAAGAAGTGGTCTTCCGCGACGGAATTCAGCGTGCAAGAAGCGCTCCTGCACGCCTTCGAGTCCGAAACCGATATCGATTTCGATGACGCGTCCCTGAATCCGCACTACTCCTACGTCGACGAAAATAATCACGTCCACAACGTCTGGATGCTTGACGCCGTAACCGGCTACAACCAGCTGCGCGCCAGCGAACGCCTGGGCGTCCAAGGCACCATGCTGTTTCGCCTCGGCCACTCCGACACTTCCATCTGGCGCATCTGGGATGCCACCCGTCCCGACGACACCATTCGCCAAACGCTCACCGATATTCCGCCGGGTCCAGACTTGATCCTCGAAGGCAACGGCGACGTCTGGCATTTCGTCGACACCCCCAAGCGCGGCAAGCGTTCCTTCACCTACGAAGCCGCCACCGATTTGTTCACCGACGAAACCTACGAAGCTTTCCCGCTCTCCTACGACATCGATCAGATTGGCGCTGCAAAAAAGAAGCTGGCCATCACGTTTGACGATGGCCCCGACATTCGTTGGACGCCGCAAATCCTGAACGTTCTTAAGGAAAAGAATGTTCCGGCTACATTTTTCGTAATCGGCGTGCAAGCCAGCGAATTTCCACAGATTCTCAAACGCGAGTACGCCGAAGGCCACGAAATCGGCAACCACACCTACACGCATCCGAACTTCGACGAAATCACCAAGACGCAAATCCGCTGGGAACTCAATCTGACCCAGCGCCTGATCGAAAGCACCATCGGCGTAAAATCCATCCTCTTCCGTCCGCCTTACGGCATCGATCACCAGCCCGAATACGCCGAAGAAGTTGCGCAACTCCCGCTTGCTCAGGACATGGGATATCTGATCGTCGGCCAAAAGATTGATGCGCACGATTGGCAACAGAACGCTGGCAGCCAGATTCCCGAGCAGGAAATCATCGACAACGTGATGCGCCAGGCCGAGGACGGCAACATCATTCTGTTCCACGACGGCGGCGGCGATCGCAGCCACACCGTTCTCGCGCTCCCCAGAATCATCGATGCGCTGCGCCTCCAGGGCTACGAATTCGTCTCCGTGTCCGACCTGATCGGAAAAACTCGCGCCGAAGTGATGATGCCCCTGACCACCAGCGAACGCTTGCAGGCGCGCGCCGACGGATTTATTTTCGGAATTTATCGCTGGCTGCGCTTCGGCATCGCCACCATCTTCATCGTAGGCATCGTGCTGGTCAGCGGCCGCGCCCTGATCATTGGCCTGCTGGCGTTCATCGAAAAATGGCGCCCCGATCATCACGTCATGCCCGTTCCTCCGCCCACTGCAACCGTGCTGATTCCCGCGCACAACGAAGAAAATGTCATCGTGCAAACCGTGACGTCGGTCTTGGCTTCCGACTTACCCAATTTGCGCGTCATCGTCGTGAATGATGGTTCGACCGACCGCACCGGCGAATTGCTCGACACCAATTTCGGCCAGGATCCCCGCGTTCACATCATTCATCAGGTCAACCGCGGCAAATCCGCCGCGCTCAGTCACGCCCTGACCAAAGCCCACACCGAAATCGTAGTGACCATCGATGCCGACACCGAAATCGAACCCGACGCCATCAGCAAACTGCTGCGCCATTTTTCCGATCCCAAACTCGGCGCCATGGCCGGCAATGTAAAAGTCGGCAATCGCTCGCGATGGCTCACTCGCTGGCAAGCTCTCGAATACATCACCAGCCAGAACATGGAGAAGCGCGCCTTCGATCTTCTCAATTGCATCACCGTCGTTCCCGGTGCCCTCGGCGCGTGGCGCAGAGAAGCCATCGAAGCCGCCGGAGGCATCACCGCCGACACCGTCGCCGAAGATGCCGACCTCACCATCGCCATTCGCCGTCTCGGCTGGCGCGTTGGCTACGATGAAGAATCGATTGCCTGGACCGAAGCTCCCGAAACTGCGGGCCAGCTCATCCGCCAGAGATTCCGCTGGACCTTCGGCACGCTGCAAGCCTTCTGGAAGCACAGCGACACGTTATTTCGTCCGAAGTACGGCACCCTCGGCTGGGTCGCGCTGCCGAATATTTTCGTCTTCCAGCTGATTCTTCCACTGATCTCACCGATCATCGACCTGCTATTTTTCGGCTCGCTGATTTTGTGGGCGCTCAGCCAAAAGGTGGCGCACCTGCCGCAAATCTGGACCACTGCCGACGTCGAGCGCTCCGTCCTCTTTTTCCTCGGCTTCCTGCTCATCGACATTTTCACCTGCGCCATCGCCTTCGTGCTCGAGCCCAAGGAAGACTGGACGCTGCTTTTCCCGGTTCTGCTGCAACGCTTCTACTACCGTCAACTGATGTACGTAGTGCTGTTCCGCTCGGTAAAAGAAGCCATCAGCGGCCGCCCGGTAGGCTGGCGCGGCGTAGAAAAAGAAGCCCCGCGCACCGTAGCCACCGCCTAAAAAACTCACAACCTGTGGGGGCGCAGGACTCCTGGGCCCCATTTCAGCAAGCGTGAATCGCGCAAGCCTCAATTTCCCGCCTGAATCGCCCGCCGTTATCTCCCTCGCCCCCGAATACCCGCAAGCCCAACCTAACGATATTTCGGCTATTTTCATCCAACCCGCATTTTGTTGTACGATAGCCTTCTCGCCAAGGAGGGCTCCATGGCCATCACCTTCACCCTGAACGGAAATTCCCAAACCGTCGACGTCAGCCCGGAAATGCCTCTGCTCTGGGTTCTCCGCGACACCCTCAGCATGACCGGCACAAAATTCGGCTGCGGCATGGCGCTCTGCGGCGCCTGCACCGTCCACATCAACGGCGAAGCCACGCGTTCCTGCATCACCCAAATCGGCAGCATCTCCGGAAAAAAAGTCACCACCATCGAAGGCCTCTCCGCCGACGGCACTCACCCCGTCCAGCAAGCCTGGATGGCTGAAGACGTTCCGCAATGCGGCTACTGCCAGTCCGGACAAATCATGTCCGCTGTCGCGTTGCTCTCCAAAAAATCCAGCCCCACCGACGCCGACATCGACGACGCCATGAGCGGCAACATCTGCCGCTGCGGTACGTACCAGCGCATCCGCAAAGCCATTCACCGCGCCGCCACAATCCAATCCGGCAAAGCAACTTCCGCTGCCTGATCCTCCGGCTCCGGCCCGAAACGCAAACTGGTAGCGCCGGTTTCCAGCCGGCTCCGAAGAAATCGAGGTGAACATCGTGGTCACCGCAACTATTCTGAACCGCCGTGATTTTTTGAAAACGTCCGCCGCTGGAGCCACCGCTCTCGTCATCGGCTTTCATCTCGCGCCGTCAGCCGCCGCTGCGCCCACCGCCGAAGACCAGGAGAAAAAGCCGGCGAATCCATTCACCGCGTGGGTGCGCATCACTCCCGACAATCAAATCACGCTCATCCTCGGCAAATCCGAAATGGGCCAGGGCATCATGACCGCGCTGCCGATGATCCTCGCCGAAGAGCTGTATCTCGATTGGAAGCAGGTAAAGATCGAGCAGGCGCCCACCAATCCCGCCATCTACGAGCACGGTACCGGCGGAAGCGGCAGCATTGCCGGATCATGGACGCCGCTGCGCCAGGCCGGCGCCGCCGCCCGCGAAATGTTGATCACCGCCGCCGCCCAGCATTGGAACGTGAATCGCGACACCTGCAAGCCCAAAGATGGTGGCGTGCTGCACGGCGCGCGCAAGCAATTCCTCACCTATGGCGAACTCGTGGACGCCGCGGCCAAGCTTCCCGTTCCCGACTTCAACACCGTGCCGCTGAAAAATCCCGACGACTTCACCATCGTCGGCTACGATCACAATCGCTTCGAGGCCCGATCCAAGTCCACCGGCACCGCGAAATTCGGCATCGACGCGCGTCCCGCCGGTCTGGTCTACGCCGTCATCGCGCGTTGCCCGGTGTTCGGCGGCAAGGCAGCCAAGTTCGACGCCACCAAAGCCAAGGCTGTCCCCGGAGTGCACGACGTATTTGTAATTGACCCTGTCGCACAAGGCGCCTTCTCTTCCGGCGGCGTGGTCGTCATTGCCGGCAATTCCTGGGCCGCCATGCAGGGACGCAAGGCTCTGGATATAACGTGGGACGAAGGCCCGCACGCTGCCGAATCATCGCAATCGTTGCGCGAACAATTCGTCGCCAACGCCTCCAAGCCCGGCAAAGTCGTGCGCAACGACGGCGACGCCGATTCCGCTCTCGCGTCCGCCACGAAAAAAGTCGACATCGTTTACGAAATCCCTTTCGCCGCGCACGCCTGCATGGAGCCCATGAATTGCACCGTGCGCATCGGCCCCAACGGCGCCGAAGCCTGGGTTCCCACGCAAGCTCCGCAGTGGGCGCAGGACATCATCGTGGGAGTTTCCAAGCTGCCGCGAGAATCCGTCGTCGTGCACACCACGCTGATGGGCGGGGGTTTCGGCCGCCGCTATCAAGCCGACTTCGTGATGGAAGCCGCGCAGGTGGCGAAAGCGATCGGCGACAAGCCAGTGATGGTGCTGTGGACGCGCGAAGACGACATGCAGCACGATTTTTACCGGCCCGCGTCGTACCACCACATGCAAGGTGCCGTCGACGCCCAAGGCAATCTCGCGGCGTGGAAACATTTTCAAACGTCCACATCCATTGCCGCGATGTGGGAAAAAGACGGCGCGGAAAAACCTGAGCAGAGTGAATTCGCCACCGCCGCGTTCATCCCCTATCAGGCGAAAAACTACCGCATCGAGTACACGCTGGCGAACTCCGGCGTTCCCCGCGCCTGGTGGCGCTCGGTCGAGCATTCCAGCAGCGGCTTCGTGGTCGAGAGTTTTGTCGACGAACTCGCTGCAGCGGCAGGCGCCGATCCGCTGGAGTTTCGCCTGCGCGCGATTGGCGACGACCGCAAGATTCCCGACTTCACCAATCCGAAAGAAGGCAAACCACTCGACACCGCGCGCCAGAAAGCGGTTTTGAAACTAGCCGCCGAAAAAGCCGGTTGGGACAAGCCTCTGCCTGCAGGCGTCTTTCGCGGCATCGCCGGATATTTTTCCTTCGAGTCCTATACCGCGGGCGTCGCCGAAGTCAGCGTGAAAGACGGCCAAATCCACGTGCATCGCATCGTTTACGCCGTCGACTGCGGCCGCCCCATCAATCCCAACGGCATCGCCGCGCAAGTCGAAGGCGCGGCCATCTACGGCGTCTCCGCCTTCATGAAAGACGCCATCACCATCGACCGCGGCCGCGTGGTGCAATCCAATTTCAACGACTACCAGATGCCGCGCATCAACGAAACTCCAAAAATCGAAGTTCACGTCCTCAACAGCACCGAAGAACCCACCGGTATCGGCGAACCCGGCCTCCCGGTAATCGCGCCGGCCGTCTGCAACGCCATCTTCAAAGCCACCGGCAAGCGTATCCGCCGCCTGCCCATCCGCCCCGAAGACCTAGCTTAAGTAGCACAGGCACTGTCGTTTACCCAGAGTCTCGAAGTGCCTGTGCTCGGGCGACCAGCAAATCAACGAACGCCGCCGATCGATGGCGGATTGCGCGACAAATGAACGCGCGTCCCTTCGATGTTCCCCAAAAAATTGTCCACCTATCCGAAATCTCTCGGCTCGTTGCAAAATAACCTGTGCCATCCATCTCCATCGTTGTGGCCGCGCTCTCGCTGGCCATCTGGCTCTACCTGCTCGCCGCCCGCGGCACGTTTTGGCGCCTCGACGCGTTCGACGACGACCAAGCCAACCACACGCCGCCAAAAACTTGGCCCCGTGTAGTCGCCATCGTCCCCGCCCGCAACGAAGCCGAAACGATCAACCAAACAATCACCGCCCTGCTCCAACAAGACTATCCCGGCGAATTTTCCGTAATCGTAGTCGACGATCACAGCGAAGACCAAACAAAACCAATCGCGCAGCAAGTCGCCAAAGAACACCGCGCCGAATCGCGCGTAACAATTCAATCTGCGTCTCCGTTGCCCCCAGGCTGGACCGGCAAGCTTTGGGCGCTGAACGAAGGCGTGCTTCCCGCGTCGTCGAGCGCCCCCGGATTTTATTGGTTCACCGACGCCGACGTAATTCACGCCCCAGACACGCTACGCCGCCTCGTCTCCCGCGCCAAACAAAATAAACTCGACCTGACATCGCTGATGGTGCTGCTCCGCGCGAAAACTTTTCCCGAGCGCGCCCTCATCCCCGCCTTCCTCTTTTTCTTCCTAAAACTTTACCCGCCGCACTGGATCGCCGATCCCAAAGCACGCACCGCGGGAGCAGCCGGCGGCTGCGTTTTGCTGCGCCGCGAAGCGCTCGATCGCATCGGCGGGCTCGCCGCCATCCGCGGCGAAGTGATCGACGACTGCGCCCTTGCCCGCGCCGTAAAGCACGGCGGCGGCAAAATCTGGATAGGCGTAACGCGCAACAGCCTGAGTCAGCGCGCCTACATCACCTTCGGCGAAATCCGCGACATGATTGCGCGCACCGCCTTCACACAGCTTCGCTACTCGACGCTGCTTCTGTTAGGGACATTGTTGGGACTTTTGCTGACCTACATCGCGCCCATCGCGCTACTCTTCGCACGCAATCCCGCCGCGCGCATTCTCGCGCTGGCAACCTGGCTGCTGATGTCGCTGCTGTTTTTACCAACGGTCCGTTTCTATCGCATCTCCACTCATTGGGCCGCATCGCTCCCGCTGGCCGCCGCGTTCTACGCCTATGCCACCTGTCTTTCCGCCGCACGCTACTGGCTCAATCGCGGCGCCCAGTGGAAAGGCCGCTCGCAAGCACGGCGTGCGGCCTAAAACTCCGTAGTGAAGGCTCTGCTCACCCTTGGGCAGCCGGGGACCGGCCTCGCGTCACGCCTTGAACCGCCTGCCCAGCGCCTCCATTCAAGCTTCTGGTCGGTAGCATCCAAATTTGTTATAATGGGGCTGGTCAGTTACAGGGCTATATCCCATTTCAAGGGAATGGCACCGGAGGCCACCATGAGTGTTATGCCCAACTCGGGTAACGGCAAAGTTACCGTGCCCGCCCTCTTGCAGCGCAAATCCACCGCTGCCGATTCACCGTCCAATTCACAAAAGATCGTTTGTTTGACGGCCTACGACTACCCGACGTCGCGCTTGCTCGATGAAGCCGGCGTGGACGTCATTCTCGTCGGCGATTCACTGGGCATGGTGGTGCTGGGGTACGACAGCACGCTGCCCGTGACTCTCGAAGAGATGATTCATCACACGCGGGCGGTGCGGCGCGGAACCCGGCGGGCGCTGGTCGTGGCCGACATGCCCTACGGCAGCTATCACACCGATACTGCGGACTCGCTGCGCAACGCGGTGCGCTTCGTGAAGGAAGCGGGAGCGGAAGCCGTGAAGGTTGAAGGCGGCGAGCGGCGGCTGGAATTGATCGCGCGGCTGACCGAAGCGGAGATTCCCGTGATGGGACATGTTGGGCTGACGCCGCAGTCGGTCAACGCGTTGGGCGGCTACCGCGTGCAGGGCAAGACGCCCGACGCGGCGGAGCAATTGTTGCGCGATGCGCACGCCGTGGAAGCAGCGGGCGCGTTTGCGGTGGTGTTGGAAGCGGTGCCGCGAGAACTTGCGGCGCAAATTACCCGCGAGCTGCACATTCCCACCATTGGCATCGGCGCCGGGCCGGACTGCGACGGCCAGATTCTGGTGGTGAACGATTTGCTGGGCCTGACATTTGGCGCTCCGCCGAAATTCGCACGCCAATATGCGAATGTTGGCGAAGTAATTTCCGGCGCGGTGCGCGCGTACTGCGAAGACGTGCGCGGCGGCAGCTATCCTTCCGACGCCGAGTCGTATCATTCCGGCGAGTCGGTGAAAATACGGAAGCCGATTCACGTCGCTTGCTGAACCGCTGGACACTTACGTTTCAAACCATTCTCTAAATCTTGGTGAACCATGACTCCTGAAGAAATTGGCCTGCTTTACGACTACAACGCCTGGGCGGATCGCCGGTCGATGGAAGCGGCATCGGCCCTGACCCCGGAACAGTTTACGAAACCCCTGGGCTCGAGTTTTTCTTCCGTGCGCGACACGCTGGCGCATATTTGCGGCGCCGAGTGGGTATGGGTCGAACGTTTTCAGGGCCGCTCGCCCTCTGCCATGCCCGACAATTCTTCGTTTGCCGACGTCGCGAGCTTGCGCGCGCATTGGGACGCACTGGAAACTCGGCTGCTGACCTTCGTACGCGGGTTGAAGCAGGAAGATCTCGACCGCGTGATGGAATACAAGACCATGAAGTTCGGCGTCTACAAAAATCCTTTGTGGCAATCGATGCAGCACGTTGTGAATCACGGCACCTACCATCGCGGGCAGATCACCACCATGTTGCGGCAGCACGGCGCACAGCCGATCCTCACCGACCTGATGCACTTTTATCGCGAGCGCGCGGTCGCTGCCGGCGCCTGAAGCGCTGATCCCTTCTCTGTGGAAACAATCCGAACCATCGCGTGGATGAAAGAGAGTGCGCGGCACGCGCGCGCGGAAAACCGCGTCATCGGGCTGATACCCACGATGGGCGCGCTGCATGTCGGGCACCTGGCGCTGGTGGAACGCGCAAAGCAGGATTGCTCGCACCTGATCACCTCGATTTTTGTAAATCCCAAACAGTTTGGGCCGAAGGAAGACCTCGCGAAGTACCCTCGGACCTTTGACGCCGATGCGGTGAAACTTGCCGCGGCGGGCGTCGATTCGATTTTTGCGCCGGAGCCGGCGGATGTTTATCCTGGCGGTTTTCGGACCTATGTGAGCGTCGAAGGTCTGAGCGAGCGGCTCGAAGGCCGGTCGCGACCAGGTCATTTTCGGGGCGTGTCGACGGTGGTGCTGAAACTTCTGGAGATCGTGCAACCGCGCTTTGCGTATTTCGGACGCAAAGATGCGCAGCAGGTGCGGATTATTTCGCAGATGGCGCATGATTTGAATCTGGATACCGAGATTGTGGTGTGCCCCATCGTTCGCGAAGCGGATGGACTCGCGCTTTCTTCACGCAACGCGTATCTGAGCGCCGGCGAACGGAAAGCCGCGACGGTTTTGCATCGTGCGTTGATCGCCGCGCGCGACGAACTCGGAGCAGGCGTGCGCGACGCGCTGGAGTTGCAAGCCACGTTGCGCAAGACGCTGCAAGCGGAGCCGCTGGCCGCCGTGGACTATGCCGAAATTGTGGATGCCGACACGTTCGAGCCGGTCACGCGCGTCGCGCGGCCTGCGTACATCGTGCTCGCGGTGTTCGTCGGCAAGACCCGCTTGATCGACAACCTCTACATCGAACCCGCTGGGCCTACTACCGACGAATTCCTGTTTCATTTGTAGAGGCGGGGCTTGCTCCGCCCGGCTTTCAGGCCTGGCACGTGCGTTAAAGACAACCGCTCACCCTAACTCGTCGAAGGCGTCTTCAAATTCTTCGTAGGGCAGGTGATGCGCCAGGCTACAAGCCAGCTATCGTTTAGGAAAGTGGTCATTCTGAGGGCATCCGACGAGGATGCCCGAAGAATCTCACGGCCAACCGTGGTCGAGTTGCCTGCAAGCCCTGCCCCTGCGGGTTTTGTCGCGATGGTGCGGATGCCAGTTATTTGGATGAGGCGGCAGCCAGGACTTCCGCGGCGTGGTTTTTTACCTTTACGTTGTCCCAGATTTGTTCGATTTTCCCGGTGGCGTCGATGAGGAAGGTGCTGCGGACTATGCCCTGGTAGGAACGGCCCATGAACTTTTTCATGCGCCACGCGCCGTAGGATTCGATCATTTTGTGATCGGGATCGCTTAACAGCGGAAAATTCAGTTTCTGTTTGAGTCGGAATTTGGAGAGGGCTGGAGGAGCGTCTGCGCTTGCGCCCAAAACCGACACGCTGAGTTTGTCGAAGTCCTTCTTTGCGTCACGAAACTCGGACGCTTCGGTTGTTCAACCGGGAGTGTTGGCTTTGGGGAAGAAGAAAAGAACCACGCGGCGGCCGCGGAAGCCGGAGAGCGAGAGCGTGGCGCCTTCGTCGGTCTTCAGGTGAAAGTCGGGAGCTTTGTCGCCAATTTTCAGCACGTACCCACCTCGATCGAGTCGAACTACGATAGCAGTTTGCGGACGATGTCGTTCACAGCTTGCGGGTTGGCCTGGCCGCGGGTGGCGCGCATGACCTGACCGACGAAAAATTTGAAGACGCCTTCGTTGCCGGAGCGGAATTTTGCGACGTTGTCGGGATTTTTCTCGATGACTTTGCGAGCGGCCTGCTCGATGGCGCTGGTGTCGCTGATCTGGGCGAGCCCTTCGGCGGCTACGATTTCGGCGGCGCTACGGCCGCTTTCAAACATGGTGGCGAACACCTTTTTCCCGATGGCCGCGGTGATTTGTCCGGATTCGACGAGCTTCAGGAGCTCCGCCAACGCTACGGGCTGAACCGGGCTGGCTTCGATTTCTTTTCCAGAATCGTTGAGACGGCGGAGGAGTTCGGTTTGCATCCAATTGGCGGCGTTTTTTCCGGACGCGCCAGCTTTGGTTACGGCTTCAAAATAATCGGCTCGCTCTTGCGAAGAGGTCAGCACTTCGGCGTCGTAGGGCGTGATGCCGTAGGTGGCGGCGAACCGTGAGCGCTTTGCGTCGGGCAGCTCGGGAATGCTGCGGCGGATTTCTTCGCGCCATGTGGCGCTCACGTGGACTGGTAGAAGGTCGGGCTC
>Ga0182015_10006332_pt1 | contig 11931 bp, 9 predicted proteins | sample 712P3MmetaG_FD_120478 | JGI IMG/M metagenome (GOLD analysis project Ga0182015, IMG submission 120478) | Permafrost microbial communities from Stordalen Mire, Sweden - 712P3M metaG | ecosystem: Environmental > Terrestrial > Soil > Wetlands > Permafrost | place: Sweden: Stordalen | collected...
GGCCCCTCCAGGCTGACTGTGGCGGTCGTCCCCTCGGGAGCTCCCGCCACGACGACCCTAACCACCTGGGCCAATTTGTCCCCGCTATGGACAAAGCAATAAGTAGATGAGACAGATGTAACCCGCACCTACTAACGCCCCCCTTCGATCTTGCGGCTCCGCTGCTGTGACCCGGGGCCACCGTAGGGGTAGTCAGCCGCTCCCGGGTCGCTCACGCGGTCCAACGTTGCGGTCTCTTCATGTGTGAGGTCGAGCTCGGCTGCCCCCAGGTTGTCATCGAGCTGCTCAAGCGTCCGGCAACCCAGGATCACGGAGCTCACGGTGGGCCGGTCGCGCAGCCAACTCAGCGCCACCTGGGCCATGGAACAGCCTCTTGCACCGGCAATAGTCTCTACAGCGGCCAACACCTCCCACGTCCGTTCCTGGGGACTGCGGCGCCCATAGGCCTCTACCCCGCGCTCTGGGTCCTCGCCAAGGCGGGTGGCGCCCGTCGGCAACTGGTCGCGCCGGTATTTGCCGGTCAACCAACCGCCTCCGAGCGGGGACCAAGGGAGCAGGCCCAGCCCCTCGGCCTGGCACGCGGGGATCATCTCCCATTCGATTTCGCGAACCAATAGGTTGTACTGCGGCTGGAGGGTCACCGGGCGGCTCAGGTGTAATTCCCGAGCGACGTCAACTGCTTTTTGGACCTGCCAACCAGTGAAGTTCGACAACCCCACATAGTTCACCTTGCCCAGGCGAACGGCGTCGTCCAGCGCTCGCAGTGTCTCATCGATAGGGGTGAGCGGGTCAAAGCCGTGGACCTGGTACAGGTCGATGCAATCTATGCCGAGCCGGCGTAGCGACGCGTCGATGGCGCGGCTCAAATGCCTACGTGACAGCCCGACGTCGTTGGGTCCCTCCCCCGTCGGGAACCGGCCCTTGGTGGCGATCACGACACGTTCCTGGATCTCTGGTGACTGTTTCGCCAGCCAGCGGCCGATGATCGACTCCGATTTGGTGCCGCTGTAGACGTCGGCCGTGTCGACCAGGTTGCCACCCGCTTCGAAAAAGCGGTCAAGTTGGGCGTGACTATTGGCCTCGTCGGCTTCGGAACCAAAGGTCATAGTGCCCAGGGACAGAGTCGAAACAGAACAGCCACTGGCGCCCAGAGTGCGATAACGCATGAGAATCGCCTTCCCTCTTTCTCTCTTTTTTGGTGGAGCCACCGATCAGGTGACGATCTTGGAAACATCAGTGCTTGCTTGCAAAACATCAGTGCTCGCCAGCGGCCCAGGTCACCCCAGTTCAGGGTCAGGTGTCATTTCGTCCCGGACCAGCGCGGCAAGATCGCTCGTAGCCCGCAGGAACTGGCGTAAGGTGCGAAGAGACGGCCCGAACGAGTCCAGCTCTTCGCGGCCCAGCCCGTCTTCGTCGTAGGCTCTGCGAAAATCGGGAAAACGGCGCGCCAAGTCGGTAATTATTGCCGGGGCCACAGGGCGGTCTATTCGTGGCTCTACCGGGATGTCGCTGGCGTTGATGCGCACCTGCCAGGCGTGCGGCGGCGAGACCACAATGTCTCCACCGATGAGCTCGCTCCAGTGGAAATGGTTGCGGAACGCCGCCGACAGCAGCCTCGTCCGGTACCCTCGCTCCGTGTAGATCTGGTAGGCCTTTTTGAACACCGCCACACCGGCCCATTCAAGGTGCCCGGGGTCGGTGAGGATACCCTCCTTGTCCGCCTTCACCTTGAGCCAGTCGTCCAGCCTCCCGACCATGATGGTGCACACCGGGCCCATCCTCGCTATGTCTTTGCCCTCCGCTTCACGGCGGCGCAGCCCACGCTCGACAGCTTCGGCCACCATGACAGCTTGCGACACAGTAAAGCTCACGGTGGCGTTGATGCTGATACCTGAGTAGGTGGCCTCCTCGATGGCAGGGATGCCTGCGGCCGTGGCCGGGATCTTCACGATCATGTTGCTCGCCAACGCGTCGAAACGATCGGCCTGCGCCGCCATGGCCTTGCTGTCGCGGTAATAACGGGGGTCAGTTTGGATCGAGAGGCGACCATTACGGCCCTTTTCCTCCCGGAAAATGGGGGCCAGGAGGGCCGCCGCACTTTTGGAAATCTCTTCAACCAACATCCACGCAACCTCATCCTCTGTTGCCGTCGGGTGGACCTCGATGAGTTCTTGGAGCCGTGGCATCCAAGTGGACCTTTCCTGCTTGGCGACGCTGAGCACGATGACGGGGTTGCAAGTGGCCCCGACGGCGCCGTTGTCGATGGCGTAGGCCAACTCCGAAGCAGATGCCGAGTCGTTCCACAAACAGGTCGGAGTCGTCTGGGTCATCTCATGCAAGAGGCTCTTGTACACACCGTCCCTCGTTGTCACCATTCAGCTCACCTGCCGGTGAGCGACGTCGCTCGCACTGTCGTAGGCCTCGTTACACGCTGACGAGGTCGGCCGTGTTGGGCGCGTAAGCGGCGTGGAGCACCAATGACGCCGCACCCAGAGCGGCACCTTCATTGGCCATGTCCGAAATAGCCACTTCAAGGATGTGCGTCTTGCGCGCCAGAGGACGGGTCCGCAGGAACTCGGTGACCTTGTCCTTGTATATATCGGCCACATACGCCACGCTTTTGCCACCTATTATCAACAATTCGACATCGAGCGCGTTGGCAATAGTCACCGCACAATCACCGAGGTACTCCGCCACCTGGTCGATCACGCGTCGGGCGAGAGGGTCTTCCTCAACTGCGGCGAGGCAAATTACAGTGTGGTCGACCAGCTCGGGGTCCTTTTCGTACAGGACGGCAAGCTTGCTGTCCCGGCCCATTGCCAGCTCGGCGCGGACATTTCTCACTATCGCAGCCGGGCTGCACATCGCTTCCAAGCACCCGCGATTACCGCAATAACATGGGGTGCCGTTCGGCTCGACGACTATGTGGCCAAACTCCCCGGCATTGCGCGATATACCCCGGTAAATGTGCTTGGACAGGAACATCGCCCCCCCGATGCCCGTTCCCATGTACAAAAATGCGAAGTCTGAAGCAGTGCGCCCATGGCCTGACCAGCGCTCACCGATGGCAGCAGCGTTGGCGTCATTGTCGATAATGACGTCGTACCCGATGTAATGCTTGAGCAAGCGTTTGATCGGCACCTCCGTCCAGCGGTCCCGCCGCGGTGGCGATATGACAAGCCCCTGGCTCTGGTCGATGGGGCCCGGGCAGGCAGCTCCTACTCCCAGGACCCGCTCATCAGCTATGCCGAGATCAGCCAGGTGCTTGCGGGCGACCGTGGCAGCCTCGGCGATGAGGGCCTCAGGCTCGAGGCGCGGCGAGATGGCATGGCGCGAATGGACCAGTTGCTGGCCCTTCATGTCCACGACCACGACTGACACCTCGATCGGGTCGAAGTGGATCCCTATGGCGTAAGCGGCCGTCGGGTTGATGCGCAGCGTCGTCCTCGGCTTGCCTCCGGTCGAGGCCAAAGAACCGCTCTCGATGACGATGCCCTGTTCGATCAGGCGGCGGACTATCACCGACACGGTCTGAGCGGTCAGCCCCGTCTGCTGGGCTATCTCGACGCGGCTGATCCCGTCGGCTGCCTGGACCGAGCTGAGCACGACGTTTATGTTGTAGGTGCCGACCCTCGGCAAGTTGGAACCGCTGAACATGACTAGATGACCTCTCCCAGCGACTCTAGGACCTCGGTACTTAGTAACTCAAGATGATGTTCTAACTCCTTTTGGCCGCTTAACCGGTTCAGTGAGCTTGTCCTGGTCGAGGAGGTGGTGATGGGCCACCCCGTACCGTTCGCGGCTCATGACAGCCATGGATTGGTGGGTTGACGTGCTGGGATGTTGTCTGACGGCCCTTCGTTCGGAGCGGCCGGACGACCTTTCAGCCATGCTTGACAGCTAAATCAAGTTGACTTAGTATCCACGCAACCGATCCGGGGCAACCAGCGAGACTACTGGTGAGGCACGGGCCAAAGGAGGAACGCGATGCGTCGAAAATTCGTATTAACCGGACTAGCGACAGTAGGGGTGGCCACGGCAGGGATGCTGACCGCGATATCACCGGTATCAGCCAGCACGGGGGGCGTGATCACCGTGGTTTACCAGATCCAAGGAAACCCCAGCTGGGTGGCGAACCTCGTAACGAAGGTAGCGCCCGAGTTCGAAGCGAAGTACCCAGGCTGGAAGATCGACCCCGAGCCGATCACCAACCCCGCGGAGAACGCGTACTACACCAAGCTCGACCTAATGAACGCGTCGGCGTCAACTGCGCCGGACGTCATGTACGAGGACACCTTCCTGGTCAACAGCGACGTCACCGCCGGCTATCTGGCCCCGCTGAACTCGTATGTGTCCAAGTGGTCAGGCTGGAAAGAGTTCTCCCCGGCAGCACAGGATGCCGCCAAGAGCGCCGACGGCTCGATCTACGGAGTCTCCATGGGCACTGACACCCGTGGCCTGTACTACAACAAGGCCGTGTTCGCCAAGGCCGGCCTCCCGGTCCCGTGGCACCCAACGACGTGGGCTGCGGTGCTCGCGGCGGCCGCGAAGATCAAGGCCACGGAGCCGGGTGTTACCCCTATGAACGTATACGGGGGCACCGGCCAGGGCGAAGGTTCCACCATGCAGGGGTTCGAGATGTTCCTGTACGGAACGAACAACTGGCTGTGGGACAGCACTCATTCCAAGTGGGAGCAGGCCGGAGCTGGCTTCGAGGCTGCGCTCGGGGAATACGCAACGATCTATCACCAGGACAACCTGGGCCCGTCCGTGCAAACAGCCCTCGGGACCACCACCTGGCAGACCGTACAGCAAGGGCTCATGCCCACGAACAAGCTCGGGATCGACCTCGATGGCAGCTGGGTTGTCGGTGACTACATACCCGGCGGGGCCAAACCGTGGCCGGACTATACCAAGGACCTGGGCGTAGCCCCTATGCCCACCGAGAACGGCCAGGGCCCAGGGCATGTGAGCATGTCGGGGGGATGGCTGCTGTCGGTTGGGTCACACGCAACCAACAAGCAGATGGCCTTCAACTTCATCTCTCTCGCACTGGACCAGCAGAACTCGCTCTGGTACGACATCCACGCCTCGCAGGTCGCCAGCCGCGATGACGTCGCATCGGCCCCGGCTTACAAGGCGCAGGGCCCCATAACCGCTGAGTTCGCGACGTTCGTCCCCTTCACTCACTTCCGGCCGGCGTTCTCCGCATACCCGAAGCTCTCCACGGAAATCCAAGAGATCACAGGGGAGGTCATGACCGGGCAATCATCCCCGGCCCAGGGCGCAGCGGCATACAACAAGTACCTCATCGCCACCGTTGGTGCTTCTAATGTAGAAGCGGCACCGATGTAGGTTTGTCGCTGGCACCGGGACTGTCGGCCTGAACCCGACGATGTCCTAGTTGTCATGTGAACTTTGACCGCCACCAAGCCCTCCCTTACCGGGGGGCTTGGTCGTTCTTTGGAGGGGAAAGTTGGCGCTCGCAATTAACGGTCGTAAGCGGTTGCCTATTTGGCAGTGGCTCGGGCCCATGGCCCCGGCGCTGTCCATCATGTTCCTGTTTATTGCGGGCCCCATCATCTGGAGCGTGTACATCGCCTTCACCAACAAGGCGTTGACGGGCGTTGGGGCGGCTCACGCGAAGTGGGTCGGCTTCACCAACTTCGTCCACATGTTCAACGACCCGTTGTTCATAAAGTCCCTGCTCCTCACGGCCATCTTCGTCCTGGGCTCAGCCGTCGTCGGGCAGAACACCCTCGGGTTCATGATCGCCCTGCTGGAGCGGGGCCGGAACAAGTTCGTAACGACAACTCTCAACGGATTTATCATGTGCGCCTGGGTTATGCCTGAGATAGTCGCCGCATTCTGTTGGTACGCATATCTCTACCAGGGGGGGACCCTGGACGCCTTCTTGGGCCACCTCGGGCTCAATCAGGACTGGTTGTACACGACCCCGATGCTGGCGATCATCATCGCCAACATATGGCGGGGCACCGCCTTTTCCATGCTCGTGTACTCGGCGGGGCTCTCCGATCTGCCCAGTGAGCTCCTCGAAGCGGCGAAGGTAGACGGCGCCAGCCAACTCGCGCTCCTGCGCCGGGTGATCATCCCGCTCATGCGCCGTTCGATAATGGTAAACTTGATGCTCATAACCCTGCAGACGCTGCAGAGTTTCACCCTTATATTCATTCTGACCGCTGGCGGCCCCGGCGAGGCGAGCATGACCACTCCGTTGTACATCTACCAGCAGGCCTTCCAGCTGTACGACATAAGCTACGGGTCAGCAATGTGCCTGGTCCTGCTCCTGCTCGGCGCCGCGTTCTCGCTGATTTACATAAAGTTCATCAAGGTCGAGGAGGTGGCAGCGTGACTAGTGCATTACCGGTAGAACTGAACGTACAGGTCGATACGAGCAGGACCACCGCGGTCCGTTCTGGGCGCTTCCGGATCGATTCACCGCGCAAGACGATGTCCACGATCAGCGTCTATTTTGTCCTGGCCCTGGTAGCACTGTTCTTTATTGCGCCACTGCTTTGGATCGTTCTTTCCTCGTTCGAGCCCGGGGCCGCCATTGGCACCAATGCGCCACTGGTGCTGTCGCTCAGCAACTTCGCGAACGTGCTCAACTGGTCAACGTTCTTTCAACCGCTCATCAATTCGTTGATCCTGTCGGGGTCGACTGCGGTGCTGGTAGTACTTACTTCGCTGTTCGCTGCTTACCCGCTGTCTCGTTACCAGATGCGGTACCGCAAAGCCTTCCTCTACACCATCATCTTCTCCACTGGGTTGCCGATCACAGCCATCATGGTGCCTGTGTACGAGCTGTTCGCCCGGGCCAACCTGGTAGATAACTACCCCGCCCTGATCCTGTTCTTGACGGCGACGTCGCTGCCGTTTGGGATATGGCTCATGAAGGGCTTTATGGACGGGGTACCCGTGGACCTGGAGCAGGCGGCGTGGGTCGACGGCGCCACCTGGGTGGGATCTTTGAGGACAATAGTGGCACCGTTGATGATGCCGGGCATAGCGGTCATCACCATCTTCACCTTCGCCAGCGTGTGGGGGAACTTCTTCGTACCGTTCATCCTGTTGACGACGCAAAGCAAGTTCCCGATGGCGGTCAGCATCGGTACCTTCTTCGGTCAGTATGGCGCGGTCGAGTACGGGCAATTGGCGGCCTTCTCGATCCTTTACACGTTGCCTGCGCTAGGGCTCTGGGTCGTGGCGGCCCGGTTCTTGCGGGGCAAGTTCACCTTTGCTGGTGCCACCAAGGGCTGAGGGAGGTCAGGGATGCACGACAGTCACGTCAAGACCGAGGCCCGGGTGAGGACCGCCCTGGAAATGCGGCTCCGCCCGCGCGTGTGGGCCAGCCGCGAACCCTGTGAGGTGTCGGTATTTGCCAGCGGGAGCCAGGTGACGGTGCAGGACGGGCTCGCCGGCGCATACGTGCCCATCGACCCAGGGGCGCCGTGGGGAGCGCCCTGGTCAACAACCTGGTTCCGAATTTCGGGGAAAGTACCACCGGAATGGGCAGGGTCGAGGGTCGAGGCACTGATCGACCTGGGCTTCGATGGAAGGGGCCCCGGGTTCCAAGCCGAAGGTATGGCCTTCGACGCCGCCGGCGTGCCGATCAAGGGAATTGCACCGCTCAACAACTGGCTCCCTGTCGGCTCCGAGGCTCGTTCGGGCGGAGCCTGGACATGTTTTGTCGAGGCGGTGTCGATGCCTGGGATCATGGGCGGGACCGATGACAGGTTCCGGGCGACCGATCTTGGCGATGTGGCTACAGCGGGGACCAAACCGCTCTACCGCCTCGGCGGCGCCGAGCTGGTGGTCGTCGACGAGGTTGCGCTCGGCCTCGCTTTTGACGTCGAGGTGCTCCTCGGGGTTATGGAGCACCTTGACGCCAGGGACCCCCGGCGCCACGAAATATTGCGCGCCCTGGAACGCTGTTTGGACCTTTACGACCTCGACGAGGATCCGGCTACCGCTCGCGAGCTCCTGAGCGACGTCATGTCGGCGCCGGCCGCCCGTACCGCGCATACGGTCTCCGCGGTCGGCCACGCGCACATCGATTCCGCCTGGCTTTGGCCGATCCGCGAGACGGTCCGCAAGTGCGGTCGCACGTTTGCCAACGTCGCCGCCTTGGGCGAGCAGTACCCAGAGCTCGTTTTCGCGTGTTCGCAGGCACAGCAATGGTCGTGGACCAAACAGAACTACCCAGCGGTCTATGACCGGATGAAAGCTCAAGTAGCCAAGGGCCAGGTCGTCCCTGTAGGGGGCATGTGGGTGGAGTCCGACACCAACGTCACAGGTGGGGAATCACTCGTCCGCCAGCTGGTCTTCGGCAAGCGGTTCTTTCTCGACGAATTGGGTGTCGAGACCGAGGACGTGTGGCTCCCGGACTGTTTCGGCTACTCAGCGGCCTTTCCCCAGCTCATCCTGCTCTCGGGCTCGCGTTGGTTCCTGACCCAAAAGCTGTCGTGGAACGACACGAACAAGTTCCCCCACCACACGTTTTGGTGGGAGGGCATTGACGGGAGCCGGGTTTTCACTCACTTCCCCCCGGTTGATACCTACAATGCCCGTCTTACGTCCGCCGAGCTCGCCCACGCCGCGAGCAATTATTCCGAAAAGGGCTTTGGTTCACGCTCGATGGCGCCCTTTGGCTACGGTGACGGCGGAGGGGGCCCGACCCGGGAGATGATGGAGAGGGCGCGTCGTCTCGCTGACCTGGACGGGTCACCGAAGGTCGTAGTCGAGTCTCCGTCGAAGTTTTTTGAAGCTGCCCACGCCGAGTACGTTGACGCGCCCGTGTGGTCGGGCGAGCTTTACCTCGAGCTGCACCGCGGGACGCTCACGAGCCAGGTCGAGATCAAGCAGGGGAACCGCCGCAGTGAGAACTTGATGCGCGAGGCGGAGCTGTGGTCCACCGCCGCATTGATAGCGGGGCGCTTGGCCTACCCGTACGAGGAACTGGAGGAAATCTGGCGGGACATCCTGCTCGTCCAGTTCCACGACATCCTCCCGGGCAGCTCCATCGCCATGGTCAACGACGAAGCCATCGCGAGTTGCGCCGCTAGCGCTGCAAAACTGGAGGAGATCATCGAAAGAGCGACGGTGGCGCTGTGCGGGCGGGGCTCATTGCCCGTTTCGTTCAATGCTGCCCCGCACGGCCGTGACGGCGTGGCTGCGCTTTCGGCTGGTGCGCCGGTCGCGTCATCCGACGTGGCGCGAGTACACGACGAGCGCGTCCTCGAAAACGACCACATCAGGGTGGAACTGAACGGCAACGGCCACATTGTCTCGCTGATGGACCGGGTGGCCAACCGAGAGGTCATCCCTCCCGGGGCCCTCGGGAACGTCCTCCAGCTCCATCCGGATATTCCCAACAAATGGCCAGCCTGGGATATCGACCCGTTCTACCGCAATACCAAGACAGATTTGGTCTCTCCCGAGAGCATCACGGTTATCTCGGGCGGGCCCGGCGAGGCAGCCATCCGGATCGAATATCTCTTCGGAGAGTCGCGGGCCGTCCAAACCTTGCGTTTGGCGGCGGGCGGCGAGGCCCTCGTGGTGGAGACAGACGTGGACTGGCACGAGCACGAGCGCCTGCTGAAGGTCGCCCTCCCAATCGACGTCCACGCTGATCAATCGCTCTCAGAGATCCAGTTCGGTCATGTACAGCGCCCCACGCATACCAATACGTCCTGGGACAACGCTCGTTTCGAGTTCGTGGCCCACCGCTTTGTCCACGTGGGAGAGGCTGGCTACGGGGTCGCCATCGTCAACGACGGTATATACGGTCACGAGGTGGGTGCTATTGCGCGCGCTGGCGGCGGGCGGGCGACGTTGGCCCGCTTGTCCATCCTGCGCAGCGCCAACTTCCCTGATCCCCGGGGAGAAAATGGGCGGCATACTTTCCGTTACGCGATCGTGCCCGGGGCCGCGGTCGCCGACGCTGTGCGCCACGGGTACCACTTCAACCTGCCGCCCCGCACGGCGATGGCTGAGCGAGCGGCGGAGCCGCTGGTAGCCCTCTCCAGCCAGGCAGTGGTGGTCGAGGCGGTCAAAGCGGCCGATGACCGGTCGGGAGACGTGGTTGTGCGCTGCTATGAGTCCCTCGGCGGCAAAGCCACGACAACGCTGAAGACATCCTTCCCGCTGCGCCGGGCCTTGGTGACCGACCTGCTGGAGCGGCAATTGTCTGAGCTCCAAATTGAACCGGGCAACCAGCTGACCTTGCACCTCAGACCGTTCCAGGTGCTGACGCTGCGATTGTCCCCCGAGGACTGACGATGCAACACGCCCGCGATAAGTCCACGCTGCCCGGGGAGGAGCTAACGAGCTGGGGTCGGGGCTTGGCTTTGGCCGGGTAAAGAGCAGATGCCTTCTAGCCTGTGCCTGGCCCTCGACGTCGGCGCCACGAAGCTCGGGGCCGCCCTGGTGGACCGGCAGGGCGATGCCCGGTACATGGCCGAGAGCCGCACGCCTGAGGGAAATGACCCCGAGGTAGTGTTCTCGGAGGTGACTAAGCTCCTTGACGGCGTGCTGGGCTGCGATGCCGGCACCCCCTTGGCGCTCGGCGTGGGGAGCGCTGGGCCGATGACGGACCGTTCCCGGGTAAGCCCCCTCAATATCCCGGCATGGCGGGGGTTCCCCTTGCGCCGGCGGCTCGAGGACCGCTACGGCATCGCCACCTTCGTCGAACTGGACACCAAGGCGCTAGCCCTCGCCGAAGGATGGAGAGGTGCGGCCAGAGGAAAACGGGATTACCTGGCCATGGTCGTATCCACGGGGATTGGCGGGGGACTTGTCCTTGACGGGCGCTTGGTCGAGGGCCGTACAGGCAATGCCGGGCACGTAGGCCACGTCCTGGTGATGCCCGGGGGAAGACTTTGCTCGTGCGGCGGCAGCGGTTGTCTCGAGGCGGAGGCCTCCGGTTGGGCCATCGCCGAGATTACGGGCCGGCCACCGTCTGAGGCCGGGCCTGAGACGATCGAACGCACCGGTCGGTTGGTGGGCCAAGCGCTGGCTTCAGTTGCCAACTTGTGCGATCTCGACCTGATCACCGTGGCCGGTTCGGTTGCCCTAGGTTATGGCGCTCCATTTTTCCAAGCGGCCAACGAAACCCTCCACGACAATGCCAAACAGACCTATGCCCTGAACACCCGGGTTGTACCGGCCGGTTTGGGCGCCATAGCGCCGCTGATAGGGTGCGCGGCCGTGGCCTGGCGAGGCCTGGGTGAAGAATTGCTGGCCAGCAACGGCGGGAACTGAAAGGGTTTACCGCGAGTCAGGACGAACAATGCGCTGCCGTCGGGGTCAAGGCACCCGCGCCAGGCGTAGCAGCATGCTCGAGAACTGTTTTGCCTGAGCCAGGGCTTGGTCGACAGGCTGGGTCTCACGTCCCCAGGCGCCGTGGAGGTAAGTGAGGCGCCAGCGGGCCCGCTCGGGCATCCACCGGTTGGCAGAGTGAGCCTGGCGCAAGTGGCGATCAGCTTCCATTCGGCGGCACGTGTGCTGTCCGCGTACTCCACCTTTAGAGAAGGCTCGTCATAGCGAAGCCCTCCCCAGGCGACGTACTCGAGCGGATCTTCCTCGCCGCGGTGTGACCGCTCAAGCTCGGCTCCAATTTCGCTTAGGGCCTTGTGGTCGAGCGGTCGTCCCCAGTGCAGGTGCCGGGGCAGACGGCGATCGCCCGCGAGCCCAATGCCGTAGCTCGAGTTGGCCATTCGCAAAAGCCAAGTGGAACTACTCTCGTCAAAGCTGATCTCGCTCATATGTCTCCTTGCCAGAGCTAATTGTGGGCCCCACTACCAACGGACATAAGGATTTGGACCTAAACCAATACTCCGGTGAGCTCCCCGAGAAGCTGGCGGTAACGATGGCGGCTCGGGCGGCCCACGTACTCGGCCTCAACACTGA
>Ga0182015_10006333_pt1 | contig 11931 bp, 9 predicted proteins | sample 712P3MmetaG_FD_120478 | JGI IMG/M metagenome (GOLD analysis project Ga0182015, IMG submission 120478) | Permafrost microbial communities from Stordalen Mire, Sweden - 712P3M metaG | ecosystem: Environmental > Terrestrial > Soil > Wetlands > Permafrost | place: Sweden: Stordalen | collected...
AATTACTCCTGGAGGTTGGAGTTGCGCGATACCAGCCCGGTCTCAGCCAGCAGCGAAACGGGCCGGCGCAGGGAGATCACTTCATCGAGAATGCGCGTGGCTAGTTCGTGCTTGGTCATCGCCGGCAACTCGATGGCGGTCTTTGGGGTGAGGAACGTCGCTGCGTTGTTATCGGAATCAAAGCCCAGACCGGGACGCGAAACGTCATTCAAGACGATCGCATCGGCTCCCTTGCGCAACAGCTTGTCGCGACCGTGCTCAATAAGGTTTTCGGTCTCGGCGGCGAAGCCGATCACCAAGGTACCAGGCCGCTTGGACACCACGACTTCGCGCAAGATGTCTGCGGTGGGCTCAAACTCTATGGTGATGGGACCCGTTCGCTTCATTTTCTGCTCGGCCAGCACCCGCGGACGGTAGTCGGCGACTGCAGCTGCCTTGATCACTATGGTGGTCTGATCAAGACGGCTAAGAACGGCAAGACGCATCTCTTCAGCGGTGACAACAGATACCAGCTCGCAGTTGGCCGGCGGCCGAAGGGAAGAAGGACCACTCACCAACACGACTCGCGCCCCCCGGCGCTGCGCCTCCTCGGCCACCGCGTAGCCCATCTTCCCGCTGGAACGATTGCCTATAAACCTAACAGGATCAATAGCTTCTCGGGTTCCGGCGGCAGTCACCAGGACGGTCTCTCCGGCCAGGTCGTTACGCCGATGGAGTTGACCCAGCACCGCTTCGACGATGACTTCCGGCTCCGCCAACCGGCCGCTTCCCGTCATGCCACAGGCCAGAGGACCCTTTTCAGGAGGCACCACCCTGACTCCGCGCCCTTCAAGGATTTCCAGGTTGGCACGCGTGGCCGGATGCTGCCACATATTTACGTTCATCGCGGGAGCCACGATCACGGGCGCATTCGTGGCAAGAAACATCGTCGTAAGGAAGTCGTCGGCCAGCCCGTGGGCGAATTTTGCCAACACGTTTGCAGTGGCCGGCGCCACCACTAAGGCGTCTGTTGACTGCGCTTCGCCAATATGTTCGATGGATGAGTCAAAGTCAGCCGGGTCGCTGCCGGTTTCGCCGGACGGCCATAAACCGGTGATCACTTTGTGGCCGGTGAGGGCGGCAAACGTCAGCGGGGTGATGAATTGCCCGGCCGCCTGGGTCATGACGACGTGCACATCCAGGGCCTGTCGTTGTAGGGCTCTTACCAACTCTGCCGCTTTATACGCGGCAATGCCACCGGAGACACCGACCGTGACCTTCATAGCCATGATTGTACGACGGAACGAAGGAAAAACAGCCGGTTTCAGGCTTCCGGATCGTGTGGTGTTTCCGGCTCGGGATCCACTTCGCGGGGTCTACGCGGGGCCGCTTTGACCTTGCCTGCGGCAATCTCTTCCTGGGCCACACGGCAGGCTTTGGTGGAGCGCGAATCGATCAGCGGCTGGGAACCATTCTGGAGTTGCCGCGCGCGGCGGGCAGCCATGACCACATAACCAAAATTGCTGTCCAGTCCATCCTCTGTCGCCATTGTTGCCTCCTGTGGAAAGTCTCGCGCCGGCAATCAGGCGCGCGTGGCATGCATGTCCAGCAGACCGAACGAGGAAAGCACTGGCTCCAGGCGCCCGGTGGCATTTACCTGCCGGCATTTATCGGCAAGCATCATCATTCTTGCAGTCTCCGAGTCTGGCGGCGCTCCATGACGCACGGCCCTTTCGGCGATCACGATTGCTTTGAGCGACTCCACTGCGTAGACGAGAACATCGTTCACCAGGATGTAGTTGTACTGACGGTAGGCCTCGATCTCTCCTCTTGCCTTGGTCAGCCGCCGGGCAATCTCCTGCTCGTCCAGACTCCCTTCAGCGATGCTCCTGCTGCGGAGCCGGGTCTGAAGCTCCTCGGGATTGGGAGGAAGAACAAAAATGCTTACCGCATCCGGCATCTTTTCTCGAACCTGAGCTGCTCCCTGCACGTCGATATCGAGCAGCAGATCTTTCCCGGCTGCCCGAGCATCGATGAGGGAGCGGCAGGCGGTGCCGTAGTAATTGCCGAAGACGGAAGCCCACTCGAGAAATTCGCCCTGGTCGATCATTTCTTCGAATCGGGCACGTGACGTGTAGTTGTATTCGCGGCCTGGCTGTTCAGAACCGCGCGGGGCACGGGTGGTGTAGGAGACAGAGAATTCGAGGTCTGTCACCAGCGAACGCAGCTGGTTCACCAACGTCGATTTACCAGAGCCGGAAGGAGCCGAGATAATGAACAGAATGCCTGCCAAAGTGTTGTCCTGATGATACAGCGGTCCACTCCACGTGCAGTCCCGCACAAGTGTTATTCAAGATTCTGCACTTGTTCGCGGGCTTTTTCGATCTCCGATTTCATTTCCAGCCCCAAATCAGTAATTCGCTGTCCGTTTCCGCTTACGCCGCCGGTCTTGGACAGCAGAGTATTGGCCTCACGATTCATCTCCTGCAGCAGGAAGTCGAGTTTTTTGCCCATTTCGCCGCCCGCGCGTAGGAGGGAGTGGAAATGCTGGATGTGGGTACGGAGGCGTGCGACCTCCTCTTCTACGTCGCTACGCTCGGCGAGCAAGGCGGCTTCCTGGAGCACGCGGTCGCGGTCGATACCCGGGGCGCCATTGAACAACGCCGCGATCCGCTGGCTGATGCGCTCAAAATAGGCCTTCTGCACCTCCTGGCGCAAAAGAGCCACCTGAGCGACAGCGGTGTCCAGTCGCTCCATGGTAGCGCCCAGTTCGCGTGCCAGCGACGCACCCTCCTGGCCGCGCATACGGTTCAAATCGTCTACCAGCCGGCTGGTTTGGGTAGCGATCTCTTCTTCCAGGGCCTTCATTTCCTCTTCGCTGAACCGTGTTTCTCCGGTCAAGACGCCGGGCAAACGAAAGATAGCGTTCAGATCGGGCTGCTGCACCAGCTGACTTTCGGTTGCAGCAGCGCGGAAGGCAGCAATATAGCCGTGGAGCAGGTCACGATCGAAATGAGCGTTGGAGCGCAAGCCGGTATCGACGGTCAGGGTCACTTCCAGATGGCCGCGCAGCACTTTTTCTTTGAGCAGGCGGCGGAGGCGCATTTCGAGGGGCTCGGCGCCGGCCGGCATCCTCATGTGCAAATCAAGAAAGCGGTGATTGACGCTCTTCAAGGAGAGATTCCAGGAGAGTTTGTCGCCGATTCGACCGCTGACCCGGGCAAAGCCGGTCATTGAATAAACGGGGGAATAGACCGGAGGAGAAACGGGGAAATCGGCGGGAGAGGCAGCAGCTACGGTGGTATCCAAGGATGGATGGGAAGTCCTGGTTCCGGGTTTGCTCACAGGGTGCCCTCTCCGCTGAGTGCAGGTTGCAGATTGGCGGGTTCAAGGGTGGCGGCCTCCCTGGAAAACCCATTCCCGGAGAACTCGGCGGGGTCCATAAACTGCAACTGGTAAAGACGCTGGTAGGTCGGAGAGACGCGGAGCAGCTCTTCGTGAGGACCGATCGCGGTGATACACCCATCTTCAATGACTGCGATGCGGGAGGCGCGGCGGACAGTCGACAGGCGATGGGCGATGACAAAAACGGTGCGGCCGGCAATGAGATTGGAAAGCGCAGTCTGCACCAGCGACTCGCTCTCGGAGTCCAGCGCGGAGGTGGCTTCATCGAGAATGAGAATGGGCGCGTTCTTGAGCAGTGCCCGGGCAATGGCGATGCGCTGGCGCTCGCCGCCGGAGAGGCGAAACCCTTTTTCGCCAATCACGGTATCGTATTTTTCCGGAAGGCGCTCGATGAAGTCGTGAGCCAGTGCCGCCTGGGCAGACGCAATGACCCGGCTCATGGGGATCCCGGCCTCACCGTACGCAATATTGTTGCGGACAGTGTCGTTAAAGAGAACCGTCTCCTGGGTCACGTTGCCGATCTGGCCGCGAAGAGAAGCGAGACTGACATCGCGCACATCGTGTCCGTCCATGCGGATGCTGCCTGCAGTGACGTCAAAGAAGCGCGGGATCAGATTCACCAGGGTGGATTTGCCGGCGCCGCTGGGACCGACCACGGCGACCACTTCGCCCCGCGGCACCACCAGGTTGATATCTCGCAGCACCTGGCGCTCGCCTTCATCGGTGCGATAGTCGAAGCAGACGTTTTCCATCCGAATTTCCTGCCGGAATTCCTTTAGTACGTGGGCGCCCACCTTCTCCCGCACCTCATCCTGAGTATCCATAAAACGAAAAATTTCCGAGGACGCGCCGAGTGCCTGTTGGAAGTTGTTATAGAAGAGAGCAAATTTACGCACCGGCTCATACAACTTGAATACCGCAATGATGAAAGCAAAGAAGGTTCCGGCAGTGAGGACGTGGCTGCGAATGCTGTTGCGGCCAACCCAGAGCAGCAAGGCAATCGCGATGGCGCCAATGGCATCCATGAGCGGCGAACTGATGGCCTGCGCGCGCACCGATCGCAGGTTGGCATCGAACAGCCGGCGCGCAGCCTGTTTAAACCGCGTCATCTCCCAAAGCTCCATGTTGAAAGCTTTGACAATGCGGTTGCCGGTGATGGTTTCGTGGAGAATGTTCTGAATCTCTGCCAGTTTGTCTTGCCCACGGCGGGTGGTCTGGCGAACCTTACGCCCAATCCTGCGGGCCGATAGAAGGACGATGGGAACAAACAGCAACAGCACCCAAGCCAATTTGCCGCCCAGAGCCACCACTACGCAGGCGGTGAAGATCAGGGTGAAAAACTGCTGCAAGAACTCTGCCAGCACGGAGGACATGGCAAACTGCACTCGTTCGATATCGTTGATCAGCGTCGAGACGATGGTGCCGGTGGTATTTTGTTGGAAAAATGAGACAGAGCGGCGCAGGATGGCGTCGTAAAGATCATCGCGCAAATCGGTGATCATGCCAAAGCCGGCGTAGTTCACCAGGTAGGTTCCGAAATAATCGAAGATGCCCTTCAGCAAGGTGGAAGCGACGAGCGCGAAGGCAACGACATTCCATGCGTTGTGAAGGTGAGAGGGAACGAACTGTTGCAGGCTTATGCCGCTAAAGCGGGGACCGAAGAGGGGAATCTTCCGGTCCGGCGCGTTGGGGTTGAGCACGCGATCGAAAATGGGACCAACGAGGAGGAGCCGAAAGGCGTCCAGAAGACCCACAGCGGCCATCAGGATGACCGACGAAAGCGCCTGCAGCCAATAAGGCCGCACATAACCGATCAGGCGCAACAGCTTCTTCAAGCGGAAACCCCAGACGCGTGGCGCTGCACAGAACGCATCCAGCTATTGTAATCGCCGGGAGTTTGTCATGACCACGAACCCCCGACAAAGGGAGGGTGGCGCTTCCCTTGTGAGCAGTGGCTGAATAGGCATACAGCGGGTCCCTCCACTGCGCTGCGCTCCGGTCGGGATGACAATTCATTTGCTCCTGGCCAAAGCGGTTAGTGAGGCATGTCACGATGGACGGCCTTGACCCGGTATCCCTCTTTGGCCAGGCGTTTGCGCACTTCTTCGGCAATCATCACCGAGCGGTGCTGGCCGCCGGTGCAGCCAAACGCCACGGTGAGATAACTCTTTCCTTCCTCGATGTAATGGGGCAGCAGGAAGAGCAGCAGTTGCGTAATCCGATCGAGAAATTCAGCCGTCTGGGGGAACTCGCGGATATATTTCGCCACCTTGGGATGACGACCGGTCAGATGCCGAAACTCAGGTACGAAATGCGGATTGGGTAAGAATCGGACGTCGAAGACCAGGTCCGCTTCCAAAGGCACGCCGTTTTTGTAACCAAAACTGATGGAGGAGACCAGCAGGTTCTTGTCGGTGTCTCCGCGTTCAAACTTCTGCAGGATGTAAGCGCGCAACTCGTGGACGTTGTAGTTGGAGGTATCGACGCTGATGTCGGCCAGATTGCGGATAGGATCGAGAACCTTTCTCTCCGCATGGATGGCCCGGACGACGGTTTCGGTTCGACCCAGCGGATGAGGACGCCGGGTCTCGGAAAAACGGCGCAGCAAGGAGGGGTCGGAGGCGTCGAGAAAGACGACGGTGGTGGCCAGCACTTTTCTTACCTGGCGCAGGATCGCCGGGAAGCGGTCGAGGTGCTGTCCCTCGCGGACGTCAACAACCAGAGCGGCACGGTTAATCTCCGCCGATTGGCGGACCAGATCGGCGAAGGCGGGGATGAGTTCGAGCGGCATGTTGTCGACCGCATAGAAACCTAAATCTTCAAAAGCCTTAAGGGCGGAGGCCTTGCCGGATCCGGAGAGGCCGGTCAGAATCACCAGCTCGGAAGCCACCGCGGGCACGGCAACAGCCGCCTTCTTGGTGTTTTTTTTAGGAGTGCGTTTCAGCTCTTTACCCTGCGCGGCGGGGGGGCGTCTGCGTGGCATGGGGCCATCGTAGCATTCACCACACGTTGTGCAGCGTGGGTTGGGGTCATCTCCGTAACAGAGCTGTCTAAATTGCCGACAGAGCGGCTTGGGTTGGCGCTTCCGCGGAGAACAGTTGGTGGAAGTAAGGGTCGTTTCTCATCGTCATCGGAGGTCCCACGTCAGCGTGAGGAACCAGTGTGTTGCTGATGACGGGACTTGACTAGATGTGCCAGCGGCCGTTTTCCAGCAGCAGCTGTGCCTTCTCCCTGGATACGGGGGGAGAAAGAAGATGTCCCTGGCCCAGATCGCAGCCGTAGAGAAGCAATGCTTCCAACTGTTCCTTGCGTTCGATGCCTTCGGCCAGCATTTGCACTTCGAGCACGCGGCCGAGATCGAAAATCGTTTGCAGGATAGCCGCCTGCTTGCCCGGAATCGGCAGGTAGGCGATGAGGCGGCGGTCGACCTTCACCAAGTCGATCGGCAAGCGAATGAAGTGGTTCATGGAGCCCAGGCCGGCGCCGAAGTTATCCAGGGCCGCGCTTACGTGGAGATCCGCCATACCCTGAAAAATTGCCAGGGCGCCCTCGGGATCCTGATTCACAGCAGCCTCGGAAACTTCGAGGCGCAACCGACCGGGCGCAATCTTCCATTTTGCCAGTAGCTCGGCGAGATGGCGTAACAGGCCGGGATCCTTGAACTGCCGGGACGACAAATTCACATCAATGCTCGGTTGGGCGCCGGGCACGGTTTCCGCCCAACGATTGAGTTGGCGGCACGCCTGCTCCAACACAAACATACCGACTGGGACAATGAGCCCGGTCTCCTCGGCCGTGGGTAGAAAATCCTGGAGGGGCACGAACTCACCATCGGGGCGGCGCCAACGCAAGAGCGCCTCGAAGCCCTCGATTTCACCATTTTTCAAGCGATAAATCGGCTGATACCAAACCTCCAGCTCCTTGTTTTCGAGAGCGCTCCTGAGGTCCTGCTCCTTCTTCATCTGGGCAGCTACGTGGACATGCATGGATCCGTCAAAGACTTCATGCCGCGCGTAGCCATTGGACTTGGCCTGAAACATGGCGTAGTCCGCGTCGCGCAGAATCTGCTCCGGACTGGTGTGGTCGAGGGTGCCGAAGGCAATACCGATACTGGCAGAGACGAAGACCTCATGGCCGTTGACCTCGACCGGGAGGCAAATATCATGCTGTGCGCGTTCGGCAATTTTGGTTACGTCGGAGATGTTGGTGACGTCTTCGATGAGGACAGCGAATTCATCCCCACCAAAGCGCGCCACGGTATCTTCGGGGCGCAAGCAGGCCCGGAGGCGAGCGCCCATACGCACGAGCAAGTCATCCCCGGAAGCGTGGCCCAGGTTATCGTTCACCGCCTTGAAGTGGTCGAGGTCAACAAACATGACGGCAAAATTGAGCTGCGAATGCCGCTGCTGGCGCGCCATGGTGAGCTGAAGCCGGTCGAGAAACAAGGCGCGGTTGGCAAGCCCGGTCAGGGGATCGCGCAGGGCATCATGCTGCAGCCGGGCGTCCGATTGCTTTTTCTCGCGGATGTCACGGTAGCTGACAAAATTGCCGACTTCCACGCCCGACATATGGATGGGAGCGACCAGGATAGAGACATCGATGAGTTCGCCGGACTTATGCAGCCGCACTGTCTCCATCGACGCCCGTCCATGGAGTTGCATGGTGTGCTCGAGCATGTCGAATTCATGGCGGCGCGTTTCGGGAATAAGAATGTCATAGGTGTTCTGTCCCAGGGCTTCGTCGGCGTTGTAGCCGAACAGGGACTCGAACTCGCGATTGATATGCAAGATCCTGGAGCCGCGGGTGATCATGATGGCTTCCGGAGCAGCATTCAACAGGTGCTCGAGAAAGTTGGAGGGTGAACCGTGCTCCGACCCGTTGCCCAGGCCCTGGGACAACTCCTTTTCCGAATCCCGGCGGGCTCGCAGGGCAACGATCAGGAGCTCTGGTTCCGGTTCCACGCGGAGCAGACGAAAGCTACCGCGGATGGGGACTGCGGGGTCGACGGGAGTACGCATCTGACAGTTGAATTCAGAGGAATAGGCCTGGCCGCCGGAGCCGAAAATATTGGCGGAAGCGCGTGACGACATTCCCGGATGGGCGTAGACAAACCCGGGAAATTTTCCGTGGAAGAGATCATCGACGGCCAATCCCGCATTTTCTTCCAGGTGCAGAGCCTCGCGGGCTACGCGGTTGGCGTAGACGACCCTGCTGCCGCGCTGCAAAAAGACGTAGCACGGCAATGCTTCGAGGAGGGACTTTTGCTGGGCCGTGAGGACGGCAACATCAGCTTCTGAATTCATAGGTAATGGCGCGGAGCGGACCCCGCTGGGTTGAGTATCAGGGCCGGTTTCCAGCCAGGAGTATCCCCTGAAAGAAGTACCGTGAAAGTCTGAGGTCGCAGTTACTTAAGGTCTTTAAAATTGACCGGCCCGCGGCCTGCCCGGATTGCCGATCCGGGGAGAGCGCCGAACTCGAAATTGGGGCAGTTTCGCATTATTTTGGCCGAATGAGGGATCGGGATGTGTGGTCGAGGCCACAGAACTACGGGTGCCGCATCCTTTTGCGTTGCCGGCAGAGGATAGGACACCCGATTCTTTCCGCCTGACGAACCACAAACCCTGCGTTGTCAAGGGGCTTCGATCAATTCCATCTTGCCATCGCGCTTGCGATGAAGAATTTTCACATTACCTTCGTTATCCCGGAAGACAAAAACGTCGCGGTCACGGAACTCTGCCTCTTTGACCGCTTCCTCGAGCGTCATGGGCCGGAGGGCCACGGAGTCCGCAGAACGAACCACGTGTGGTTCAGCGATCGGCGCCCGTGCCGGAAACGAATGTACGGTTACAGGAATGGCGGGCACATTGTGCCCTTTGCTATTGGCTGACCCGTTGGTGCCGGCGCTTTTGGCAGCCTTGCTTTCGGAGACACCCCCCCGACCAGTCCGGGCGACCGCTGTTTCCTCCACCTGTTTCTCGGGCTTGGGCTTGCGCTTGCGTGTGCGCAGCCTGTCTTTGTGCCGGGTGGCCTGGGATTCGACTTTCACCAAAGCCTCGCGCAACGCAGTCTCCATGCTGGCGTTGGATTCGCAAAGCGCGACCAGAGTGCAGGCGCGGGTCTTGACGGTAACCTCGGCGATCTGGCGATATTTTTCTGCGGTGAGCACGACGTGAGCACTGGTGATCTTGCCTAGAATTTTGGCGATTCGCTCGATACCCTCTTCTGCGAGCGTACGCAGCGGCCTGGTTATTACTACCTGCCTGCCCGTGCATTCAACCGGCATGCTGAAACTCCTGGGGACCTAATAACGGAGCCGAATCCGACGGCTCCGCAAGTAGCCGATTCTATCTCAATCACGAACCCGGCGCTGATGGGTACTGGGAATGCGCAGATCTTCGCGGTACTTGGCCACCGTGCGGCGGGTTACGTCGATGCCCTGGGCCTCGAGCATACTGGCAATCAGATCATCGGTCAGGGGCTTGCGCGGATCTTCTTCGTCAATCAACTTTTTGACCTTGCGCTTGAGCAACAACAAAGGAGTGCTGCTCCCTTCGGGTCCATGGACACCTTCAGAGAAAAAGAAACGAAGTTCGAAAACGCCCTGCGAGGTGTGCACATATTTGCTGGAGACGGCGCGGCTGACGGTCGAAGGATGGACACCGATTTCTTCCGCAACATCCTTGATCATCATCGGTTTGAGTGCGTCCACGCCGCGCTCGAGAAAATCTCCCTGGCGGCGGACGATGGCCTCACAGGTTCTGAGGATGGTGTTCTTGCGCTGCTCGATGTTGCGCATCAACTGCAGCGCGGAGCGGTACCGCTCTTTGACATATTCCTTTACATCTCGCTCGGTACCTTCCTGCGAAAGCAATTTTCGATAGCCATGATTGAGGCGCAGGGTGGGCAGGTCTTCTTCGTTCATGACGACGACGAACTCGGCTCCGCGCTTGACGAAGGCCACATCGGGCTCGATGAGACGGGCGTCGGAGCGGTTAAAGCGCTGGCCGGGACGAGGATCCAGAGTGCGAATGAAATCGATCGCATTCTGGATGACTTCGGGCTGCGCGCCGAGAACCTTAGCCATTTCGCGGAGATCGCGTTTCTGTAACAGCAACAAATGCTGATCGACAATGCGCGCGGCGAGGGCGAAGACCTGCAGTCTGGTTTCGCGCGGGGTGAAACTATGAGCAGGTTCGCCTTCGACAGCGGCAGTTTGCGGCGGCGGCGGCTGCTCGGCTTTGGATGGCGATGCCACGCGCCGGCGTCCTAACGCGAGTTGAAAATCACGGCGCTGCGCCTCCACCTGCACCAGCAGGCATTCGCGCAAGCTCCGCGTGGCCACGCCCACGGGGTCGAGATTCTGCACCAGTTGGATTGCCTCAGCCAGAAGCGCAACAATGGAATCACTATTCGCCGCGAGGGGAACGATCAGCCCACTCGGCGACGACAGAGGGTGCAGGCTGGAGTCGGCCTTGTGCCCATTACCCGCGAGGTGGCCGTGTGAGTCTCCAGAATCGTATTCACGCACAAACCCGGCTAACAATTCCTCGTCTCCGGCCACCAGGTAACCGTCTTCGTCGAGGTTGCCGATGACGTATTCGGCGGCGGCGCGCAGGTCGTCGCGAACATTCAGCGAACCCAGTTGCCAGAAGAGGTGATCGGTGAGGGTGCTTGGCTGGGATAGAAAATTTTCGAACGAAGGCTTGTCGGTCTGCTCAAAACCATTGGGCGTACGGAAACCGGGATCGAGATAATCCTGGAAGTAGGACCCAAAGTCGATTTCGTCGAAGGGATCCTTCTCGCGCTCTGCCTGGGCCGCCACTTCTTCTACAGTGCGCTCACGCTCTGCCTGTTTGAGGGCGACGTCGTCGATGAGAGGAACGCTCTCTTCCAACTCTTCCAGCACCGGATTCTCAACGATTTCGGTGTTGATCAACTCCTTGAGCTCGAGCTTATTGAGGGCGAGCACGCTGACCATCTGCATCAGGCCAGGCGTCAGGATCTGACGCTGCGTTACCTTCAAGCTGAGCTTCGGTTGTAGAAGAGCCATGACGCCTCGCCGCTCCAAGTTGCTAACGGGCTTAGTTTACCTTCTCTGGGCCGTTATCGCGGCAGGCTTTTCTGACGCCTCCGCGGGATAGCGTTCAGGGGGCGTCAGACGGCCCTTATGTTTTATCGGCCGGTTACGTTGGTGTTTTATTTTTTTAATGGTCAGGTCCCGGCACCTGAGGCGGATGACACAGTGTTGGGGAGTTAGCGATTTCACCGTTCCTTCCGGAGAGGTCTTGTCGGGGTTCCCGGATTTCCTGTACGTGTCTGCGTGCTTTCTGAGAAGGAGCGAGACCGTACCTCCGGAGCTGAAAGAGTCTGCGTGAGAACTTGGTGCTGTGGAAGGGTAGGGCCTTGAGAGTCTGCGTGAGAACCCACCATTCAAAGATTGAGTCCCGTAGGGACGGCTGAAATGACCCAGGATATCGTCCTGGGTTTGCTTGACCTTATGCTTCGGATGAGATTGACCCGGGACTGGCGTCCCTGGAAATTTTCAGC
>Ga0182015_10006334_pt1 | contig 11931 bp, 9 predicted proteins | sample 712P3MmetaG_FD_120478 | JGI IMG/M metagenome (GOLD analysis project Ga0182015, IMG submission 120478) | Permafrost microbial communities from Stordalen Mire, Sweden - 712P3M metaG | ecosystem: Environmental > Terrestrial > Soil > Wetlands > Permafrost | place: Sweden: Stordalen | collected...
ATGTCAGGCGTTATCCGCGACGGGCGGCATGCCGGCGGGCGTGCTTATGGATACAGGCCAGTGCCGGGCAAGCCGGGCGAACTCCAGATCGACGAGGACGAAGCCGCAATCGTTCGCGAAATCTTTGAATCGTATGTCGGCGGCAAGACGCCAAGGGAGATCGCAGCTCGGTTGAACGCGCGGAAGGTTTCGCCGCCCCGGGGACGCTACTGGACGGCTTCAACCCTGAACGGCTCCCTCAAGCGCCATAACGGGGTGATCCAGAACGATCTTTATGCGGGCCGCATTGTCTGGAACAAGGTCCGCATGATCAAGGACCCGGACACCGGGAAACGTGTCTCGCGCCCGAACCCGCCGTCCGAGTGGCAGTCCATCGATGCGCCGCATCTGAGGATTGTTGGGCAGGAACTCTACGAGCGGGCGATCGCACTGAAGCAGGAGCGGGGCGGCCCAATTCCTTGCCACACCCGCAAGCCGAAGCGTGTTCTCTCGGGTCTTTTGAAATGCGGCTGCTGCGGCGCCGGCATGTCCGTCAAGGACACAAGGAAAGGACGGCAACGTATTCAGTGTACACAAATGAAGGAGGCAGGAACGTGCGAACATCGTCGTGTTTACGATCTCGATACGATCGAGCGCACGGTCTTCGACGGCTTGAAAGCCAATCTCACGACGCCCGATCTCATCACGGCCTATGTCGAGACCTATAACGAAGAGCGCAAGCGGCTCGCTTCCGGACTGATCGCCAACCGGTCACGCATCGAAAAGCGTCTGGCGCGGGTCAAACGCGAGTTCGACCGTATCTTCCAATCCTACGTAAAGGGATTCTCCGAAGAAGCGGAGGTTCGCGAGCCGCTCATGGAGTTGAGGACCGAGCGCAAGCGGCTTGAGGCCGATCTTGCCAGCGCGGAGAAGCCACCCGAGACCGTGGCGCTCCACCCGACGGCTCTCGCCCGGTATCGTCAGCAGGTTGAGGACCTTCAGAAGGCTCTGTCATCCGAAAGCCTGGGCGACGATCGCGAGCCGGTAAGGGCGTTGCGCGAACTGGTCGCCGCCATCGTCGTCCTGCCCACGCCGCCCGGCGCTCCCATAGAAGTCGAAGTGCGCGGCCGGCTCGCCGCGCTCATCGGCCATGAGGTATTTCCGGCAGCCAAAATGTGGGGGGGAAAAGTGGTAGCGGAGGGGGGACTCGAACCCCCGACACAAGGATTATGAGACCTTTGCTCTACCCCTGAGCTACTCCGCCCCGGTGGTGACGCAAACAGCCGAAGCGCCCGCGATATCGCAAGGGGGGAGACGAGTGTCAAGCAAGTGCTTTCAACCCGATTTGGATGACGGTGAATCCAAAATTGTTAATGGTCCAAAGAAGCCGTCAAATCCAACAGCCGAAGTTGACTTGACGGTGCCCGACTTACAGTACACTGCTTCCGCACGTGTTTATAAACCGAACCGGGGCTAACCCAGTGGTGCGAGGATTTATTTGGCAATCCCGAGATTTATTGCGCGTCGGGAATATGGTGATCGCCATGCTCAACACGATGAAAACCGCGACCTTGGCCAACGCCTTGGGCATTGTATTGTCTTCGCTGATTTTGATAGCGCCTTGGGGTTGCTCGGACGCTCGAGCTGAGGAGGACACCGCCAGCCGGATTCACGCCAAAATAGACCAAGTCGGCGCTGGCGCCATAAAGCTCCGCGAGTCCGGTGCGGACGTGTCGCCGTTCCAGGAAGGAATGCGACAGGTCGACCAGCTCCTTCGAAGCGGGAAGCCCGAGGAGGCCGAGAAAATCCTCGACACGCTACTGGCGAAGCTCGGAGCGCCGGCGACAGGCGCCGCGCGCACGGCAGTCGCCCCCGCCGACGGACGCGACTGCGATCCGCGACAACCGATGACGGTGAGCGGCAGCGTGACGGTGGTCGAGGACTGCACTGTCGGCGGCAACTTGACTGTGACAGGCGGCGCCGTCCTGCACTTTGACTATAGCGGGCGGAAGGTTGGGCGCTTGGTCGTGGGCGGCAACGTCATCGTGCGAGACCACGCGACGCTCTGGGTCCAGGGCCGGTCCGATGAACGGGCAGTATTCGCGGTCGACAATGAGTTCAGCCAGCAACGCTCGATGACTTCGACGGATGACGCAACGATCAAGCTGGACCACGTCGAGTTTCGTACACAGAAATCTGGTGGCCGCGGCAAAGGCAGCGACTCCATGAGTTACGATGCTCGCAACCGCTCCTCCATCGAGGTGACCGGCTCGACGCTCGTCGAGGAAGAGTCGTGGCTACTCGCCAATCTTTACAATTCCGCCAAACTGACTATCGCCGATTCCCAGCATATCCCGACCGAGATCTACGTCCACGACTCATCGTCCGCGAAAATCAGCGGAACCGGCACGCGGACCGGCGTCTGGCTAGACGCTGCGGGCGCCAAGGGGACGTTGACGCTACCCAATGTCAACGGTCCGTTCTCATGGCGGATCGGTGCCGGCAAAGGTCTGGATGTGGGATGGTCGCTCCAGGTTGATGACGCGCAACCTGGGATCGGTATCGAGGTCAAGCCCGCATCGAGGCTCACGATCGTTGGTAACGGCGCGCGAGCCCCAGCAACCGGCGAACTCAAGATCTCGTACACCGTGGCCGGTTCGCGGGAAACGCTGGATGGCCTCAAGACCGGCTTGCAGAATCGCAAGATCAGTGAACGGCTGACGCTCAAAGATGTCCAGCTCGGCCCCATCGCCTGGCAGATCTATGCCGGCGACAACGCGGATCTCACTATCAAGGATTCCACCATCAACGAAATCGGCATCTTCGGCCGGGATGCGCAAGTGCGCGTCGAACACTCGGTGTTGCAGCTAGCCGTGCTCGCCGCGCTTGCCCCCGGCAGCTTGCTCGATATTCGCGATTCCGAAATCTGGAACCAGACCATCGAGGCGGGAAATAAAGGGAGAGTGACCATATCCGACAGCAAGATCTACGGCTCGCTGTTTCATGCCCGGGATAGCCCTTCGCACATCTCCATCGAGGGCGGGTCGTTTTATGAGAATCCCGCGCGCTGCACCAAGGCAACGATGGTGAACATCGCGACTGGTCAGCCTAATTGCAATCCGTTCAGGACACCTGGCATGCCGCGTTCGGTCGGCGCAGGCAAGATTGAGTGCGCGGGTACTGAGGGGTGCACGTGGGGCCATTAAACTTGGCGATAGGCCGGGCAAGCGGCGGTTTAGCTGGGCAAGGCGGCGCCGAGGATCGGGCGGGTCGCATAGGATGTAAATGACTCCCGCCGCGAGTGAGGGCCATCGCCTTGTGCAGGGAGCTTGATTGTGCGTGCGTCGCTGGAACGCTTGTTGGGAGCGCGCCGCCGGATGGTTCCGGCCGATGGGCTCGAGTTCGAGGTTTTCGAGGCCGGCCGCGGCGGCCGGCTGGCGCTGCTGCTGCATGGCTTTCCTCAACATGCGGTGAGCTGGCGCAATCAGGTCCCGTTTCTTGCCGGGCTCGGCTACCGGGTGTGGGCTGTCAACCAACGCGGCTACGGCGGCACGAGCCGTCCACAACGGCGCGAGGATTATGCGCTGGACCAGCTGACCGGAGACATCGCCGGGCTGATCGACGCATCGGGGGCCGCCTCAGTGACGCTGATTGGTCATGATTGGGGTGCGTTAGTCGCTTGGACGTTCGCTATCCGCCGCATTAGGCCTTTGGCGCGGCTCGTCATCGTCAATGTGCCGCATCCGTTATGCTTTCGCCGCGAACTAAAGACATGGCGTCAACGCCGCAAATCCTGGTATGTCGGTTTTTTCCAACTGCCGGTGCTGCCCGAGCTGTTGCTCGCGGCGGGCGGCGGCGGCCTGCTTGTCAAAATGCTGCGCGATGGAGCGCGGAGCCGGGACGCGTTTCCGGACGAGGTGCTCGAAATCTATCGCGCCAATGTAAGCGCGCCCGGCGCCGCGACCGCAATGCTGAACTGGTATCGCGCGGCCGGGTGGGATGTCCTGGCCGCCCGCGATCTCGCCGCGCCGATCGAAACGCCGACGCTGATTATCTGGGGCGAACAAGACGTAGCGCTCGGCCTCCCTTGCCTTGATGGCACCGATCGCTACGTCCGCGATCTGCGCATCGAACGGCTGCCCGATGTCTCGCATTGGGCGCAGGAAGACGCGCCGCAAGTGGTGAACCGGTTGCTGGGGGAGTTTCTGTGAGACTAGCCAAGTTTGCGTGGTGCGTTGGTTGGAACGTGGCCTGGCTGTGTTCTAGTCGGCGAGCGGGCGCAGTGGACCGAGAGAGTTGCGTGGGGGAGATCCGGCATGATAGCGGTCTCAAAGCGCGCGCTTACCCCCGCCCTTCCCCCGCCTCCCAAAGCGCTTCGAGGCCGACGCGATAGGTCGGAAAAGCGAGTTTTACGCCTAGCTCGTCTTTCAGCTTGCGGTTCGAGGCGCGTTTGTTCTCGGCATAAAAGCTTCGCGCCAAAGGGGTCAAATCGGCGGCTTCGACGTCCTGCTCGGGCGGCGGCTCAATTCCCATCAGCATCGCAGCATACGTGATAACGTCTTGTGGCGGCGCCGGCGCGTCGTCGCTCACGTTATAGATGCCGCCTTGACCGTTGTCGGCGATGGCAGCATCGATGGCCCGGCAAATGTCCTCGACATGGATGCGATTAAAAACTTGTCCGCGTTTTACGACGCGCTTCGCGGCGCCTGCCTTGAGATTGAGGAGTACGTTGCGGCCGGGACCGTAGATTCCGGCAAGACGCAGGATATATACTTTCTTGTCGCTCTCCTTGCCGATCGCGGCCCAGGATTTCTCGACTGCAAGCCGCGCCAGCGACCGTTCCGAGGACGCCGCCGGAAGCGTTTTTTCGTCGACCCATTCGCCGCGCGCGTCGCCATAGACGCCGATCGTCGAGAGATAGATGATGGTCTGCTGGCGGCGCAGACGGTCGATGCGGTGGCCGAACTTTGCCAGCACGGGATCGGCCGAGACGCCGGGCGGGACCGAGACGAGGATAACGTCGGCGGCGGCGAGCCTTTCCGCGATCTCCGCGTCCTCATGTTCGGGGCCAAACACCAACGTCTCGATATTTTCGCTCGCCAACTCCTCGGCCTTGGCAGGCGCGCGCACGGTGCCAGCGATAGCCTCGAACGACCTTCCCGAGCGGGCGATGAAACGATGCGCGCAATAGCCAAGACCGAACGCGAAAAGATTCATGAAGGCCGGCCTTCTTTCAAATTAACCGCGCCCGGGGTGACGGCTCGTGCGGGCGCAGCATCCATTGCCGCCGCCCACTCGGCTTCGACCATTTCGTCCGTCTCGCCGGGGCGCCACCGCCGATCGAATTCGGCGCGGTCAGCCAACGGAACGAGCCGGCCGAGCGCCCAAACCGCCATCGCCCGCAGCAGAGCCGACGGGCTTTTCAGCTTCTCCGCGACTGGCCGGGCGAGCGCCAGATCGCCACTGTTGCCCGCCGCGATCAGGACGTTGCGGGTAAACCGGTCATATCCAATTCGCTTGACCGCGCTTTTCGTAAACAGCGCCCGAAACGCGGCATCGTCAAGCCGAAGCAGTTCGGCGATTGGCGGCGCGCACAGGTCTTCGCGCGCTTGCAGCTTGGTCTCGCGCGCCGTTGCGGCGAATTTGTTCCAGGGACAGACCGCAAGACAATCGTCGCAGCCAAAAATGCGATTTCCGATCAGCGGCCGGAACTCAGCGTCGATATGGCCTTTGTGTTCGATCGTGAGATAAGAGATGCAACGGCGGGCATCGAGCACATAGGGACGCGGAAAAGCCTTTGTCGGGCAAATGTCGAGACAGGCATGGCACGCGCCGCAATGATCCGGCTCCGGCTCATCGGGCGCGAGCGGCAGATCGGTAAAGACGGAGCCCAAAAACAGCCAGGAGCCGAAATCGCGCGACACCAGATTGCTGTGCTTGCCGGCCCAGCCGAGACCCGCCGCTTGCGCCAGCGGCTTTTCCATGACCGGCGCGGTATCGACGAAGACCTTTACTCCGGTTCCCTTGACTTCAGCGACGAGCCACGCGGCGAGGAGCTTCAGCCTTCCCTTGATAAGGTCATGATAGTCGCGGTTTCGTGCGTAAACGGAGATATTTCCGGCCGATTTTTCCGTCAGCGCGGCAAGCGGATCGCCAGCCGGGCCATAATTCATGCCGAGCATGACGATGCTCGCGGCCTCGGGCCAGAGTTTGCGCGGATCGGAGCGGCGCGCTTGCGTCGAAGCCAGCCAGTCCATGGAGCCGGCCGCGCCGGAGGCGAGCCAGGCACTGAGTCTTTTTGGCGCATCCGGAATGGCGGAGGGCTGGGTGATGCGGCAGACATCGAAACCGAGGGCCTGGGCATGTGCCCGCAAGCGCACGCTAAAATCCGGGCCTAGAAATCGAGATACGCGTAGATCGGGTTCGGGCAGAATCCCGGCAGCCGGTCCGCGAGAAGCGGGCGGAACGACGGACGCGATTTCACCCGGGCGTACCAGAGCTTTGCCATCTCGTTTTCTTCCCATGGCACGTCGCCCAGAAAATCCACGCAAGAGAGATGCGCCGCCGCGGCGAGATCGGCGTGCGAAAGCCGGTCTCCGGCGAGCCAATTCCGGTTGCCCGCCAGGTAACCGATATAGCGCAAATGGGTGCGGATATTGACCCGCGCCGCATGCACGAGACCCATGTCGGGTCCGCCGCCGCCCTGCTCGCGCGGCATTTCCCGCTTATAGACCTTTTCGGTGACGAGCCAATGCGTGACTTCATGGAAGAATTTTTGACTGAACCAATCGAACAGCCGGCGCACCTCCGCGCGGGAACCCGGATCCCCGGGCAACAGCCTGTGTCTGCCCAAGGCAAGGCCCCGCGTCTCGTCGAAATATTCTGCGATTGGCCCGGGGCCAGAGACGACCGTTCCGGATTGTTCAACGAGAACCGGCGTTTGCCCGGCGGGATCGAGGATCAGGAACTCCCGTCTGCGCTCGAAGGCTTTTTCGAAAATGAGTTCGGGCTTGATCGAATATTCGGCAAGGAGCAGCCGGACGAAACGCGAATGCGGGCAGAGAGGATGATGATAAAGCGTGATCATTCGGCTTTATGTTGGAGATGTTCGGGAGCAATCTTAATCGGCACGGGCAACCGCGATGCTTAAGGGTTTAGGCAAACGGGCGTTCGGGCGATGGAAGGAGACATCCCAACTTAAGGTAAAAACTTGGTAAACGCCGCGTTTTCGCAGGAGCGGCCAAGCTGGCGGGATCGCGAAGAACATCATCGGCAATCGCGGAATTATGTAGCTGTCTCACCTAGGCCGGGGAGCGGCCTAGGGTCGTCCGCATTTTAACGAGCGCGTCGAGCTGTCTTGAAAATCGGTAGTGTCTGGGAGTTGGTCTATTTGAAATTTAGGCCGCTGGGATGGTTGGTCATTTCTCGCCCTGAATTTCTTTGATACGGAGGACGATAGCAGCTATCTTTTCTTCTCCAGCCAGAATCTGAGCTAACGCCTCGCCCTCTTGGATATGGCCTGGATGGTCCATGTGTAGGGCGTGCGCTGCCCGTGCGTGTGCATTCGCCAACTCAGTGTATAATCGACGAAGCTCGGCGGCCAACTTTACGCTTACGATGGGGATGGTCATGCTCTCAACATGGCACGTCTGGCTTAAACTTTCCACACCCGTCAAGAACCGGTACTGGCCTAATTCGGCCACTCGAATTTGAAAATAGGCCACTGCCAAACTTTCATTTTACCTTCATTTTACCAGTCTTAAATGGCCCCTGCGCTCCGGTTCTCCGTCCTTGGCACCGTACATTTGATCAAATTCCGCGATCATTAGACCGAACAGGACCGCCATCTCAGACCTGGAATACCCAAGCTTATCCCGATGGAAGCGGACCATCTCTTTTAGAAGACGCGGGCTTTCAGGTGGCGGCTCATTTGGTTCGCGCTTTCGATATCCCAAGCGGCTCATCTCCATCCAAAACATTTTCTTCTGGTACGGAGTAATCAGATTGAGCCGATCCGCCCGGACCGCCAATGCCGCCATTGAGACCTTCCAATAGCTTTTCAAATTCGCAAGCTGACGTAAGTCAAAGCGACGAAGCTGGGGCGTTACTTCGTCGGCCGGCACAAGGAATGCGCCGGCAAATGCATCGGCTTCATCTTCCATCGCGTCATCGTCAATCGGAAAAATCGTATGAAGGATCATGTGGCCAAGTTCATGGGCCAAGGTATGTCGCAGCCGGTCTGCCGGAACATGCTTGTTGATAAAAAACAAAACTGGCATACCGTCAATGCGCTGACTCATCGCATCAAGATGATCTGTTCCGAAATCGCACGGAACCACAATCCCTCCGGCAAACTCAATAAGCTCGACCATGCTCGGAATAGGACCACGCGGAAGCATCCACATTTCTCTAATTGTCCTCGCTACATCCTCGATATTTAGTGGACGTTTCGTAGAACCTTGATATTCAGATCGATCAATTTCAGGAATTAACGTACACGGCCTCATCTCATATGAAACAATCATCTTTTGAACATGAATGCGTCTAATATTCATCTCGGCCACAATTCGGCCGAGCGCCTTGCCGGATAGTTTCTTTCTCTTGCGATAGTGGAAGGGAGGAAACCCGTAAGGACGTCCAGGCTCGAAAAAGAAGGATTCCTGGTAACCAAGAACGTTAGATATTGCCGACACAAAACATTCGTCAGGCGGCTCGCCTATGCCAGTTTCGTATTTTGAGAGAGTTCCTTGACCCACACGCAAAAGCGTCGCGAGCTCCAATTGCGTGAGCCCGCGCGCGTCTCTGGCCAGATTCAACATGTGGTGATTGAATTGCCCCATGACGTGTCAAAATCCCTTTTGCCGCGTCACGTCATACCAACGCTTGGCGCCAGGAACTTGCTTATCAGCGGGAATTATCGCCGCACACCAATTAATCCGTTTGCCAATTGGGCGAGCTATTTGAACTCTGATGACCTGGGTCTGCGTTGGATCGAGGAAATAGCCGACAGATAATCGGGCGGCTGGCGGCGGGAGTTCTGGAAATTGGACTCCATGATCATAGTCGCGTGCTTGCTTAGTAGGATAATTTCTTGTGTGACCATCCTCATCCATTCTCTTGAGACGAATGACCGAGTGGTCGCCGATCAACCAGATTTTAAGACCACGAATATCTTTCGGAACGATACCTTTCCGACCCGCGAGAAGTCTTTCGGCTTCAAAATTCATGTGACAATAGATGCATGAAGCTTGGGCGCGCGCATCATGCTCGATCAGGAATTCAGGTGGATAACGCCGATAAGTCGATACTCCGCTCCTCCCGATCTGATCGAAATTGTCCAGATACGGGTCGAGCAATTCCATCAATTCTTCCATCGTACGGTCTGTCATTTTTGCATCCTTTCGGCCAGGAAATGACAGATTATGCGACTAAAATCAAGAAAAATATTCCAAAAAATATTCCTGGGATGGCTTTCCGCGAGCTATTGCCGCCTTGCGGCGCCACGTCAACCATGGGCCTAGCCATTTCCGAGATGGATCGTCTGACAGCCAATAGCCTCCATGCACTGCACGCAGCGGAGCTGCAACGAGCCGCTAACCAGTTGGCATTTTAAGGCCGAATTCTCCGGCGTTTTGCATGCGTTCAATTTCTTTGCCTAAGATATAGGCCACTACCGCGTTCTCGGTCGCGCCGTATGGGGAATGTGCCGCTAAGTGAACAAGAGCCGCGTGAAGGGCTCTCGGAACCGTAATTTCGAAGGTTTCGGTTCCCTGCCTTTTTGCTGGACGCGCCATGATACGGCCCCGGTTTAAACCGGGTTATAATGCCGTTTAAATCCTTGCATCGCGACTCGAATCAGCGCATTTTGCATTACTGCGATTCGCCACGTGACTCCTACTGATGTCTCGTTGCAGAATGAACGGTCCACAAAAAAGGCGGCCCAGAAGGGCCGCCCAAGTTTGCACAGATATCGCCGCCTATCGGGGCGGTCTTCGGAAGTGGGAGGTTACGGCCTCCCATTTTCCGTATCTGAACCGGAGATATTCCCGTACAAAGACGGTTTTCTCCGCTGTATGGCGGAATGCAAACAACCAAATCACCCCCTTTCCCGGGTTCGCACACCCCGCTTCCCATCAGGGTGGCGAGGTCCGGGTTTGAAGGCGTTAGAGGTCATCGAATCACGCCGGGCGAAGAAAACGCCAGCGCGAATTTCAGGTCAAGCCGATCTTAGGGTAATCCTCGGGATTCTACCGAGATTCTAACAACTTGGTGAGACAGCTACATAATTCCGGGCTATCGCACCAAAATGTTTCACGTGAAGCGGCATTTTGGTAAGATTGATTGCTTGCGCCACGGCGGCGTTCGTAAGAGCTCACCCGCCGAATACGGGCACTCCGATGAGGATCGGATGCAGAAAGATCATCGCCGCATAGGCCAGCGTTCCAACCCCAAGAGCGGTCGCATCGGCGCGTGTGAATGACTCAATCCGCATCGCGCCCATGTCGCCGCGTTTCTTGACGGCGATGCGATCGAAAACCGCCCAGGCGAGAAACGATCCGAACAGCAGCATGCCGCCCGCGTCGCCATTGGCCAAAAGATGCGCCAGTGCCCAGATCTTGATCGCGACCAGCATGGGATGGCGCAGCCAGCCCCTGATTTTGCCAGGCGCGGGATTCATGCAGGCCAGCGCCACGAAGGCAAACCACATGAGCCCAATGGTCAGATGCCTGGTCCATGCCGGCGGCGACCAAAGTGTGATCAACCCCTCCGCCCGATACCTGGAGAAGCCCCACACGATGAGCGCGAAACCGGCAATGGCGACCAGCGAATAGAGGCCCTTGAAGGGGCCGAGGCCAAGCCGTTCAATCAGGCGCATCCGCGTCTCGCGAACGGTTGTAAAACCATGCACGCCCAGAAAAACGACGATCCCCACGAAAAGAATAAGCATGCTTCACCTTCACCGTTATTTCCCGGGAGTAGGATAGCGCGTATTGCGGTCTAGGGCCAGAAGAGCCAGACCTCCGCAATCGCTTGGGAAGCGATGGCTCCGCCGTCGCCGCCGCGTCCCGCACCCGCCGCATGAAGGATGTTTGGCGTGGACCTATTCCTGTAACATTAAAGCTGAAGCCTTCAAGAATGGGTTTACGCCGTTCCAATCGGCTCAAAATTTGATCGCCTTGATCGTCGAAGCAGCTTCGCGAATCGCAAATCCTGTGGCACACTCTAAAATCTATGTGGACCTTGATAAGGAGCTCTGCATGTCGCGTGAGACCCATTTGGCCGCGCTCGGGCAACGTCACGATGCGCTCGACAAGGAAATTACGAAGGAATTGCTGTATCCCGCCAAGGACGAGTTGAAATTGACCGAAATGAAACGGCGAAAGCTGCAACTCAAGGATGAAATCGCCAAATTGCAAAGCGACCGCTCTTTCCCTAGCATACATTGAGTTTTGCGGGCGGAGTTTTGCGGGCGCTTGACCGCGAGCCCGGTATCGCGTTTGCGGTCAGGAGCCGCCCGCCCTTCGTGGTGCTATTTCGAGCCTATCCGGGCAACGAGAGGCGGCAACGAACTGCAACCCTCCGTGTGGCGAAATCGCATTGCCGCCGGGCGTCGCTTGGCGGCATGGGCTTGGCGTTGGGCGCCGACATGGGCTAGGATCGCGCTGTTTGGATGCACCCGTAGCTCAGCTGGATAGAGCGCTGCCCTCCGAAGGCAGAGGTCACAGGTTCGAATCCTGTCGGGTGCGCCATTTTTCTTAAATGAAATCGGCACCTTAGCCAGACGAGGTTTCCGCGAGGAAGGCCAGGAATCTTTCTTGGCACAATCTTGGCACACTCCGAACTGGAGAGAGTGCCACATGGCGACGATCCGCGAGAAAGCCCCGTATCAATGGCAGGTGCAAATCGGCCGCATGGGCTGGCCCAATCAGAACGCAACTTTCCGCACAAAAA
>Ga0182015_10006335_pt1 | contig 11929 bp, 9 predicted proteins | sample 712P3MmetaG_FD_120478 | JGI IMG/M metagenome (GOLD analysis project Ga0182015, IMG submission 120478) | Permafrost microbial communities from Stordalen Mire, Sweden - 712P3M metaG | ecosystem: Environmental > Terrestrial > Soil > Wetlands > Permafrost | place: Sweden: Stordalen | collected...
AGCCGGGCCAGCTGGATCGGCAGCATGGCCGAGCCCGCGCTGATCCTGGTGTTCTTCACGGTCGGCGCGGTCTCCGCATCGGACAACCCGTACCTGATGAACCACGCGATCGCTGCGTCGCCGTATGCGCTGGTGCTGCCCACCCACCTGCTCGGCCTGGTTGCCTTCTTCATGATCGTGCTGGTGGAGAGCGGCCGGATCCCGATCGACAACCCGGGCGGTTCGACGGAGATCTCGATGATCGAGGAAGGGCGGGTGCTGGAGTACTCGGGCCGGGGATACGCGCTGATGAAGTGGGGCAGCTGGATGAAGTTCTTCCTGCTGTCCTCAATATTCATGAATGTCTTCGTCATCCCGTGGGGCCTGGGCACCTCCGCCGACCTGCCCAGCGCGCTGCTCGCCATCCCGATTCTGCTCGGCAAGCTAGCGCTGTGCGGGCTGGCGATCGTCGTGATCGATACCTCCTTTGCCAAGCTGCGCTTCTTCCGTATCGCTGAGTTCCTCGGCGCGGCGTTCCTGCTCGCGCTGGTGGGCGTCGCCACCTCCTACGTGATCGGAGCGTGAGCCAGAGTGCAGAGGCTGTCCGCGGCCGGCGCCGCCGGAGTGCAGAGCCTGTCCGCGACTAGCGCCGCCGGAGTGCTGCTCGACCTGTCCGGGGTGCTGATCCTGCTGCTGGCGTTCGCCTGCCTGGGATCCAAGCTCTTCAACCGGTACGTGGCCTACTACGGCGCGCAGTCGGTCGTGCTGTCGTTTGCCGCGGGAGTCGCGGCGCAGGCCTTCGGAAGCATCGAGCTGTGGATTCTCGCAGTGCTGACCCTGGCGATCAAGGGGATCGGCATCCCGGTGGCGGCCCGCCGGCTGCTGATGCGGCGGCTCGAGCTCAAGCGAGACACCGCGCTGTCGACGGGGCTGTCGACGTCCCTGATCGCGGGTGGCGCGCTGACGGCGTTCGCCTACCTGGTGACGAAACCGGAGCTATTGCCGCACGGGGTGGTAGCGGCTGCGGTCGTCCCGCTGTCCACCGCGGTCATCCTGCTGGGCGGACTCGCCATGGTGGTACGGCGGCACACCGTTGCCCAGCTGATCGGCTGGCTGATCGTCGAGAACGGCGTGTTCCTCGGCGCGATCACCCTGGTGGCGACCTTCCCCTTCATCGTCGAGGCGGGAATCTTCCTCGACCTCGTCGCCGGGGTGCTCATCATGCTCGTCTTCGTATCAGGGCTCAGCCGCCAGCTTGCCAGCGCGAGCGCGGCCGAGCTGAGGGAGCTACACGGATGATCATCCTGGTAATTCTCGCGGCCGCGGGCCCGCTGGCCGGCACAATGGCGGCGGCCGGCGGCGCGCGGGCGCGCCAGGCCGGCTGGGCAGGAGCGGCCGGGGCCGGCGTCGGGCTCGGCTCCGCGGTCTACCTGCTGGTCGCCCAGCTGCACCGGGCCCCGCTGCGCGGCTGGGGCGGATTCCTTTATCTAGACTCGCTCAGCTGCTTCTTCCTGCTGACGGTGGCCGCCGTGACGCTGCTCGCCGCCGTCGGATCCGTCGCCTACCTGTCGGCGGAGGAAGACTCGGGCAGGCTCAGTAAGTTCCAGGTACGGCTCTACTTCATCTTCTTCGGGCTGTTCGCGTCCCTGATGCTCGCATCCCTGGAAACCGGCAACCTTGGCCTGCTCTTCGTCCTGATCGAGGCCAGCACCCTGGCAAGCGCCGCGCTGGTGGGACTCGAGGCCAAGTCGAGCTCGCTCGAGGCAGCCTGGAAGTACGTGATCATCACCTCATTCGGCGTCACGATCGCGCTCGCTGGCACGCTGTTCCTCTTCTACTCGGCCAGCGGCCTGCATCTCGCGCCGAACCTGGGGCTGACCTGGCCGTACCTGTTCACCCACGCCCATGCGCTCGCGCCGCAGAGCCTCCGGCTGGCGTTCTTGCTGGCCGTCGTCGGCTACGGCACGAAGGTCGGCCTGGCCCCGATGCATACCTGGCTGCCCGATGCCCACGCCGAGGCGCCGAGTCCGGCAAGCGCGATGCTGTCCGCGGCATTGCTCAATACGGGGATGTACGCGATCATCCGGTTCCTGGCGATCGCGCGGGCCGGGCTCGGCGGCTCATTCCCCCGCGGCGTCATGCTGGCCTTCGGCTTCGCATCGATCGTGATCGGCGTCCTGTTCATGGTCCGGCGCGGGAACTTCAAGCGACTGTTCGCGTACTCCTCCGTCGAGCACATGGGCATCATCGCCGTCGCGCTCGGCTTCGGCGGCGTCCTCGGGCTGTACGGGGCGCTGCTGCAGATCCTGAACCACGCGCTCGCCAAGGCGGTGCTGTTCCTGTCCAGCGGTGACGTAGCGCTGCGATACAAGACGCGGGAGGCCGCGGAGGTGCGCGGCCTGCTGACCGCGGTGCCCATCACCGGGGGGGCGCTGCTTCTTGCCTCGTTCGCGGTACTCGGCTCGCCGCCCTTCGGGCTGTTCCTGGCCGAGCTCACGATCGTGCGGGCAGGCTTCGCGGAGACCAGCCCGGTGTTTCCGCTGCTGCTGCTCGCGCTGCTTGGCGTTGCGTTCGTGGCGATGGCCCGGACCACCACCGGAATGGTGACCGGCGCGGCGCTGCCATCACCCAGCCCGTACCGGGGCCGCGGGGCCGGCCTCGCGGCCGTCGCCCCGCTGGCCGTCGGGCTAGCAGCCCTGCTGATTCTCGGCCTGTGGATCCCCCCGGGCCTGGATGCAGTGATCCGTCACTCGATTGCGGTGCTCTCGTGACCGCGCTGCAGCAGGATCCCGGCCTGCCGGGGCTGCTCAGCCTGCTGGGCCACGACGCTCCTGCTGGCGATGGGCCGGTCGTCACCGTCAGCTTGGCCGCGGCGGACTTGGAGACTGCGGTGCGGCGGCTGTCGGCCGCCCCTGGCGCACGCCTGGCCGACGTCTTCGGCTCCGGCGGGAATCCCGCGATCGACGGTGACCCCGTGATCGTGCGCATGGTCTGGGGCCTCGACTCCGACCGACGGTACCTCATCACCGAGTCAGTGATCGAGGGGGACCGTTACCCTGCGCTGTCCGACATCGTGCCCGCCGCGTTCGCCGAGGAATGCGAGATCTACGAGCAGTTCGGCATCAGGCCCGCAGGCGGCAAGCCGCTGAACCGGGTCGCTCTGCCGCCGCAGGCCGGCCCGGACTTCCCGCGGCTCGGACGCGCGCCGGCGGAGCAGCCGGCCGACGTGCACGCGCCGCATGTGGTGGGCGGGCAGGCGTTCGAGTTCCCGTTCGGCCCGGTCCGCCAGGCCGGGGTGGAGTCGCTGTACTACGGCCTGGTGACCAGCGGTGAGGAAGTCGTCGACCTGTACCTGCTGACCTGGCACAAGCACCGGGGCGTTGAGTGGCGGATGCGCGGCCGCACGCCGCGCGAGGCTCTTTTCCAGGTAGAACGAGCCGAAGGGCTCGGTGCGGTGGGCTCGGGCTGGGCGTTCGCCGCGGCAACGGAGACAGCGCTGCAGGTCCAGCCGCCCGACCAGGCACTGCGGACCCGGGCGATCGCGCTGGAGCTTGAGCGGCTCTATAACCATGCCGCCGCCACCGCCGCGCTGTGTCAGTCCACCGGCCTGGCAGTCGGCCAAGCGGCCGCCGAGATCGCGCTGGAGCGGCTGCTGCGCCTGAACGCGGCAACGTTCGGCCACCGCTATCTCTTCGGCGTCATCGACATCGGCGGGACGCGCAGCGGCCCGGATGCGGCGGCGCTGCGCCGTGAACTGCCCGGTGCCTACGGCGAACTTCGCCGCGCGGCGGACGCGCTGCTCGGCACGAATTCCTTCCTGGACCGGCTGGAAGCCACCGGAATCCTCACGCCGGAGGCTGCCCGCCGCCTCGGGCTGGTCGGCCCGGTGGCACGCGCGACGGGACTCGCTGTGGACGCACGTGCGGATCACCCGGCGGAGCCCTACGCCGGGCACCCGCCGGTGGTGGCGACGGGCGAGGGCGGCGACGTCCTGGCGAGATTCCGGGTCATGCTGGCGGAGGCCGCCGAGTCGGTCCGCCTGATCGGGGATCTGCTTGAGGCTGGCGCCGGGCCGGGCCGGGCGGACCTGCCGGACGACGTCATCAGCAGAACCGGCCCGTCGGGCAACACTGGCCGCACGGGCCTGGGCTGGGCCGAGTCCTCCCGCGGCGAGGCGCTGGCCTGGGTGTCGCTTGACGACGGCGGGCGGATCACGCGAGCGCGGCTGCGGCCGGCCTCGGTACGGAACTGGCGCGGCTTCGACGACGCCTGCAGGTCGCAGAACGTATTCACGGATATCCCGATCATCGAGGCCAGCTTCTGGCTGACCGTCGCTGGCACGTCACGCTGAAGGAGGCGAGCATCATGGCGCTGTGGTTCCTGCGGGGCCTGCGCCGCGGAGTAATCACCACGCGTTACCCCGCCCGCGCCGATGACTCCGCGACGGCGCTGCCGACCCCGCCGGCGTTCCGACCTGAGGCGCTGACCCGCGAGCTGGCCGACCGGCTGTGCCTGGTCTGCCCGAGCTGGGCACTAACCAGGAACGGCGACGTGCTGTTCTTCGACGCCGGCGCCTGCACCGCCTGCGGCCGGTGCAGGGAAATGGCGCCCGAGGCGGTCACCACGAGCGGTGAGTTCGAGCTGGCCGCCACCAACCCCGCGCACCTTGTCAAGCGGATCCCGCTGCTCGGGGAGGGTTCATCGTGAAGCCTGACAGCGCAGCAGCGTGCGCCGGTTCGGCTGCCCGCCCGGCCAGCACAGCGGAGACAGCGGAGGCGCTGCGCCGCAGCGTGGCTCGCCAGTTCCGCCGCAGCCTGCACATCCGCACCCTGGACACCGGATCCTGTGCCGCGTGCGAGCAGGAAATCCGGCTGCTCGCGGCGCCGCACTACGACCTGCACCGGCTCGGGTTCTTCTTCACCCCCGCGCCGCGCCATGCTGACCTGCTGATGGTGACCGGCCCGATGATCCGGGCCTTTGACATCGCGGCACGCAAGACATATGAGGCGATGCCGGGTCCGAAGCTGGTGGTGGCAACCGGGGCATGCGCGCTCGGCGGTGTCTATCAGCCGGACGCGTTCACCCACGGCGGCATCGGCGAGACGCTTCCGGTCGACGTGTGGATACCGGGCTGCCCGCCCAGCCCGCTCGCGCTGCTGCAGGGCCTGCTTGTCGCCGTGGACAGGCTCGCCGAGAAGGTACAGGACCTCACTTTTATTCGCAGCGGAGGTCACCGGTGACTCCCCTGCCGCTGATGTATGGTGCCGCAGCGGCGTGGGCCCTTGCCGCGCTGGCTGTGCTGGCCGGGGGGGCCAGCAGGCCGGGGATCCGGGCCGGCTGCGTCATGTCCGGGCTGGGCGGTGCGGCCGCGCTGGCAGGCGGCGTGTCCTCGCTGCTGTCGGGCAACAGCCGGGTCGTCACGGCAGGCGGATCCGTCGTCGTTGGGTCGCTGCAGCTGCAGGCGACCAGCCTGGCCGGGGTGTTCGTCGCGCTGCTCGGCCTGGTCGCGGTCGCGACGGCGGCGTTCGTGCCCCGCTATCACGAGCCGGGCCGAGCCACGGGCCTTTACCTGGCCGTCTACAACCTTGCGCTGCTAGCGAGCCTCGCCGTGCTCGCCGCCGGCGGCGTAGTCACCTTCCTCGTCGCGTGGGAGACCATGGCGCTGCTCTGCTATCTGCTCATCCTGCGCCGCCCGCGGCGCGACGATGTGGCCGGCGGCGCCTTCTGGTTCCTTGCCCTGTCCGAGACCGGATTCGTGCTGATCGTCGCGGCGTTCGTGATCCTCGCGGCCAAGACGCATTCAATGCAGCTCGACGTGATCGCCGCGCGCGCGCACCTCGTTCCCGGGGCCTGGCGGGATACCGCTTACCTGCTAGCGCTGACCGGGTTCGGCTTCAAGGCCGGCCTGGTGCCACTGCACGTGTGGCTGCCCGAGGCACACCCGGTTGCTCCCGCGGACGGCTCGGCGTTCCTGTCCGGCCTGGTCGTCAAGCTCGGCGTCTACGGGATCGCGCTGTTCGCGTTCCGGCTGCTGCCCGCCGGCCCGGCCTGGCGCGGAATCCTCACGATGGCAGCGGGGGCGGCCACGGCCGCAATCGGGATTCTGTATGCACTCAATGAGAGGGACATCAAGCGGTTCCTCGCGTACTCCACGATCGAGAACATCGGGATCATCGTCACCGCGTTCGGTGCCGCCATGACGTTCTGGGCCTACGGCCAGCGGCTGCTGTGGGCTTTCTTGCTGCTCGCCGGGCTCTACCACGTGGCCAACCACGGCAGCTACAAGACGCTGCTGTTCCTGGAAGCCGGGGTGATAGAGCACGCCACCGGAACACGCGACATGGACCGGCTCGGCGGGCTCGCGCACCGGATGCCAAGAGCCTCGGTGATCACCTTCGCCGGCACGCTCGGGATCGCAGCGCTGCCGCCGCTGAACGGGTTCGTCAGCGAGTGGCTGATCTTCCAGGGGCTGTTCCAGGGCTTTCGGACCGGCAGCCACCTGGTCGCGATCCTGATCGTGCTCGCGGCGGCCACGCTAGGGCTGACCGCCGGCCTGGCGATCTACGCGTTCGTCCGCGGCTATGGCATCCCGTTCCTGGGCATGCCACGGACCCGGCGGGCCGCCGCCGCCAGCGAGGCAGGCCAGCCAGTCGCCGGCCCGGCGCTGCTCGCCGTCGCCTGCGTAGCGCTCGCGGTCGGGGCTCCGGTCGTGCTCACCGCCCTGGCCCGCGCCATGCGCACGGTCACCGGCGTGGCGCTGCGGCCGGTGCTCCTGCCGGGCAATCTCACCGTGATCCCGGCGCACACGAAATTCTCCGGCTTCTCGCCGACCTACCTGACGGTGTTCCTGCTGGCGGTGCTAGCCGTACCCGGGCTCATCTACCTAGCTGGAAGGCCGCGAGCGGACAGTCTCATTGTGCCGGTATGGGACGGCGGACTGGTCACCTTCAAGCCTCGCATGCAGTACTCGGCGATGACGTTCTCGGCCCCCACCCGGGTCACCTTCGACGCGCTGTACCGGCCGACGGTATCGGTCCGCCGCGCGTCGGACGACCCGGCAGGGCGGTCCGGCCCGGTGCATTACGAGTCCCAGGCGACCCCGGTCTTCGAGCGGTATCTGTACCGGCCGGTGATCCGCGTGTTCGAGTGGCTGGCCGATTTCATCAGGCCCATTCAGTCGGGCGACGTCAATCTCTACCTGTTCTACGTGTTCGCGGCCGTGCTGGTGGCCTACCTGCTTGGCGCCCTGTGAAGCTGGCACGGTGAGGCTGGCACAGTGACCGCACCGGGCAGATCCAGGGCATCACCGGCCCCGGAATGCCATCAGCGCCCGGCACAGCAAGAAATCCTCGTCCTCGCTCACCTGCGCCATGGAGCCTCCTGCGGATCAGGTCGTGATCCGGCCGCTGGCCCAGGCGGTGGCAGCCATGGCACGGCCCAGCCGGTCAGCTGTCTGCGGGTGTCGCTGCCGCGGGCTGGGGAGCCGCGCCGAATATGCGCTCGTACAGGTCCTGGCCGTAGCTCGTGGGCAGCGGCTCGCCTTCGACGAGCCTGAAGGTCCGCTGTCCGTCGGCCTGCCTTTCCGCCCGCAGGAAGATGGCGGCATCCGCTTGTTGCAGGTAAAGACCGTGCGCCAGGTCGAACAGATGGGTGACGAAGAAAACTTTGATGCCTGACTCCGTCAGCGCACGGATTACCTGGCGCGCGATCTCGGAACCCTCCCGTTCGTTCGTTGCCGCGAACGATTCGTTGAACAGCACGATGCTGCCGCGTGTTATGTCGTCGGCGATGCCGCTCATCCTGCTGAGCTCTTCATCAAGCTTCCCGCTGTTCATGGTCGCGTCCTCTTCTCGCCTATAGTGCGTGAACAGGCGCTCGCAGATGCTGGCAGAAAGCGAGTCAGCAGGCGTAAACATGCCGCATTGCATCATCAGCTGAGCCAGTCCGATGCTTCGCAGGAACGTCGACTTTCCGCCCTGGTTGGCCCCCGTGATCATTACGAGTGATTTATTGTCCGCGTTAACGTCGTTGCCCACGGCCCGGATATCTAGCCGCAAGCTTAGGCAGACGTCGTAAAGGCCATGGCACGACAGGGCGGCCTGGCCTCCGGTCAAGGGCACCGGAAAACACAACGGCTCTCCCTTCCGGCTGAGCTTCTCATGCACGTTCAGGCAGCCGATGTAAAAGCCCAGTTCACAGCGCAGCATGATGAGAAAGCTAAGAATGTGGTCTGTTGACTGAGCGAGAGCGTTGGCGGCCAGGTTAATTCCCCTGTCACGCAGTCCCGCAAGGGTTCTTGCGCCGCTCTCGTCCCGGGGATGGATTCGCAAGGTGTATGCGGAGTGGTTGTTAGCGGAGATTCGCCTGAGCCAGCTCTGCTTTGTCCGCCCAGACATGCGAAGGATGTAGTTGACCCCTTTGTTTCCCTTGCCGAGCTCGGCGCTGAGCAGCACTCCGTCACGGAACCGCAGCTGTCTCAGATGCTCTTCAACGGCCCGGAAGTAGTCGTCATCAAGCTCACGGATGAGCGTTCCGAAGAGAGCCGCGAAGCCCTCTGACCGGAATTCCTCAGCGTGCTCGTCGGTGATCTGCCGTAGCCTCTTGAGTGCCTCCATGAACAGCTGCAGTGCCTCCACGGACCAGCGCAGGATCGAGTTGGGAGACTTGCTGAATATGCCGCGGTAGATCTTCTTGCTGCCGCCGACCGCCTCGACCGAAATATCGTAGATTTGCCGGACGACGGAGGCATGCTCCAGGCAATCTCCTAGAATGCGCTGGCGATAGCCGACCTCCGCTGGGTCAGCCAGGCTTGACAAGACAGCCCGTCGTGCCACGTCGAACAGGAACTCGTCACCGTCGGCCATGGCCTGGAACAGCGTGTCCAGCCCCAGGTCCTGGGTAAGAGCCGATTCGTTGCCCGGCAGCGTGCCGGTCATGTCGAAGTCCCGGTCCTTATACATGAGAAAGGCCTTCATGACGCTATCCGCCGCATGAGACTCTCGTAAGTCAGCCCGTGCTTCTCGGCGATGGCGGCCGCGTAGGCGAGGCCATCGGCAGGTCTTCTGACGATCTTGTACGTCCGCACGGCGGGATCTTCCGGCACGACTGTGCTGACCACGCTGACGGTGCTCTCGCTCAGCGACGCCAGCTCATCAACGAACGTTACCCACACGCAGAGAGCGTCCAGCGAGATGATCGTCTCCAGCACCTTCGTGCCGAGAAGGATGGCGTCATTCAGTGTCGTGGAGGTGAAGATCTCGTTCATGATGACGATGCTGTCGGCTGTGGCCTGCTGCAGGATCTCGCGACTTCTGATCAGGTCGTCCTGCAGCTTGCCGCTGAGATCCTGAAGATTCTCGCCCCGCTCGAAGTGAGTAAACAGCCGGTCGAACAAAAGCAGCCGCGCCTCGCTGCCTGGTACCGGACACCCGATGGTGGCCAGGTAATGCATCTGGCCGAAAGTTCGGGCAAAGGTTGTCTTTCCGCCCTGGTTCGGGCCGGATACGACGAAAATCCGCTCTGGCCCGCTCAGGTAGAAATCATTGCACACTATCGGCTTGCTTCCCGGGACCAGGGTGCTGGCCAGGGCAACGTCGAATGTCGCGCGGCCGACAATCTCCTTCGACTGGCCGGAGATCTGCGGGTAGCAGAAGTCCAGCCCAGCTTTCCTGAATCGCGCAATGAAGTCGAGGTAAGCGACGTAGAATTGTACCTCCCGATCGAAAGTAGCGACCGTACGGTCAAGATAACTACGATGGCGGTCGCAGTACGCATTGAGAGCCGAGAAGATGTCGGGGTACAGCTGTGCGACCAGGCCCAGGACGCCAGCTTCAACATGATCCATGTCAGCCAGGGAGATAAATTTGACCCGGTAATCCTGCGCCGATCCCTGCTTGAACCGCTCGAACGTGGCGGCCACGCTAGCTCCGTAGTCGGCTTCCGAGTCATACTTGCTGACCTTGATCCGGTCGCTGAGGATATGCAGGCAGTATCTTACCCCGGACAGCTTCTCCTTGAGTGCCTTCGTATCGGCGGCGAGCGAGGTGAACGCACTGGACTGGGTATATTCCAGCAGATAATCGCGGAAGGCAAGAAAGCCATGTGATCCGAGGTCGGCAAGAGCCAGGTTGCAGGCCAGCGAGGTCACGGCGTCGCAATATATTTCGGCCGCGTCCAAGAACCACCTTTCCTGCTGGTATTTGTAGCGAAGCTCTGCAGTCTGCGACAAGTGCTGGCGCATGGTCCGCATCTTCTGCGCAAATGATTCTACCTGCCCGAACAAGGTATTACCCGCAAGATCGCGCAGCACCCCATGACGGTAGGTAACCGCCTCGACGCTGCGCAGTGAAGTATAGAAGAATGGCGTGAGATCGTATTCCTGCCGGCCGGCAGTGACGGACTCAACGACCTGATTGAGGTTCAGGTCGGGAAAGAAAGCGGGCTCATGAGCCTCGGCAATTTCCAGCTGGTAGCCGGGTTCGTCAAAGAGTATGCTGTGGAATGACAAGGAGAGATGCACCTCCTGGACCGTGACAAGGCGGAATCCGGGTAACCCTGACGTCGCAAATCCCCCGGGGTGAGGCGCGGCATTCCGCGGCCGACTGCGGGCATCGGCTGGTGCGGGGAGGATGCTGCCGATCGCAGCGGCCAGCGAGGCCGGCGATCCCGGCAGTGAGGAACCGCGCCCCGGGTGCGGCCCCGGGACGCGAAGACTTGACGATCCGGGGCCATGGAGATTTGATGCGGACCCAAGGCGACGCTCCTCCCACGCGCGGTGCATGGTAGGGGCCGTCAGCGGCATCAGCCACGGTTTCATCGGCGAGCCCCATCGCCTAGGTTCTACTATCCCTCAGCACCGGTCGTTCGGCCAACCCCGCCAGCCCGCGGCGGACTTCGTGCCGCCCCTTGGACTAGCTGGCTTGTCCGGCTAGCCTGGTAGCTACCGGCGGAGGGGCTCGCCGAAATCGCGGATAATCGCCAACGGTCCCTGCCATTTGGCAGGAGGCCGCGCCGTGAGCCTGAGCTGTTGTCCGTATTGCTGCCCGCAGGCCGGTGGCAGCTCCGCCCCGCGAGGGGCCGGCTCCGCAGACCCGCCGGGTGCTGACCTGGCTGAACAGGTCAGGCATCTTTACCTGTGCCAGGGACTGTCCACCTACCGGATCGCCGCCATCGCGGGCATCAGCCGCCAGCGCATCGGCCGCATGCTGCAGCAGGCAGGAGTCGCGGTCAAGCCCCGGGGCGCCGGCCGGCCCCGGCCGCTCGGCGCCGAGCTGGCAGCGCTGGCCGAGACGATGGACTACTTGTACGTCCGGCACCGGCACCGTCATCCGCCTGGCCCAAGTGCGGTCACCGCGCCTTCCCCGGTCACGGGCCACGCCGCCGGTTCTCAGCAAGCGGCCGCTGGAACCTTCACCTGGGCACTCGCTGCCGGCCTGGCTGCGGCCGCACCAGCAGCAGCGCGACCTCGCGGGCGCCGGATCAGCGCCTTCGGCTGCCGACACGCCTGCCGAGGTGCTCGTCCGTGCTTCGGCGGCCGGCCTCGTGCGCTTGACGGCGGCAGGCGCGCTGGCCGCGCTGTTCCGCCGCGCCAGGTACAGCGATCACGCGCGGCGGCTGAAGCAGACCGGGCCGCGGCACTTCGCGCGCTCGATGAACTCCAGGCCGACCTGGCCGATCATGGCCTGCATGCTCCGGATCTCGGTGAAACATCATGCGACGACGGAGCCTGGCAGCGGACATGCCGACCCTGCATAGAAGGAGACACGAATGGCAGCATCATCGGCGGCCCGCGCCGCCACGACTGAGATCAGCACAGTGAGCGCGCTGGAGATCCTCGACTCGCGGGGCCGTCCCACTCTCCAGGTCACGGTCGGGCTGGCCGACGGCACGGTGGCAGTAGCCGGAGTCCCATCCGGAGCGTCCACCGGGAGCGGTGAGGCGGCCGAGCGCC
>Ga0182015_10006336_pt1 | contig 11928 bp, 9 predicted proteins | sample 712P3MmetaG_FD_120478 | JGI IMG/M metagenome (GOLD analysis project Ga0182015, IMG submission 120478) | Permafrost microbial communities from Stordalen Mire, Sweden - 712P3M metaG | ecosystem: Environmental > Terrestrial > Soil > Wetlands > Permafrost | place: Sweden: Stordalen | collected...
CCGAAAGGGGTGCATATGAGGTACAAAGTAACTTTCATTACTGGTTTTGCCGCGGGGTTCGTGGTCGGCGCGCGGGCCGGCCGGGAGCGCTACGAGCAGCTCAGGAAGCTGGCGCACAGCACGGCGGACAACCCTGCCGTGCAGCAGGCGGCAGCCGCCCTGCAGGCCAAGGCCGCCGGGCTCGCCAGTGCCGCCACGCACAAGGTGGCCGGCCAGCTGCATGACCGGATGACCAGCGCGAGGGACAAGGTCCCCGGCATGCGCCACCGTGAGTCCAACGGGCACGCCGACGGAGATCATCGCTTCGCCTCGGTGCCCGGCAGCCCGCCGGACGGCGCCTAGCAGCCCGGCCCGCGGCAGCGCACTCGCCGCCGCACATCGCGGGCGGCCCGGAATAGGACTCGGCACCGAGGCGTTCAGCTCCCTGTCGGTGTGATGTGTCCCCGGGCCGCAACTACCGCCATCGCGGAATACCGTCCGGCTGGAGCCGCGTTGCGCCACTCGCCGAGAGGCGACCACACACCGGCACCGAGAACGCCCCCGTCAGCGCAAGTACCGCTGACGGGGGCGTTGTCATGTCCCAGCGCAAACCCTGCCAGCGACTGCGTGCGGCTGGGGTCCCCGATGCCGCGGTCCCCCGTCGCGCTTACTTGCCTGCGGCCACAGGTCGCTAGGCGCACTGTCCTGCGCGACCGTACACTCATGTGCATGAGTGAGCCCGCGCGTGACCTTCCCGCCGAGCAGCCAAGGCTACTGGCCGGAGCTGTTGACGACGCGCGTCGCGGCGTCATTACTCACCTGACCATCGACGGACAGCGGGTCGCCGCCATCGTGCCGGAGTCGGTAATCGAGGCGCTCCGCGCCGCCGAGGACGCCCAGGACGCTGCCGAGGCCGACACGGCGATGGATGAGCCCGGCGAGTCGATCGCACTGGAAGATCTCGAAGCCGAATTCGGGCTGTAGGCCGTTGTCCGGCTATACGTTCCAGGCGAGACCGCGTGTCCGCAAGGCGCTACGTCAGCTGGTCGGGCACCGCCGCGAGGTGTACCGCAGTCTCGACCTGTAACCGCGTGTGGAGGGGCCGGCGCCTGGCGCCGCAGCGCGCACTTGCCGCCGCACATTACGGGCTGGGTTACTGGGCGCTGCGGTCGCCTGTCGCGCTAGCTTGACGGCCAGCGAGGCGAGGCTGTGCGCGCAGATGAAGTGCAGGGCCGTCGGCGTCGGCCGGTTGACGGCGGTCCACACCCCGATCTCAGCGTCGTGGACGATCTGCCAGCTCGCACCGTACTGATGGATGACATCAAGTAATCCAGGACTCACTTCACCGAGGTAATCACCTTTATGGCTGTGCAGGCGTGTACTTGTCGATTTCCCCTGCCACGGTCGCGAGGGCGGCGAACCCAGCCTTGGCATCCTGTGCCGCAGTCGGGCTAACGCCAATGGATTGCATATGCTCCTCAGTCGCCCCTGCGTTGCGGAAATACCCGAGCGCCAGCGCCCAATCGTTGCCAGGGTCACCACACGACGGAATCGCTGACTGCTGTCCCGGGGTCGCAGACAATAGCAGTGCTTGCGCACTTGCAAACTGGGATGACACCGTTCCCTGCTTGGTGAGGACTTTCCAAGTGTTATGGAAAGTGGCGATCTCGGAGCTGCCGCTGGCCAGATACCACGACTTAACCTGGGACGCGCAGGTACCAGCGACGCCAACTGACGGCGATGGCGTGACCGGCAATGACGGTGATGCTGATGCCGTGGCTGGCGGTGACAGCGCTGATGCCGGTGCGCTCGCAGCCGCAGGGGCATGACTGGCAGCGTACACCTCCGCATACGCATCAGCCTTGGTCTTGTCTGCCGCCGACAATCCAGAACACGCGGCGTGGACACCCGGAGCAGCCCCGGTCGTAAGCTCCGCACCATTGTCGATAGCCGTCTTGATCGCAGACTCACAGTGCTGGAGTGGCGTCTGCGCAGATCCACCGCCACAGGCTGAAAGGACCAGGGCAGTGAGCAATAGCGCGAGTGCAGCTAGCTTGTTCATAAAACCCCCACGATTAGTAATTGATCTCCAGGATCTCACCCAAGCTTGCCTGGGTCTCTCTCTGGCGGCGGAGCTAGCGACTCTTCCGCGTCCTAGTCGAACTTCTTGCGCAGCTCGCTGTCATCTTTGCTCGTAGGCATGCACGGTAGCCGCAGCCCTCACGCCCTGTACAGGTCTGCTCACCCGCATGACACACTGTGGCCTGATTCGGCCCGGAATATCAGTTAAGCGCGCGAGGCACCTATGTCATGGGCGGACGTGGCACGATTAGCACTCGCCAGGCAGCTCTCATCCGGGCCGGAATGCTGCCGACGATCGATCAGGTGGTACGGGAGACCGGCCTGTCGCCGATGACCATCCGGCGCGCGGTCAAGGTACTCGCAGCCGAGGGCCTGGTCGAGGTGGTGCCAGGGCGGGGATCGTTCGTCATTGACCACTCGCGCTGATCCGCATCGCCGGCGGCGGAGCGGACTGAATCCGGCGAGCAGAAGACCTCAGCCGAGGTATTCCTTGAGCATCTGGGCGCGGCTGGGGTGGCGGAGTTTGGCGAGCGTCTTGGACTCGATCTGGCGGATGCGCTCGCGGGTTACGCCGAATTCCCTGCCTACCTCCTCCAGCGTGCGGGGATGGCCGTCGGTCAGGCCGAACCGCAGCTGGATGATCCGCTGCTCGCGGATCGTGAGATTGTCCAGGACGCGCTCCAGCTGCTCCTGCAGCATGATGAACGCCGCGGCCTCCATCGGCACCACGGCGTCAGCGTCCTCGATGAAGTCCCCGAGATCGGAGTCCTCCTCGCCGATCGGCGACTGCAGCGATACCGGCTCCTGCGCGATCCGCTGGATCTCGGAGACCCGCGCGAGGGAGAGGCCCATCTCGGCGGCGATCTCCTCCGGCAGGGCCTCCCGGCCGAGGTCCTGGTGCAGCTGCCGCTGGATGCGGGCCATCTTGTTGATGGTCTCCACCATGTGCACGGGGATGCGGATGGTGCGGGCCTGGTCGGCGATCGCCCGGGTGATCGCCTGCCGGATCCACCAGGTGGCGTAGGTGGAGAACTTGTAGCCCTTGGTGTAGTCGAACTTCTCCACCGCGCGGATCAGCCCGAGGTTCCCCTCCTGGATCAGGTCAAGGAAGACCAGCCCGCGCCCGATGTACCGCTTGGCGATCGACACGACGAGCCGGAGATTCGCCTCGATGAGCCGCTGCTTGGCCCGCAGTCCGTCCGCGCCGAGCAGGGCGAGCTCGGCCATCTCCGCGCCAAGCGGCCCGTGCGCCGGGCAGCCGCCGCGCAGCGTTTCCTCGGCGAACAGGCCCGCCTCTATCGACTTGGCCAGCTCGACCTCGTCCTGCGCGGTGAGCAGCGGCACCCGGCCGATCTCGCGCAGGTAAATCCGGACAAGGTCCCCGGTGACTGCCCGCCGGGCAATCTCGGCCCGGCCGCCCCGCCGGTCCTCAGGCTCCTCGGGAGGTGCATCGAGCACCTCGACTCCCTCGTCCGCGAGCAGCCGGACCACTGACTCGACGGCATCGGCGGGCAGATCGCTGCCTTCGAAGGCGGCGGTGACCTCCGTCATCGCGACGGCCCCGCGTTCTCTGGCCCGCGCTACCAGGTCGGCTACCTGATCCACGGGCGGCGGCAGGACCGTAAGAGTCATGGAGCCAGTGTGCGTCACGACCAAAGGTTACGGGGGGCCTAATTTTGTCACCTTGACGGTAGTAACGCGATGGCGTCAGACGTGCATCGCTCTCACAACGATCCCGGCACGCGCTCCCACGACGGGTAACCCCGCTGTCACCACAGCCACCTCAGCTGACGTTACAGCGAGTCTGGCGCGCGTTCCATCAGCGCCCGGTGGCGGCCTTCCAGTGCCATCAGGTCGCCGAACATCTTGTTGTACTCCGTCGGCTTGTCGACCGGGCTCATCCGCTGCAGCCGGGACTTGATGGCCGCGATTTGCCTGCTGACGGCGCGTGCCTCCACCTGCGCCAGAACCGCGTCCGCATACCTGGCGTCGGGTTCTCCGTCGGCCCTCGGCGCGCGCAGTGGCTCAACCGCGAGCTGGGTGACGAAGCCGCGGACCCGGTCGTCGGGAGCGGCGGCGCGCAGCCGCTCCGCCCACTCGCGGGCGCCGTTCGCCGCGATGGTGCCACCGCACCCGGCGATCAGCTCGAAGACACTGGCATGCACCAGGACGCTGAAGCAGTCAGCCCCGAGCGCGTCGAAAGACGGCCCGCAGAGCGCCGGCCGCTGCATGGCGAGCTTGAGCGCCTCGCGCTCCACATGGACCACGGGATCACGCGGATCGTAGCGCTCGTCCTGGTCGCCCGGCCGGCGCTGCCCTGGCACCCCGGCCGAGTTCGGCCCTGCCTGGCCGTGCCCTGTGCCGTCTTGCCCTGGCCTGCCCTGGCCTGGCCTGCCCTGTCCTGGCCTGCTCGGTCCTGGGCTGCCGGGCACGCCGCTGCCCTGCGCTCCGCTGCCCTGCGCTCCCCTGGCCTGGCCGCCCCTGCCCTGGCTGCCCCGGCCTGGCCCAGTCGCGGGCCCGGCATGCGCGCCGATCCTGTTCAGCACGAACGCCTCGTCCATCATGCCGAGCCACCGGTCCAGGCTGACCGCGTACAACTGGCGCAGCCCGCGGTCCTTGATCCGGCCCACGATCGGCGCGGCGGCGTCCAGCGCGGCCAGGCGGCCCTCGGCGGTCTCCAGGTTGTGCTCATCCAGCACGCTGCGGACGGCGAACTCGAACAGCGGCACCCGGCGGGCGACCAGCTCCCTGACCGCGGCATCGCCGCGGGAAAGCCTCAGGTCACAAGGGTCAAGGCCATCCGGCTGCACGGCGACGAACGTCTGGGTGACGAACTTCTCTTCCATCCCGAACGCGCGCAGCGCGGCGCGCTGTCCGGCGGCGTCGCCGTCGAAGGTGAAGATGACCTCACCGCGGAACTGGCTCTCGTCCATCAGCAGCCGCCGCAGGACGCCGATGTGGCCATCGCCGAAGGACGTGCCGGAGGTGGCCACCGCGGTGGTGATGCCGGCCAGGTGGCAGGCCATCACGTCGGTGTAGCCCTCCACGATGACGGCCTGGCGGCGTTTGGCGATCTCCCGTTTCGCCAGGTCCGCCCCGTAGAGCACCGAGCTCTTCTTGAACAGCATCGTCTCGGGCGTATTCAGGTACTTGGGGCCGTTGTCGTCCGCGGCCAGCTTGCGGGCGCCGAAGGCGATCACGTCGCCGCCGAGGTCCCTGATCGGCCAGACCAGGCGGCCGTGGAACCGGTCGATCGGCCCGTGCCTGCCCTCCTTGGCCAGCCCGCCGAGCATCAGCTCCGCGTCGGTGAACCCGCGCCCGCGCAGGTGCTTGGTGAGCGCGTCCCACTCGGCCGGCGCGTAGCCGATGCCGAACTGCGCCGCGTCCGCCAGCTCGAATCCGCGCTCGGCCAGGAAAGCGCGCCCGGGCTGGGCATCGGCGCCGGTCATCCGTTCTGAATAAAAGTCAGCCGCGGCGCGGTGTGCCTGCAGGAGGCGGCGGCGCTGGGTCTGCTCCTGGCCGGGAACGCGGCCGCCCTGCTCGTACCGCAGGTCGATGCCCGCCCTGGCTGCCAGCCGCTCGACGGCCTCGGCGAAGTTGAGGTTGTCGATCTGCTGGACGAACTTGATGACGTCGCCGCCCTCGGAGCACGAGAAGCAGTACCACAGGCCGCGCGCCGGGGTCACGTTGAACGACGGCGTCTTCTCGTCGTGAAACGGGCACAATCCCTTGAGCGATCCGCCACCCGCACTCCGGAGCTGCAGGTACTCCCCCACAACCTCGTCGATGGCCGAGCGCTCGCGGACTAGCTGAATGTCCTCGTCGCGGATCCGGCCTGCCACGTCCGCCCTCCGCAGTAGCCCGTTGTCGTCGCGGCGAGTCTAGTCCCCGGCACCGTCGTTCGGGTGCGGTGCGCGAACCGCCGCAAGGCGGCGGCTGTTGGACTATCTCGCCCGCACTGCGAACGGCCGGATCGTAAGATCGCGGTCGTGCGCGCGTTGACCTGGATCAAGGAGCAGGGCGCTGAATTCGCGACGGTCGACGTGAGCGCCGCGGCCGATGTCGGCGGCGGGTGGCTGTGCGCTACCGGCGTCGCGGTCGGCAGTGATCCGCTGCCCTACCGGCTGGACTATGAGCTGGACTGCGGGGACAACTTCGTCACGAGCTGGCTGACGGTGCGCGCGCAGGGCGCGGGCTGGCAGCGCAAGCTCGAGCTGGCGCGTGATCCGGACGGCAGGTGGAGCGTCCAGGCCAGCGCCGAGGGCGATCCCGGTGTGCCGATGGCGCCGCCAGGCGGGGACCCGGGGCCGTTTCAGCTGGCACTGGACTGCGATCTCGGCCAGTGCCCGGTCACGAACACGATGCCGGTGCTCCGGCACGGCATGCTGCACGGCGGCGAGCCCCGGGACTTCGTGATGGCCTGGGTCAGCGTTCCCGACCTGTCGGTGCGGGCGTCGGCGCAGCGGTACACCTTCCTGCGGGCCGACGCCGGGCTCAGCGTGATCCGCTATGAGAGCGGCGACTTCTCCGCCGACGTGGTGTTCGACGCCGATGGCCTGGTCGTTGATTATCCGCAGCTCGGGAAGCTTGCCTGACCCGGTCCGGCTCCCTTCCGGCGGTGACCTGGCTGATACCGTCACGGCGTGCCTCGCCTGCTGGTGCTCTGGGATGTCGACCACACCCTCATCAACGCCGGCGGCGGCGGCCTTGAGCTGTACCGGATCGCGTTCGCCGAGCTGTTCGGCGGCGAGATGCCGGTGCCGGGCTCGATGGCCGGGCGGACCGAGCGTGCGATTGCGCTTGAGGTGCTGACCCTGGCCGGCCTGCCCGAGCCCCGCGGGAAGGTCGCTGCGTTCCATGCGGTCATGGCGGCGCACGCGCCGGAAGTGTCCGAACTCATCAGGGCACGCGGCATTGTGCTGCCCGGAGCGGCCGAGGCACTGGCGGCGCTCGCGATGGCTGGCGCGGGCGCTGGCGGCGGCGCCGGCGCCGGGGGCGGCGGCGCCGCGGGTGACGGTGGCCAGCCGGTTGTGCAGGCATTGCTGACCGGGAACATCCGTGCGCTCGCCGAGGTGAAGCTCGGGGCGCTCGGTCTCACTGGGCATCTCGACCTGGACGTCGGAACATACGGCGACGCGCATGAGGTGCGGGCCGAGCTCGTCGGCCCGGCCCGCCGCCGGGCGGCGCTGGCCTACGGCGGGGATTTCAGCGGCGAGGCGACCGTCCTGGTCGGTGACACTCCGCTCGACGTGGAGGCCGCGCTGGTGACTGGCGCCCGCGCGGTCGCGGTGGCCACCGGCTATTTCTCGGTGGCCGAGCTGACCGCCGCCGGGGCGCATGTGGTGCTGCCCGATCTCACTGACACCAGCCGGGTGCTGAGGGCAGTACTCGGCACCTCGCAGTCCCCGGCTGCCTGAGTGCCCCACGTCACGGGTCCCAGCCGAGCCGCATCCAACGCCAGTCGTGCCCCACCGGCACCGCGAGGGTGGCTGCAGCTTCCCGCTGGGCGGCTGACCGGGCCGCCCGGCGCGCGCTGGGCGGCTTACAGTTCGGCTAGCGGGACGTCGGGGTCGGTGAGACGGCCGGGATCGACCGGGAGGCCGGACCGGATCAGCGCCTGGATGTCGTCGTTCACGTCCCAGACGTTGATGTTCATCCCGGCTACCACCGCGCCGTCGGACAGCCAGAATGCGATGAACTCCAGCGAGTCCTTGTCGCCCCGGTACACGACCTGGTCGTAATTGCCCGGCTCGGGCAGCCCGGCCGCCTCCATGCCGAGGTCGTACTGGTCGCTGTAGAAGTACGGCACCAGATCGTACGAGACGTCCTGGCCGAGCATCGATTTGGCGGCCACCGGGCCGGCTGCCAGGGCGTTTCCCCAGTGCTCGACCCGGAGGCGGCGGCCGAGTAGCGAGTTGAACGCGTTCGCCACGTCGCCGGCCGCGTAGATATCCGGGTCGGAGGTACGCAGCGCCTCGTCGGCGAGGATCCCGTTGTCGACGTCCAGCCCGGCGTCCGCCGCCAGCCACGCGTTCGGCACCGCGCCGATCCCGATGATCACGATGTCGGCGGGCAACTCGGCGCCGGATGACGTCACCACCCCGGTCACCCGCCCGCCGGAGCCCTGCAGCTGGCTGACGCCCTCGCCGAACCTGAACACCACGCCATGGCTGCGGTGCAGCCCGGCGAAGACCTCGCCGAGCTCCGGGCCGACCGAGCGGTGCAGCGCTCCGGGCTCCGGCTCGACCACGGTCACGTCGCAGCCATACTCGCGGGCCGCGGCGGCGGTCTCCAGGCCGATCCAGCCGGAGCCGGCGATCACTACCCGGCCGCCGCCCTGCAGCGCGGCCCGGAGGCGCTCGGAGTCGCCGACCGAGCGGAGGTACAGCACGCCGTCGAGGTCAGCGCCCGGCACCCTGATCCGGCGCGGCGAGGCGCCGGTGGCGATCAGCAGCTTGCCGTAGGAGACGGAGCTGCCGTCGGCCAGGCCGACCCGGCGGGCGGCCCGGTCGAGGGAGCTGGCGGCAACGCCGAGCCGCAGGTCGACATCATGCTCGGCGTACCAGCCTTCGTCATGGACATAGACCGAGGACTTGTCGTCCTTGCCGAGCAGGAACCCCTTCGACAGCGGCGGCCGCTCATAGGGCCGTTCCTGCTCGTCGCCGATGAGGACGACGGGACCGGCGAAGCCCTCCTCGCGCAGGGTCTCGGCGGCCTTGGCGCCAGCCAGGCTGGCGCCGACGATGACGTAGGCGGGTTCAGCGGGCATCGGGTGCTCCTAACAGTGACGATCTTGTGGTGGCATGCTCGGTCACCGGCACAGCCGGCCGTGCCGGCCGATGGCCGAAGTATCGGTGAGCGACGCGATCTGGTCGACCACGACGCGCAGCCTGGCAGGATCGGATCCTGCCTCAAGGTACGCGGGGCGCAGGGCCGGCTCCAGCGACTCCGGCGCGCCGGCCAGCACCGCGGCGGCCAGTTCGGTGATCAGCTCGCGCTGCCGTGCCTGCAGCGCCGCGACCCCGGACCGGCTCATCACGTAGTGCGCGGTCACGCCCTTGAGCAGGGCGCATTCCAGCCGCTGCTGCCGGGGCACGACAAGATCGGCGGAATACCTGGTGACCGGCGCGGCGGTGCCCGGGGCAGCCGTATCCGCACCAGCCTGGCTGGCGTCGACCGGACCCGCAGCGCCGGCCCGGGACTCCCCCGCATCGCCTAGCGTGGCGTCCTGCGCGGCCTCGCAGAACCGGCCGATCAGCTCGCTGGTCAGGTTCTTCAGCCCGGCCAGCGCCACCGGGCCGCCGTCGAACGCGGCCGGCCAGCACGGCTGCCTGAGCAGCGCCGCGAACACCGCGGACAGCTCGTCGGCGGTCACCGATCCGGGATCGCAGTAGGCGGCGGCGGTCAGCTCCGCGACCACGGCGCGCTCGCCGCCGTCGCGGAGCTGGCTGAGCTTGATCATGCCGGCCTGCAGCCCGTCCTCCAGGTCGTGCACGGAGTAGGCCACGTCATCCGCCCAGTCCATGACCTGGGCCTCCAGGCAGGGCCGTCCGTCCGGCGCGCCGTCCCTGATCCAGCAGAACGCGCCGGAGTCGTCGGCGTAAGCGCCGTACTTGGCCTCGCCGGGGCGGGGCAGCCAGGGGTACTTGAGCGTGGCGTCCAGGGTGGCCCGGCTCAGGTTCAGGCCGGCGCCGGGGACCTTGGCCTCCAGCCGGGTCAGCAGCCGGAGGCTCTGCGCGTTGCCCTCGAAGCCGCCGCAGCCGGCCGCGACCTCGGCCAGCGCGGACTCGCCGTTGTGCCCGAACGGGGGATGCCCCAGGTCATGCGCGAGGCAGGCCGCGTCCACCAGGTCGGGATCGCAGCCGAGCGCCGCCCCGAGCTCGCGCCCGACCTGGGCGCATTCCAGCGAGTGGGTCAGCCTGGTCCGCGGGAAGTCACCCGAGCCGACCTCGACGACCTGCGTCTTGGCGGCCAGCCTGCGCAGCGCGGCGCTGTGCAGCACGCGGGCGCGGTCCCGTTCGAAGGGACCGCGCCCGGAGCTGCGCGCGCGCTTGGGCGGCTCGGATGCCCACCGCGCCGTCGCGTGGCTGTCGTAGCCGGCTGTCACCGGTTGCTGCCAGATGTCACCGGCTGTCGCTGGCCCCGGTGGCTTCCTCGACGGCCGCGCGGCCGGCCTCCAGCCGGGCGACGGGGACGCGGAACGGCGAGCAGGACACGTAGTCGAGACCGGCGTTGTGGAAGAAGTGCACCGACTCGGGGTCGCCGCCGTGCTCGCCGCAGACGCCGATCTTGAGATCGGGCCGGGTGGCCCTGCCCTCTTCGACGGCGATCCGGACCAGGCGGCCGATGCCGTCAGCATCCAGCGTCTCGAACGGAGAGACGCCGAACACGCCCAGGTCGATGTAGCGGCTGAAGAACGAGCCCTCTACGTCATCACGCGAGAAGCCCCAGCCCATCTGGGTGAGGTCATTGGTGCCGAACGAGAAGAACTCGGCCGCCTGCGCGATCTGCCCGGCGGTGAGCGCGGCCCGCGGCACCTCGATCATCGTGCCGATCAGGGCGGGCACCTTGGTGCCGGTCTCGGCCGCCACCGCGGCGAGCACCCGCTCCGTCTCGTCGCGCGCAAGCTCAAGCTCCTGCACGGCGCCGACCAGCGGGATCATGATTTCCGGCTTCGGATCGCCGCCGGCCTTGACCCGGTCCACGGCCGCGTGGGCGATCGCGCGCACCTGCATGGCGTACAGGCCGGGGATGACCAGGCCGAGGCGGACGCCGCGCAGGCCGAGCATCGGGTTCTGCTCGTGCAGGCGGCGCACCGCGTCCAGCAGCTTCTTGTCCTTCGCGGTCGCGCTATCGCCGGCCAGCGCGACCTTGACCGTCAGCTCGGTGAGGTCGGGCAGGAACTCGTGCAGCGGCGGGTCGAGCAGCCGGATGGTGACCGGCAGCCCGTCCATCGCCGCCAGGATCTCGACGAAGTCGCCGCGCTGCAGCGGCTCAAGGTCGTCCAGCGCGGACTGGCGCGTCTCGTCGTCGTCGGCCAGGATCAGCCGCTCCACGAGCTGCCGCCGCTCGCCGAGGAACATGTGCTCGGTCCTGGTCAGGCCGATGCCCTGGGCACCGAACCGGACCGCCCGGGCGGAGTCCTCGCCGTTGTCGGAGTTGGCGCGGACGCCGAGGCGGCGGCGCTTGTCCGCGTGCGCCATGATCCGGTGCACTGCGCCGACCAGCTCGTCGGACTGCGGGTCGATGCCGCCCTCGAAGTACTCGACCACCGGGGAGGCCATCACCGGCACCTCGCCGAGGTAGACCACGCCGGACGTGCCGTCGATGGAGATCAGGTCGCCCTCGCTGACGGTCACGCCGCCGGGCGCGGTGAAGGTGTGGCCCGCCATGTCCATGTCCAGCTCGTCCGCGCCGCACACGCAGGTCTTACCCATGCCGCGGGCGACCACTGCCGCGTGGCTGGTCTTGCCGCCGCGGCTGGTCAGGATGCCGCGCGCGGCGATCATGCCGTGCAGGTCGTCGGGATTGGTCTCGCGCCGGACCAGGATGACGTCCTCGCCTGCCGCGGCCTGCTCGACGGCGCGCGCGGAGTCGAACACGGCCTTGCCGACCGCTGCGCCCGGCGATGCGCTGATCCCCTTGGCGATCTTCTTGACGTCCCCGCTGGTGTCGAACCTGGGGAACATCAGGTGCGCCAGCTGCTCGCCGGTGACCCGGATGAGCGCCTCGTCGGTGTCGATCAGGCCCTGGTCGACGAGCTGGATGGCGATCCGGAACGCGGCCGCGGCGGTGCGCTTGCCGACCCGGGTCTGCAGCATCCAGAGCTTGCCGCGCTCGATGGTGAACTCGATGTCGCACAGGTCC
>Ga0182015_10006337_pt1 | contig 11928 bp, 8 predicted proteins | sample 712P3MmetaG_FD_120478 | JGI IMG/M metagenome (GOLD analysis project Ga0182015, IMG submission 120478) | Permafrost microbial communities from Stordalen Mire, Sweden - 712P3M metaG | ecosystem: Environmental > Terrestrial > Soil > Wetlands > Permafrost | place: Sweden: Stordalen | collected...
GCGTCAGGGGCTACTCCATTGGTGGCCGTCACGGTTGCCGAGTAGCTGCCTGCAGTGATCGGAGTACCGGTAATAACGCCATTTGAGGACAGACCGAGCCCGGGAGGTAGTGATCCTGAGGTCACTGATGTGGCCGGCGAAGGAGAACCAGAGAGTGTGAATGCAAAGTAATACGGATTACCTGCATTGATCGGTGATGGCGGAGCACCCGAGATGGTAGGCGCCCCCAGGACGACGATCGTGAAGGTATCTGAGGCGTCAGGCGGTATCCCGTTGGTGGCTGTGACAGTGGCCATGTATGTGCCCGCTGTCGTCGGAGTGCCCGCAATGGTGCCTCCGGTAGACAAGCTCAGCCCGGGCGGCAAGGAGCCCGAGGTGACGGTCGTTGTGGGCGCTGGAGTGGCGGCCAGCGAGAAAGAATAGGAGTACGCGGTCCCCGGAGAGACGTCGCTGGAAGGAGTTCCCGAGATGGTGGGGGGAACTCCGACGACGATGGTGAATGTATCGGTGGCATTAGGTGTTACGGCGTTGGCGGCAGTAACAGTGGCGGTGTAGGAGCCGACCGTTGTCGGGCTGCCGGAGATGACACCCCCGGTAGACAAGCTCAGTCCAGGAGGTAAGGAGCCCGAAGTGACGGTCGTCGTAGGTGTTGGTCCACCGGTGAGGGTGAAGGAAAAGGAGTACGCAGTGCCTGAAGGGACGTCGCTGGTAGGAGTTCCTGAGATCGTGGGAGGAACGCCGGAGACGACGATGGTGAAGGTATCGGTGGCATTAGGTGTTAGGCCGTTGGCGGCAGTAACGGTGGCGGTGTAGGAGCCGACCGTTGTCGGGCTGCCGGAGATGACACCCCCGGTAGACAAGCTCAGTCCAGGAGGCAAGGAGCCCGAAGTGACGGTCGTCGTAGGTGTTGGTCCACCGGTGAGGGTGAAGGAAAAGTCATAGGAGCCGTTGACGCCAACGGGTGACGGTGGTGTTCCGGAAATGGTCGGTGCCGTGCCTCCGATCCGCCCGATCGAGTTGTTGCCGTAGTTGGCGAACCAAAGTGCGCCATCGGGACCGAGCGTGATGTCTTGGGGTCCACTGATGCCGGACCCGCTGTAGTTAGACACCACTCCCGCGGTGGTGATCCGCCCGATCGAGTCAGTGCCATAGTTGGTGAACCAAAGGGCACCGTCGGAGCCAACAGTGATCCCCGTCGGATCCTCAATGCCAGTACCTGTGTAGTTGGAAACCACCCCCGCGGTGGTTATCCGCCCAATCGAAGCGCTATCAGCGTTTACGAACCAAAGCGCCCCATCGGGACCGGCCACTATTTGATGGGGGTAGGCGATGCCGGTCCCGGTGTAGTTGGACACCACACCTGCGGTGGTAATCCGCCCGATCGAGTTGTTGCCGGAGTTGGTGAACCAAAGGGCCCCGTCGGGGCCGGTTGTGATGCCATCGGGTCCATTGATGCCGACCCCGGTGTAGGAGGTGATCACACCCGAAGTGCTGATCCGCCCGATCGTGTTGTTTCCGGTGTTCGTGAACCAAAGCGCACCGTCCGGCCCCGACGTGATGTTGATTGGGACCGGAGCGCTAGCAGGCTCGACGAAATCAGATACAACACCTGCGGTGGTGATCCGCCCGATCTCGCTGTTGCCCGGATCGGCGAACCAAAGCGCCCCGTCGGGGCCAGCCGTGATGCCTTCGGGGTCATCGATGCTCGACCCGGTGTGTTGGGAGACCACACCCGCGGTAGTGATGCGTCCGATCGAGCCGTTGCCAAAGTTGGTGAACCAAAGGGCCCCGTCTGACCCAGCAGTGATCCCCGTCGGCAAGTCGATGCCGGTACCGGTGTAGTTGGAGATGGTGATGCCCGCGTCGTCCGGAGCCACGTTCTCACTGGATCCGGACATCGGGGTAAGCCTCTGGGATCTCGCTCCTCCGCTCGCAGCCGTTTGCTTACCGCGGCCACCATGGAGACGAGCTGGCGCCTTTGAACTGGCGGCCCCAACGAGTCCAGGGGGAGCTGCGACAAGCAGCGCTCCGATCGCCAGCACCGCCACCAGTGCTCCGATCCGATGACGGAGGTTTGGCTGCCATCTGTGGGCAGTCGGACCATTCTGTGCGTTCCTCATGGGTGCACCTCCTCGCCGATGAGCAATCTAATCCGAATCACTCTCTATTTCCTGTGGCCTGAAACGCGCCCGACGGTGCCCAACTCGGCGATCCAGTATTTGCCATTTGCCCGCATCGCCCTGAGGGCGTCGGCGGTCCCATCCGGCTCAGTGAACAGGGGTTTCACGCGTTCACCCGCCCCGACAATGTGGAAATCGAGAGGAATACCGTGGAGAATGGATGAGGAGCCTCGCCTGTCGCCCCTAGGCGATGGAGGTTATGTCGGTAGCCCACACACACTCTTACTCACTCGAGTCGTGTCGACACCGCTTGAAAATTGGTCCCCTGCCATCGGTTGAAAATTGCCCCGCCTCCCGGGGCCACCGTCACCCAGCGTCGCCAGTAGGAACCTCCCCGAGGTCGCGGTCCTTGCCCTGAGCGCCGAAGACTCAGGTAATCCCACCCGAGCGGGACCAGCAGTGCCTCGACTGTTCCTCTGCGGAAGCATCGGTGACTGGTCATACTGGTACTAGCTGGTCAGCCTGAGTATTGGAGACGGTGCATGGCAAGGACGGAGCCCGTTAGTGATTGGACGTCGGATTTCGACGTCCTCGATGAGTCATACGTGCGCAACCCCTTCCCTCGCTGGGATGAACTGCGCCAGGTGTGCCCGATCGCACGAACCGACCGCCGGGGACGTGCCTGGCTTCCGACGACGTATGCCAACGTCACGGCCATGGCAAGGGACATCGAGCATTTCAGCTCTGCCAACACCGCCGTGATCGATGCCGTGGACGAACCGGAAACCCCAATTCTCACCTACGGTCTCCCTCCGATCACGTCCGACCCACCCCTGCACACATGGACACGCCGGCTGTTACTCCCGTGGTTCTCTCACGCGAGGGTGCAATCCTACGAGCCGATGACGAGGACGTTGTGTGGATCGTTGGTCGAAGCTCACGTGGAAACAGGTCATGCCGACGCCGCCGCGGACTATGCCCAGCAGATCCCTGTCCGGGTGATCGGATTGATCCTCGGTGTCCCGGAGGAGCTTACGGACACCTTCACCGGTTGGGTCCGCGATGTCCTGGAGTTCGCCGATGATCCTGAGCGAGTTCAGCGCGGGATGTTCGGCATCGGCTACTACCTCTGGGATCGAATCAATGAGCGGCGCGATACCGATGGTGACGACCTGCTGACCTACCTACTGCATGCCGAGGTTGACGGCGATTCGGTCGACGACATGGTCATCCTCGGCATGGCGATACTGACAATGATCGCTGGCATCGATACGACCTGGAGCGCGATCGGCTCTTCCCTTTGGCACCTGGCAACGAACGATGAGGATCGGGAGCGGCTCGTGGCCAATCCAGCGCTCATGGACACGGCCGTCGAGGAGCTTCTCCGCGCTTACTCACCAGTGACGATGGCTCGCATCGTCACTGAGGACGTCGAAGTCAACGGATGCCCCATGGAGCAGGGCGACAAACTCCTGTTGAACTTCCCGGCTGCGAACCGGGACCCTTCCGTCTTCGAGCGAGCGGACGAGGTTCTCCTCGACCGCCAGCAGAACCGGCACGTGGCGTTCGGCTCGGGAATCCATCGGTGTGCCGGATCGAACCTCGCCAGGATGGAGCTGCGGGTCGCCCTCGAGGAATGGCTGGCGCGGGTACCCGTCTTCCATCTGGCCGAGGGTGCCGAAGTGCTGTGGGCTGGAGGACAGGTCAGGGGACCACGGAAGCTGGATGTGGTGTTCCGATAACGCGGATCGGTGCTGCGAACTCATAGCTGTGCCCATGGCTACGCCATCAGCCCCTGGATACCTCCACAACAGCAGTGAATGGGATCAAACGAGCACGGAATAGTCAGCCGCTCCCCTCTTCAACCAGCGCCCTAGTACGATGCTCACAACTCCCTAACCTCGATCGGCTACAAAGCAGTGGGCAATCGGCGTAGTTTTGGAGTGTAGGTGCTCGAGGGATCTCGAAAGGGCGACGAAGTGATTGCAAGAATCCGTTCGTGTAGGGGCTCGGTGATGGGGAACTTGGTGAAGCCCACGAGGATGCGGTCGAGGGTGGTACTGGCAGTGATGGCGGCACTGACCATGATCGGCGCCTCGCTCGTTACGGTCGCAACAGTGGCAGGAGCCGGCTCATCGTCAGGCCCACCCGTTACCCAGGTGATCCTGCAAGCACCGAAGGCCTACACACCAAAGGCGCCGCCGGGCGGCGGGACTGACGACTACCACTGCACGTTGCTGAACCCCAACCTGAAAAAGAATGCTTTCATCACCTCGATCGATTTCCAGCCCAACAGCCTCGAGGTGCACCACGAGATCACCTACGCGGTTCCCCCTGACCTGGCTGCCGAGGCTGAGGCCCAAAACAATGGCGGAAAGGGTTGGACGTGCTTTGGTGAGTCCGGGCTCTCGGGATCGAGTGCCGGTCAATCCCTCGACGGTGGCACCCCATGGCTGACGGCATGGGGGCCTGGTCACAACATCTCGAAGGAGCCGGCCGGCACGGGCGCGCCGATGCCGGCTGGCAGTCTGGTCATCGTGCAGGAGCACTACAACCTGCTGGTGGGTGACAAGCCCGTCCACTCCAAGCTCATCCTCGACACGGTGCCAGCCACGACCCCTCTGCGGCCCCTGCGCCTCGATCTTGCTGCCGCCCCGCCGGACGTCCCGTGCCCGGCCGGCGCCACCGGACCGATGTGCAGCCGTTCGGCGGAGTTGGCCAGTGTCGGACAGCGCTTCGGCGCCTCGCAGGAGGTACTCGTCGACGGGCTCGAGGCGATCTGCGGGCATAATCCCGCAAACCCGCCAGTGGGAGATACGACGAGCTGCACGTGGCCCATCCGGGGCCAAGGGAACATCGTGGAGCTGGCCCCGCACATGCACCTCCTGGGCGTGGGCATGAAGTTCGTGCTCAACCCGGGTACTCCCACCCAGCGGACGCTGCTCAACGTGACCAACTACGACTTCCACTACCAGCGGGGATACGACCTGGCCAAGGCGGTGCCGGTGGCCAAAGGAGACACCATCGGTATCACCTGCACCTACGATCCCACGCGAGAGCAAACACTCCCGATTCTGCGCAAGGTTCCCCCTCATTTCGTGACGTGGGGCGATGGGTCTACCGACGAGATGTGTCTCGGACTCATCTTCATGACGCCGCCCACAGCCGAGTCTGAATCCACGGCCCTTGCCCACGCCTTCCCGTCCTCCGTCTGATTCGGCGCCCGAGGACCAGTGGCTGCGTGAGCGCGGCGGCACACAAGGTTCAGATCGACGTCGCCTCGACCAGTGATCGCCCGAAGTAGTCGGATGCCGAAGTCACCCCGGGAAGAACGAAGAAGTACCCGCCACCCGTCGGGCTTACATAGTCGACCAGCGGTTCACCGATGAGCCGGGTTTGGACAGTCTCGAACTGCCGTTCGAGATCCTGTTGATAACAGGTGAAGACCAGGCCTGATCGAGGCTCCCGTTTACGTCAATGCCTCGGTCACCGTTGAAGCCTCTCCGGAGCGGTCGCCCGGCGCCAGGCTCTGCCACGGTCATGACCGGCCATCCCTTGAGATCGATTCGCTCGCCATGTGAACCTGACTGACGCCCCAATCGATGAGGCAGATCCTGGGCTTGTCCTCGGTCGCTGGTGGCCCTCGGTCAGACCTTGGTGACCGCCGACGGAGGAGGAATGGTGCCGGCACCAGTGGTGAGACATCCGGCTTTCGCGGTCGGATTGGCGGCGGCGGGAAGCTTTGGCGGTTTCAAGAATGCCGGGTTGGTATCGAAGTCCAACATATCGAACAAACTGTTCGCATTTGCATCGCGACGGGTCAGCGCAGGCAGGTTCCACTTCTTCTCGACGGTTTTGAGAATCGACGTATGGTCGTAGATCGTGTGGGACACGTAGTTCTCCTTGGCATAGGGGCTGACCACCGCACAGGGGACCCTGAAACCGTAACGGTCGAATCCGCCAGGAGGATCGCCCGCCACCAGCGCCGGCGGTACATCGTCGGGAGGTATCGCAGCCGGCGGCGGGACGTGGTCGTAGTAGCCACCGTGCTCGTCGTAGGTCCAAATCAGCATGGTCTTCGGCCAGTTGGGACTGGACATGACCGCGTTGACCACCTTGCCCACGAACTGATCGCCGAATTGGATGTCCTGGGGGTTCTCCTCGGACTGCTCGTCGTAGTTGGGTTCCACCAGGCTGAAGGAGGGTAGGTTTCCGGCCGCGGCATCGACGTAGAACTGGTCGATATGCGCCAGATCCTTTACAAGCGTCTGATCCGAGATCAGGGGCAGAAAGACCCCGAGGGTCGGTAGCGTCGAGTAGTAGTCCTTCCAGGTGATGCCGTGCTTGTTGAACTGCTGGAAGATCACACCGTTGGGTGGAAGGGCCGGCGGGAACGTGTCGTCGATGAGGCCGAGCGAGGTACCGGCGATGAGGTATCGACGATTCGGGTCGGTCTGGGCCATGGCCGAGCAGAAGTACCGGTCAGCGATGGGGAACGTGCTCGCCATGCCACAACTGAATGGAAGGTCATCCTTGGTGAAGTAGCCCATGGCCTCGGCCGACGTGCTGGTCACGAAGCCCTGACATGTTCCCCCGTCGTAGGCCTCGTGGGTGACTTTCCAGTCGTTGCCCACGCCGTCGGTCTGGCACTCGGTCGGCATGTGGAACGCGTGGATGTAGTTGCCCTGACCATCCGGGTTCTTTGCCGTCGGTTGACGATTTGGCCCGAGGGTGAACCCATCGCCCCTTCCGATGAGCCCAAGGATGTTGTCAAAAGAGTGATTTTCCATCATGAGGACCACGATGTGTTCGATGTCGGGCACCTGGTCGGTGCCCGCAGCACGCCCGGGGTAGGGGAGCGATCCGGGCTCGAGAATGCCCTTGCGCTTGAGGGCGGTTGTAGAAGTGGTGCTCGGGGCCGATGACGACTGCCCACACGCTCCAAGCACCACTGATGCACCGACCACACCACTGCCGAGGAGTTGCCGACGGGTCAGTTTCACTTGCCGCCCCGTCGTCTGGGTGCCGGTCGATCGACGAGGATGTTCACATCGGTCCTTTGGCCCACGATGTCGTCCACGTACGACCGGGAAACTGTCTGTGCATGGCCCATCCGGTCAGTCTGTCAGGACCAGGCGAGATCGTGGGACCCCATCCACCCGTTGACCGCGGGGCCCGGTTGGGCGTGACGGTGACCCCGCGGGGTCGGAACGCCTGGACGTCGACCAGGCAATCAGCGCCACTGACCTGGCATTTCCCCACCTCGTAGTTGCTCGACCCATTGAGCGGCGATGTCTTCGCCTTGAGGACCGCATCGGAGAATCAACCTTGCCTCCCCCTGACTCCCGTTGCCTTCCCTCGTCCGGCCCCAGCCGGACGCCAAGGGATACAGTCACCACTCGTGAACCGAGCTGACACCGAGACCCCAGCGATCGACTTCCCCGAGGGATTCCTGTGGGGCACGGCGACCGCCGCTCATCAGATCGAGGGTGGCAACGTCAACAACGACTGGTGGGCCTGGGAGCACAACCCCCACTCCGGCTGCGCCGAGTCGAGCGGAGACGCATGCGACTCGCTGTATCGCTGGCCCGAGGACATCGAGCTCGTCGCATCCATGGGCCTCGGTGCCTATCGCTTCTCGCTCGAGTGGAGCCGGATCGAGCCCGCCGAGGGCGAGTTCTCCATCGCTGCGCTTGACCACTACCGCCGTATTTGCGAGGCGTGCCAGGAGCGGGGCATCGCCCCGGTGGTGACCTTCCATCACTTCACCACCCCGACGTGGCTCACCGCGCGCGGCGGATGGGAGGCCGCTGATGCCCCCGACCTGTTCTTCCGCTATGTCGCCCGAGTCGGAGCCCACTTCGGTGACCTCATCGGATGGGCGTGCACGATCAACGAGATCAACCTCATCGGTGTCATGGGCTACGCCCTTGGATCCTCGCCACCCGGGGTGAAGGACGACTTTGTCCGCCACCTGGCCGTCAACGATGCCATGGTGCGAGCACATCGCCTGGGCGTCGACGCTCTGCGGTCTGGACCAGGCAACTTCCCGGTGGGCCTGACCCTGTCCATGGACGAGATGGTGGCCGACCCGGGCGGGGAGGACATTCTGGCGGCCGCCCAGGAGATCCTCGAGGACCGGTTCATGCGGGCCTGCGAGGGCGACGACTTCATCGGGGTCCAGTGCTATTCACGCGTCCATTTCGGTCCGGAGGGCCAGGCTCCCAATGAGCCCGGGGTGCCGGTCACCCAGATGGGATACGAGTACTGGCCACAGGGGGTCGAGCACTGCGCACGGCGAGCCGCGGCCATCGCTGGCGTCCCGGTGCTCCTGACGGAGAGTGGGATCGCCACGGACGACGACGCCGAGCGCATCACCTATGTCGCCGAGGTCTTGCGCGGAGTTCGGCGCGCCCTCGACGACGGTGTGGACATCCGCGGGTATTTCGTGTGGAGCCTCCTCGACAACTTCGAGTGGTCCCTCGGGTTCCGACCCAAGTTCGGACTGCACAGCGTCGACCGCCAGACGTTCGCCCGCCGTCCCAAACCCAGCGCATCGTGGTTCGGCGCGGTAGCCCGAGCAAACGCCTTGGTGGGACCGCCGGACTGAGCGGACTGTGCGTGGAGTGGTCGATCACTCGCCCGGACGCCCCCATTTCGTGAATTTTCCGTGGACCAACTCGTCGACCACCTCGCCCACCTCGAGTGGACTGTTGCGTGACGCCTCCTCGTGGGCGTCGAGCCACACGGTCAGTTCGGAGGTGCCCCCGAGTCTGACCTCTTCATCATCCGCCATCACGTAGACACAGACAGCACCGCGATCCACGCGTACCGAGAGGTCGATCTCCCCCTCGTAGACAAGACACCAGGCCGGCGGTACCCCCGGCGAGAATGACGCTTGGAGGCTCCAACCCGGTCGCCCGCCGAGGAGTCTGCCCACTTGATCCGTTAGGTCGTCGTTGTGCGATCGCATGGCGCTCCTTTTGGCGGCGATGGTTGACAGAGATCCGGCCTGGATCAACCAATCGGGCTGAATGACACCCATGGAAATCCCGGCGAGCCGGTGGTCCGGAATATCTATAGCCTCGCGTCCGGAACATCTCCAGGCACAGCGTGGTCGACACGGAGCGGCCGACACAGACGGTCGAAGCGTCACGGCATCGGTGCCACTGGCCACCCCCCGAGCGGTGATGCGGACGTGAACTCGTGATTTCACAGCGAGCTAACAAGCTCGTCACACGTCCATCATCGTCGTATGGTCTCGTGGCCCGGTGACACCAGAGCGAGGAGGACTATGACCCACCGGAGAGAGGTATCGGCCGTTGCCGCGGCACTGATTGCTGGGGTGGCACTCGCTGCCTGCGGTGGTGCCAGCACGACTGGTAGCCCCACCACGACGGGCTCGGCGCCGAACCACCCGGTCGTGTACACCTTCGGGGTCGCCGGAACCAAGGGGAAGGTCGTCCAAACCCAACACGAAACGCCCACGCCGATCCCTGGAATCGTGGGGACCGTGGTCCAGATCGCCACCTCCAACGCCACCACCTACGCACTGACCTCGAGCGGGACCGTGTGGGCGTGGGGGGTCGGGAGCAGCGGTCAGCTGGGCAACGGGTCCACACCGACCAATGCGCGCACCGCGGTGGAAGTGGACTTTCCGACGGGGACCCAGATCACCTCGCTCCCCAACCCGATGCCCTTCGACGGCGGTCTGGCCATCGATGCTCGGGGCGACGCCTGGGGGTGGGGCCTCAACGCCGACCACGATCTGTGCCTTCCGAGCGGGGTGGTGGTCCGGCGACCGGCGAGGATTTCCCTGTCCGATGTCACCCTGGGTACGGGCGCCCGTACCCACTCGCTGTTCGACTCCAACGGCACGGTCTACGCCTGTGGCAGCGGTTCCTTTGGTGAGCTGGGTAACGGCGACACGACCAACAGATCGGCGCCGACCCCGGTGGTCGGCCTGCCGCCGGGAACGGTCAAGGCGCTGACGTCCTCGTGGGGGGGCTCCGGAGCCCTCATGGACGACGGCTCTTACTACAACTGGGGCTACAACCAGGCCGGACAGCTCGGTGACGGATCCACCACCGACAGCCCGGTTCCGGTACGCGTAACCCTGCGGGCAGGGGTTGTCCAGGTCTTTCAGGGGGGCAGCGGTCAGAAGAACGGCCAGACACTCGCCATTCTCGCCGACGACTCCCTGTGGGCCTGGGGAAACGGGAAATATGGCCAGCTCGGCACCAGGAGCACCCACAACTCGACAACCCCGGTCCGCGTCACCCTCCCCGACGGAGCCCAGGCGGCCAGCGTCGCCACCGGGGGCTTCGCCTCCTACGCCATCGACACAGCCGGGAAGCTCTGGGCCTGGGGCCGCAACGACGACGGGCAACTCGGGACTGGTGGTAGCGGACCGAAACAGCTCACGCCGATCTCTGTGGGGATCTCACTCAGACAAGTCACCTCGACGGCGCAGAACGTCGCCGGATTGTCCCGGTAGCGCCGAACAGCATGAAGAGGCGGGGCAGCCAGGGGGGTTATCAAGGTGACAGGCGCACCGGCGCCCACCGAGGAGACACGCAACCACCGGCGCCGCCGGAATGGCCTCGGCCCTGGTCGGGCGTTCCGAACGGTGTCCTGACCTGCCCTTGCAACTTCTGGTTGCATTGAGGGCCGCCACCGGGCAAGATGGCCCACAGGCGGCGGACCCCGACGAACGGACCTGGCACCGAAAGGTGTCAGGTCCGCTGTCGTTTCGGGTGAGGTTTTCCCAGTCGGAGAAAGCACCGGGTCCGGAGCGAGGCGGCGGAACCCCTCTCGACGAACCCGGCAGCTACCACGCATCATATTCTTCTGAAACAGGTATTTCAATAGGAAGAACTCGGGCAAATCGATGGGAATGGTGCCGAGGAGGAGGCGAGTGGCCTAGGCCGTTCCCCTTGGTTACGGGCTTCGCTCGATGTCTCGCAGGTAGCGAGCGGCAAGCTGACGCGAGATGCGCCACTGCTCGGCCACGTCGGAGGTGGTCATGCCCTCCTCGATCCCCACGGCCACCAGACTCAGTCGTGCCCGGTGCCGGAGGAGCTCGTAGCGGGCCAACGAATCAGTGAGGGTCAGGCGCCACCGACCCGCCTGAACACGCTCGAGCGCGGCTCCCAGCCCTCCCACCTGGTCCAAGGCGTCGAGGACCACCCGGTTGATCTCCACGTGGTGCTGGATGTCGTCCCGCAGCTTCGCCGCCGCCTCGATCATCAGCTCGATATCCCTCCGGGCTGCGTCCCTTGCCGGGCTCGATCCGGATTCGGCTGCCATCCGCCAAGTCTGGCCTGGCGCCGGGGATGCCGCCACGACCGGGCCCGTCGATGTCCAACGCCTGCCTGCCCGTCAATGCCGGGAGCCGGCGAACTCCAGCAACTGCGGCGCCAGCATCGGCCATCGCTCGAAGAGGTGGCCGCGCCCGCTTCTGGCCGCTTCGCCCCGTTCGTTCCATTCGTTGTCCCCCCACGGAGGTTGGACGAGTCGGGCACCGGGGATGAGGGCGGCCAGGTGCTCGGAGGTGGCGCGGGGGTGGTGCGGGTCGGTGGATCCGCTCCGGAAGACGAGCGTGGGTACGTCGAGTGTGGCGCACGTCTTGTCAGCGAGCCCGGGGACCGTTGACGAATCGTCGGGGCAATAGGCCTCCATCCACCGCTGGAGCGTCTCGACGAACTCCCGGGTGTCAAGGTCGAGAAACCGCTGCCGGTTCCCCGGATTGCGTTCGATGACCTCGCTCCACTCGGGGAGGGCGGCGACCGCCTCCATACCCCCGGCC
>Ga0182015_10006340_pt1 | contig 11923 bp, 11 predicted proteins | sample 712P3MmetaG_FD_120478 | JGI IMG/M metagenome (GOLD analysis project Ga0182015, IMG submission 120478) | Permafrost microbial communities from Stordalen Mire, Sweden - 712P3M metaG | ecosystem: Environmental > Terrestrial > Soil > Wetlands > Permafrost | place: Sweden: Stordalen | collected...
CGAACGCCCGTTGCGGGCGCGATCCTTCTCAATAACCACAATGCGATAGTAGGGCTGCTTGCGGGCGCCAAAGCGCGCCAATCGAATCATCACCACGGCGATACGGTTCCTTTCAAACTCCGGAATTCACGTTTGCGTCTCTTTGGGGATTTCCGGCCGGCACTTTTCCTGGGCTCAGGGCCGAATCATTGGCCCGGCAGGACTGCCCAGCCACACAAGACTCAACACCTAAGTATCGCCGAAATCGGGCTTTCGGGCAAGTATTCCCGCCTCGCGCAACGGTTTTCAAGAGCAATGCTTTCTGCCCGGAGGCAAATTGCGGCCCCATTCAAGCCCATTCCGGAATAAGCTGTTGTCACCCCATCATTCCCCGCCCAAAGGACTTCAGAGCACGAATATGAGAATCAAACCGACTCTGTACCCGATTCTGCTGCTTGCGCTGTATTTACCGGCTGGCCAAACGACCTCCATTGCCCAGACAAAGTCTGCTTCGGCGCCTGTTCCCGAGTTCCCAGGTTTTTCCGTCGTGGTCTCGCTTTCTGAAAAATCCAAAGCCAAACTTCTTCAAGGCCACGAAACCATCATCGTTGCCGGCTATCTCAGTGGCGACCCGAAAAAAGGTGCCCCCAAAAAGATCACCGACGAGATCGGTCAGATTAACCTCGGCGAAATCAAATCCGAGGTGCAGCCAGGCCAGGTCGCCAAATTCGACGAGGTCAAGATGAAGAAGGACCCTCTCGTATGGGTCGATGCCAATGGGCCTCAGCTTCTCATCAATGTATATTCCGGGCGAAGGTCCTCAAAGGACAACCTGCTCGATTGCGGCATCTACGAGGGCGCACTTAAATCGGCGCAGGGAACCACCATCCCTATCGCCTGCAAGCTCATCGGCGAATAACTCCAAGTCCGTCGATCGATCCTTCAGCACCGCGTGTAAGAAATCCGCTCGCCGCGCAGACTACCTTGAATGTGAGACAGGTACAGGCCATGCCGAGCCCAGACACGCCGAGCCCAGTAATTCCGAGTCCGGGCCGAACTGTCCAAACCTCTCAGGCCGACCGCGACAGCCAATTTGAAGAAGCGCTCGACCTCTACGGCTCCGCCATCGAGCGCCTCGCCCGCGCCTGGGAGGCCGACCCCGAAACCCGCCTCGATCTGCTCCAGGAGATTCACATCGCCCTCTGGCGCAGCCTTGAGGCCTTCGACGGCCGTTGCTCCCTCCGCACCTGGGTCTACCGCGTCGCCCACAATACCGCTTCCTCCCATGTCACCCGCCAGATGCGCCTCAGAAAACGCGAATTCGTAGGCCTTGAAGAGCTTGCACAAGTCCCCGACCCCGCCGCTGGCCAGACCGTTGACCATGACCAGATCACCATCCTCTACGCCATGATCCACCAGCTCAAGCCCCTCGACCGCCAGGTAATGCTTGCCTATCTCGAAGGTCTCGATGCTGCATCGACCGCCGAGATCACCGGCCTCTCTGCCGTCAACGTCGCCACCAAGATTCACCGCATCAAGCACCTTCTGGCACAACAAATGAACCCTGCGGCGGCGACCCAGACAGGGCTGGAATCCGGCCCCGGCGCCGCACCGCAGACCTCGCAAGACCCCTCAAACCAGACCCCGCCCACGAAAATGGAGGAGCGCCATGAGCGACCCCACCTCTGAAGACAGCAACTTGAAACAGGTCTGGCAAAGCCAGCCAACCGAAGGAGTCCGTATGTCCATTGCAGAAGTACAGGCAAAAGCATCCACGTTTCAACGCAAAATCTGGGACCGTAACCTGCGCGAATACGGCGCCGCCGCCATCGTCGTAGTCTTCTTCGGCATTCGGTTCGTCCAGACGCCAGACCCGTTCATCCGGCTCGGCATGGCCCTCATCGTCGCCGGAATGTGCTACCTCACCTGGCAGCTCCACGTTCGCGGCTCGTCGCGCGAGCTCCCCAAAGACGCCGGCCTCTCCAGCTTCATCGAGTTTCAGCGCGGCCAGCTCATCCGCCAGCGCGACACGCTTACCCACATCTGGAGCTGGTACCTCGGCCCGCTCGTCCCCGGCCTGGTCGTGATGATGGTCGCCATCGGCCGCGCCGCCGCCGGCCGTGTGCCTCACATTTGGCCGCTCACAGCCTTCTATCTCGGCATCATCTTCGCGGTCTTCTTCGCGATCGACCGGCTCAACAAACGCGCCGCCAGCAGCCTCCAGCGCCAAATCGACGCGCTCGACGCCGCCAGCCGCTGACGCCCGCTCGCGCCACGCCGAATCCCAATAAACATGCACCCCAAAAACGCAAAAGCAAAGGCCCCGGGTAATCAAGCCGGAGCCTTTGCCATTACTGGGTATCCAAGTGACTGGACGCCGTCCGCGAAACTGCAATCAGTTTGGCACATGAGCCAAATTTATTCAACACCTGAGGTCGAGTGCCGTACGGAGGGCAAGGGAGTTGAACCCTAATGGCTGATAAAGCCACTCGACCGTTTCGCGGACGGCGTCCAGTACCCACTGGCAATACCCTCCAAACAACTGCCCGCGAAGCACAGATCCTACTCCGCACCAAGTCCGGATTAAAGGTAACTAAGGCAGCGCATCCCCCTGCGTCGGCACGGTGCAAGGTCTCTTCCTCACCCCGCCGGAAACAAAAACCGCAGCATCGGGCTCACCCGATGCGACCAGCTCGCCTCGTCGTGCGCGCCCCCGTGCACCTTCTCAAAGTGCAGCGTCTCGCCCGGCAGCCAGTGGTTCGCCTTGAGCCGCCGATTCAGCATCTCTGCGTTGTGCACTGTGCGCTCGCCTTCCTTGTCGCCCACGTCGAGCCACACCCGCGGCCGATCCCAAATCTCCGGGGCGCGTTCGTTGAGATAGCCGAGTATGCTCTTGTGGTTCCACCACACGCTCGGAGACAGCAGCGCCAGCCTGCCAAACCAGTTGGCATACCTGAGGCCGAGATACAGCGAAACCAGCCCGCCCAGCGACGACCCACCCAGCCCCGTCTGCTCGCGTTCCGTCCTCACCCGATAATGCGTCGCAATCCACGGCAGAATCTCCTCGGTCAAAGCCCGCCCATACTGCTCCGCACCGCCGCCGCCCATCTGCCAGTCACGCTCGTGTGTGTACTCGTCAATCCGCCGATCCCCGGCGTTGTAGATGCCCACGATCACCAGCGGCTCCACTTCGCCCGCCTCAATCGCCGCGTCCGCGTGCTCGCGCATCTGCCACGTCCGCCCCGGAATGAACGACGTCCGCCCGTCGAACAGGTTCTGTCCGTCCTGCATGTAGAGCACCGGATACGTCCGCTCCGGATGCCTGTCATAGCCGGGCGGAACATACACAATGATGTCGTGTTTGTCGGCCAGATAATGGCTGGGAAAGCCCTTGTGCAGCCGCAGCCGCGGATGCGGCGTGGCCTCGCCCCCGAGCAGCAATCCCTTTGGCACGTTAGGCGGCAGCGCGCTCTCCCCAGGCTGGCTTTCCAGACTCAATCCGCTCGCATTCCTTTTCGTCTATCGGCGTTCACTTATTTCTGCCTTGAAGTCCACGCAAAACGACCTTCCCAGGCTGTTACAGTATCAAGAAATCGGCCTTTCTCCAATCACCTGTCTCCCGGAGCACCAACAGAATGAACCGTGAGCACCACAAATGGCATTCGCCGCGCCTTGGCCGCGAAATGGAACTGCTCGTCTTCGGCCACGCCGGAGTGCCCGTCATCGTCTTCCCCACCTCGGGCGGCCGCTTCTACGAGTTTGAAGATCGCGGCATGATTGGCTCGCTCGCCGGCAAAATCGACGCCGGCCAGTGTCAGATCATCTGCGTCGACTCAGTCGACATGGAGAGCTGGTACAACAAGTCCGTGCCGCCTCGCTGGCGCATCGCACGCCACGTTCAATACGACGACTACCTCATCCACGAGGTCGTGCCCCTCATCCGCTCGAAGAATGGCGACGCCCATCTGGCTTCGCTCGGCTGCAGCTTCGGCGGCTTTCACGCCGTCAATGTTGCTCTGCGCCACCCCGACGTCTTCACTGGATTCCTCTCCATGTCCGGCGCTTTCGATCTGCGTAACTTCCTCGGCGGTTACTACGACACAGACGTCTACTACAACCAGCCCATGGACTATCTGCCCCACCTCGGCGATCCGTGGTTTCTCGATCGCTACCGCCGCAGCTCGTACGTTCTGGCCACTGGCCGGGACGACCAATGCCTCGGCCAGAACCAGCGTCTCGACGGCATTCTCAGCGCCAAGGGAATTCCCCACAAGCTCTTTGTATGGGACTCGCACAACGCCCACGACTGGCCCACATGGCAGCGGATGGTGGACCAATATCTTTAATGCAGGGAACAGGGACTGAGGGACTGGGGTCTAGTGAAAGACTCAAATGCGAGAAATCTTTCCAGCCTTATGCTCTGTATCAGGGCATGACTTCAGTCATGCCGAATCTGCCAGTAGAAGAACATGGGCTTAAGCCTCTGGGGTACTTACCCAGTGCGGATCTCCCCCACCGAAAACACATCCAAATCTTCTGGAGGCAATCATGAGCGAAGCTAATCCCTACGACAAATTCCTTGACGGCCGTCCACTCGAGGAAATTTTCGACGCTACGACGAATAAGATCGCATTCTTGCTTGCGCAGATGGGCGTCGAAAAATCGAGACAGCCGCCCGCGCCCGGCAAATGGTCCGCCGCCGAAATCGTTGCTCACCTCGCCGACTGTGAACTGGTCTTCGCATTCCGCCTGCGCCAGACCCTCGCCGAGGACTCGCCAGTCATCCAGCCCTTCGACCAGGATAAGTGGGCCGCCACTTATCCCGGCATCCCCGCCGCCGAAGCTCTCGCCGTCTTCTCCGCCATGCGCACGTGGAACCTGCGCCTGCTCTCGACCGCTTTGCCCGCCGCCGCCAACCGCCCCGTCACACACCCCGAGCGCGGCGCCATGACCTTTCAGACCATCGTCGAAACCATGGCCGGCCACGACCTGAACCACCTCGGCCAGCTTGAGCGTATCGCCGCGAGCTAACCCAACTTCTCAAATGTCGCCGCGAATCGTAGGGCCGGTCTCCGGACCGGCCGTCCTGAGGGCCTCACGGCCCTCAGAGACCTCGCCAGGCTGCGTAAATTGCGCCGCGTTTGCCTTCCGGCAAGCGCGGTCAGAGCGCTGCCTGCTTCCCAAAATCTTCCCGCACCGGGAACCATTTTTCCTCCCACGGGGTCAAACCAAGTAGCATCCCTTTTGTTTTTGCCAGGAGGATTTGTGCGTAAGATCGTCTTCTCTGCTTGCCTTGTATCCTTCATCCTCCCACTCACAGCCCAGACCGCAGCCACCGCTCCAGCAAAGTCAGCCGCTGCGCCCACAGCCTCAAAAGCGGCCGCTGCTGCGTCCCTCGCGACCGCCGTCATCAAGGACCTGCCCGTCCGCAAGGTTGTCCTCTACAAAAACGGCGTCGGCTACTTCGAGCACGCTGGCCAAGTCAATGGAAACCAGCGCGTCGCCATCGACTTCACTTCGCCGCAGCTCAACGATGTCTTGCAATCGCTCACTGTGCTCGACGAAGGCGGCGGCCGCATCGCAGGCGTCAACTACAACTCCACTACGCCTCTGGCCGAGCAGCTCAAGACACTTTCGCTGGGAATGACTGAGGACCCCACCTCCACCGAACTGTTTGGCGCTCTCCGCGGCCAGCGTGTTGAAGTGACGGGAGCCCCCGGCGGCACCATCACCGGACGCCTCATGTCCATCGAGTCGCGCACCGAGAACACCGACTCAACCGACAGCACCAAAACCATCGACAAGTTCTACCTCACCATCGTCGCCACAACGGGCGCAGTACGCGTCATCGAGCTCACACCCACCCTCAGCGTTCGCCCACTCGATGCCGCCCTCCAGGGCCAGCTCGACCGCTATCTTGAGCTGCTCGCCTCCACACACTCCACCGGCCTGCGCCATCTCACGCTCGATGCCATTGGACAGGGCCAACGCCAGCTCCGCGTCAGCTACATCTCCGAGGTCCCCGTCTGGAAGTCCACCTACCGCATCGTCTTCCCGCGCGAGGCCAACGGAAAAGCCACCCTCCAAGGCTGGGCCGTGGTCGACAACACTGTCGGTGCCGACTGGGACAACGTGCAGTTGTCGCTGGTTGCCGGCGCACCGCAGAGCTTCATCCAGCCGCTAAGCCAGCCACTCTACACCCGCCGCGCCGAGGTCCCAATCGCCACCGAACTCGAGACCACTCCGCAAACGCACGAGGCGGCAGAGGCAAACGGCCAACAGCAAGTGCCGTTCTCTGCGTCAGTGATGAGCAATAATGGAGGCACCATTGGGGGCCCTCTGCAAAACAACGCGTTGCATGGTAGAAACGCCGCAGAGCTAATCAAGCAGATGCCCGGAATCACCTACAACAATTCAATGGGCAGGAACACTCACTCCGGCACCGTCATCACCGGCGCCGACGCTGAAGTCCCCGTAGACACTGCCGCAGTCGCTGGCGAGGGCCGAGGAAATGGCTATGGCGTGGGCGGCGGCGTCTATCGCCCCTCCGACGCTATCTCCGAAGGCGACGTCTCCACCAACGCCTTCGACGACTTTTTCGAGTACTCTCTGGCCCAGCCGGTAACCATCCACAAGAACGAATCGGCCATGGTCCCCATCCTCCAGCAGGAACTGCCCGCGGAACACGTCACTCTGTGGAGTGAGCGCGAGGCGTCCCCGCTCCGCGCCGTATGGCTTGAGAACAAGTCCAGCCTCACCTTCGATTCCGGCAGCTTCTCCATCTTCGAGGCGGGCGAATTCGCCGGCGAAGGCCTCCTCGATCCCATCCACCCCGGCGAAAAACGCCTGCTCTCCTACGCCGCCGATCAGGCCGTGCGCGTAAAGGTCACGGCAAGGGACGCGAAGCGAAAACTCCACCACGTAAGTTTCCAGAAGGGTGTCATCGTTGAGACCTATATGGACACCGCAAGCGTCACCTATTCGGCCACCAACTCGGCAGATGTTGACCGCGTCGTGCTCCTCGAACATCCGCGCAGAAACAACGGCTGGACTTTAGACGGCGGCCTGAAGGCCGATGAGTCTTCGACCAATCTGTACAGGTTCAAGCTGCCCGTGCCGCAGCACTCCACGCAGAAGCTTGAAGTGAAGGAGCGCGGGCCACAGTACACGACGGTAGACCTGAGAAGCAATCCGCGCCAGGATGAGTTTCTCGTGCGGCTGGTCAAAGACGTCCCTGACGCGCAGGCGCAAATCCAGCCGGTGATCGATGCCGGAACCGCTGTGGGCCTTCTGGACTTCAAGATCGCCGAAGCGGAAAAGACGGCAGAGACCGCCACCGTGGACGAATCCCGCGACCGTGAAAACCTCACCGCCCTCAAGGGCAACGACGCCGCCAAGCGATTCGTTGACGAGCTCAACCATGCTGAAGATCAACTGCAGGCCACCCGCGAGCAGATCGCCGACCTTGAGCAGCAAAAGCAGGCCGCACTCGCCAAGCTAAACGCTCTAATCGCAAGCATCAGCTTCAACTGGGATGTGGAAACAAAATAGGGTGTCGGGCCTCGGGTATCAGGAACGCCCTTGGTGCCGGCCCACGAACAGGAATACTCTGTGCCCCATTCATTCCGCGCTTCTTGCGGAATGAGTGGGAGGTCCTTGCACCAATTTTGGGCGAGATCAATGGCCACCGAATGCCTCCCGGCCTTTAGACCAGGCTCTACGCGGCCCCCGCATGTTGGCTCGCGTGCTCCGAGACAACTCGGCCGCTCATTGCAAACAGAATCGCCCTCGCAGTCTCATCCTCGTCTTCCTTCGACGAAATCAGCAGGTCATACAGATGCGGACTGCACCAGCTCTTGCCGAAGTACTGCTGCAGATACTTGGCGCGCTCCCCATCCACGGTTCTGAGCCGCTGCTCGATGTTTGCGCCCTTCTCCAGCCGCGTCTTCAGCCGCAGAATCCGCTCCTTCAGCGGCGCATACACAAACACGTGATACACATCCGGCTTGTGTTGTAGAACGCACTGCGATCCCCGCCCCACAATCACGCAGTTGCCCTCGGCATGTGCCTCTTCAACAATCTTCTGCGTAATCCGCACCATCTCCTCCGCGTCGAATACGGTGTGATTTCCCAACTCAAGCCCCGCCGCCAGTGCCGCCGAGCGCATCGCCTGCTGGTTCAGCCGCTGCAGCCACGAGACGACATGCTCGTCATAGTTCTGCACCACGCTTGAGTCCACGTGCGCGGCATACGCAATCGCATCGATGATGTCCCTGTCCAGCAGCTTCCAGCCCAGCCACTCGGCAATCCTCTGCGCAATCCGTCCCCCACCACTGCCAAACTCCCTGTTTACGGTCAACACTCGATAATTCACGGCGTCCTCCGTTGCTACTATTCTCGCTCCGCGCCCGTTTCCGCGAAGTGAACCCGATCACTTCCTTTTCGGTCCATGAGTATAACGCCGCTCACCCCTTTCCCGCCTTTCCTCCGAGATGAAGGTAGTGGAACAATTTGAAATTCAAACTGACCCGCAACCGAAATAAACACCACGTCGCTGTACCTTCTGGCCAACCCGCGAATGCAGCCCTGCCGTCTCCAATCGGGCGATCGACACGCTGACCCGCCATCTCGCTAACCTGCTGACCTGCTGGCAAAATCATTCGCTAACCCACTGACCTGCCGACATTTTGATCGCCATCTACTAGTGCTGCCGTACACTAAATCCAGCCCCGCACCGCGGCTTGAGGAGTCGACGCGATGAAAAAAATCGGCATTCTTTTCGGCCAGGAAAACAGCTTCCCCGGCGCGCTCGTCGAGCACATCAACGCGCGCAACCTCGACGGCATCTCCGCAGAGTTCGTGCTCACCGGCGCCGTCTACATGGAAAATCCAGAAAAGGCCCCGCAGTACTCCGTCATTGTCGACCGCATCTCCCACGACATCCCCTTCTATCGCGCATTCCTCAAGCACGCCGCCCTCAACGGCGCCATCATCATCAACAATCCCTTCTGGTGGTCGGCCGACGACAAGTTCTTCAACTACACCCTCGCCACCAAACTCGGCGTAGCTGTGCCGCCCACCGTCATCCTGCCCCACAAGAAGCACCCCGTCGGCACCACCGACCGCTCCATGCGCAACCTCGAGTACCCACTCGACTGGGACAGCGTATTCGCCTACGTCGGCGAGCATGGATTTCTCAAGCCCATCGATGGCGGCGGTTGGCGCGATGTCCACCACATCCATAACCGCGAGGAGTTCTTCCGCGCCTACGATGAGTCACACGACCTCTGCATGACCTACCAGAAGGCCGTCGAATTCAACGAGTACTTTCGCTGCTATGTCGTAGGACAAAAGAAGGTCCACATCATGCCTTACGACCCGCGTCGTTCCCACGCCGAGCGCTACCTCCAGAACCCGCCTGCATACGACAAGAAGCTCCTCAAGCGCATCGAGCAGGACGCTCTCAAGCTCTGTCGCGCTCTCGGCTACGACCTCAACACGGTTGAGTTCGCCGTCGAAAACGGCATCCCCTACGCTATCGATTTCATGAACCCCGCGCCCGATGCCGATCTCCACTCCGTCGGCCAGGCCAACTTCGACTGGATCATCAAGGAAGTCGCCGACCTTGCCATCGCCAAGGCCAAAACCGCGCCGCACATCCTCGAGCTCCGCTGGTCCGCCTTCCTCGGCGGCGTCAACAACCCCGAGAAGAAGCCAAAGCCAAAGAAGCCCGGCAAGAAGCTCCGCACCCGCGCTGCTCGCGTAAAGACCATCGCGCCCGCCCCAGATGCGTCCCCCACTCCCGACGCTGCCTAGCCGGGGAATAAGCGTGTCGTCTCCAAAAATCGATCGAATGTATTGTTTTGACCATGCAGTCCCCGTCAGCGACGGTACGATTTGGGCTGATCTTCCGAAAAAGGGACATTCCGGCTGAAGACCAGACATGGAGGAAAGCTATGTTTCACTTACTCTGGTATTTGATTATCGGGCTATTCGCAGGGGTCATCTCGAAGTCCGTAATGCACATCCACCTGAGCCTCATGTGGACAATCGTGCTCGGCATCATCGGATCGCTCCTCGGCGGCGGCGTTACCCACCTGCTTTTTCGCCCCAGAAACGAACGATACCATCCAGCCGGCCTCATTTTTTCTACTCTGGGCGCAATTCTGGTTCTCTTCATTTGCAATAGGCTCAATCTTCATCTTCCCGCACTCTGACCTCGCATCTCGGTGGAGGGTTCTGATCGCGGACTGCTGCAACGGCGCCAAGTTGCGGGAAACCTCGTTGGGTCCAAAATTGCCATCGAGTCTGAAGGGCGGGTATACCTCGTCTTCGTCGACGGGCGGCCGACGTTTCAATTTCCAATCACAAGTGGGTGCCTGAAGCTCTCGCTGTTGACACCCCAGGCTGAAGGGCCTCGCTATTGAGGCAGCTTAATAGGCTGATCGCCAATACCTGCATTCGTAATCTGGGTCGTGGAGGCAGCGTTGAGCCGACTGCGGCGCATACCACGCGATTGGGCAAGTGTCGTCGCCGCAACCGCTGGTGGAACGGCCATGTCCTTCGTGGCGCTGTGGCTGTACTACGCGAGGGTTTACCTCGTGCGACACCCGCCACCTCCCGGCAAGGGCAAGCTTCGCTCAGAATATGCGCGGACGAGTGGTGCATTCCGCGCAGCTCGATATACGATTAATTCAGATCGTATTTATTTTTCGACAAAATTAGTCGGAGTTCTAATTCCAGGCACTCTGGGTCTTCGTCTCCCGCGGCCACGCGTGGGTTCGAGGAGGCCTGGAATGTGATTTCCTACCCTGATGCCCTTGTCAACCATGAAGCAAAGTGCCGTGGAGAATCTCGACTCCAAAAAGCCCCGACCATTCGATGCCACGCAAAGGAGCACGCGGTGAAGCAACAATCGATCAAGATTCAGCAGATTAAGGACGCACCCCCTGCGGGATTCACCAACCCAACCGCCCTTCCCACTGATGAATCACAGCAAAGCGCCTGGCAACAGCAAAACCAGGCATGGTGGCAGAAACACTCCATGCGCTACGATTTCTCCTCTCCCATCCCTTATGAGGAGTTCACCGAGCCCTTCTACGACGAAATCGATCGCCGCTTTTTCGAGTCTGCTTCGCATTATTTGCCGCCGCGGCAAACCCCGTTCGATCGCCTCATCGACTTCGATTCACTGCGAGATAAGGACGTTCTGGAAATTGGCTGTGGCAATGGAAGCCACGCGCAACTCCTTGCTTCACGGGCAAAGTCGTATACCGGCATTGACCTGACAGACTACGCAGTCCGGAGTACTTCGACTCGCCTGGCTCTCCGTCAGTTGCCAGGAACCGTATTACAAATGGACGCCGAAGCGATGAAGTTCCCTGATCATTCCTTCGATTTCATCTGGACCTGGGGCGTTATCCATCACTCCGCAAACACCCCGAGGATCATTCAGGAAATGAATCGCGTTCTCAAACCTGGCGGGCGGGCCACCGTTATGGTCTACTACCGCGGTCTATGGAACTTCTACGCCATTGGCACCCTCATTTCGCTCCTGAACCGCGAATTGCCGACTCCTCGCACAGTCCATTCCAGTCGTCAGTCCGTCGAAGACGGCGCCTTGGCACGGTACTACCGCCCCAGCGAATGGCGCAGGATGGTGAGAGACAACTTCAGCGTCCGCAGGACACGCATTTACGGTCAAAAAGACCTGCTGATTCTCCTCCCAGGTGGAGGGCTGAAGCGAACACTCCTTGGCCTGATCCCCGATCCCGTCGGGCGCCTCCTGACCGGACCATGCCGGATGGGCAACTTCCTGGTCGCCGACATGCAGAAGAACGCGTAGGGAAACTGATGCGCTGAAAACGATCCTGTCCCACCCCGAGACCGTGCGCAAGCGGGGATGCATCTACGCCGTTGGAAAGGTCCCTGGGCCGGTCCCGGC
>Ga0182015_10006342_pt1 | contig 11920 bp, 6 predicted proteins | sample 712P3MmetaG_FD_120478 | JGI IMG/M metagenome (GOLD analysis project Ga0182015, IMG submission 120478) | Permafrost microbial communities from Stordalen Mire, Sweden - 712P3M metaG | ecosystem: Environmental > Terrestrial > Soil > Wetlands > Permafrost | place: Sweden: Stordalen | collected...
ACGCTCGAAACTCCGTTCAACGAGAACCTGGTGCTTTCGAGCGAAGGCTGCGGCAATGCGGTAATTGCGGCGATCGTGTCCTCGACCGTCAGCCCTTGCGTATCCACGACGCCAGTGAGTCCCGGGTGGCGCAATGAGTTCCATGCGGGCCTGGAACAAGCGTTTGGACGGCACTTCGTACTGGATGGCGAGTACATCTGGAAGTACACGCACGAAGCTTACGATTTCAGCGTGCTCGGGAACTCGCCGATTACGTTTCCGATCGAGTGGGACCGTTCGAAAATTTCCGGATTCGCTGTCCGCGGCAGCATGCCGGCCTGGCACGGCTTGTCGGCGTTCATTGTGCTGTCGCACGTGGCAGCGCGCTTCTTCGAGCCGCAAGTCAGCGGCATTGGCGCCACGCCTTTCTGCTCGGCATCTACCGGCTGCGAGGTCTTCCGCATTGACCACGACGAGATTTTCAACCAGACCACTCACCTGCAATATCAGCCCAAGAAGAACGGGCCTTGGTTCGGGTTCAATTGGCGGTACGACAGCGGACTGGTAGCGGGCCCGGTGCCGTGCGCCGGAGGACAAAACTGCGCGAACGGTCCGGACGGCACGGATTCCATGGTGGATGTTTCCGGACTGACGCCCGATCAACAATTCCAAGCCGGGCTTTATTGCGGCAGCGTGCGCGCCACACCCACTTCTCCGATCAGCCCCAACGATTTGTGCCCGGCATCGCAGTACGGCTCGAATCTAGTCAAGATACCGGCGGCCGGCACGGAGAATGACGACCACAACCCGCCGCGCATCCAGCCGCGCAGCCTTTTCGATATGGCCCTCGGGATAGACAACGTGTTTCGCGGCGACAAATATAAATGGAGCTTGAAATTGGAGGCCGTGAATGTGACCAACCAATACGCGCTCTACAATTTTCTTTCAACCTTCAGTGGTATCCATTACGTGACGCCGCGTGCCATAACCGCCACGGTAGGGCTCCACTTTTAGTAATACGTGACGTTTGCCGTTTGCGGGATCACATATCCGAACGCGAAGGCAGCGTCCAGACCCGACGCCGAGACTGGCTGTGGATAGGTGGAGACCTGCACGGACAGAGTCCCGGTGCCGCCTCCCAGCGGAACCAGAACGTAAGACGGAATCGTGAACTGGCCGGCAGTCGCGGCCACATTACAGGCGAAACTGCTGGATTGATTTGCGCCGGAAATCGTCAGGAACTGGCCGGCTGAGCCTCCCGTCCAGGTGATCTTCTGACCGCTGGCGGAGATTTGAATGTCCGGCATGGCAAAGTTCTCCTGAATGGGGAAATTCAGGACGGCGGTGAAGGCGCCCACGTCCTTTCCGCCCGCAGCACCAAAAGTGTATTTGCCGCCGGTGAGGGGATTCCACAATCCATCTGTGAACCCGAGTTGCAGCAGATATTCCGCCGGAGGTCCGGCCAATTCGGGCATCGCCCTGGTGCCGGCTGGCCCCGTGAAGGTCATGGCGCCGGCGTCCAGGGTTGGCAACAGCGGCGCCCAAAAAACCGGGGAACCAGAGGTCGCCACGCAACTTCCCAGCGACACCTGAGGGCTGAGACCGATGCTGAAATTCATTGTCTGCCCGGCAAGCCACGGGGCCAGCGACGACTCGGGCATCGTAACGAAATCCGCCTGCGCGGCTCCCGGGGTGAACAAACCGAAGTTCTGCTCCTGGAGGACCACCAGCCCTATACTTACATTGGTCTTGGCGCTCAGCGATGCGATCTGTTGGGCCGTGATGCCCATGACGGGATCAGTGCAGGCGCCGCCGCCCGCGGCAATTGGCAGTGTCACGACATTGCTGACAACCTGGTAATTCGAATTCACGGCCACCACGGAAACCGCGCAACCCGGCGAGACGCCTTGAGGGACCATGACGTTCACCTGATCCACACCTGGATATCCACTTCTGCCCTGATACAGGATTGGTGCAGGGATTCCGCCGATCAGCACCAGGAGCGGGAGCCCCGAAACAGAAACAGGATGTGGCGTAGTGGTATGGGCGCTATCGCTATCCTGCGGGCTGGCGCCCAGGCCAGACCCCCAAAACGTAATCACTTGGCCGGGACTCGCAGCGCTTGTGAGAGTCACCAGCGCGTAGTTTAGGTCCGTGGCCACTCCCGGCCCGGCGCCGGTCTCGTAGATAGAATCGAAGCCGAACGGTCGCTCCCACGCCCGCCGTGGATGGGTTGCTGGAGGCGCCATTGTACGCGACTGAAAAGGATCCTACTCCAGCCTGTGCAGCGGAGGGAAGGACACCGGCTATTTGGGTCGCAGTCGCGTAATAAAGAGGCGTCTGGACGGTGGCGCCGTTAACTGTGGCTGAGACGCTGGCGCCATTCAGAGTCAGCGGAAGTCCCTTGGTGGCGTCCTGCAAGACTGGTTGGGAACCGGGCGTAGCCAGTCCGCAACCCACGATCAGAAACAGGCTCCCCTGTGCCACTACGTTTGCGTAACTATAGCTGTTCTTCACCCCAAGGACTACCGGGGCGCCGGCAGTGACTCCATACGTGTCGTACTGCAACGTAATGGAAGTACCCGTGACAGCGGTAACCAGAACCTTGGCGTAGCTACCGGCGTTGGTCTTCACCGCGAAAACGCCGTTCACCACCGGGTTGGAGATGCCAGTGATGCCGTAAGTCAGCGACTGCAGAATGGACAGCGTGAGGCTGTCGAATTCAGCGGAGCCGGCGCTGCCGGGGACCACATACATGGTAGCCGCGCCGCTGGGGCCGACGAAACCGCCGGCCCACACGATATCTCCTGTGCAGCCGGGTGTGGCACCGGCATTCAGGTTGTATGTGGAATTAGCCGCCAGAGTTGTGGTGCCAATAATGTCCGCCAATACGGACGCGGGAAACATCACTGCCAGGACAACGCAGGCGCTGGCGAGAAGTAGCTTCTGCATGAGCATTCAACTCCCGATTGTTATCCTGGGCGGCATTATCGCAAAATCTCGCGCCGGTGTGAAGCCCTGTTAAGCCCGTGTTAAGGAAGCCCGCCCACCCAACGGGCCACCAGCGTAAAATGGTTGGAATGGCACAAGCGAGGGCGACTCCCAAAACATACGACGTGGTTGTGGTGGGCTCTGGGGCCGGAGGCGGCGTAGCCGCGCATGTGCTGTCGCAGGCAGGGGCTAAGGTCTGCATGCTTGAAGCCGGCGCATGGTACGACGGCACGAAGCAATCCGATATGTTTAAGTGGCCCTACAACGCGCCGCATCGCGCCGCGGGGACCAAGGAAAAACCGTTCGGATATTTTGATGCCACACTGCTAGGCGGCTGGCAGGTGCCGGGTGAACCCTATAGCAACGCACCCGGTTCGGATTGGAGATGGTGGCGGGCGCGCATGCTGGGCGGCCGCACCAACCATTACGGCCGTATCTCGCTGCGCATGGGGCCCTACGATTTCAAGCCGTACAGCCGCGACGGCAAAGGTTTCGACTGGCCCTTCACTTATGAAGACCTGGCGCCTTATTACGACAAAGCCGAGGAACTGATTGGCGTCTTCGGGACGGCGGAGGGGCTGGAGAACACGCCCGATGGAAAGTTTCAACCGGCGCCCGCGCCGCGCGCGTACGAGCGGCTGGTGAAACTGGCTTGCGACAAGATCCACGTTCCCTGTATCCCGTCGCGCCTGGCTATTCTCACGCGCTCCGTTCATGGGCGGCCGGCCTGCCACTACTGCGCGCAATGCGGCCGGGCCTGTGGCATTAATGCTAATTTCAATTCTCCGGGCGTGCACATCTTTCCTGCCTTGAAGACCGGCAATCTGGAAGTGCGTACGGGCGCCATGGCGCGCGAGGTGGTGGTTGGTCCGGATGGATTGGCGCGCGGCGTTTCTTATATCGACAAAAAAACGCGCGGCGAAGTCACAGTCAGTGCCAAGATCGTGGTGCTGGCTGCCAGTTGCTGCGAGACAGCGCGTATCCTGCTGAACTCCAGGAGCAGCCAGTTTCCGAACGGTCTGGCGAACTCCAGCGGCCTGGTGGGACGGTATCTGATGGATACCGTGGGATCGGACGTGGGCGGCTACCTGCCCATCATGGAAGATCTACCTCCGGCAAACGAAGACGGCGTCGGCGGCATGCATATGTATATGCCCTGGTGGCTGTACCAGCAGCAGAAGGCCGGCAAGATGCCTTTTGCGCGCGGGTATCACATCGAGTTTGGCGGCGGACGCGGCCTGCCGGACGTTAACGATTTCAGCGGTTCGGAACGTATTCTCGGCGGAGGCTATGGTATTGAACTGAAGCGCCAGATGCGGAAGACGTATGGCGCGCAGGTAGGCTTCACTGGGCGTGGCGAGATGATTCCCAATGCGGAGTCTTATTGCGACCTCGACCCGGATCGGGTGGATCAGTGGGGCATCCCCGTACTGCGCTTCCATTTCAAATGGAGCCAGGATGAAATCCTGCAGGCGAAGCACATGCAGGATACCTTCAAGGAAATCATAACGGCCATGGGCGGCAAGTATTTTACGGATGCGACGGCCGAGAACAACTGGGGCATCTCGCGCGGCGGCGAGATCATCCATGAAGTGGGCGCGGCGCGTATGGGGGCGGACCCGAAGACCTCCGTACTGAATCCATACTGCCAGGCGTGGGACTGTAAGAATTTATTTGTTACCGACGCGGCGCCATTTGTAAGCAATGCGGATAAGAATCCGACCTTGACAATTACCGCGTTAGGTTGGCGTACATCGGAATATATCGCCGAGCAGGTGAAGAAGCGGAACCTGGCGGCCTGAGTAAGTGGGGAAAACAATGGAAGAGAACCAACTGAATCGCGCCACAGTCAGCCGTCGTGACCTGTTTCAAATCATCGGCTCGGCCCCCGTGCTGGCCGCTGCCACGGCGGGCGCAGGTCTGGCGCAAACACACGACACGCGCCAAGCCGCGTACACGCGAAAAGTATTCGAAGAGCACCACTGGCATACCGTGCAGGTGCTTTGCGATCTGATCGTGCCAGCCGACGAGCGCAGCGGCAGCGCCACGCAGGCAGGCGTGCCCGAGTTCATGGACGACTGGCTGGATTTTCGCAAGAACGAGGACGGTAACGATGACCTCGCGGCCGAGATACTCGGCGGGCTTGCCTGGTTGGATCGCGAATCGTCGCGGCTGTTCCAGAAGAGCTTCGCGGACGCAACGGTAGGGCAGCAGAAGCAGATACTCGATCGTATAGCATGGCCCGAGCGTGCCGCCGACGAGGACCGCAGATGGGCCGCTTTCTTTAGTAAGTTCCGTGACCTGACGCTAAACGGATTCTATTCAAGCAAGGCTGGTATCGCCGATTTGCCGTACCTAGGCAATACCGCAGTAGAGGAGTGGAAGGGCAGCGATCCTGCCGTGTGGGCAAAACTGGAGGAGCGCATGAAGAACGGCTACAAGGGGTTGGGCGGCGAAACCAAGCCTTGGATTTAACGTCGCAGGTCTCCAGACCCGCAACCTGGCGGGACGTGGACGTCCCGCGCAGGCGTAGACGCCTGCCCCACTACCGCCGCAACGAAATAGCAGGCAGGTAATTTCCTTTCTCCGTGCGCCGCCACCACGAACCGGTCTGCCGCCGCTCCGCAAAATTCGTGAACTGATAATCGTATACCACGGCCCGGATGTACCGCGGGGGGCCGTTTGGAAACGGATTCCGTTTCAGCAACCCCAGCACGGGAGCGGACCCTTGGAGCAGCCGCGCCACGAAGTTATAAAACCATCGATTCTCGTCCGCATTTCCCAACGCCGCGAACCACATCTGCCAGTCCAGTCGCGGTTGATACGGAGCCACCCACGCTGGCGCGCGATTTACATCGCCCGGCTTATAACGGAACTCGTAGGGCGTCCAGGACGCGCCATCGTTCGAGCCTTCCACCACGATCTCCGGGCGGGTGGTAGTCATTACCGCGAACAAGCCATATGAATTGACGAGGCGCAGCGGTGAGATCCACACCAGGTAGCCTTCAGCCGGCGGGGGCAGCGGCACATGAAACATTTCGAGTAACTGCAGGCCGCTGGTAGTCACTACAAATACCATTAGCGCCAGCGTTACGGTCCGATGCCCGCGTGTCTCGGGCCGCGCGAGGCGTGCCGGTGGGTCTGCGAACAAGAATATGCACAGCGCAATCGCCAGCAGATTGAAGAAGGTGTAATTGCCCGTCAGGAGGATCAATACCTGCAGGCCGATCAGCAGTACCGCTGCTACGCGCCGCAACTTGAATGGCGCGAAGATCACAAAGGGCACCAGCACTTCCACAAAGAAGACGAACACGGTGGATGCCTTCTGAAACCACATGGGAAGTTGATACATGTACCAGGCGATAGGGGTCGGCAGAGGCTGGGTTTCGTAGTGATAGCTTAGCGCGGTCAGATTGCGCCACGCAGGGTCGCCGCTCATCAGTTTCACCACGCCGGACATGAACATCAGGCGAAACAGCAGCCAGCGAAACAGCCACATACGGCCGCGCGAATCGTCCGCGAAGATCGCCAGGAAGCCGGCCTCGGTCAACAGGATGTCCCATTGAAAAGACCAGAAATCCTGTCCGGCGGTCGAAATCGAAACATACAGAATCAAGAGTACGATCAGGCACGCTCTGCGGAAAAAGCCGAGCATGAGGATAATCGCGCAGGCGGCGCCCGCAATCCACGCAATGCGCAGCGTCAGATCGCTTGCATTGAGCCAGAATACCGTGGGCGCATACCAGAATGCGCGAGCCCCCAGTTCCTCGCGCATACCATGCAGATAATTGGCCACCGGCAGAATGCCTTGTGACCCGATGATACCGGCCGCCTGTACCCCGAAGGATACAAATGCGATCAGATAGATGGCGCCCAGAGCACGCAAAAACAGTCCAGTTTCGCGGTTCACGAGACACACTCTAGAATGTAGTAGGTCTTACCATCCGCCCGGGCGATCCTGCCTGCGATGGTCCATTCGTGGCCATCCGCCAGATAAATCCGCCGGTACGAATCGTATTCGATACCGATCTGCCGGTCGATGCGTGAGACTTCCACCTCGCGCGTATCTCCGGGTGTCCAGGATTGTCTAACTATAGGAAAGCTATCCACTGTCCAATTATAAATCGTTAGGCGGTCGCCTGCTGCTCAGGCGCTTTAGAGTTAAGCGTTTGCACGCACAGTTAACTGTCGGTTATCCAGACTTAACCGAAAGTAGCATTTAAATAGCCGCTGGTTAATTCTTATAATTTAGGCCAAAGGTATCTTATGGCATCGCTAATGCGCCTCGTTGCTCCTACTCTCGTATCAATTGCCTTTGCGAATATGATCGCACCAGTGATGGCTCAGAAGAGAGGAGTCCATCTGCAAACCAGCGCGCCGCACAAGGCTCATACCAGTCTGGCCGGATCGGTTTTGGGCTCGGTACAAAGTTATCCCGCGGGATTCGGCGGAGCCGCACAGTCGGTTGTTGCAGACTTTAACGGCGACGGCATACCCGATTTGGCGGTCGTCAATCCATGCGATTCGTCCAATTGCGGAGCTGGATACGCCTCCATAGCCGTACTGATAGCCAATTCAGATGGCAGTCTTCAAGCGCCTGTCCTTTACGCCGTCGGAACATTTGAACCCATGTCAGTGGCTGCCGGAGATTTCAATGGAGACGGCGCCATAGACCTGGTAGTCGCGTCGCAGTGTCCGACGAGTACGAGTTGCGGCACAGGCCAGGTGAGCATAATCTTGAACAACGGCGACGGCACGTTCCAATCGCCCGTTCCGTATTCCACTGGAACAGGCAGCAGCTACTTCGTGGCGACGGGCGATTTCAACGGCGATGGCATCCTTGATCTCGCAGTGGCCAATCAGACCAGCGCAAACAGCGTAATCGCGATTCTATTGGGCAACGGCGATGGTACCTTTCAGGCGCCGCTGAGCTATTCGACCGGGTCCGTGTCGGCCGCCTTTCTGGCGGTGGGTGATTTCAACCTGGACGGCGCCATCGATCTCGTCGTAGTGAACTCTGGCACGCAAGACACTATCAGCATTTTATTGGGGAACGGGGACGGCACTTATCAAAACGCTGTTATATACCCTTCCGGCGGGGCCTTTGCCACCGCCGCCGCCGTGGGGGACTTCAACGGCGATGGCGTGCCTGACCTGGCGGTAGTCAACAGCTGCGCGACTTACAATAACCTGAGCTGTTCCCAAAGCGGCTCTATAGCCGTGATGCGGGGCAACGGTGATGGCACATTTCAAGCGCCTACCGTCTATGGGTCCGGAGGCAACGAAGCGAACTCGATCGCGATCGCGGATTTCGACGGCGACGGCAATCTGGATCTGGCGGTTAGCAACCTCGGCCCGTCGGCGGGCGGCAGCAGCGCCGGTGTCTTGAGTCTGATGCTGGGGAATGGCGATGGCACCTTCCAGTCCGCAGTTACCTTTAGCGCGGGAGGAAGCTTCACCTCGTATGTGTCCGCGGGAGACTTCAATGGCGACGGACAGCCCGACTTAGCCGTAGTCAGCCAGTGCCCCTCATCGGGAAGCTGCACCAACGGTGTAATGGGCGTGCTGCTGAATACCGCTTCTAACTTCACCTTGTACGCCAGCGCAACTGCATTAAGCTCCTCAAAAAATCCGGACGCCAATTGTCAGGCGGTAGTTTTGACTGCTACCGTCCACTCCGCCGTGGCCGGCACGCCAACGGGAAACGTCACGTTCTACGCCGGCGAAACGCCACTTACCACTGTGCCGATCTCTGGTGGCACGGCCACTTACACTGCCTCCTTCGCCGCGCCCGGCCCCCAGCCGCTACTTGCTGTGTATTCGGGCGACACGAGCCACGCACCTAGCGCATCGCCCGTCTTGAACCAAATCCTGGGCATGCCGGTTGCGCTCACGTCATCGCAAAACCCATCCGCCTTCAATCAAGCTGTCACCTTCACCGCGACGGTGGGAGGGTCTAGCGGCAAAGCTACCGGTACGGTCACCTTTATGGACGGCGCCACATCCTTGGGAACATTCAACCTGGTAAATGGCAGCGTATTCATCACCTCATCCGCGCTCACTGTCGGCGATCATTCGATGACCGCGTCTTACAGCCCCACCGGGAGCTACCATCCCGGCGCCGCGATAATGACCCAGTCGGTCAGCCAGGCCAGCATGACGGTGCTCGAATCCAGCGCGAACCCGGCAAATACGAACCAAGCCATCACCTATACGGCTGCGATAACGGGTCAATATGGCGGCTCGCCGACCGGCACCGTGGCATTCATGCAAGGCAGCCCGCCCACCGTCTGGGCAACGGCACCGGTCATCAACGGGGTGGCCACTGTCACCAACAGTTTCAACAAAGCTAATACCTATCCGATCACGGCCGTGTACCTTGGCAGCAATGACTACCAATCGAGCAGTTCCGCGGGACTCAATCAGATAGTGAACCTAAACGTGACCGTTACCACGACGACCACACTATTGGCCACCCCGTCACCTTCGTATATCAACCAACCGGTGACGTTCACAGCCACAGTCTCGCCGATATCCGGCACCATACCCAACGGCGAAATGGTTACGTTTTATAGCGGTAGCAGCACACTCGGAACAAGCACCACAGCCGCCGGCCAGGCGGTTTTCAGCACTTCATCTCTGCCTGTGGGCACTGATCCCATTACCGCTACTTACGCCGGCGATGGAACCTACCAAACCAGTACCTCGAGAGCGGTCAATCAAGTAGTGAAGCTCAATCCAACCAACACCAGTCTGACTTCGAGTTTGAGCCCGTCCGCGTACGGCCAATCAGTGACGTTTACGGTTGCCGTGACTCCGCAATCGGGATCGGGCACGCCTACGGGTACAGTCACAGTCAAAAACGGCTCAACGGTGATAGGTTCCATTCAACTTGCCAATAGCGGCGGCACACTGACCCCCGCTCCGCTGCCCGCCGGCTCTCTTTCGATTTCTGCCTCCTATTCGGGCGACGCGAACTTTGCGTCCAGTACCGCTTCGACACTGACGCAAACGGTGAATGTTGCCACGACCAGCACCACTCTGACCTCCACGCCGAATCCGGCCTCTTTGAATCAAAACGTGACATTCACGGCCACTGTGGTCGGTCAATACGGCGGAAAAGTTGGCGGCACTGTGACTTTCACACAGGGATCCACCGTACTGGGAACGGCGGCGTTGGCACCCAGCAAGGCCACCATAACCTACACGTTCTCGACTACCGGAACAGATCCCATCGTCGCCACTTACTCCGGGGATGCTAACGACAGCGGCAGTGCCTCGGCCGTTGTAAATCAGGTGGTGAACGAGATCTCCACGACAACTACGTTGACCTCATCGGCCACGCACGCTGATATCGGACAAGCGATTACTTTTACCGCCACCGTGACGCCCGCATCCGGCGCTGTACCGGATGGCGAAACGGTGACGTTCTACGACGGTTCAGTCTCTTTTGGCACCGGCATGACCAAGAGCGGTGTAGCTTCCCTGACCACCTCCAGTTTGGCGCTCGGTACGCATACGATCACCGCCGGCTATGCGGGTGACGCTTCCTACCAAACCAGCACATCGAAGGCCCTGAGCCAGGTAGTCAGTTTGAATGCCAGCGTGACGACGCTGGGGCCGAGCGTCAATCCATCGTCTTATGGCCAGTCTGTAACGCTCACGGCGAAGGTTGCAGCCACATCCGGCTCCACGGTACCCACGGGCAAAGTGACATTTAAGAACGGCTCCACGGTGCTCTCATCGGTGTCGCTTGTGAACGGGTCCGCGGCTTACACCACGGCGACCCTGGCAGCCGGCTCATCGTCGGTCTCGGCCACCTACGGCGGCGACTCCAACTTTTCAACCAGTTCCGCGACACTGACGCAGGTCGTAAACCAGGCCACTACGGCGACCACGCTAAGTTCGACGCCGAACCCATCGTCGCTGAGTCAGAACGTCACGTTTACGGCCGTCGTGACCGGCGCATACCAGGGAACTGTGTCCGGGTCGGTGACCTTCATGAACGGACAGGCGAGCCTGGGAAGCGCGCCGATCGCTAACGGCAAAGCCACCCTTTCGAATGCGTTTACCGCGGGGGGAACAGACTCAATCACCGCAGTCTATGCAGGCGACTCCAACAACCAGGGCAGTACTTCCGGAGCGGTCAGTCAAGTAGTGAACAGCGATCCCACGACCACCACGCTCAGCTCTTCAGGCTCGCCGGCGTTCGTCGGACAGGCCGTGACATTCACCGCGACGGTAACTTCGTCTTACGGTGCGATACCGGACGGCGAAATGGTTACATTCTATAGTTCTGGCGCGTCGATTGGCACGGCCAACACCAAGCGGGGAGCCGCCGCGTTTACGACCTCCACCTTGACCGCCGGCGCCCACAGCATAACCGCCACTTATGCGGGCGATTCTTCATATCTGACGAGTACGTCCAAGCCACTCAGCCAGACGATCAGCAAAAACTCCACGACGACAGCGTTGTCTTCGAATGCGAATCCGTCCGCTTATGGGCAGGCAGTCACCTTTACCGCGACGGTCACCTCCGCCGGTCCGGTAGCTACGGGGACCATTACCTTCAAGAATGGTACGGCCCCTTTGGGTACCGCTTCACTCAACTCGCAAGGTGCTGCGACACTGACCACTCTGACGCTGGGCGCCGGAGTGTATCCGATTACGGCAGCATATAACGGGGACAATGCGTCGTCGACGAGCACGTCCGCGACGGTGAACCAGAGTGTGAATGCGGCCGCCACGGCCACCCAGATCTTTTCGTCAGTGAACCCCGCGGCCGTGGGTGAGTCAGTGACATTCACGGCGATTGTTAGGTCCGCCACCACGTTTGCCACCGGATCGGTGACGTTCACGGTGGGCTCGACCACGCTGGGCTCCGCGACGCTGATGAACGGCTTAGCCAAGTTAGCGGTCACGACACTCCCGGCGGGTGCGGACGTTATCA
>Ga0182015_10006343_pt1 | contig 11918 bp, 10 predicted proteins | sample 712P3MmetaG_FD_120478 | JGI IMG/M metagenome (GOLD analysis project Ga0182015, IMG submission 120478) | Permafrost microbial communities from Stordalen Mire, Sweden - 712P3M metaG | ecosystem: Environmental > Terrestrial > Soil > Wetlands > Permafrost | place: Sweden: Stordalen | collected...
TCTTGCCGCAGCTCGCGCCTTATTTCGCGGCGGCGATGCGCTCCGGTCTCTCGCTGGTTTGGAAGATCGTCCTCGTCGTCGAATTGCTCGGCCGCTCGAACGGCGTCGGCTTCGAGATTGGCATCGCGTTTCAACTCTTCGACGTGACGCGGCTCTTGGCCTATGCGCTTCCGTTTGTCGGCCTCATGCTGGCGATTGAAACGCTCGTTGTGCAACCGATCGAGCGGCATGTCTCGCGTTGGCGGCCTGCGCATGGAGCTTGAAGTCTCCATTGCGCGGAAGGCGCTCCGGACTGCTTCGGGGCAAACGCGTGTGGTCCTGCATGATGTGGCCTTCAGCTTGCGACAGGGAGAAATCTGCGCCCTGCTGGGGCCGTCCGGCTGCGGCAAGACAACCTTGTTGCGAATTATAGCGGGTCTCGATTCCGATTTCGAAGGCCGGATCGCTTTGCCTTCGCCGCATAAGATCGGCATGGTTTTCCAGGAGCCCCGGCTATTGCCGTGGCGCAGCGTCGCACAAAACTTGCGCCTTGCCGGAGCCTCGAGCGAGAACGATCTCGCCGAGATCGCCGCCGCGCTTCATCTATCAAAACATCTCGATCATTTTCCAGGCGAATTGTCGCTCGGTCTCGCCCGGCGTGTCGCTATCGCACGCGCTTTCGCGGTCAAGCCCGATCTACTCCTCCTCGACGAGCCTTTCGTCTCGCTCGACGCCGCCCTTGCGGCACAGCTGCGCGAGGAGCTTTTGGCGCTCGTCTTGAAGCGCAAGGCGACGACCCTCATCGTCACTCATAACGTCGAGGAGGCGATCTCGCTTGCCGGCCGGATCGTCGTATTGTCGGCCGCGCCGGGACGCCTCATTGCCGACCGGATTATCGAGGCGCCACGCGGTGCGCAGACGGACGGACGCATGGGCAAAATGAAAGAAGAGATCAGGTCGCTCATGGCAAACGCTTCGTCGTGAGCGGGGCCGCGAAGCGCACGCGGCTACGCCAATCCCGGAATGTTTGCTGGTAAGCTTCGCGGCAATTCGCTACGACAATAGGCTAGGAAGCCTGCTCTGGAACGGGGACGCCGTGAACGCGGAAATGAACGAGGCGAGAGAGGCGCTGGAACGCGTTTTCGGCTTTTCCGGCTTCCGGCCAGGCCAAGAGGAAATACTAAAAGTCGTATTCGCGGGGGAAAATATTCTCGCGGTCATGCCGACGGGATCAGGCAAATCGCTGTGTTATCAATTGCCCGCGATCATGCGCAAGGGGCTCACCATCGTCGTCTCGCCGCTGATCGCCTTGATGCGCGATCAGGTGCAGCAATTGCAGGCCCGCGGAATTGCCGCCGCCGCGTTAAACTCATCAAACAGCGGCGAAGACAATGCGGAAATCGAGGCGGGCCTCCGGCGCCGCCGCTATCGCCTCCTCTATGTTGCGCCGGAACGGCTCGTGCGTCCGGACACGCCGGCCCTTCTTCGTGAGGCGGGCGCCAACGTCTTCGCCATCGACGAGGCCCATTGCGTCTCGCAATGGGGGCACGATTTCCGGCCCGAATATCTCGGCCTAGCGCAAGCGGCGCAAGCGATCGGCAATCTGCAACTCATCGCGGTGACCGCCACCGCGGACGCGCCAACCCGCGCGGACATCGTCGGCAAGTTGTTTTCCGCGGAGCCGCGCGTTTTCGTCCGCTCCTTCGACCGGCCGAACATCCATCTCGCCATGCAGCGCAAGGCCAATTCCTTGCAGCAAATAGAAGCAATGGTCGCTCGTTATAAAGGCCAAAGCGGCATTGTCTATTGCGGCTCGCGCAAGGGCGTCGAGAAGCTCGCGGAAACTTTGAGCGCGAAGGGCATTTTGGCGCTCGCCTACCATGCCGGCCTCGACCCGGGATTAAGATCGGCTCGCCAGGACGAATTTCTGCGCAACGACGGAACCGTTATTGTCGCCACGATCGCCTTCGGCATGGGGATCGACAAACCCAATGTCCGCTTTGTCTGCCACGCCGATTTGCCGCAAAGCATCGAGGCCTATTATCAGGAAATCGGCCGCGCCGGCCGCGATGGCCTGCCGGCGGACACGCTGACTTTGTTCAGCGACGGCGACATCAGGCTGCGCGAACGGCAAATATCCGACAGCGTGGCGCCGCAAGATCGCAAGCAGATGGAGAAGCGAAAGCTCAACGCCCTGATCGCCTTGTGCGAAACGCCGCGTTGCCGCCGCCAGACATTGCTTGCCGCTTTCGGGGAGGTCTCGGAGACTTGCGGCAATTGCGATATTTGCGATGGGAAATGGCCGCTCTTCAACGGCGCGATTCCGGCGCAAAAAATGATGTCCGCCATTCACCGCACTTTTGGGCGGTTTTTTCCGGGCCACCTCGCCAATCTCCTCGTTGGCCAGGCAAGCGATGCAATCCGGCGGCATGGCCACGATCGCCTGCCGACATTTGGCGTCGGCAAGGAGTTCAATCCGGCCGAATGGCGGAGCATTTTTTACCAGCTTCACGCGGCGGATCTGATCGCGCAAGACCCGGAAGATCGCGATCGTTGGATTATCACCGGGGCGGGACGCGCCGTGCTCTCGGGCGAGGCGCCTTTGACGCTGCGTGGCGGCATGACCTTGTCGAGCGGGCGCAAGGCCTCCGTGCGGCGAAGCCTGGACGAGATCGAAATTGCGCAGGCGAAGGATCCGGTGCTGTCGCGCAAAGCATTCGAGCCGGTGAAGCCGGGGATCGAGACAGCGCCGCTGACCGCCCGGCAAAACAGCCTGCTCGCCGCGCTGAAGGCCAAACGCCTCGAAATCGCGAGAGACCAAAAGCAACCGGCCTTCATTATTTTCCATGACAGCGTCTTGATCGAGATGGCGCTGGCGCGGCCAAAAACCCGCCAGGAATTGGTGCTTATTCCCGGCGTCGGACCGGTCAAGGCCGCGCGTTTTGGCGCGATTTTTCTCGCCGTCATTGCAAATCATGGCGAGGGTTCATGAGCATCATTCTGGTTCAGGCAAAGACGTTTGGAGCGCGGCGCAACACGCTGCGCGCCGGCGTGCTTGCGCTCCTTTGTCTCGTTGCTCCTTTTGCCGCGCGAGCCGAACCGCCCTCGCCGCAGCCAATCATTGCGCAAGGCGCGCGCGTTTTGCCGGTGCTGGCGAGCCATGGCATGGCCGTCGCGCAAGAAGGGACGGCGGCGAAAATCGGCGTCGACGTTCTCCGGCGCGGCGGCAACGCGGTCGACGCGGCGGTCGCGACCGGCCTTGCGCTTGCCGTGACTTTGCCTCGCGCGGGAAATCTTGGCGGCGGCGGCTTCATGCTCGTCTACCTTGCCAAGGAGAAAAAAACCACCGTCATCGATTACCGCGAAGCCGCGCCGGCCGATACGCCGCGCGATGTCTTTCTCAATGAGGCGGGCGAGGCGGTCCGCGCGAAATCGCAGGATAGCGGCCTTGGCGTCGGCGTGCCCGGAACCGTCGCGGGCTTTGCTCTCGCCCTGCGCAATTATGGATCGGGCAAATTTTCGCTGGCCGAGCTTGCCGAGCCCGCCGTGGCGCTCGCCCGCTCCGGCATTGACGTCGACGACGATCTCGCCGATTCGCTTCCCCTGGCCCAGGGACGGCTGAAGCGATGGCCCGCGTCAGCCCGGATTTTTCTGCGTCCGGATGGAAGCCCGCTGTCGCGCGGAGACAGGCTCGTTCAAGCCGATCTCGCCTCCGTCATCGAGGCGATCGGGCGCGATGGCGAGCGCGCTTTCTACGAGGGTCCGGTGGCGGAGAAAATTGTCGCCAGCGTGCGCGCCGCCGGGGGCCGGATGAGTTTGGACGATCTAAAATCCTACCGCGCGGTCGAGCGGGCGGCCCTGCGCGGCTACTATCGCGGCTATGAGATTGCCACGGTGCCGCCGCCCTCGTCGGGCGGCGTCCTCATCATCGAACTTCTCAACATGCTTGAAGGCTTTCCGCTGTCGGCGCAGGGCGCAAATTCAGCCGCGAACATTCATATCATGGCGGAAGCGATGAAATTGGCCTACGCCGGCCGGGCTGAATTTATAGGCGATCCGGATTACGTGCCGGTCCCTGTGAAGGGTCTCATTTCGAAAGCCTTTGCGGCACGATTGCGGACGGAGATTTCGGCGACACGTGCGCGGCCTGCCGCCGAGATCAAAGCAATCGATCCGGTGCCGTACGAGAGCGGCCAGACGACGCATTTCGCGATTGTAGACAGCAACGGCAACGCCGTTTCCAACACCTACACCTTGAATTTTTCCTATGGCCTCGGCCTCGTCGCCGAAGGGACCGGCATCCTTCTCAACAACGAGCTCGACGATTTCGCCGCAAAGCCAGGGGCTCCGAATGCGTATGGACTCGTTGGCGGCGCCGCCAATGCGCCGGGGCCCCGCAAGCGACCGCTGTCGTCGATGGCGCCCACATTCGTTTTTCGCAACGGCGAGCTCGAACTTGTCACTGGCTCGGCAGGCGGTTCGCGGATCATCACGATCGTCACGGAAATCATTCTCGACATCGTCGATTTCGGCATGAACATCGCGGAGGCAACCGAGGCGGTGCGAATCCATCACCAATGGTTGCCGGACGAATTGCAGGTCGAGCGCGGTCTTAATCCCGATACGATCCGGCTGCTTGAAGCACTGGGGCACAAAGTCGCGGTTCACGATGCCTGGGGCTCGGCGCAAAGCATTTTTCGCGAAAGCGGCGTGTTGATGGGCGCCGCCGACACGCGGCAACGGGGCACCTTGGCCGCCGGATATTGAGGCCCGGCCGGAGCAGCGATGGTAGTTAAATACAGGTAAGGACTAATTGACGCACCCCAGCGACTTCGTGCTCGCGGTCCATGGCGGAGCCGGCGTGATCCCGCGCGAGGCGATGACGCGGAAAACCGAGAACGCGTTGCGTTGCGGACTGCGGGCCAGCCTGAGAGCGGGGCGGCGTGTTCTGCAGGCTGGCGGCACCGCGCTGGATGCCGTCACCGACGCCGTTGTTGCGCTGGAGGATGATCCCCTTTTCAACGCCGGACGCGGCGCAGTGTTCACAACCAACGGCCAACATGAGATGGATGCCGCCGTGATGGACGGGCAGAATCGTATGGCCGGCGCGGTGGCCGGCGTGATGGGCCCACGCAACCCGGTGATAGCGGCGCGTGCGGTGATGGAAAAGTCCAAGCATGTGCTGCTCATCGGTGAGGGTGCAGTGCAGTTCTGCCGGGAACACGGCGTATCATTCGCCAGCTCCCGCTATTTTTACACAGAGGCTCGCTGGCGGGAGATGCTGGAGGAGCTGGAGCGCCGTCGCACAGGGGCTCCGGACACGCGCAATGATGCCGCGCGACACGGCACCGTGGGTGCGGTGGCGCGCGACCGTCAAGGCAATCTCGCCGCTGCCACGTCCACCGGGGGCATTACGGCCAAGCTGCCGGGGCGGGTCGGCGACAGCCCCGTCTTCGGTGCCGGCACTTGGGCCGACAACGAGACTTGCGCCGTCTCCGCCACGGGCACCGGCGAGTTTTTCATGCGCTGGGCCGTGGCGCATGAGATCGCTGCCCGCATTCGCCATCGGGGCGACACCCTGGAAAGGGCGGCTAAGGAGGTGGTGGTCGAACTCGGCCGCATCGGCGGACGAGGTGGCATCATCGCGGTCGATCGCGCCGGAGCAGTGGCGCTGCCTTTCAACTGCCCGGGCATGTATCGCGGAATGATCAGAGCCGACGGAATCGCCCTTACCGCCCTCTACCAGGAAGAATTACGTCCGACAGTGCTCGGCGCTATGATTGCGAAGTATCGAAGAATCACAATTCCAAGGGCCGTACCCTGACGCATGCAGAGCGTCCGCCGCACCCAATTCCTGGCCGTCGCATTGGCTAGGCGACGAGCAAGGGCTCGGAGCAGATCTGGAACGGCGATTTCGTACAAGATCGTAGATTGGCGCGCCTGGAGATTCGCACTCCCTGTCTGTAGATTCGGTGTCACGTAATATGGACTTACGCGGATTTCGACGCGCTTTCATTGTGGAATTGATTTCATCAACGTCGAAAGTCCAGCGAGGTTAGCGACGGCTGATGGCCGACGGACGACGGTCACGACGTCCAAATCGTTTGGCTCTTTCGCCTCCTTTACGTGGAGGCTCAAGCGTCACGTCGACGCGGCGCGCCAAAGAAGACCTTTGGCACAAAAGCCATCCGAAGCCAGATACAAGCTCGCCAAACTCCCTAAAGCTACGATTGAAAACTCCGCGATTCTGCGCCATCTTCTATGGTGCGCGTGGCCGGACGGCTAGGCTTGAGGAGGATCGATACACTGATACCTGCCGTTCTTGCGGAAGCGGCGCGCCCGCCGCTCCACCCGGTTCCCGGTTCAGATGGACCCGAAGCCGACACACTCGTGCGGACTGTCTTGACCTGTCTCGATGATTCCAAAGCCGAAGACATCGTCGCCATCGACCTGCACGGCAAAACCATTCTCGCCGACATCATGATCATCGCGACCGGCCGCTCCAACATTCACGTCGGGGCGATCGCCGAGCGCATTATCGGCGCGCTGAAGGGCAGCCGCCATAAGCCGCCGCGCGTCGAAGGCTTGCGCAACTGCGATTGGGTTCTGGTGGATGGCGCCGACATCATCGTCCACATCTTCCGGCCCGAGGTGAGGCGGTTCTACAATCTCGAAAAAATGTGGAGCATTGACCGGCCGGGCGAGCGCCACTTAGGCTAAGGCAGCCAATTACCGGCACGATGCGCTTTCTGCTCATTTGCGTTGGGCGACCAAAAGCCGGACCGGAACGGGATTGGCCACGCGCCATGTCGGGAGGCCAGCCGCCGCCGGCCGCGCGCAAAAACGTTTCACGAAAGACATTTTGGTGTGGTCGCCGGCCCGGAGACCTATCCGCCTTCAGCGTTGATTACCTGGATCCTAAGCCAGTTGCCAGCCAGCCATTTTTGTGCAAGAGCGGATTCCTGAATCGATGGACAACAGCTGATTTTTAGCAATGCTGTTGCGAACGGCACACTCTGGTGCTTTAACTTCTCGCCGCAAACGGAACAAAAGGGAAGGACGCATGGCCGCACGCTATTTTGAACAGCTTGTCTCGCCTGTAATCGCCGGCTTGGTTTTATCGATGGTCGGGCCGGTTTCCTTGCCAGCCGGCGCTGCACCGGCGCCAACGGAGGCAGGACTCGACGGGCCCAACTTTAAGCGATTGTCGGAGGTCCAATGGTCAAAGATGATGCCTGAGTTGGGCGACGCTTCACCGGAAATTGCGATTTTGCACGAGGACAGAAAAACGCACGCAACCCAATTGCTGATACGTTCGCCAAAGTCCTTTCATGTTCGAAAGCACTGGCATTCGGCAAATGAGACCCACACGATCATTACCGGCACAGCCGTCATTGAGTGTAATGGAAAAAAGGCGGAGTTCGGCCCTGGCGGCTTCAACTACATGCCGGCGCGGACTGTGCATGAAGCGTGGACCGAGGCAGGTACAGTGACTTTTATCACCGTAGATGGGCCGTGGGACGTGAATTGGGTCGAAGGCCCTCCAACGGCCGCCGACGTGACACCGTAGCTCGGAAATTCTATCATTAATCAAAAAATCACGCCGAGAAGGGGCGCAGACGATTTTGGTGCTTGCTGATGCCCCGCACCGAAGCGATTGTCTCGAAGAAACCGGCAAACAGATGAAAAGCCTAAGTCTTGCCGCCGAGCTTGGCCGCGCGATCACGGCATGGCCAGCGCCGCGTTCGTCATCGGCAACCCCGAATGGAGTCCGTTTTTTGGCTTCTGCTTCGCTCATGCTCTCCTTTAGGGCGATGACTTGGCCGCATCATCATGGCCGCCGAACAGTTTTGCCGGGCGGTGAGGATTCTGTCCGATCACCCCTATCATCGCGATTAATTCGCGAACTTGCCGGTGTCTTGCCGTGGCGGCGCCACTTTCTTCTGTTGCTTGACGTCATGGGATAAATATTCGCGGCTAGGACACCGGGCCGCCGGCACAAGGATTTACGTGGCGGCGCAATTGCGGCACACGAGGATTGCATTGACCTGGGCGGCAGGTCTTAGCCTTGCGCGCGCATCATGTCTTGCCCTCTCTGCGCCCGCTTGCCTTGCGGCGCAATCGGGTCAGCCGGCGGCGCCGGACGCGGGCGAGAACGGCACGGAGCTGAGCGGACGTAGGCTCGAACTGCGGGGCATGGAAGTCACGCTCGAGGCATCGCAAGAGCTGCGCCGGCGGATCGCAGCCGAGATCGCATCGATCCGCGCCGACCGGGCGAAGCTTACCGCGGCGCTTCTCGACGCGACACGGAGCGTCAACGCGAGCGAACGCAAGATCGACGAAACGGAAGCAAGGCTCGACACGCTGACTGGGTCGGAGGACGCGATCAAGCTTTCGCTTGCGAGCCGCCGAGAGGTCATTGCCGAGGTCCTCGCCTCCTTGCAGCGGATGGGACACAAACAGCCGCCGGCGCTTCTCGCCGCGCCGGAAGACATGCTTGCCGCGATCAGAACCTCCATGTTGCTCGGTTCGGTCCTGCCGGATATGCGCGGCGAAACCGAGGCGCTTGCCTCGGACCTTTCGGACCTCGTGCAGTTGCGGCAATCGATTTCGGCCGAGCGCGAGACGCTTGCAAATGGCGTGGCGAAGATTCGCGCCGAGCGTCAGCGTCTCGCCGCGCTAGTCGAGGCGCGCCAATCGGCGCTGTCCGCCGCCGAACAGGCGCTTGGAGAGGAGCGCGTACGCGCGCTCGAGCTCGCGAAGCAAGCGGCGAGCCTCAAAGATCTGATCGCCAGGATGGAAACCGAAGTTAGCGCGGCCGCGCGGGGTGCCGAGGCGGCGAGGAAGGCCGATGAGATCCGCCGGCGCGCAGAGCATGCAGCCGCGCCAAGCGCCGCCACGAAAACAGCCTTGGCGCCTTTCAAAGATCCGGCAAGGCTTGCGCCAGCCACTGCCTTTATCGAGACGAAAGGTCTTTTGCCGGTCCCCGTGAACGGCACGCTTCAGCGCGGCTTTGGCAGCCAGGATGGATTTGGCGGCACTGGGAAGGGAATCCTGATCGCGACCCGCACCGAAGCCATTGTCGCCTCGCCCTGCGACGGTTGGGTGTCATTTGCCGGTCCATACCGCAGCTACGGACAAGTTTTGATCGTCAACGCTGGCCAGGGTTATTATATTATTCTTGCGGGGATGGATAAGATCAACGTAAACGTAGGCCAGTTCATTCTGGTTGGGGAGCCCGTCGCCGTCATGGGGGATGGGTCCTTTAAGACGGCCGCGGCCATCGCCATCGGCGCGGTCCAGCCCATTCTCTATATCGAATTTCGTAAGGACGGGGTGGCAATCGATCCGGGCCCATGGTGGGCGAAGTCGGAACTGCAAAGGGTTCGCGGATGATGCGCAAAGTCTTATCTCTACTGCTGGGCGCCACACTCGGCGCGGGGCTCGCAACGCTTGCAACCAAGACGCCGGTATCTCCGGCGGGAACGGCGCGCGCGGCCGCCTCGGACACCTACCGCAATCTCAACCTCTTCGGCGACGTTTTCGAGAAGATTCGCTCCGATTATGTCGAGAAGCCGGACGAGCAAAAGCTCGTCGAGGCCGCGATCAACGGCATGCTCGGTTCGCTCGACCCGCATTCAAGCTACATGGACGCGAAAAGCTTCCGCGACATGCAGGTTCAGACGCGCGGCGAATTTGGCGGTCTTGGCATCGAGGTGACGCAGGAGGACGGGCTCATCAAGGTCGTCACGCCAATCGACGACACTCCGGCCTCGCGCGCGGGAATCTTGTCCGGCGACATCATCAGCGCCATCGACGGCGAGAATGTTCAGGGCTTGAGCCTCAACCAGGCGGTCGACAAGATGCGCGGCGCGCCGGACACCTCGGTGACACTCAAGATTTTACGCGGATCCAACAAGGACCCGCAGGACATCAAGCTTACCCGCGCCGTGATCCAGATCAAATCCGTTCGCGAACGTCAGGAGGGCGACGATATCGGCTACATTCGAATCACCCAATTCAACGAACAGACGTTTGAGGGTGTTCGCGCGGCGATCCAAAAATTCCAAAACGATATCCCCGCCGCCAAGTTCAAAGGTTATATTCTCGACCTGCGCAACAATCCGGGCGGTTTGCTCGATCAGTCGATCGCCGTCGTCAACTGCTTCCTCGACCGCGGCGAAATCGTTTCGACCCGGGGCCGGAACGCCGATGAAACGATGCGCTACAATGCGCGTCCTGGCGACTTGTCCAAGGGCAAGCCGGTGGTCGTCCTGATTAATGGCGGCTCGGCGTCGGCTTCGGAAATCGTCGCCGGCGCCTTGCAGGATCATAAACGCGCGACCATTCTCGGCACCCGCTCGTTCGGCAAGGGTTCGGTGCAGACAATCATCCCGCTCGGCCAGAATAACGGCGCCGTGCGGCTGACCACGGCCCGCTATTACACGCCGTCCGGACGCTCGATCCAGGCCAAGGGGATCGACCCCGACGTGACCGTGTTGCAGGACGTGCCCGACGACCTCAAGGGCAAGGACGACACAAAGGGCGAAGCTTCCCTGCGCGGCCATTTGAAGAATGGCGAGGACGAAAAGGGAGGCTCGCAAGCCTTTGTCCCGCCCGATGCCAAAAACGACAAGCAGTTGATCGCCGCCGAAGACATTCTTCGCGGCGTCAACAAGGCGCTGAACAAACTCACCGCGGCGCCCGCGAGCGAACCCGCGAAGGTTCCAAATTGAGGAGCGCGCCCCGGGGATGGCGCGGTCAATTGTTGAAATAGGAGCAGTGGCATTGCTCGCCTGGAGCCAGTAGGCCCGGGTGCGTGTCCTTTGTGAGGAAAGCAACGCCCTCAACTGACCGCGATTCCTTCCGCCGCGATTCAGGCACTAGAGCGCTTCCCGATCACGTGGAATCGCGTGATCGAAAAGGAATCGCTCAATTTCAAAGAGTTGGAGCATGTCCTTGTCGAAAAAGTCGTGCAACTTTTTCGGGACATGCTCTAGCGAGCAGATCGAAGCGCTGGCGAATATGACGGCGCGATTCGAACAGTATGGTCCACGCCGCCGGGATCGAGGCACGTGCCGGGATCTTGGCGCGATGATGAAAACCGGCGCATGCGGCTTCGGCGGCAAGGCGCGGCCTCTGCCCCATTGGGAAAGGCCCCGCAAGACTGGCTCGGAAGTTAGCCATGAACCAAATGCGGTTCAACGGCTCGCCGCGCAAGCCCTGCCCTCGGCCTCGGCTTTTGTCCCCAAGAGCTATTCCGTTCAGATTTCTCGCGACGGCGGCACCGATAACGCGGCCATCTTTGACATCGCCCCAGCCGATCTTGCAGAATTCCATGAGCGTTGCGACCTGCGGCCAAACCCGGCCCGGATGAGCGCGGTTGAGACCCCTGCCCTTGCATTTCCTTGCGGCTTCGATGATCACGCGGCGGCGGATGGGGAACTGTACCTCGCCCAGGCAAGCATATTGAAACGGACGGAGGAAGACCGCGAATGAGGGGGCATCACCACCAATTTGCAGACACCATGTGTTTCCAGTTCGACAAACTTATCCGCCACGCGCATGCTCTATGATTTTGCAATTATTGGCGCTGGGATTGTCGGCTTGGCGGCGGCCCGCGAAATTTTGCGCGCACGCCCTCGCTCCTCGACCGTTGTTCTCGAAAAGGAAAGCGCCGTCGCCAGCCATCAAACCGGGCACAACAGCGGCGTCATCCATGCCGGCATCTATTATGCGCCGGGCAGCTTGAAGGCCCGCCTTTGCCGCGAGGGCGCTGCCGCGACAAAAGCATTCTGTACGGAACACGGCATCAAATGCGAAAAATGAGGCAGGCTACACGTCGCCACCAATGAGCCCGAGCGCGTCCGCATGGGTGCTTTGTTCGAGCGCGACAAGCAAAACGGCATCGATGACCTCCCCATCGATCGCACCGGACA
>Ga0182015_10006344_pt1 | contig 11917 bp, 10 predicted proteins | sample 712P3MmetaG_FD_120478 | JGI IMG/M metagenome (GOLD analysis project Ga0182015, IMG submission 120478) | Permafrost microbial communities from Stordalen Mire, Sweden - 712P3M metaG | ecosystem: Environmental > Terrestrial > Soil > Wetlands > Permafrost | place: Sweden: Stordalen | collected...
AACAGGGTGCGATCGGTCTCGGTGGCGAGCGAGATCATCTTGCCCTTCTGCTGTTCGGCTGTTTTCTGGAAGATGAACTGTAGATTCGTCGTCTTGCCGCCCAACCCGGCGCCATAATAGACGATCTTGCAGTTGATCTCGCGCGCTGCGAAGTTGATGAAACTCAAAAGGTTTCCTCAGAATCTCGACGAAAAAGGCCCTCGCGCAATACTCCCTCAAGGCGCGGGCCCCAATTACCAATCCACCTGACAACAGTATCGGTTGCTGCTGGTTTTTATATCACACCGGAAGGCTATGGTGCAGGTTACCCACGTTACTAGAGTGAGTTGTGTGGCGTTGGCACCCGCATCGGCTGCCTTGATTATCCTGATACGATCAAGCCTGATACCCGAGGCCTGACGTGGTCCTACCTCGGTGCCGGCAGCGGATAATACCCCGCTTTCGCATACACTTTTATGTTCGGATGATGCAGCACCTGCACATCGATGTCGCGATACCCTCCGATGTTCGACTTCGGCGAATAGCCCAGCGTGTACTGGTAGCGCGCATCTCCCATCGCCGCGGCGTAGGCGCGCTCGATATCGGCTTTGGTCAACTCGCTGTATTGCGTGCCTCCGCCGGTCGCGTTCACATATTTCGGCAGAATGTCGCTGTATCCCATAATCGCGTTCGTCTTCGGCAGGTGGATCCGCTGCAGCCGGTCATAGATCGGGATCGCCGCGCCTTCTACTCCCACCGCGTACAGGGTTATGTTCTGCGTCAGCAGCACTTTCAGAGTGTCTTTGTAGCTGGCCGATGAGCCCTGCTCGCGTCCGTCGCTGATCACAAAGATGATCTTCCGATGCGTTCGGTCGCGCTTCGATAAATCTCGCGCCGCCATCAGGATCGCATCATTCAAAACGTGCGCGATCTTCGGCGGAGTCGAAACCGGGTCCACCGGATAGTCAATCGGACGCCCGTTGATCACCGGCCCCTGCGGACCGAGCGGCCCGCTCGTCACCGGCGGTCCATTATTGGCGCCGCTGTAGCTCTTGATTTCGTTCAGCACCGCCGTCAGTTCCTTGCCCACGTCGTTAAAGTCTGAGACGCGGCTGACCGTGCTGCTGTAGGTATAGACCCCCACTTCGTCGAACTGAGTGAACGCTCCCTGCAACGCCGAGAGCGTGTCCTGCACTTTCTTGAGCCCAACGTCCGGCAGACCGGTATCAATCACCACGGCCGCCGACAGCGCAAACGGATCGCTGGTAAAAAAGGTCAGCTTCTGTTTCACCCCGTTCTCCAGCACCGAAAAATCCGTGGAGCGCAAACCGCCGACCAGGCCTCCGTCGCTGTCTTTCACCGTAACCGGGACCATTACCAGGTTGACGACGTGCGAGATGGTGTAACCGACGTCTACGCCCGTGTCCTGGTCTTTGGGGACGCTGCCAGCTGGGACGGTCTTGATCGGCGGCATCGGCGGAGGAGTATTTGCCGAACTGGGGGTGCTCCGGGGCATGCCTGACAGCGGGTTTGTCGCCGAGTTGGGCGCTTCGGCCGGCGCTGTATCTGCTTTGTCCTCCTGCGCCTCGGCCCGCGGACTGGGCGCCTCTGGCGGCGGTATTGGACGCGTCGCCGACGGGGCGTCCGGGATGTCATTCGGCGGCTGTTGGGCCCCCAACACGCACGTCACTGCGCCCATCAGCAGCGCCACGGCGAAAAACGACAGCCCCAGCTTCAGTCCCGCCCTGATCTTCGTGGCCATCCCCGCAATCCTCTTTCTTCTCGCTCTCTTAATCTTCTCGCTCTCTGCCCCTACCGCATCCCGCTAGCTTTTACCTTTATTCAGATGCCGGTCCCGTCTCTTCGGTGCATCTAACCCTCATCACAGGTATAGACTAGCAAAGTATCGGGATAAAACTCTAATGCCTACCCTTCATCACAAATCTTTCCTGGCGGCGGGCGCCTTCGTACTCGCTGTCTTTGCTCTCATATCGCTGCCCGCAGCCGCCCAGGACGCTGCCCCAGCCAAGACTTCGACGGGCCCGACGTCCAACACCGATTCCGCTCCTCACACGCCTTCCAACCAGCCGCCGGACCAATCAACGGATCAGCCCGCCGCAACCGTCAAGGTCAACGTCGAAGCCGTGCAGCTCTTTTTCAACGTCAAAGATAAACACGGAGCGCTCATCCCGCATCTCACCAAAGAGAACTTCGATATCTTCGAAGACGGCCAGCCTCAGACCATCAAGTATTTCAAGTCGGAATCCGACCTCCCTCTTACCCTCGGCATCATGATTGATTCCAGCGGCAGCCAGATGCGCGTCCTCGACATGGAAAAGGAAGTGGGCGCCTCGTTTCTCGAGAACATTCTGCGCCCCAAAGACGAGGCGTTTGTCATCAGCTTCGACGTCGATGTCACCCTGCTGCAGGATTTCACCAACTCCGTCAGCCGCCTGCGCCACGCGCTTGACCAGGCCAAAATCAATACCGGAGGAGTGAGCTGTGCGGGAGGCCCGGTCGGCCCGCAGGGCCCGATTCCTTGTTCCTCCACCGGCCCGCGCGGGACGGCGCTCTATGATGCTGTATATCTGGCCTCGCACGACGAGCTCGGGCACGAAGTCGGCCGCAAGGCTGTTGTTTTGCTCACCGACGGACAGGACGAAGGCAGTCGTCTTAAGATCAAAGACGCCGTCGAAGCCGCCCAGAAGGCCGACGTCATCTGCTACGTGCTGCTCATCGCCGACCGCGGTTTCTACGGCATGGGTGGAGGCTTCTATAACGGCGACTCCGAAATGAAAAAGCTCACCCAGGAAACCGGCGGCCGTACGATCGAGGTCGGCAACAAAATCGAGAAGCTCCGCCAGGCCTTCGATCAGATCGCGGACGAACTCCGCAGCCAGTACAACATCGGCTACACTCCTATCAACACCAACCGCGACGGCGGCTTCCGCAAAGTCGAAATCAAGCCCAAGCAGGGAGACTACAAAATCCAGGCCCGAAGCGGCTACTATGCCACCCCCAGGCAGGAGCAGTAGGTCTGAACCCCGCGCCATTTCCAATGCCTGGTCGAGTCGCGCGGCAGGTCTTAACGCCCGACACCTGCGACCTGACACCTGCGACCTGAGACCTGACCCTGCTTATCTCTCCTGCGCAAAATCCTCGACCACAAACAACTCCCCGCCCTGCTCCACCACGCCCACTCCAATCGAATCCATCTCCCGATCCAGAATGTTTGCGCGATGCGGAGCCGACTTCATGAATTGCTCGTGAATGAACTCCGCCGATGGTCCCTGCATCACGTTTTCCGATAGCCAGCCAAAATGCACGCCCGCCTGCTTCGCCCGCATCGACAGACTCGGCTCGCCGGCAAACGCATGTCCCGTGGATCCGTGTTCCAACATTACTTCCGCATGGCGCCGCGCCGCCGCTGCCAGCGACTCATCCCATCGCAGCGCAGACATCCCCTGCACGCGCCGCGCCTGATTCACCGCCGCGAACAATTCCCGCTCCACCCGCGCGATCCCTTGCGGCGCCGGTGTCGAAGTCGATGTCTGCCCATAAGCCGACCAGCAAAGCATGATTCCCACCATCCCCACGCCCGCCAGCCAGGTTCCGCTTCGCATAGCATCCTCTCCGCTATGAAAAAATGAGATCACTCACTCAATCAAAACCCGGCCGCCTCATACTCACAAGTTACGAACGTCAATATGAAAACCCACCTCCGGCAGGCAAGTTGCGGGTTACGTTTCCTATAGTTTCTTGAGATGGTTACTACGGAGAGGATTACTGCCTGTCGACCAAGTTTCCTAGTGCAGCGAAGGCCTTGCTTTGCGCCAGCGGAACCGACACCGCCCCGATCTAGGCTTTTCTTGCTTTCGGACGGTTCTTGACCGGAATCACAAACTTCAATCCCGACCACACCTCGGTGACCGCGCACACCTTGATATCGACCAGGCCCGCATCCAGCCCGCTCTGCCGCACGATATTTTCCGTGATGTCGGTCGCAACGCCCGAGGTTTTCTTCGGCCAGCAAATCCACAACATACCCGCGGGAGCCAGTGCCTTAGCCGATGCCGCGAGTTCCAGCTCCATCCCCGCGCGCGACTTCGCAAACAAGAAAATAAAATCGAGGGCCGAGCTTTTGAGGGCTTGGATCCGGCATTTCGCGAACGCGTCCCGAAGTTCGCTCCGAACATCATCCGGCACATGCAACAACGAGGCGCGAAACCCGTCCTTGATCCCAAGCTTTTTAGCCAGAGGAGTTCCGGAGTATCCAGGCATAAGAGTCGTCAGCTGAGAACTGGGAATGAGAACTGGCTACGGCTACTGCTTCGGCGCGTAGTAACCCTTGCGCGTCCGCACCTTCAACCCTCTTTGCTGCGCAACGATCGCGATGGTACGGTAGCGCCCGTCCGCGGTAAAATTTGCCGGTTTGTACCCCACCGCGTATTGGCTGCGCAATTCCTCTTGAATTGAAACAAACGCATCCGAAACCTCGCGCATCTGGAACGGAAAGAATGCGCGCCCGCCGGTCGAATCCGCAATGTGCTGCAGCACCTTGTCGCCTACGCCCTTCATGCCGCTGATGTTCGTGCTGATGGTGTAAACGATCGTGTCCGCGCGTGCCGCCATATCGATTGCTTCGTCACGCGATACGTGGCTGGAATTGTCTTCACCGTCGCTCAGCAGAATAATGGCGCGCCGCACCGGTCCGGTCTGCTCCTGCTTCATCAGTTTGTCGCGGCAGGCAAAATAGAGCGCGTCATACATCGCCGTGCCTCCGCCCGCCCGCAACATGCGCACGCCATTCGAGAGCTTCTCGGTACTGTCGGTGAAATCCTGCGTCACTTCCGGAGTCGCGTCGAAGCCAACAATGAATGCCTCGTCATAACGCGGGCGGATGATCGAGTTCAAAAACTCAATTGCCGCGTCCTGCTCGAACTTGAAGCGGTCGCGCACCGAGTTGCTCGCATCCACCAGCAATCCCACCTGCAACGGCAAATCGGTTTCGTTCCTGAAGCTGCGCACGTCTACAGGCTGCTGATCATCGACGACTTTGAAGTCGTCCTTCTGCAGGTCTTTGATATAGTGCCCGTGTCGGTCGGTAACGGTAAACACCACGCTGACTTCGGTGACTGTTTTTCTGAGTGTAACGGCCTCATCGGAATCAGATTGTCCCGAAGTTCCCGCCGCAGCCGGGGTCTGTCCTGCCGCTACTGGAGCCTTCGAAGCGGCCGTCCCAGCGGACGATCCGCTAGCCGGCGCGGCCGCGGGAGTCGCTGGTGCAGAAGCAGGCGGCGACGTCTGGCCGGCAAGCGAGGCAGCCCCCAGAGCAAAAACAAACACGAACAGAAAAATACGCAATCTCATCAGAGTTGGTTTTCCCCAATTATAGCGCGCTCTCCATCAGAACCCCGCCGCGGCCCTTCCTGCCGAGCATTCTCCAGCAGCGCGAGCAACTCCACCAGTTCCGTAGGTAACGCCCGCGAGAACTTCAGCAAATCTCCTGTCCGCGGATGCATCAATTCCAGCGCAGCCGAATGCAGAAAATTTCGCTCCAGCCCAAGTGTCGCCGGCATGCCCGCCGCCCGCCGCTGGTTCGACTGCGACCGCAATTCGCCCGGCGCGCCATACAGCGCATCCCCCACCACCGGATGCCCCAGGGACGACATATGCACTCGAATCTGATGGGTGCGTCCCGTTTCGATCTTGACCTCAACCAGCGCAAACTTGCCGTAAGGAGAATCGATTTTTCGCAGTACCGAGTAATGCGTCATCGCCTCCCGCCCGCCGAATCCCTTCGTCGTCATCCGCGTACGCCGCTGGGAATGCCGGCTGATCGCACTCTGGATCGTCCCCCGCTCCTGCTTCGGCCAGCCGTGCACCAGTGCCAGATACGTCTTGTGCACCTGGCGTGCGCTGAACTGCTTGGCGAGTTTCCGGTGTGCGTCGTCGTTCTTCGCCACCACCATCAGCCCGCTGGTCGCGCGATCCAGGCGATGTACAATTCCCGGACGCAACGCTCCCCCCACCCCCGACAACTTGGCAAAATGATGCAACAGCGCATTCACGAGCGTCCCGCGATTGCGCGCATCGTCGGTCGCTCCCGCTCCCGCATGCACCATCATGCCCGCGGGTTTGTTGACGATCGCCAGGTCGTCGTCTTCGTAAACGATGTCGAGCGCAATCTCTTCCGCCATAGCGCGCAGCGGAGGGGCCGCCGGCGGTCCCGCGACCGTGATCCGCTCGTCGCCGCGCAACCGCAGCGAAGCCTTGGCCGCTGCGTCGTTCACCAGCACCTCACCCTTGGCAATGAGCTGTTGCACGCGCGCACGACTGACTTCCGACTGATTGACCTCAGATCGATTGATTTCAGAAAGATAAGTAGCAAGATATTGGTCTAGCCGCTGTCCCGCAGCGTCGGGAGGAGTAGTTAGCGTAAGAGGGAAGTCAGGCATTCAACTCACACACTTTAAGCCGCCGATCCCGACTTCTGAGTGCTGAGCGCCGCCGCCTGGGTGCCGCTTTTGAACCACCAGATCAATCCGCCGCTGACCACCAGGCAAATCGAAATCAGCTGCGTCCCCGTCATGATTCCGCCAAAGACTTCGCCGCGGCCCGGATCGTCGCGCAGGAATTCGATGAAGTAGCGTTCGATTCCGTACAGGATCATGAACGTCGCCCACACCTGACCATCAAATTTTTTGCGTCCGAGCAGCCAAGTCAGCACCAGGAAATTGCAGAACTCGGCAAAAGCTTCGATCAGCTGCGTCGGTTCAATCCTCACCCCCAGCGGAGTCCCACTCACATCATGCGCCAACTTATTCGTGAAGATCACACCCCAGAAGTGACTCGTCGGTTTCCCGTAACAGCAACCGGCCGCGAAACAACCGAAGCGCCCGAGCACGTGGCCAAATGCGAGTCCCGGAGCGATCCCATCCATCGTGCGCAGCGCCGGCATGTGATGCCGCCGCATATACCAGATCCCGGCGCCGATGGCAGCAATCAGCCCGCCGGAAAAAACTCCGCCTGCTTGCAGCGTATTCAGGCTGAAAATCTCCCGCCAGTTGTTGGCGTAACTGCTCCAATCGTTGATGATGTAAAGAACTTTCGCTCCGATAATTCCAGCCAACACCACCAGAATCCCGAGGTTCCACGCATCGTCGCCGTTGATCCCCTGCTTCTCCGAATTGCGCACGATGATCCATAGCCCGATCAGTACGCCCGAAGCGACCAAGAGCCCATACGTCGGCAGATAGAAGCTGCCAATATGAAAAAGTCGAGGAAACACGTTAGTTTAGATGCTCCAAATGGAGTGAGAGTTCTAGAAGAGTCTAGCAGGAAGGCAGGTCTCAGGTGTCAGGAAAGCAGGTCTCAGGTATCAGGTCTTAGGTCTTAGGAAAAGCGCAACTGGCATTCCGCAATGATGCCGATCTCTTAACGCGCGATTTTGATTTTCCTGAGACCTGACACCCGACACCTGCGACCTGAAATAAAGAAGCCGACCCGCTGCGCCGTGTGGTGGGCCGAGAATGAACCCGTCTCAGACGGTGGGAACCCGCCGCGACCCTTTAGGCTTTTCCGCATGACGGAACGTAGCACACCGGATCTTTTTGCGAGTCGAGTCCCCGTTCATTCGGCATTGGTTCAAAAATCGGTTACCACCATCACCAACCCCGCAGGTCGACTTTCACCTATGGATGCTAGGAAACCTCGAACAGATTCGCAAGTGGAAAATGCAAAATAGATGGCCGAAAGTTTGCTACTGGAACGCAAAAGGCTTGCCACGCACAGCCGAACAGCTTCTACCGATGAGTTTTTGGGTGGCGCAGCGCTTCAGCGCTGCGATCAAGGCATCAAGTAAGAAGCGGCTTCAGCCGCTGAGGTTCCGTTACCCCGCCCGCCGTTCCTCGTCCAGCACTTCATCCAGCGCGCTTGCCAGCTTGCTCGCCCGCTGCTGCGCTTCCGCCGCCGGAACTGCAACTCGCCGCTTCAATAAATGATATTCATCCGCAATATTCAGCGCCGCCAACACCGCCAGCCTCACCGAATCGACCGTCGCTGTCTGTTGTGAGACCGCGCGCATCTTGCCATCCACATACTCGGCGAGCTTTAGAATGTACTCCGCATCCGACCCACGCAGGTTGTAAACCTGGTCGAAAATTTCCACGCGCACGCTCCCGCTGCCGTTACTCATCGCGTCCGTCGGAGCTTGTTTGCTGGCAGTTGCCATATCGTGATCGTTTGGCGCGGGCACCCTGGCCTGCAGCCTTGAACTTTGATTTTGACTCTACTCTCTCACCGCAACAAATCCAATCTGGAAGCCGCGCCCAGATCAGCTCGCCTGTTCGTGCGCCAGACTGTCCATCTGTCCCAGCATCTTCTCCACCCGCCCGCGGATGTTTTCCCGGTCCTTGCGCATCTGTATCAGTTCGCGGCGCATGGTTTCGTTTTCTTCTTCGCGTTCTTCCAGTTGCTCCCGCAGCCGCTTCACGTCGCGCTCGGCCGTCGCCCGCGCTTCTTTCGCGGCCTTGTACAACTCAATAGTGCGATAAACTTTCTCTTCCAGCGCCTGAAAATCTTCAGCCGGAACCTCGGCAGATACCTCTTCCACGGTTTTCACAGACATGGGAACTCGCTTTCAGGAATATTTCCGCGTTGAGGCGAAGTATAGCGCAATTAGCTGTGGATTTTGCGCTACTTTCGCCGCCCCTTGCGCTGCACGGCACTAATCTATTTTTTCACCACAGAGACACGGAGACGCAGAGAAACCCAACGGCTTGGCAAAACCTTCCCCGCCTAGTTTTTGGGAGGTTCAAGGTTTTCTCCGTGACTCTGTGACTCCGTGGTGAAAAAACGGCAATTTAGGACACTACCCTCGCACCGGACGCGCCCGCACCTTCTCCAGTCGCAGCGCTGCCTCGTCCAGTGTCTCAGGCTTCTTGCAAAACGCGAACCTTACCTGTTGGGATCCGTCTTTCGCGTGCTTGTAAAAACTCGATCCCGGCACGCAGGCAATCCCAACCTCCTTCACCAGATAAGAAGCGAACTCCACATCGTTCGCGAACCCAAACCCCGAAATATCCGTCATCACGTAATACGCGCCCCGCGGCGGATAGCACTTAAACCCGGCCTTCTCCAGCGCCGGAATCAAATGATCGCGCCGCGTCTTATACCGCGTCGCCAATTCCGAATAGTAAGAAGCCGGCAAACCGAGCGCCGCCGCTCCCGCTTCCTGCAACGGAGCCGGCGCACCCACCGTCAGGAAATCATGCACCTTGCGGATCGCATTCGTAATCGCCGCCGGCGCCACCGCCCATCCCACGCGCCATCCCGTCACGCTATAGCTTTTTGAGAGCCCGTTAATCGTGATTGTCCGCTCCCGCATTCCCTCCAGCCGCGCCAGAGAAATATGCTCTGACCCTTCATACAAAATGTGCTCATAGATCTCGTCGGTAATCGCCAGCACGTTGTACTCAACGCACAGGTCGCGAATCAGCTCCAGTTCCTTCCGCGTGAAGACTTTTCCCGTCGGATTGTTCGGCGTATTCACAATGATCGCCTTGGTTTGGTGCTGGCTGCCCGCCTTGTGCTGAAACGCCTCCCGCAATTCCTGCGGATCGAACGTCCACTCGCCCCCGCTTGGTCCTCCGTGAGACACGGCCGGAGGCCGCAAACTTACAAACCGCGGTTTTGCGCCGCTGAGAATCGAGTCCGGCCCATAGTTCTCATAGAACGGCTCAAATACGACCACCTCGTCGCCCTTGTTGCAAACCGCGAGCAGCGTAGCGATCATCGCCTCCGTCGACCCGCAGCACACCACAATCTCTTTCTCCGGATCGACCTCGATCCCCTGCCGCTCCCGCATCTGCCGCGCGATCGCGTTACGCAGACTCTTCGCGCCCCAGGTGATCGCGTACTGATTCACATCGGCCGCAATCGCTTCCTGCGCTGCCCGCTTAATCTCCGCCGGAGCCGGAAAATCCGGAAACCCCTGCGCCAGATTCACGGCGTCATACAGCATCGCCTGCCGCGTCATATCGCGAATCACCGACTCGGTAAAATGCTCCACCTTGTCGGAAAGAAAATGTTTAGGAACCGCCGAAACCGTAGTCATAAAAAGCAGCCTAGCACGGAAACGCAAGTGTAGCCCGCCTCCGCCAGCAGCCAACGAGCCGAAGTCCTCGACCTGACCCTGGTCACGGCTGACGAACGATTGTTGGGATTGGGGACGATCCGAACGATGGCGAACCGGTAAGAGCTTGACGACCGATTGAGTTATGCCCTCTGCACTCCGCCCAACCCCTCCAGCGCCTTAGCAGTCTGCCCCGCCCACTGTGCCACTTCATCGTCCCGCAGCGTACGCTCGCTTGATTGGAATCTCGCCCGCATCAATATCGAATACTTGCCCGCGCCAACTTTCTCCCCGCGAAAAATTTCCACTGGCACAAAACTCCGGAGCTCGACAATTCCCAACCCGCAAGCGCTCTCGTGGATCTTCGCAAACTCCACTCCATCGTCGAACACAAACGAAAAATCGCGCTCGACCGCAGGAAAGCGGGCCAGCGCTTCGTACCGCGCCGCGTGCAGATCGTGCTGATAAAGCCGGTCCAGATAAATCTCGGCAACAAACACATCCTGCTTCAGCTTCCGTGCCGCAGCTACATCCGGATGTATCTGCCCAAACTGCGCCACCACCGCGCCATCTAGCAAAGCCCGAGCCGATCGCCCCGGATGATAATAGTTCGCCGTCTGCGCATCGTAATAAAGCGTCCAATGACTGAACGGAGCGAGCAGGCTCTCCACGTCTCCCTTCAAATCGAAAAACGTCAGCGGACGCACCTCCGCTCCCGCAACCAACCCCCGCACCAACTCCGCGTCCACATTGCCGGTAGCGCCCAGAGAAATGCGCTTCATCTCAAGCGGCATCGCGCCCGCTTCAAACACATTGGCCGCCTCAAACAGGCGCACATTTTCCGATCCGCGATTCAGGTTGTAAGCCAGCATATTCAACATGCTCGGGACGAGCGTCGTCCGCATCACGGAAGCCTCATCGCTCAGCGGATTCGCCAGGTCGAGCTCCGGCGCCGTCGAGAATCGCCGCGCATCGTCTTTCGAAATAAAGGTCAGCGAGACCGTTTCGTTATACCCCAGCGCCAGCAGCGTCGACCGCATCCGCGCGTCCTTGCGCGCATCCGGCTGCTCGCGCACCTCGCCCACGTACGCCGGAAGCGTATTGGAAAATTTATCGTAACCATGCAGCCGTGCCAGTTCTTCAATCAGGTCGATCTCGCGTTCCACATCCAGACGCCAGCTCGGGATCGCCACCAGGTAAGCATCCTCGCCGCCTGGCAGCATCGTGAAACCAAGCCGTGTCAGAATGCGGCTGATTTCCACTGCGCTCAGCGTCTCGCCCAAAGTCCGCCGCACTTCCCGCGGATCAAGCTCCACTGGAGCCTGATCGAGCATCCGCGCTACCACATCGATTGCATCGCCAACCAGCGTCCCGCCGCCCGAATTAAGAATCAGCTCGGCCACGCGATTGGCCGAAGGTACCGTCGATTCAAAATCCGCTCCGCGCTCAAACCGGTGTGAAGCGTCGGTATGCAGCCCATGCCGCTTCGACATGCGCCGCACCGTCACTGGATCGAACCACGCCGACTCGATCAGAATATTTTTCGTGCGCTCGGTGATCATCGTGTCGAACCCGCCCATCACTCCAGCCAGCGCCACCGGCTTCACGCCGTCAGCCACGACGAGATCGTCAACCGAAAGCTTCCGCTCCACGCCATCGAGCGTCTTCAAAATCTCGCCCGCTCGTGCTTTGCGAATAATCAACCGACGCCCTTCCAGCAGATCGAGGTCGAATACATGCGTAGGCTTGCCCATTTCCCAGAGAACATAATTCGTGGCATCGACCGCATTCGAGATTGGACGC
>Ga0182015_10006345_pt1 | contig 11917 bp, 9 predicted proteins | sample 712P3MmetaG_FD_120478 | JGI IMG/M metagenome (GOLD analysis project Ga0182015, IMG submission 120478) | Permafrost microbial communities from Stordalen Mire, Sweden - 712P3M metaG | ecosystem: Environmental > Terrestrial > Soil > Wetlands > Permafrost | place: Sweden: Stordalen | collected...
CCACGTTTTCTTCCAGATGCTTCACCGAAGATGTGCCGGGAATCGGCAAGACTACCGGCGAGTGATGAAGCAACCAGGCGACCGCTAGTTGCGCTGTCGAAGCGCTATGAGATTTAGTGGCTTGATCCAAAACGCTGCCCGGCTTGTTCAGCTTCCCTGCTTCCATCGGAAACCACGGGATGAAGCCCAGGCCATTCTTCTCGCAGAATTGCAGAACAGCCTCATGCGTGCGGTCCGCGATATTGTATTTATTCTGCACGCTCACAATCGAAACCGTTTTCTGCGCGCGTTCGATCTCTTTCACAGAAACTTCGGACAATCCGATATGCCGGATCTTTCCTTCTTTCTGCATTTTTTTCAGTTCGCCGAGCGAATCCTCGACCGGCACCTTCGGATCGATGCGATGAAGCTGGTACAAATCGATTCGGTCCAGCTTTAGGCGCCGCAAACTCATCTCCACACACTGGCGCAGATATTCCGGACGTCCGACGATGGTCCACTGGTTCGGGCCTTGCCGCGTAAACCCGCCCTTGGTGGCGATCACGAGGCCCGCCGGATAAGGATGCAGCGCTTCGGCGATCAGATTCTCGCTGACCTCGGGCCCATAAGCGTCCGCGGTATCAATAAAATTCACGCCCAGATCGGGCAGGCGCTTCAGAACGCGCTTGGCTTCGTCGCGATCTTTCGGTTCGCCCCACACGCCGGCGCCGGTGATGCGCATGGCGCCGAAGCCGAGCCGATGAATGGAAAGATCTCCGCCAATGGAGAATGTGCCGCTCGCTGCCGCGTTGGGTGTCGCGCTTGGTGTGCTCATAGCTGTTGGATTCGCTGGAGCGGAGGAAGGTTACCGGAGATCGCTGGAGCTCGAACGCCTCTAGAGTTGGTTCGATTTCACGTTCTCGAGGAGCGAAATGTGACTTCCACAGGAACGAGCACCGAAACCGGCGCGCCATCCGGTCCAGGCGCCGGCCCGAATTGCCAGCCGCTGACGGCTTCCACGGCGTTTTCGGTGAGGCCGTATCCAAAACCTTTGATCACTCCAATTTTCTCCACGATTCCTTTAGCCGAGATGGTCACGTCCAATATGACGGAAGCCGACTGGATCCCGGCTCTCCGTGCTTTGTCGGAGTACTGCGGAATGGGACACTGCCTGCATACCGGTACCCCCACGCCGTTTATTCCGGCGCGTTTCGGAGCCTGAGTTTCCCCATCGGCACCCTCGGGGCTTAGCAAATCCAGAAGTCGCTGATGAGCTACCTTCTCCGATTGCGTAGCGATCACTTCACCGTCGGCGGTTCTTCGCAGCGTGGCCGTCACAATGTATTGCCCGTCGGAATTTTCCACATTCCCGGTGACAATCGCTTCGATTCCCCACGTACTGCCGATGCGCTTCAGCGATTCCGTCGAAGCAATTTCGGCCGCGGAAACTTTGGTGTCCAGCACCACGCCGCGATCGAGCAGGTGAAAGCCTTTGTCCCTTCGCAGCAGCTCGTCCGACAGCTTGCCCGCCAGATACCAGCCGAGATCGGAACGCTTTCCGTCCGCAGCCAGGAAATCGGCGACTCCCGCCGACTTGATATGCGCCTTAGCGAGCTCCGCCGCCAGCCGGTCGGCAATCTCATCCAGATTCAAACGCTCGGCGGCGGCGGCCCCAAGCGAAAATGCCGCGCACAAAGCGACGCCCAGCAAGATCCGCAGCACAAACCAGCCGGAATCAAGTCTCATGTCCACCATCTGCACACTCGGAAAGTTGGAAAGATTACGCGAAGCTGGCCAGCGCCGAAGCGTCGGTCTCAAACGTAGGAATAGCTTCCACCAGCCGCGTGACGGTCAGCGCATCGCGCACGCGCCCTTGCCCGCAAACCAGGTGCAGCGCGCCGCCTTCTCGGGCCAGTTGAATTGAGCTGCGCACCAGCGACGAAATACCCGAACTGTCGATCTGCGGCACACCGTTCAGGTTCACAACTACCTTGCGGCCGCCGCCTTGCACTACCGATTGCAGCAACTCGGTCAGTTGTTCGCTGGGATCGCCGATCGTCAAGCGGCCATGTATTTCCAGCGTGTGTACGCCATTCGCTTCACGGACAGAAATTTCCATGGGCAGACGTTCGGTCATGGGCAGGTCTCTCTCACGGATTGTTTCGCTAGTCCAGCTCGACGGCCATAGGATACCCCGGTGAGTGCTTCAAGCAAACACCGCATCCCGAGAAAATCGTGAAAGCTGTGGGAAACGAGCCCCGATTCAGGCGTGCGATCCGCGCCGTATGTCAGCGACCGGCATTATACGATGATGGCCGTGCGAGACAAGTAGCGCAGAGGGGTTGGGCGCCCCCTGTTTCGGGGGTGATTGACAGGAGCGTTCCCTGGTCTCAAAGTAAGGCCGAAGGGGTGTCTTTATGCCGGACGTGTACGTACACGTGCGAACCAAGCCTTTTTCCGTTTCCGCCTGGACGCGGGCTCTCGTGCTCGGCTCGGGAGCGGCCTTGCTTTTCCAACCTGCCCCCTCGAAAGCTCAGCACATCTCAGTGGAAGGTACCCGAATCGACGGCCAGAAAACCATGGGGGCGGCCCAACTTACCGTCGTCGTCCAAGAGGCCACGGGCTCGGCGTTCGATGGCGGCGCAACGATCAACCTGCTGCCCTTCGATACGTCCACCGACATCGGTGGGAAAACAACGGTAAAGACGGCGGCGGGCGGGACGGCGGTATTCTCGGCGCTCATGGTTGGGAATTACCTGGTAGAAGTCACCGCGCCGGGATATAAGCCGGTGCAGGAACACGTGACGGTCACCAAAGTTCAGCAACAGCAGAACCTGCTGATCGCCATGGTGCCGGATACGGCTGGCGGAAAGACGCGGGCAGGCTCGGCGACGCCGCCGAAAGCGCTGAAAGAGACTGAAAAGGGCCTGAAATACCTGCAAGTAGGAAATCTCGAAGAAGCTCAGGGACATCTGAAACGCGCCATCGCCGTGGCACCGAATTTTCCGGATGCAAGCTACCTGATGGGCGTGCTGCTCTTGCGCAGTCGAGATGCGGGTCAGGCGCGCGGATATCTGCAAAAGGCCGTGACGCTGGATCCCAATCACGCGGCGGCGCTGCTCGCGCTGGGAGAAGCAGAGTACAGCCAGCGCGATTACGCGGCGGCAGTAAAATCGCTGGAGCAAAGCCTGAGCGTGCGGCCCAATGTGTGGCGCGCGCACTGGCTGGCGGCGTCCGCCCACTACCAGCTGAGAGAATTCCAGCCGGCGCGCGATCACGCCATGGCGGCGGTACAGTCGGGCCAGGATACGACAGGTGCGGCGCGACTTCTGCTGGGGCAAGCGCAGGCGGCGCTGGACGATCGTGAAGCGGCCATTGCGACGCTCGAACTGTTTCTTCGCGAACAGCCGAAAGGGTCGAACATTGTCGCGGTCCGGAATTTGATTGCAAGGTTGCGCGCTCCGAAGCCAACCGCAACGGAAATCGCCTCGGAAACGGCGAGGGGTTCGGCATCGGAAGGCTCGACGATCGAGACAGCCATCCTTACGGATGATTCTTTGCTGACGCTGCCGCCCATCGTTCCGATGACGGAAACGAATTGGGCGCCGCCAGATATCGACCAGGAACAACTTGCCCTGGATTCTGCCGCAGTCGAAAGCTGTCCATTGGACGCGACCGTGAAAGGCGCCGGCAACCGCGTGATGGAACTGGTCAAGGACGTCGACCGGTTCACCGCGACCGAGGACATTGAGCACCTCAGCTTGAGCCCCTTGGGCGTTCCGATTTCGCGCGAGACCCGAAAATTCAATTACATGGTCGAAATCAAGCAGTTCGGCACTCATCAGCTGGACGTACAGGAGTACAGGAACGGCTCGGTTTCGCCGCAGGAATTTCCCGCGCATATCGGCACGAACGGATTGCCGACGTTGGCGCTGGTTTTTCACCCGTTCTATCGCGACGAATACAAGTTCACGTGCGAAGGCCACGGAATGTGGCGTGGCAATCCGGCTTGGGTCGTGCATTTCCAGCATCGCAGCGATTCGACCGGGGAGATGCTCGTTTACCGCGTGAAGAGCAAATCGTTCGCTGTCGGACTCAAAGGGCGGGCGTGGATTGACGAGAAGACTTCGCAGGTGTTGGCGATGGAGTCGGACTTAATGCGGCCGCTTCCGGACATCCGCCTGATGCGGGATCACCAGCTGATTGAGTACGGTCCGGTGGAATTTCGACAAGGCACGATGCGGCTATGGCTGCCGAAGAGCGCGGATTGGTATTGCAGCCTGGCGGGACAGCGCTATCACCGGCGGCACTCGTTCAGCCACTTCTTGCTGTTTTCGGTGGATGATTCGCAGCAGATCAGTAAGCCACCGGACCCTCAACCCGAACAGCCATAAATTCAGGTACCGCATCCCGCGGCTGCATCATAAAAATCAATTCTGTAGATGAAAATTTCAAACCGTCCCTTCCAGGGCCGCCGCGTATAATCTCGCTTCGACGAGCGTCAGGTCCCCGGAAAAAAAACGGCTTGCGGTACACCGAAGCGGTCACTTTTGTGTGGCCCGAAAGCCGTCAATTCTTTGCAGCGGAGCGGACATAAACTATGAAGCACGTGGTCCTGAAGTGCTGTTGTTTGTTCGCCATGCTGCTCCCGGTAACTCCTCTGCTTGCGCACCAGACTTCCACTTCCCCCGCGGCCCCCTCCGCGCCTGCCGAAAGCTCCAAAGCCCTCAACGATAAACTCGCGCAGCTCGACCAGCGCGTCACCGCCGCGCAATCCTCCGCCGACAACTCCTGGATGCTGGTCAGCGCCGCTCTCGTCCTATTAATGACCGGCCCCGGCCTGGCGCTTTTTTACGGCGGCCTGGTTCGCCGCAAGAACATGCTGGCCATCATGATGCAGAGTTTCATGCTGATGGCGGTGATTTCGGTCCTCTGGGCGCTCGTGGGCTACAGCCTGGCCTTCGGCGGCAATGGACCGGTGATTGGTGGATTTGAACACGCTTTCTTGCGCGGCGTCGGCGCCGATCCCAATCCCGATTACGCCGGCACCATCCCGCAAGCCACCTTCATGATTTATCAGTTGATGTTCGCCATCATCACGCCCGCGCTGATCACCGGCGCGACCGCCGAGCGTATGAAGTTCAGCGGCACCGTGCTCTTCCTTACTCTCTGGTTTCTCGTGGTCTACGCTCCCCTCGCCCACATGGTTTGGGGCAAGGGCGGATTCCTCAACGCTTCTCTCGGTGGAAAATTCCCCACGCTCGATTTCGCCGGCGGCACCGTCGTACACATAAGTTCCGGCGTCTCCGCGCTCGTTTGCGCGTTGTATCTCGGCAAACGCACCGGCTTTCCCAAGCAGCCCATGCCGCCTCACAGTTTGGTTTTGAGTTTCGTCGGCGCGTGCCTGTTGTGGGTTGGATGGTTTGGCTTCAACGCCGGCAGCGCACTGGCAGCAAGCGCCCTGGCGACCAGCGCGTTCGTCGCCACACACCTCGCTACCGCCGCCGCGGCGATCAGTTGGAGCGTTGCTGAATGGCTCAAGAACGGACGCGCCAGCGCCCTTGGCGCGATTTCCGGAGCGGTCGCGGGGCTTGTGGCCATCACTCCTGCAGCAGGATTCGTCGGGCCCATGCCAGCGTTAGCGATCGGTTTCATCGCCGGCTTCGTATGTTATTTCATGGTCACCAAGGTGAAGTCGATCTTCGGCTACGACGATGCCCTCGACGCGTTCGGCGTACACGGCGCGGGCGGCACCGTCGGCGCGCTGCTTACTGGCGTCTTCGCACAGCAAGTCGTGAATCCCATTTTCGGCGCCGGCAAGCCGGTCGGCGGCCTCGATGGCCACTGGAGCCAGCTCGGCAATCAACTCGTGGGTGTGCTGGTGGCCTGGGGCTTCGCTCTCGTCGGCACCATCGTGCTACTGAAAATCACCGACATGATCACCGGTCTGCGCGTCACCGAAGACCAAGAGATTGAGGGTTTGGACATTACGCAGCACGGCGAAGAGGCCTACAACCTCGAACTGTAACATAGACTGAGGATGTCACGGCGCTATGAGCTTGTTCAGACGGGCCCCCAGGGCGCTTTAAGGCCACGGGACTACAAACGGACGACAGCAGACGACCGTTGGATGAAACGAAGGTCAAGACGCGGGAGCGCAAATTTTCATGATGAAACTTGAGGCTATTATTCAGCCCTCGCGGTTTGAATCGGTGAAGGATGCGTTGCGCGAAGCCGGCATCGAAGGCATGACCGTAACCGAAGTGCGCGGCCACGGCCGCCAGAAAGGCCACACCGAAGTCTACCGTGGCCGCGAATACACCGTCGATCTCCTGCCCAAAATCAAACTGGAGATGGTACTGCCCGACAAACTTGTGAATACCGTTGTGGACACGATCCTGAAGACCGCCAAGACAGGAAAGATTGGCGACGGTAAAATATTTTTGTCGAGGGTTGACGAAGCAATCCGGATCCGCAATGAAGAGCGCGGCGAAAACGCGCTCTGATCAAGATGACCACCCTAGCCCGTCCTGGTCTCCATTCGGCCCTTCAACCCCTTAAGAAAATGCAAGGCTCTCTTACTCCCTTGTCCGTTCTCGGCCCGCAAGCGGACGACGAACGGCAACGCATCCAGCAGCAGTTCGAAGCGGGTGTGAGCGCTCGCCAAACGGTCCTGGCTCTTTGCGCGCTGGCGGACAACGCTATTAAAAAGGTTTTCGATGAGTCTCTTCGCGTGCACAGCGCCGATCCTTCGGGACTCTGCCTGGTCGCGCTGGGCGGTTACGGCCGCCAGCTACTTTTTCCGTACTCCGATCTCGACATCCTGTTTCTTTTCGGCAACGAAAAGGCCGAGCAAACCTTTCGCCCGCTGATTTCCGATTTTTCACGCACGCTGTGGGATCTGGGCTTTCGCGTCAGTTCCGCGGGCCGCACCATCGAAGAATGTAAACGCATTGAGGAAGACAACGTCGAATTCCACCTTGCGCTGCTCGACCGGCGCTTTCTTGCGGGCGACTCCGAACTTTTCGATCGCCTCGACAACAAAATCCTGCCCGCCTCGGAAAAACAAGCCCGTCCATTCCTTCTCGCGCAACTCCACAAACTTACGAAAGACCGCCTTACGCGCTACGGCAACACCATCTTCCATCTCGAGCCCAACGTAAAAGAGGCTCACGGCGGCTTGCGTGATTATCAAGCTGCCGCGTGGCTCCGCCATATCGCCGCCGACCGCAAAGAATCGCTGAACACCAGCGCCGCGGAAAAGGAATTGGCTGCCGGCGCAGTTGACTTTCTGAGCGCCATCCGCTGCTTCCTGCACTACAGCAACGCGCGCAACGACAACACGCTCACCTACGAGTTACAGGCTGCCGCTGCGGAGCGCTCGCTCGGCGTATCGGATGGTATTGCGCGCAACGCCGCCGAATGGATGCGCTTGTACTTCCGTCACGCTCGCACGCTCAATCGCCTTTTGCTGCGCTATCTGGAACAAAAAGCCATCGTTCCCCAGACATTCCGGCAAAAATTCTTCAGCGCGGCCCGCGGTCCGAAAATCGAGCCCAGCAACGGCAAACCATTCGGCGTGCGCGACGACTTATTTGAAGTTCTCAACCAGACCGCTCTTTGCGATCGCTCTCTGATTTTTGGGATGTTCACTGCGGCGGCCGACCACGGCCTCCCACTCAGCCGCCAGGCCGAGCGCTGCATCGGCTACATCATGCAGCATCCCGAGCTTCCGGTACGCAATGCCGAAGTCTCCTGGCCGGTGCTGCGTGAAATTCTGGCCGCCGATTATCCCGGCTTCGCGTTGCGGCCCATGCAGCGCCTCGGCCTGCTCACGGAAGTTTTGCCGGAATTCAGCCGCATCGATTCTCTTGTCGTGCGCGACTTCTATCACCGCTACACTGTCGACGAGCATTCGCTCCGGACCATCGAGCATCTGCAGGAGCTAGCCGCTCCTCCCGACGAGCGCGGCGCGCACTTTGAACCGCTGTGGCGAACCGTTGAACGCCGCGACCTGTTAATTCTCTCGCTGCTGCTGCACGACATCGGCAAAGGCATGCCGGTGGAAAATCACGTGGCGGGCAGCCTGGAAGCCCTCGGCAGCGTCGCCAAACGACTACAACTTTCCGAAGAAGAAACCGCCGAAGTTCATTTTTTGATCGAGCACCATCTCGACATGTCCGCCACGGTGCAGCGCCGCGACATCTTCGATCCTTCCACGATTTCCTCTTTCGCCGAATCGGTCGGAAACCAGCAACGATTGCAGCGTCTCTGTCTCCTGACCTACGCCGACATTCACGCCGTAAATCCCGAAGCGCTCACGCCGTGGAAAGCCGACATGCTGTGGCAGCTCTTCGTCGCCACTTCAAATTTCTTCAGCCGCACTCTCGACCGCGACCGCCTGCACGCCCTCGACGAATCTTCACTTCTCGAACAGGTGCGCGCACAGGTGGCCGGTGTAACCACCGACCAAATCGAACGCTTTCTGGAAGGTTTCCCGCGCCGCTATCTCGCGGTTCATTCCGCCAGCGACGTCGCCGCTCACCTCGCGATGTACCAAAAATTAGCGACCGAGCCGGTGCAAACCGAACTCCACTCCACCGGCCACTCGTTCTCGCTCACGCTGCTCACCGCCGACCGTCCCGCGCTGTTCGCCACCATCGCCGGTGTCCTCGCCGGTTGGGGCATGAACATCATAAAAGCCGACGCCTTCGCCAACGCCGCCGGCGTGGTCCTCGACACTTTTCATTTCGCCGACTTGCATCGCACTCTCGAACTCAACCCCACGGAAATCGAAAGATTCCGCCGCAGCCTGGCCGACGTGGTCAACGGCAAATCTCCTCTTCGCCCGCTGCTGCAAGGCCGCGACAAAGCCAGTCGAGAGCGTCCGCCCAAGGTCGCCGTCGAAACGAAATTCGGGTTCGACGATAAATCGTCCGAGCACAGCACGTTGCTCGAAATCGTGGCCCAGGATCGTCCCGGCCTGCTCTACGACATCGGCTCGACGCTAGCCGCGCTGTGGTGCAACATCGAAGTAGCGCTGATCGACACCGAAGGGCAGAAAGTAATCGACGTCTTCTACCTCACCGAACACGGCAAAAAACTAAGCCCCGAGACTCAAGTCGCCCTAAGCCGCACCCTTGGCGAAAAACTGGGATAGCAGCGCGGTCCCTTTAACTCTTTTCAGGAATAGCGGTACCGAAGGCGGCGGTTAGCCGCCGCATTCCATGCGTGGGGAGTATGTCGTTGCGTCGCGAAGTTTCTACTTGGCGGCCGCGGATACTGGCTTCTGCCAGCCCGGCGCGATGTCCCCGTGGTCGACTACGCGCTGGCCGATCTCGCGGTACACCTCGACATCGTGGGGCTGCCAAGTATCGAGGCCGTCGACGTGACGGTTGAACATGCAGAACGCCGCGGCGATTAAAACGGTGTCGTGAATTTCTTTGTCGGTGGCGCCCTGCTGACGAGCACGCTCGACATCCTCGGTGGTGACGGGCTTGCCGCCGTTTGGAATTCGCTTTTGGGGATACACCCCGGGGGCATTTGCATGGGCAACAATATACTTGACACACAGGATGGCGTATTGTAAGATTTACCCATGAGCTACACACTCCAGCTTCCCAAGACGTTGCAGGAAGCAGTTTCCTACTTCTCGGATGCCCAAAAGACATTCGACTACGCGGTCAACCTGCGCTGGCCGGATGGCGAAGTGACGTGCCCACGTTGCAATGGCACTGAGCATTCGTTTATCTCGACGCGCCGCATTTGGTTCTGTAAGGGATGCAAGAAGCAATTCACGGTTAAGGTGGGCACGATCTTCGAGGATTCCGCTCTTGGCATGGATAAGTGGATGATCGGCGTGTGGCTGATCGTCAACGCCAAGAACGGAATTAGCTCTTACGAAGTGGGCCGCGCTCTGGGAATCACACAGAAGTCGGCTTGGCACATGATGCACCGCGTTCGCTGCGCCCTCCACGAAAAGGACACCGTTCAACTCGGCGGCGAGGGTAAAGAAGTCGAAGTAGACGAAACCTTTATCGGCGGCGCGGCTCGCTTCATGCACTCCGGTAAGAGGCGCGAGAGGATTACGGAACGTGGCGTCAAGGGCAAGGCGGCTGTTATGGGCGTCTTGGAGCGTGGTGGGCAGGTTCGCGCTACGGCGATCAGCAACCGCAAGAGGCACCTGCTCGAAACAACGATTCGCGCTCACATCAAGGCTGGTAGCGCGATCTACTCCGACAATTTCGCGTCCTACGACAGACTCAATAGCTACGGATATAAGCACGACGTTGTAGACCATGCCGAAAAGTACGTTGATGGGCAGGTCCACACCAACGGGCTGGAAAACTTCTGGAGCCTGCTCAAGCGTGGATTGAAGGGCACCTACGTTAGCGTCGAACCTTTCCACCTGTTCCGCTACTTGGACGAACAGGTGTTTCGCTACAACTTTCGCAAGCTGCCTAACGATGGTGCGCGGTTTGTCTTGGCTATGGAGCATATCGCTGGCAAACGCCTCACCTATCAGGAACTCACGGGCAAAGGAACAGATTCCGTACACCAGTAAGCGGCAGGGACGCGGACTGCGAAAAGCAGCCTAGTCTTTGCCCTTTTTCCTTAGTTTTTGTTTAGGTTTGGTCATTTTCTTAGCTTTCGTGGCTTTAAACAACGCAGTCATAGTGCGCTCAAAGTTTTCCCTGGATTTAGGACCTTCTATAAATTCTTTTTTCACTATATTTCCGTCACTTTATAGTACAGCCATCATCCAGAGAACCCTGATTGGGAAGAAGATGACTGGCGCTAAACGCGATAAGATAACAACCCTTCGCCATCGCTGTCGCCTTGGGAATCGGTTGGAACATACAGAGATTGGAATCGTCTCCCTGAAGAGAACAATGAAACTCTCTGTCCACTGTCATATTTTTTTTAATCCTCACTGGAACCATAACGACATCATCTTTCTGGCTAATGGGAACGGGCACGTCTGAATAGGACATAACATCCATAGAGATTTTCGCAGGAGCATTTTTAGCAATAACGCCGTTGAATTTTAGATTTATTTCCCGAGATTCGTGCGGGGCTAGGTGGTAGACATAATAAATTAGAAACGCATCGCCTGGAGGATCGTTCAGTAGTCCCGATACTCCAAATGTATCCGAAACTCTCTGCCTCAAATCAGTTGACTGCGGCGCTAGTGGTTTTAAGAACTGTCGCTCAACACGCAGATCAAAATTCCCTGCGGTGTACAGATGAGAATCTACATTGATAATGAAAGCGTTCGCGTACTCGTCACCATCTGTTTTGTTTGTTACGCGCAGTAAATAAAGATCATTAGAGTTGAAAGATAATATACTCGGCTCTATGAGAAAGGTCGGGCACAAATTCTCATATAGAATGAGCAACAATAAAGACAAGATAAGACACGTTACCGCAGTCCACGCAAATCTGGCAATTTTTGATATAATTACGAGAAATACGTAAGCAGTGATTGCTCCAGATACAATCGTAAAGATGAACGCCCACCTGACAACCGCGTAGTTGCCGGTCATTTCGACGCCCAAGATAAAGAGCCCAAACGGAATCGCAAAAAGCGATTAAGCCCAATCGTGTTGCGGAGACTCTCCGGATCGAGGGGACAGGTAAGCGACAATCGTCTTAAACGTCATATTGCAGCGTATTTTGCCAGAATCGTCTTTGTGCGTCTAGTATATTGTTGCCATCTGGAGAGTACTGAAAACAAGGGGTTGGACGCGCGGCTTGATGGCCAGTCCAAATAAAAAAGAGCGCTGGGTTGCGGCGCTCGTAAGCACTTTTCTACTTGACTTACTTATACCACTGAAACGGATTCTTGTCCAGTGAATTCTGCTTTCGTTGGGACGAACCAGGCGGATGGGCCGTTCATTACCAAGGGGGCGTAGCCGGACTGTTGAGAAGAGAGCTA
>Ga0182015_10006346_pt1 | contig 11915 bp, 6 predicted proteins | sample 712P3MmetaG_FD_120478 | JGI IMG/M metagenome (GOLD analysis project Ga0182015, IMG submission 120478) | Permafrost microbial communities from Stordalen Mire, Sweden - 712P3M metaG | ecosystem: Environmental > Terrestrial > Soil > Wetlands > Permafrost | place: Sweden: Stordalen | collected...
AGGCCTCGATACCAGCCCGGACAACAACGCCAGCTCGATTGTGATCAAAGGCAAGGATCTGGATGCGCTTTCCGATGATCCCGATCAATTGCAGGACGAGCTCAATGCGCTTGCCGGGCCCGCGGCTGGACCCAATGGTGGCCAGATCTACATTGACGGCTTTTCCGGAGGACAACTTCCACCCAAGTCTTCCATTCGCGAAATAAGAATTAACCAGAACCCCTTCTCGGCCGAGTTCGACAAACTCGGATACGGGCGCATCGAGATCCTGACCAAGCCGGGCACGAACCGGCTGCACGGATCCGTTATGGCCAGCGGCAACGACTCTGCCTTCAACTCGCTGAACACGTTTGTCACCAGCGAGCCGGCGTACTACTCCACATTTTTTCTGGGGAACCTCAGCGGATCGTTCAACAGCCGATCCTCCTGGTTTTTTAGCGGGTTCCGCCGCGACAACAACGCCAACTCCATCATCAATGCCCAATTGCTGGATCCCACCGGCGGAAGCTTTAACTACTCGGCGGCAGTTCCCAATCCACAATCACGGATGGATTTGAGCCCGCGTTTAGATCTGCAGCTCACGCCGTCGAATACCCTCACCGTGCGCTACATGTATGACCGCCAGAAAAGCACCAACAACGGAGTGTCGCAGTTTGCCCTGCAGGCGCAAGGCTATGACACTCTGAATCAGGAGAACACCCTACAGGTGAGTGACACCCAGGTGCTCAGCAGCAAAGTCATCAACGAAACCCGCTTTGAGTACATTCGCGATCGCGACAATCAGCTGCCGCTCTTCACCACGCCGACCATCACCGTACAAGGCGCCTTTACCGGTGGCGGCAACAACGAGGGCTCGATTCGCGACGCGCAGGATCACTACGAGTTGCAAAATTACACTACCGCGGCATTGGGTGCGCACGCCATCCGCTTCGGCGCCCGGTTGCGTGCGGTGCGGGATGCCAACGACTCCACCGCCGGCTTTAATGGAAATTACACCTACGCTTCGCTCAACAGCTACGCCGCGGGACAACCTTCGCAGTACGTGGTGACGACGGGCACCCCGGCCGCACGGGTCACTCTCTTCGACGCTGGTGTCTTTTACCAGGATGACTGGCGATTGCGTCCCAACTTCACCTTGAGCTACGGGCTCCGCTACGAGGGTCAAAACAGAATCAGCGATCATGCCGACTTTGGACCTCGCGTCGCGTTCGCCTGGGCCGTCGATGGCAGAAGCAAACCGGCAAAGACAGTCATCCGCGGCGGCTACGGCTGGTTTTTTGACCGCTTTCAATCCACCAACGTGTTGCAGGCGATTCGCCAGAACGGCATCAATCAGCAGCAGTATGTCGTGAAGAATCCCGCCCCCGGCGCGATACCATCGCTGGCTGCAAGTGAAGCGGCGCCCACTACGTATTCGATTGCTCCCGGCCTCAAGGCGCCGATCAATATGCAGTCGGCGATTGGCGTCGAGCATCGGTTTGGCAAAAACATAACCATCGCCAGCACCTATATCAACTCGAGGGGCTTGCATCAGCTGTACAGCGACAACATCAACGCGTTTCTGCCCGGCACCTACGACATCACGACCGGGACCGGCGTGCGGCCAAACGGCAAGAACGAGAATTTGTATCAATATCAGTCCGGGGGCATTTACCACCAAAATCAGCTGATCACCAACTTCAGCGTCCGCGAACGCAAGGTCACGCTTTTCGGTTTCTATGTACTGAATTACGCCAAAGCCGATACCTCCGGGGCGACGTATTTTCCTTCAAATCAATTTGACCCCAAGGCAGACTACGGCAGATCCACCTTCGATATTCATAATCGCTTCCTCCTGGGTGGTAATTATTCGGCGCCCTTTGGATTTTCGATCAGCCCATTTCTGGTAGTGGATTCGGGCACGCCATTCAATATCACTGTCGGGCAGGATCTGAACGGCGATAACCAGTTCAACGATCGTCCCGCGTTCGCAACGTCAAGCAGCACGGACGTGATCGACACCAAATACGGCAATTTTGACCTGAACCCCTCGGCCAGTGCCGCACGGGTTCCCTACAACTACGTAACCGGTCCGGGGCAGTTCAGCACCAATCTGCGCGTGAGCAAATCGATCGGTATCGGCCCGCGGGCCGAGGGAGGCGCCGGCGGAGGCTTCAATGGCCCCCCTCCCGGAGGAGGAGGCGGCGGCCGAGGCCCCGGGGGCGGAGGCCCTCCAGGAGGCGGACTGGGCCCTGGGGGGCTCAGCAGCTCCGGCGGAAGACCGCCCATGCTCGATCAGCAGGCAGCCAGACGGTACTCACTGAACTTTACCGCGATGGGCAGAAACATCTTTAACAATGTGAACCTCGCGGCGCCGGTAGGTGTTCTGGAGTCACCGTTGTTTGGGAAATCAAACGCCCTTGCAGGCGGCTTCTTCTCGTCGCCCTCCTCGAATAGGAGCATCGATCTGCAAGTGTCATTCAATTTTTGAGGACATTTTTTGAGCGACGCTGGTGCAGATGTTGCGCACGTATCCCTTGCTGCCCTGCCTTCGAACAGTGGTTGCAGTAGAGGTTGCACAGCCGATAAGTAGACGGCCGGTGTCTAACTAAGTAGCAAGTCGACTTAGTGAGGTGCGGCAATGTTTGAAGATGCTTTAATGGAGTCCGCCAACAAGATCAGAACCAAGAGTAAGCAGTGGTCGATCTTAGCCTTGTTCGTGAATTGCGCCGCGCTGCTGGCGCTCTTCATTTGGCCACTCCTGCATCCTGAAGCATTGCCCAGACAAGCCATGGCTTCGCTGCTGGTGGCGCCGGCCCCGCCGCCTGCACCGCCACCGCCGCTGCCGCAATCGAAATTGCAGGCTCGATCTGAGATAGTCGACAGCGAGCTGCAAATGCCGAGTAAGATCCCTCGACAGATCAAGATGGTGACGGAATCCGCGCTACCTCAGCCTCCTATGGACGGCGTGATAGGCATGGAAGACATGGGCAACGGTACATCCGGCAGCGCAATGAACGGAGTATTGAGCGGGATCCCGACAGGCCGTGCCGCAGTGATCGAAGCCCGCCCTACTAAGGTCCACCTTTCTTTAGGTGTCATGGCCGGCAACCTGCTGGATAAAATCGCTCCGCAGTATCCGGCAATCGCGAAGGAAGCGCGCATCCAGGGCACTGTTGTCCTTGAAGCCACCATTTCCAAAGCCGGCACGATTGAGAACCTGCGGGTCATCAGCGGGCCTCCGATGCTCCAACAAGCGGCGATCGATGCAGTGCGTTCCTGGCGCTATAAGCCATATCTGCTCAACGGGGAACCCGTCCAGGTCCAAACCACTGTGAACGTCGTGTTCCATCTCGGCGACTAAGCTTTAAGGCACTCGCAGCTATTTCAGGTCGCGCCAGTTGGGGCCCGCGCCGCAGTCGACCACGATCGGCACTTTGAGTGCAATCACTGTTTCCATCTCGTGCTGAACCATTTGCTTTATTTCTTCCACTTCGCTTTCCGGAACATCGAAGAGCAGTTCATCGTGCACCTGGAGCGTCATCTTCGCCGCGAACCTCTCTTCCTTGAGCCGGCGGTCGATGCGGATCATGGCAATCTTGATCAGATCGGCCGCTGTGCCCTGCAACGGCGTATTGACCGCCGTGCGCTCCGCAAAGCCGCGCAGGTTGGCATTGCGGCTCTGCATATCAGGAATCGGACGCACACGGCCAAACAGCGTGCGTACCTTCTGTTCGTTCCGCGTCTGCTCCAGCAGGCGATCGATGTAGGCACGCACGCCACTGTAACGCGCAAAATACGTCTCGATATAAAGCCGGGCTACGTTTTGCTCAATGCCGAGTTGCGCTGCGAGCCCAAAGGGAGAGATCCCGTACACAATGCCGAAGTTGACGGCCTTGGCGCGGTCGCGCGTCTGCTTATCCATCGCCTCAGGCGCAATGCCGAACACTTCCGATGCGGTGAGCGTATGGATGTCTTGCCCTTCGGCAAACGCGCGCACCAGCAGAGGATCTTCGGAGAAGTGCGCCATGAGCCGTAATTCAATCTGCGAATAGTCGGCGGAGATGAGTACATTTCCGGGGGCCGCGATAAACGCCGCGCGAATCTCACGGCCAAGTTCCGTCTTGATCGGAATATTTTGCAGGTTCGGATTGGTGGACGACAGCCGGCCTGTGGCTGTGCCCACTTGGTTGAACGTGGTGTGCACCCGGCCCTCCGCATCGGCCAACAATGGCAACGAGTCAACGTAGTTGGACTTGAGCTTGGCCAGCTGCCGGTATTGCAGCACCTGGCGAGGAACCTCGTTATGCTCAGCCAACTCCTCAAGCACGTCGACGGCCGTCGAGACCACCTTGCCCTTGCCATACTTCATTGGCTTGGGCAGGTTCATCTTGTTGAACAGCACGTCACCCAACTGCTTAGGCGAATTGATGTTGAACCGATGCCCAGACCCTTCGAAAATCTGTTCGCTCACGGTATGCATGTCCGCCTTGAGCCGGTCCGCCATCACAGAGAGCACCGCACGATCGATGCGCACGCCGGCCTGTTCCATCCCCAGCAGCACCGGCACCAGGGGCAGATCGATATCGCGATACACCACACCGGCGCCCAAAGACTCCACGTCGCCTTTGAGCAGCGGCGCCAGCGCATGGATCGCGCGCGCCGACTCAGGCAGCAGCGTGTCGCCCGGCCCTGGCAATGCTCGGCTGGTAAACCGCGCAGCCACATCGCTCAGGTAATGCGTGGTGTGCGTCGGGTTGATGAGATAGGAATAGAGCATTACATCATCCACGGGACCAGCCAGTCGCAGCCCATGGCTGACTCCATGCGACCCAAGAATGCGCATCGCAGCCTTCAGGTCGTGCACTAATTTTGGCGTTTGCTCATCGGCCAACAACTCGCGCAGGGCCTGCAGAGCCGGTCCGTCACAAACCGCCGCATCCAGACAAAAGATCAATACGGTGCCCGGCTCCGCAGAGACCGCAATTCTCAAAGTACGAGGAGCAGACTCGACCGGTTGCGGAGCGTCCGCCTGGCCGAACAGCGACATCGTCTTGAGTTCCGGCTCTTCCTCTTCGATCGCTTCGCCTTCGGCCTCTGCCACCTGTTCGGACGCAACTTCCAGCAACGTGGTGTCGAAGGCCAGGGCAAAGCCCTCTTTGCGCGCCATCGCGGCAAAGCGGCTCACCTCCTCAGGCGAGGGGTCCTCCACGATGGATAGCGGCATTGCCTCCTCTTCCGGAGCCAATTCCTTGAGCATGGTGGTGAATTCAAGCTCGTTGAACAGAGCCCGGCAGGCACTCACATCCGGCGCCTGCGTCAGCATCTTGTTCAAATCCAGTTCGACCGGCACTTCACAATGTATGGTCACCAGCTCCTTGCTGAGCAGCACCATCTCCCGGTTGTTCTCGAGCGATTCGCGATAGGTCTTGCGCTTCACCTCCGAGGCATGTTCAAGAACCCCCTCGACGCTGCCAAATTGCTGGATCAGTTCGACCGAACCCTTGTCCCCGATTCCCGGAGCGCCTGGGATATTGTCGATGGAGTCTCCGCGCAGAGCCATCACGTCGATGACCTGCTCCGGCGCCACCCCAAGCACCTCCACGACCTTGGCGCGATCGAGGATCAGGTTGTCCTTGACGGGGTTGAGCACCTTGATCTGCCCCGTAACCAGTTGCAACATGTCTTTGTCGTTCGACACCACGAACACATCGTGGCCCTGCTCGGCGGCCTGCCGCGCCAGCGTGCCGATCACGTCGTCGGCTTCGAAACCTTCCGATTGCAGAATGGGAATTTGAAACGCTTCCAGCGATCGGCGAATGTACGGCAGCTGCTGCGCCAGGTCCGGCGGCATAGCCGTGCGGTTGGCCTTGTACCCCTCGTAGTCGATCTCATCAAATGTCTGGGTCTTGATGTTCCATTTGCGCACCGTCGCGATGCTGCGCGAGCGCTCATCGCGAAAGACCGCGCCGCTCACATCGAACACGGCCGCAAAGTACTCCGGCTGAAAATCGCGCCGGAGCTTGTTGATCATGTTGACGAAGACAAAAGTGGCGGCCGTAGGCACACCGCTACGGGTAGACATGGGGCGCTGGCGCTGCATCGCGTGGTAGGCGCGAAAGATGAAAGACATCGCGTCCAGCAGGAAGACAGGCTTCTTTGGCTCCGGGTTCTCTGTTTGAGTGGGTAGTTTGGTGGGGGAAGCCATCGTTTGACGAGTTTATAGCCAAACTCACTACCCGTTGGATTCGCCCGCAGCCCGCAGGGTTCAGTCGAGCAGATTCTTCAGCTCGTTCATGTCAAAAGCGATGTCCTTTTCGGCGAGGGAAAAGGACTCGTTGCGCGTAAGCTGCCGGTCTTCGTAGCGATAAAAGGAGCTATCCTGCGGGTCGATCACCCAGATTTCCGCGATGCCCATGGCGCGGTAGTCTTCCAGTCTTTGCTTCAGACGCTGCAGGCTGTCTTCGGGGGACAAAACTTCAAAGACAGCGAGCGGGGGGTACGTAATGATCTGTTCGATGGGTTGGCTATGATCGAGCACGGTCACATCTGGAACACGATAGCGCGTCGCGGCGACCTGAATCCGCAACTCCTGCAGCACCTGAACGCTCCACTCTTTTTCGTGCCGCCAGAACCACTTCAAAATCGCCTTTTGCCACAATGCATGATCACGCTCTCCCACTGGGCGTTCCTCGATCTTGCCGTCCACATACTCAGCATCGGGCTCGTAGGAGGAACGCAGGTAGACCTCGACGGGAACATGTGTGGTTGTCGCCATGATGCACTCCTCTCGCTACATCGAGCATACCCCTGAATGCCCCGAGCCGGGCATACCTCAAATGATCTAATCAGACCTGTGCTGGTCTCCGATTTCGACTTCGAGCTTCCCCCAGAATTGATCGCGCAGCAACCGCCAAACCAGCGTGGGGGCAGCCGCATGCTGGCGCTGGGCCGGGAAACCGGGACGTGGCAGGACTTGTGGTTTAACAACCTGCCCCAACTGCTCCGGGAGGGCGACGTGCTGGTGCTGAACGACAGCCGCGTAATCCCCGCACGGCTGTTCGGAACCCGGCTGGTACAAGGCCCCCCGGGCTCCCTGCAGCCCTCTACCGGCAAAGTGGAACTACTCCTCACCGAGCAGATCAGCGATTGGGAGTGGTACGCGCTAGCACGTCCCGCCCGGAGGATCGCAGTGGGTCACGACCTCACCTTCGCCACGCCCGCCGGAGAGCCAAGCTTGCACGCCACCGTCGTAGCCGATGGGGACTTCGGCGAGCGCCTGCTGCGCTTCACCCCTGTGGATGATTTCTTCGCCCGGCTTGAAGTCTTGGGGCATGTGCCTCTGCCCCCCTACATTCATCGGCCCAAACAACAGCCCGACGAACCGCTCGATCGGGAGCGCTACCAGACCGTCTTTGCGCGTCAACGCGGCTCCGTCGCCGCGCCCACCGCCGGGCTGCATTTCACCCCGGAGATTCTCGAACAGATTCGCGCCCGCGGGGTGGTCATCGCACCGTTGACGCTCCACGTGGGGCTGGGCACGTTTCAACCCGTGCGGGTGGCCGAGGTAGCCGAGATCCGTCTCCACTCCGAAAGGTATTCGCTTCCTGAAGAAACGGCCGTCCAGGTGAATCGGGCTCGCCACGAGGGCCGGCGCGTGGTCGCCGCCGGTACGACGACGGTGCGCGTTCTGGAGCACTGCGCCAGTATCGGTAGACTCGAGGCCCATACCGGCTCCACCAGCATCTTCCTCTCGCCGGGCTCCCGCTTCCACCTGGTGGGCGCACTGCTCACCAACTTCCACCTGCCCCAGTCGACCCTGCTGATGCTGGTGAGTGCCTTTGCCGGCAAAGACCACACGTTGGCCGCCTATCGGCACGCGGTCGAAGCCGGTTATCGCTTCTTCTCCTATGGAGACTGCATGTTCATCTCCTGAAGCACGTGCAGCGCCCGGTTCAGTCCACGGGCTGGCTAAAGTGCCGCTCAGCATTCAGCCGCACTCGCTCCAGCGCCGCTTCCACCTCCAGCCGCTTGGCTTCCATCACCAGCGGGTCTTCGGTCTGAGGCACCTCGACTTGCCGGCCCCAGCTAATGGCCACACGAGAAAACGGCTTAGGAATAAGGAAGTGGTCCCAGGACCGCAGCTCCCAGGCTCTTTCCGGATGCGCATAGAAGATGCCGATGGAGTACCCGGTGAGCTGGGCCAGCTTCACCGCTCCCGACTTCACTTTGTAGACCGGGCCTCGCGGCCCGTCGGCTGTAAAAACCGCTCCATGGCCGCCCTCAACCGCCCGGGCCAGCGCCAGCAGGCCACTGGCCCCGAACCGCGTGCTCGATCCGCGAGCGGTCAAAAAGCCGAGACGTTCAATCGTGCGCGCAATCAACTCGCCGTCGAAGCTGCGGCTGACCAGAACCGCCATCTTGAACCGGCCGTGAAAATAACAGGCACACGGAATAAGGCAGCGATGCCAAAAACACCACACCTGGAGAGCCGGCGGGCTCGCCGGCACGGCGCCGGGTTCCACCACAACTTCGTAGCGCAGGGTTCGGTGCAGCGCCCGCAACAGCAGAGCGACCAGCCGGGGAACCATCCAGAGGCTGAGCCGCTGGCTGTAGCTGAAGCTCTGGAGGTCGTTCACCGAGCGATTCTACAGGCTGCGAATCAGACGTTTCCGCAGCACAGGGTACGTTCGGGGCACCCGCCTGGGCCTGTTCGAGCCGATCCCATCGGCGGCAAATGCACTCTCCGCACGCGGGTCCACCTTGGTAACGCGTGAGCAGGGCCGATTTAGCACTTGTTTTGTTGCAGATAGCCGCTCCTGGCTCGCCGTAGACGATACGGCCGGGCCGCAGGTAACCATAGGTGCGGTCGAATGGGGTTCCCGGCTAGCTCGTTTGGTCCGGGGTAATAGTGTGATTGGCGCATTTCCGCCGCCCTGGGGCTGACGTATACAAGTACTCATTATGAGAACACACAAGATTGCTGTAAGTTCCCGGTACGTTTCACTGCCCAGGTCTGGTAGCAAACCCTCGCTCGACGACAAGCTCGACCGTGTATTCCAAATGGCCGAGCACATGGACGCCCGGTGCGTCTACATGTTCGACGCAGCGAACCACAAGCGACGCCCAGGCTTTTCGGCCCGCTAACCCGGGGAATCCGATCGAGCCGCAGCGTGCGGAGAATCGTGCCGAGACGCGTCACGGAAAAAGTGACGTCAGGCCGTCTCCCTCCAAACGCGCGGTGAGGTCGTCGGATTGCCCGTTCGGGGCGAATTCCCGGCCGCAAGCGCACCGCCCGCCGGCAGTGAGCTTTACCAGCATTCGGGGCACCCGGCGTCCGGCTGGTTCAGACAGAATTCTGGGGCGCTTTCGCTGGATGGGAGAACGCAGATGTCTCCCATCACCGGAGCCAGTGGAAGCGCCCGGGCGGCGTGATCCCGCTCCGCTGATAGCATCGCTGATGTGCTATTGACTCTGGAAACCCCCCTGCAGTTCGTCAAGGGCATCGGCCCGCGCATCGCCCAGACGCTGCAGGAAAAGCGCATCGCCACCATCGAAGACCTGCTCTACCATCTCCCCTTCCGCTACGAAGACCGCCTCCGTCCACAACTCATAGAGGACTTGAAACCCGGCGAAATGGCCAGCCTGATCGGCGAGGTTCGCGGCATGGCTCTGCTGCGGACACGACGCATGCCCATCTTTGAAATGACCGTCGGCCAGGGCCTGAGCAAGGTCAAGTGCATGTGGTTTCACGGGACCTACCTGAAAGACCGTTTCAAAGCCGGCCAGTGGGTGGCCCTTTACGGCAAGGTGGAAGCATCCCGCAGCAGCAATAGTTTCAAAATGATTCAGCCGCAGGTGGAGGTGCTGCCGGACGACCACGACGACGAAGAGTCCAAGCTGTTGGAAGTAGGGCGCATCGCGCCTGTCTACGAAACCCTGGGCAACAAGCTGGCATCGCGCTGGCAACGGCGAGTGATCTGGAGAGTGCTCGAGGACCTCAAGGGCCGCATCCCGGAGACCTTGCCCACAGCACTGTGCCGCCGGTTGGATCTGCCCTGCCGCGAAGATGCCCTGCGCTGGGCGCATTTTCCCGAGGCGGGAACCCCCATGAGCCAGCTGCAAGCCTGGGCCACACCAGCGCAAAAACGGCTGATTTTTGAGGAGTTCTTCTTCCTCGAGCTGGGCCTCGAGTTGAAGCGGAAGAAGTTTCGCCAGCGGCAGGGTATTCCCTTCGAAACCAATGACGCGGTGCGCGCCGCCCTGCGCCAGGTGCTGCCGTTTCACCCTACCAAGGCGCAAAAGACCGCGTTGGGCGAGATTGTTGCCGATATGCGAGCGCCGGAACCGATGCGCCGGCTGCTGCAAGGCGATGTGGGGTCGGGAAAGACCATCGTGGCCCTGCAGGCGATGCTGGTGGCGATCGAAAACGGCTACCAGGCAGCCCTGATGGCGCCCACAGAAATCCTGGCAACGCAGCACTTTCTGGGAGCGCGCAAACTGCTGGAGCGATCGCAGCAGCACTACAAGGTGGTCTTGCTGACTGGATCGCTGGATGAGGACCGCAAACGCAGCAATCGCAGGCTGATTGCCCGGGGTGAGGCGCAATTGGTGATTGGAACCCATGCCCTGATCGAAGAAAGCGTCGAGTTCGCCAAGCTTGGACTGGTCGTTGTCGATGAACAACACCGTTTTGGGGTTCTGCAACGCTTCCGCCTGATGCAAAAACCCAACGCCGGCGAACCGGATGTCCTGGTAATGACGGCAACGCCGATTCCGCGAACGCTCGCCCTTTCCCTCTACGGCGACCTCGATCTCAGCGTGCTCGATGAATTGCCTCCCGGGCGAACGCCCATCGTTACCCGCCAGGTGTCCGATGAAAAGGCGGGTGAGATATGGAACCTGCTCCGCGAACAGGTGCGGCTCGGGCACCAGGCCTATGTGGTCTATCCCGTCATCGAAGGCGCGAAGGAGGATCAGCCCGAATTGGATTTCGCGGCCGGCGACCCGGAACCGGAGGTTGCGAAGCTCGATCGCACGGCCGGGGCCAAAGCCAAACGCAGCGGCCTCTTATTCAAACCTGTTTCGCCCTCGTCTGGGCCTTCGCTCAAAGCCGCTACGGAGATGTATCAGGAATTAAAGGCCGGCGCCCTGCACGGTCTACGGCTGGGCCTGCTGCATGGACGGTTAGATGCGGATGAGAAAGAGATCATCATGCGCCGCTTTCAGCGCAAGGAGCTCGATGTGCTCATCGCGACCACGGTGATTGAAGTGGGCGTCGATGTGCCAAATGCAACCATGATGGTAATTGAACACGCGGAGCGCTTCGGCCTGGCCCAGATGCATCAGCTGCGCGGCCGCGTCGGCCGCGGAAGTGCCAGGTCGCATTGCATACTGATGACCGGAGGGAAAATCTCACCCCAGGCTGCGGAGCGTCTGGCCGCCATGGTGCGCACGCAAAACGGATTCGAGCTGGCAGAGTTGGACCTGCAACTACGCGGGCCGGGGGAGTTCTTTGGCACCCGGCAGGCGGGCATTCCCGATTTCCGGGTAGCCAACCTGGCGCGTGACCGCACCCTTCTGGAGCTGGCGAAAACTGAGTCAGCGTCGTTCGTATCAGCGAACGGCGATGTCACCGAAGAGGAAAAAAGCAAGGTGTGGAACCGGCTGCGCGAGGCTTGGCAGCGCCGCTATGGGCTGGTAGATGCCTGACAGACCTTTTCAGGCTGCGGAAAGACTCGACGCACTGAAAACTGCGACGCATATGAGGAAAAGCACTCATTTCTCAGGAACGGCACGCCTTTATCCGTTGCAGCTGCCTACAGCATTTTCACTTCTGGTGTATACAGAGCAACCGCTCCCGACGTGGCTTTTCCTCAAGAAAAGCCGCACTTCGCTGAACCTGACTGTGCAGAGTAGAAGTGAAAATGCTCTAA
>Ga0182015_10006348_pt1 | contig 11914 bp, 8 predicted proteins | sample 712P3MmetaG_FD_120478 | JGI IMG/M metagenome (GOLD analysis project Ga0182015, IMG submission 120478) | Permafrost microbial communities from Stordalen Mire, Sweden - 712P3M metaG | ecosystem: Environmental > Terrestrial > Soil > Wetlands > Permafrost | place: Sweden: Stordalen | collected...
CAGATCGTGCGTCCCACCGTGGAAGCTCTGATCCGCGACGGCAAGGTCAGTCACGGATATATGGGGATCGGCATCAGCGACGTGACTCCGGAGAATGCGAAGTTCTTTCAGGTCGAAAACAATGAAGGAGCCGTCGTCACTCAGGTTGAAACCGATTCGCCAGCAGCGAAAGCCGGTTTGAAAGTCGGCGACGTGATCACTGAGCTCGATGGACAAAAAGTAAGTGACGCCAGCGGGCTCCAGATTGAAGTGGGGCAGAAGCACCCTGGTACGAGCATCAAACTGGAGGTTCTGCGCGACGGCAAGAACGTGAACGTGCCCGTGACCTTGGAAGCAATGGGCAGCCGCGACGATGAAGGCAAAGAAGCCGCGAGCAACAGCAATGGCAAACCACGCTGGGGCGTCGGCCTCACGGACATGACTCCCGAGCTGCGCGAGCAACTTCAGGCGTCGAGCGATGTCCATGGCGCGGTCGTGGAGCAGGTGCAACCTGGCAGCGCAGCCGACAATGCGGGCCTGCAACGCGGAGACGTGATCGTGGAAGTGAATCGTCACCCGGTGCAGAATGCAGCCGACGTCCAGAAAGCTCTGTCCTCGGTTCCCAAGGGACAAGACGCTCTGGTCCTGGTGTGGTCCAACGGCGGCAGCACTTTCCGCGTGCTGCACGCCAACCCGGCTAACGGAGACGCGGCCGGCATGTAAGCCCTTTCGCAGTTTTCCGGCGAAAACTTGTCTGAACTGGTCTCGAGTCCAGATCGTGGTGCGGATATGCACCGCGGCTTCGGGCTCGAGACCAAGCTTTTTTAGAACTTTGCGATCAGGGTTACTCCGCCCACCAGCAGCAGACCTCCAAGGGCTCTCCAGAGGTTGACGGGGTGATACGCCATCCTGAACCATCCGAAGTGATCGATCCGCAACGACATGCTGAGGGCAGCGGCAACGGTCAAGCCCACAAAGGGACCTGCCCCCACTCTCGTGACGAGAGTGAGTCCGGCGTATACCTGCACGGCACCAACCAATCCCCCGATGACGGCCCACCAAGGCATGGACGTAAGGTCGCTCGCTGTGGGCAAAGGATGCGGCATGATGAAGAAAGCTCCGGTGAAGAAAAAATGATCACCGCGAATGACACGGCGGAAGCGAGCCATGGGTTTGTCAAATACTTGTTCCGCTGACCGTTCATGGCCGCTCCGCAGGACTGCAGAGCGCCGCCCAGAGTGATGAATGGGATGATCCAGCTAGCGTTTATTCCTTTAATTCCTCCATAATTCCTTGTCGATTGATCTTTGTGGATCGCCCGTTACGAGATCCGAAAACACATTTGCATCACGATGGCCCCGCCGAGTGAGACCAGCAGTGCGACCGGCATGGCCACTGCTCCAACTTTAAGAAAATCCCAGAAACTGACATCGAGCTTTTCTTTTCGCAAGGCGATGAGCCATAAAATGGTCGCCAGCGAGCCCGTGATCGAGAGATTCGGTCCCAGGTCGACGCCGATAAGAACAGCATCGGCGATGAGAACTTTTGCATGCGTCGCGTGTAACGTGCTCCCGGCGATCAAACCCAGCGGAAGATTGTTGACCAGGTTGTTCGCCACTCCAACGGCAAAACCTGTCACTAACGTTCCCGTGGCGGACCCGAGGTTCTGCGCCCAGACTAGCCACTCCTCCGCGTAATGCATGGCGCCAACACTCTCCATCGCATCCACCATCACAAAAAGCCCGGCCACCAGCGCCAAGGTTGCCCAACTGATCTCGCGAGCGAGATCGAGTGGGTTGCATCGTGCCCTGACCGAGACGACGGCTATGACTGCGAGAGCGGCCAGGCATGTCGGCAATCCCAAATCCTTACCCAGCGATGACGCCGTCAGCAGGACCACCACCATGACCGCTAGTCCACCCAGCACCAGCTTGCCGTCTTTCTTTAGAGGCTTGGCTTCAATCTCGCATTCGATCGCGGCGCAAAGCTGTTTGCGGAACAGCCACCGCATCACAACAAATGTCCCGGCAATGGAGAGAAGACATGGAACTCCGAAGGACAAAAGCCATCTGCCCAACGGGGGCATCTGGTTGTGAAAGACAACCAGATTCGCAGGATTCGAAATGGGTAAGAGAAACGAGGCTGCATTGGCGATGAACGCGCAAACAAAGAGATACGGCAGGGGCTGGACCTTGGCTTTGCGCACCGCCGTCAAGATCGCGGGCGTCAGCACCACCGCGGTCGCGTCATTGGACATGAAAATCGTGACCAATGTTCCAACGCCGTAGACCAGAGCAAACAGTCTTGAACAGGAGCCGTCGGCACTCCGCACGGCAGCGGACGAAAGCCAATCGAAAACTCCATGTTCCCGGGCAAGTTCAGAAAGTAACATCATGCCGAGCAGAAAAAAGCAAACATCCAAGGCCTTCGCAGCAGCTCGACCCGCAAGTTGCAAAGGTATCAGTCGCAGGATGAGTAATGAGAAGACTCCTCCTCCAATCCAATAAACTTCTGGAATATTGCGGGGCCGGATGAGCATCAGCACGATGCTGATCCCGACAATGAGAGCCAAAAGAGAATGGGCAAATGCGGGCGAGATCATCTACCTCTCTCTCCCGTCCTTGTTCGGTTCCGGCGGTAGTTCTGCTCTTCGCAAATCACCCTCATTGGGCAAAAAACTCCTTTTTTGGCTTGGTATTTGATTCCAATCTCTACCCCAGACGCTGAATTGGTGTCCCAGCAATCGTCGTACTCGCGGCAGCCCCGATTCCGACCATCGTTGTAAGCGCCCCCGCCGCCATGTTGAATCGGCCAGTCCCGCGCGTTCTGTCTTTGATAACCAGAATCGAAACGACGCCGAATATGGCGTTCGCGACGCCGTCCAGCGTCTGAACCGCGATCAGCCATCCCGCAGCATGGGTCAGGGTATAAAGCAATCCACGGAGGGGGAGGACGCCGAACCCGAGAAGCAAGAGTGGCTTCCGTCCTTTTGTCGCGGCTCGCTTTCCGATCCAGGCTGCAGTGAGCGAAATCACAGGTTGTGTGACGATGATACAGGCGGACATGAACGGCGCCGCGGCTTTCGGGCTGTCCTTCGAAAGTATTTCGCCTAGTTGCGGCAACATGGCGGCGGCGTTGGCTAAGTGAAAAAGAAGGGCGCACGCCAGGAAGCACAAAAGAATCCGGTCGCGAAGCAGTGAGGACAATCCCGTGGCATGGGCGTTGCGTTCTTCTTTGACCGCTCCTCACGCTTGTGCGTAGTCAATTTCCTTGGGATCAATGGCCAAAAGAGACACCGCCGTTGGGGATCGCCATTACGGCGGCAATCACAAAAATAGAACGATACCCAAACTGATAGCTGACATAAGCGACCAGCAGTGCGGTGAAAACGTTGCCGGCGGCATTAAAAGCTTGATTGTTGCCAAACTGTTTGTCGAAAGCGCTAGCCCCCACAATACCGAGTGTGATGGCCGCAACTGTGGGCGCCAGAAAGGGTCCGACGCTACCGATCAGGAACTGAGCTGCATATACTGTCACCGCGTTCAGATGCGTCATAAGCAGGAACGCGCCAGCAACCAAAACCCCGAGGCCTGCCCCTAGCAATGCCCGCTTCCGATGCACTGCGCCGATCCCCGCTCCGGCGGGAGTTTGCATCGCAACCCCCACCAGACCGCCGAAGGCCAGAACGTAACCGACGCGTCCAGGATTCCATCCGCTCGAAGCCAGATAGGCAGCCAGGAAAGGTCCGTGACCGGTTTGCACGTCGGCCAGAAAAAAATTTAGCCATCCGAGCGCCCGCACAGATCGCTGTTTTCCCCGTGTCCCATCGCTCACAGCGTTTTCCTCTGTCGCTTCTTGATCATGCTCCCTTATTTCCTCAAATTTTCAGCGCGAAGGGATATCCAGACAACGCTGTAGATCAGGAGCGGGCTTCCGTCAGGATACGGCAAGAGACGTTTCCGTCGCTTTCGCATCCAGGCGGCGAACGTTACGATATCGGACGAGGGGAATTGGCCAGGTACGGGCAAGGGGCCCGAAGTTGAAATTTCGCACGAGACCTGCACACCGTCGAATGAGCGTCGGCTGTTTTCGTTACTCCCAATGGTTCTGGCCTTCGTGAATGGTTATGTAGCGGTCAAGGGGAAGATTCGTAAAACGCTGTTTCAGCCCGCTGGGCTGGGGCCAATCGATTTCGAGCCACTCAATTTTGGTGTGCTGACCAACACCCAATACCAGTCGTGGATCATGCGAGGAAAGATAGCTGCCTCCACCCACCTTCATGCGGCTTCTCTTCAAATCGCCAGCCTGGTAGCTGACGCGAGCTCCGACGGCGTCGATATTCGATTTCGTGCCTACCAGTTTTAAACCCAGCCAGTGGTTCTGGCTGCCAAGGTTATTCCGTAGCAGCACGGGCGCTTCGTCATTGCAGGAAATCAGGACGTCCACGGCTCCGTCATTATTGAAGTCTCCCAGGGCAAGTCCGCGCGCCGACATCGGACGTGAGAACAACGGGCCACTGTCTGCGCTCACGTTCTTGAGTCCGCTACCAGAATTATGGAAGAGCAACAACGGCTCGCGGTACTTCACGTTATCGTAGATTTTTTCGATCAGGTCGTCGGGATGGCCGTTGGCAATGATCAGGTCGAGATTGCCGTCATTATCGTAGTCGAAGAATTTCAGACCCCAGCCGCTCATCAGTTTGGAAGCGGCGGCGATGCCGGCGGGTGCGGCGATGTCGTCGAAGGTTTCGTCATGATTGTTCTGGTACAGCGAATAAGTTTCGTGGTCAATGTTGGCGACAAAAAGGTCCATCCATCCATCTTCATTAAAATCCGCCGAATCTACTCCCATTCCGGAGCGTGGTCGGCCTGCATCCGAGTAAGCTGTTCCCGCCTGTTGCCCGACTTCGTCGAAGGTTCCTTGTCCGCGATTTATGAACAGGAAGTTCGCCACCGTATCGTTGGAGACAAACAAATCCATGCGGCCGTCGTTGTTCAGATCCGTGGCGACGACTCCCCAACCTTTGCCAAGGCATTTTCCAATCCCTGACGCCCTTGAGACATCGGTAAAAGTTCCATCGCCGTTGTTGTGGAACAGCCAACTCGCCATGGGCTTGTACAATCGCGGAACGCAGTAGCCGAGTTTGTTGTCGGCGGTGCAGGGCAGGTTTTTCGATTTGTCGAAATCCACGAAGCGGCAGACAAACAAGTCCAGCCGCCCGTCATTGTCATAATCGAACCAGACGGCACTGGAGGACCACCCTGGAGCGGCGACTCCTGCCTTCTCGGTCACATCGGTGAAGGTGCCATCCCCGTTGTTGTGATAGAGGATGCTTCTGCCGTATTGCGCGACATAGATATCGGGAAACCCGTCCGCATCGTAGTCTCCAACGGCGACGCCCTGACCGAAGCCGCCCGCGCCGACACCTGCCTTCTCAGTTACATCAGTGAATGTTCCGTCGCGATGGTTGCGGTAAAGAGCGTTGCGCAGCGGTGGAGCGGGATCGTAAAAGTCGCATTTGCCGCTATTGACCAGGTAGATGTCCATCCAGCCGTCGTTGTCATAATCGAGGAAAGCGCATCCAGCGCCAGTTGTTTCGGGTAGATACTTTTGCTGAGAGTGGCCGGCAGTATGATTCCAGGTTATGCCGCTCAAACTGGAAGAAATCTCTTCGAAGGGATAGAGCGGTTGCGGCAGGGCACGGGCGAAACGCGCGAACGCAGAGAGCGCAAAGCTGCTGCTCATTGCCCGGAGGAAGTCCCGGCGGCCGATGCTCCACGGCCAGCTGCTATATTCCAAAACTGGTTTCTTCACTTCCCCTCTGGCGATGAACTGTCAAATGTCCGATTCGACACGGTAGAATCATGGCTAATGTTCTTGCGGCTGGCCAGGGGCCGGTTCGGACGCGCCGCCTCCATTCCCGATCAGGCGCTGATGAATGGCGAACTCTCGATCGCCGTCCGGTTTGCGCCCTGCACGCGTGTAGGCCATCGCAAGACTGTAGTGGGCATCTGGATTCCCCGGCTCCAGCCTGACTGCTGTTTCCAACGGCGTAATTGCATCGGCGTATTGCTTTTCTGAAACCAGGGAAGCTCCCAGTCCGAGGAAAGCCTCGCCAAATTGAGGATCGAGCTTTGCGGCGCGTGAAAAACGCTTCACCGCTTCGTCCCACTCCTGATGCTGCCGCGCCAATTCTCCCAAAACATATTCGGCACCGGCATTCTTGGGATCGATCTGCAACTCCTTCTCGAATTCCTGCTTAGCATCGCTGGCCACATCAGGGCCGGGGTTGGGCTTTGAGAGCAAGGCCCGCCCCAAACGAAAATGAATGCCCGGCAAACTCGGATCCTTCTTGAGGATGCCTCGATATTCCTTCTCCGCCTCTTCCCACTTTCCCTGCGATTCGAAAGACTCGGCCAAAAGTTCGTGAGCCTGGTAGGAAGATGGAGCCTTACGCGCCAGTTCCTGTGAGGCCGAGGTGGATAGGTCGGAATACGCGTGGACGGCCACATAGAGCGCATCCGGGTCCTGCGGAAATTCCCGCGCCAGAAGATGGAGAAAATCCAAGGCCGCGTCCGTCTGATGAAGCGTCATTGCACAACGCACGCCATCCAGTCCGATCTTGCGCCGGAGTTCTTTGTCTTTGACTTGTCCAATGCTTTTCTTGAGGGAAACTAGAGCCTCAGCGCAATGACCGCCTTCAGCCTGAGCAATGGCATTTCGGAGGGATGGGGTAGGGTCGGCGGCCGCTTGGCTCACAGACTGGGCGACACCGCTCCCGCCCGCATGAGCTACAAAAAGCATGAAGCAGACCAGAGATTGGGGCCGGAACATATAGACGCGATCATAAATGAAAATGGCAGGCCGCCAAAGCCGCAGCCTGCCGTGCTTTTGGCAACGCTCACCAATAAAACTTCAAGGCAAATTGCATCTCTCGTGCGTCCTGAGTCGAGCTGCTGATCCCAAAGCCGGCACCGACACTGTCGTTCGGCACCGCGAAGTTCGGATGGTTCAACGCATTCAGGAAATCGGCTCGGAACTGGACCTTCATCCTCTCCGAAATCGGAAAATTCTTCTGCAGGCTGATGTCGGCATCAGCATAGCCGGGCCCAATGACCGGACCTTGAGCCGGACAATTTCCGAATGTGCCCTGCGCGGCATTGACGAATGAATTGGGGTTAAACCATTGAATCCCCAGGGGGCTCACCGTCTTAGGGTACGAGACCGGGCCGACGCAATCGGGACGATTTTCTGGACTTCCTGTTCCAGAGTTGCTCGCTCCATACAGAGAAAGCGGGAATCCGCTATGCCAGGAAACGATCGGGTTGATTGACCAGTTTCCGACCACGGCATCCACTGCTCCGGGTAGATTATGGCCGAACTGCTTGCCACGGCCGACCGGCAGTTCATACACGGCATACGCGCTGAGCACGTGGGTAGAATCCCAATAACATCGGGCATAGTCGCCGTTTGGGTTGTAAAGGTTCTGCCAGTAGTTTCCGGACGGGCCAGCCTGAGTGGTGCTGCCCCACGTGCCGTAATACCCGTCATCGTTGGTCATGCACTTTTCGAAGCTGTAGGAAACCTGTGTCTCCAGCCCATGGCTGTATCTTTTCTGGAAGACAGCTTGCAGTGCGTTGTAATTCATGTTGCCCACCGACGCAGTGTTCTTCACATTGCCGAAACCGTTGGGCCCGTAGGTCGGCGCGGTGGTGGCGACACCATCGATGATGGTCCCCACCGGATTTTGACCACCAATCAGCGGATACGTAACGGTGGCATTGGGTTGCAGGTCTCCCTGAGACAGCCACTCTGGAACCATAAGGTGCGTGGTGCGCTGCCCGACATAGCCAAGCTGAAAGGTAGTGTTGTTGGCAAGCTGGCGCTGAATCGAAATGTTCCACTGGTCCGCGACTGCCGGCTGAACCGTCGGGCCCCAAGTCAACATCGTGGCCCCTATGAATGGATCTCCGGACGGCGGCGCCGCGGCGCTAAACGCCGTCTCTGTGGTGTACGCACTACCAGTAGCGACGTTCTGCGCCTCGACTTGCGCCGGAGTAAACGGAGGATTCTGGGTGAGGCGCAAGTTGGTTCCCGTGCCCTCCAGGTACGAGGAAATGGTAAAGGCGCCGCGTATCACAGTCTTGCCTTCCCAAAGCGCTGGACTCCACGCAAACCCTATGCGCGGCTGGAAATCCGGCAGTCCATAGTTGGAGTTGTAAAGCCCCCGGCTAAAGCCGTTGGTCCCCACAGCGCCTGTGGGCACCGATGTGTTTCCCGGGAACTCCAGGGCACCGGTTTGGATATTCACTGCGGCCTGACGATTGTTGAGTTCGACCCAAGGAGTACGGGCTTCATAGCGCAAGCCCAGATTCAAAGTTATTCTGTCCGTGATGCGCCAATCGTCCTGAGCAAAGCCGGCAAACAGCCAGTCTCGTTGATGCCAGCCTCCGGAGCTTGTGCCCCTTCCTACATCTTCAGGAATACCGAGCGCCCAATCCGCAGATGGATCCCCACCCTTGCCATTTCCGGAATAGTTTCCACCGACCCCAAGTCCAAACAGTTCGACGCCCAACTCGCCACCGTTGCCGGTATAGAACACGTTGATGTTGTACCGATTGGTCTGAAAGCCAGTCTTGATGACATGGCGGCCATGCGTATAGATCAGTACGTCGTCAAACTGGGTCACCGTGGAGGAAAACTTCTCAACCACCCCGGCGGCGCCTAAGTTATTAAGCGTGCCGGCGCTAATATTGGTGACCGACCCGCCTGAAAAACCAAACTCAGGCAGGCCGTCGATGCCAGTCGGATTGCCGTCAGCGATGCCGATCTTGTTTCCTAAGGCCCCTACGGATGGATCGAAGGTGGTGATGCCATGCGGCAGTTTCACATAATTTTTCCCGAACCGTGCTTCGTTCATCAGGTTCGGAGTGAACGCCCGCGTCCAATTGAGCGCTCCATTCTGGAGATAAGCTTCGTTCACCGTATTGCCTAACAAGGCCACGGAGTTAGTGGCAGGATCGTACTGATCGCCCTTCGAGTAGCGCGCGAACAGATGATCCTTGCTGGAGACGTTGTAGTCGACTTTTATGTCGCCCTGATCCGAATTGAATTGGTTGGCGGTCGTGTTGATCGCCTGCCCAAAACCATTGGCGAGCGTCAAAACGGATTTCGGATACAAGGGACTCGTGACCAGCGCGACGAATGCTGGATCCAAGTTCGCAGTCGGGATGATGTTGCCCGGGAATGCCGTTCGAACCGCCGGAGCCAGGATCGAACATGAAGTGCCGGACGTTCCTCCCGTCCCGGCGGCGCACGGGTTGTACAGCGGAGTACTCAAGGCACTGAAGTTGCCGCCGATTTCCGCAGCGGTGAGAACCGTAATGAATGAGGAACTTGCCGGATAATCCAGACGGCCGCCCTGATAATCCGCGAAAAAGAACAGTTTGTTTCTGATGATTGGACCGCCGAGAGTGCCTCCAAACATGTTCCACCGTAGTTTCGGTGTGGGCAGAACACCGACCCCACTGCCCGCCTTCAATCCGTTCTCCCACTTGTTCGCGTTGAAAATATCGTTGCGGAAAAATTCAAACACATCCCCGTGGAGACTATTCGTACCCGATTTGATGACGGCATTCACAATTCCGCCATTGTAGTTGCCAAACTCTGCGGGAGCGTTTTGGGTAAGTATGTTGAGCTCCCCGATTGCATCTGGGGACGGCGTGAATCCCAGAAGATTGTCTGAGGCCTGATTGTTATCCACGCCGTCCAGCAGGAAATTGTTGGCCTGTTCCCGATTACCGTTGATATAGGGACGGCCTCCCTCTTCCGCGGTGTTCGACCCAAGGTTCATGCTGTGCGGGTCGACCGAGATGGTGCCCGGGGTGAGGAGCGTCAACTGTACATAATTTCGGGTTGCCAGCGGCAAATTGTCGTTGGTCCTGGCATCAAGGACAGTGCCTACTTCTGCGTTCTCCGTCTGAAGCACTGGCGCGCTGCCTGAGACCTCTACGGTCTCGCTGATCTTGCCCACCTTCAACTGCGCGTTTACGCGTGCCGTTTGATTGAGCACCAGGCTGAATGGCGGCCACTCGCTCGTCTGGAATCCCGGTGCCGTCACTTTGACACCGTAGGTGCCGATCGGGAGGCGCAACAGGTTATACGACCCGCTCTCATTCGTTTGCGCGGTCCAGACTGTTCCGCGTTCCGTATCCGTTGCCTTGACGGTGGCATCCTTGATGGGCGCGCCGCTGGGATCGGCCACCGTTCCCACGATGCCCGCAGTCACTTCCTGCCCCATCGCGGGCGTCCTCAATTCCACGATCGCCACCACGGTCAGCAGAAACGCAAGTCCACACGCCAGTTTTTTCATAGCACAGCCTCCTGAGAGCGCTTCCCACTAGGACGTCGCAAATCGACGCCTAATATAATGGGACCATGCTATATAGCACACGGCGCCTCATGGTCAAGAAGAAAAACATGCCGCCCTGTGGAAATCTTTGGAGATCCTCTTTGAAGCGCTCTATATCACCTGTTAGATCGCAGAGGAAATAACCCGGAACAGACGGCCATGCTGATTCTCCAATCCGCTGAATCAATTCCGCAAATAGCTGATAAGAACAGCATGGAACTCCCGCAAAGGCAAGGGTTTCCAGCCCTTGATGCCTCCGATCGATGAGAGATTCTGATCGGGCGCTCTATAGCAATTGAAGGCCCTGTTGGAAATGCTTTCCGCGCCTTGTGCCCGGTTTTTCCTTTACAGAAAGGCTGCAATACGCTATATAGCACAAGAACGTCTTGAAAATTGGGCACAGACGAACAGCGGGTATAATTGTCAGTTCGTCTGCTGCCGCGTACTCTGGAAAGCGATTATGTCTGGAAATCATCGCAACGGAACGCCCGCTTATAAGCGAATCCAGAACTCCATCCGCAAGCGGATCGATGCGGCAGAACTCAAGCCTGGGGACGCCGTTGCCTCAGAACGCGAACTGGCCAAGACCCATAAAGTCAGCCTTATGACAGCCCGTCACGCGCTCGCTGGCCTCGAGCGCGAAGGCATGGTGGAACGCCGCCGCGGCGCCGGAACGTTTGTGGCTGCCCCCAAGATCCACTTCAACAAGCTGATGAGCTATACCGAACACATGTCCAGCCGCGGGCTGGTACCGCGTTCCCGCGTGCTGGTGGCCAAGATCATCCAGGACGAACAGGAAGTTTCCGCGCGTCTCGGCTTACCCGCCGCCAGCCGCTTGGTCAAGATCGCGCGCCTGCGCCTTACCGACGAGGAACCCTTTGCCCTTGAGACATGCTATCTGCCGGCATCCGAATTTTCTGGACTGGTGGCGGCTACTCTGGGAAGGAATTCCCTGTTCGCCGCCTTGGAGCACGATTATGGCGTGGAACTGGCCTATGCCGACGAAGAGATCGACGCAACCGCCGCCGACACTCATCTGGCGGAAATGCTCGCTCTTCCCAAGGGCTCTGCTCTTTTGCGAATCCGCCAGGTGATTTACTCCACGAAGGGGAAAGCCACTATCTATGTCGTCGGCAACTACCGCTCCGAGCGCCACACCTTGTTCATCCGGCGTTTCCGCTAGTGTGGACTTTCGCTCGAACGTGTCACAGATGATTCCCGACCTTGGACGCATTTCGCTCAGAACCCGAAGATCCGAATCACCGCCCCGTCTTAGTGAGCAGCAAACATCCTCCAATGAAGGAAAATATGCCCACGACAACGCAGATGATCATGCCCGCCAAAACAGAGGGGAGTGAAGAGCTTCGCCTGCATGCAAAAAGTGGTGGTGCAGCAGATGTCTGAAGGCTAGAATCGTGAAGAGAACCGCCAGTCCGCTCAAGATATTAAAAATCCGCATGCCGCCCACCTCATTTTTGGCTTAATCATCGCTCGGTTTTGGGATGCAAACTTTCTCAAACCGTC
>Ga0182015_10006349_pt1 | contig 11911 bp, 3 predicted proteins | sample 712P3MmetaG_FD_120478 | JGI IMG/M metagenome (GOLD analysis project Ga0182015, IMG submission 120478) | Permafrost microbial communities from Stordalen Mire, Sweden - 712P3M metaG | ecosystem: Environmental > Terrestrial > Soil > Wetlands > Permafrost | place: Sweden: Stordalen | collected...
ATCGCCAGGGCGGAGTTATCGGCCGTCAGCTGCGAGACGGTCTTCTCGGATGCCGCGGCCATGGCCGCGCCGTCAGCCTTCGCCTTCTCGGCGGCCTCGACGGACAATCGGGCCTCGGCCTTCGAGTCCTCCGCGGCCTTGAGCGCCACCTCGAGGCGTCCATCGGAGGATGCCTTGGCCGCCGCGAGCTGGGTCCGCGCGTCGGCAAGGTCGCCCTGCGCCTTTTCAAGCTGGGCGGCGAGGGCCAGGGACTTGGCGTCTGCGTCCGAATTCCTGGCGGTCTTCGCGGAGTCCTCGGCAGCCGAGAGGCGCGTCTCCAATGCGGAGTTGTCGATCGTCAGCTGCGAGATGGTCTTCTCGGACGCCGCGGTCATGGCGGCCGTGTCCGCCTTTGCCTTCTCGGCGGCCTGGCGCGCATTGGCCAGGTCGGCTTGCGCATCTTCCAGCCGGCTCGCGAGGGCCAGCGACTTGCCATCGGCGTCCGAAGTCCGGGCGTTGGCCGCCGACTCCTTGGCCGCCTTGAGCTTGATCGTCAGGGCGGCGTTCTCGTCCGTGAGCCGCGCGAGGGCCTTCTCCGAGGAGGCGGCGCTGGCCTTGGCCTTATCCGATGCCTCAAGGGACTGGCTGGCCTCGGCCTTGGCAATTTCGACAGCCTTGATCGCGTCCTCGATGCGCCCGTCCGAGGACGTCCTCGCCGCCGCCAGCTGGGTCCGCGCGTCCGCCAGGTCGCCCTGTGATTTTTCAAGCTGGGCGGCGAGGGCCTGGGACTTGTCGTCGGCCCCTGGGCTCCTGGCGGCCTTCGCGGCTTCCTCCGCGGCCGTCAGCCGGGTCTCGAGCGCCGAATTATCAATCGTCAGCTGGGAGATGGATTTCTCGGACGCAGCCGTCATGGCCGCGCCGTCAGCCTTCGCCTTGTCCGCGACCTCGTTCGCGTGCCGGAGCTCGGCCTTCAACTCCTGGGCGCCGTTGAGGGCCGCCTCGAGGCGGCCGTCGGAGGATGTCCTCGCCGACGCGAGCTCGCTGCGGGCATAGGCCAGGTCGCTCTGGGCCTTCTCAAGCTGCAAGGCGAGGGCCTGGGCCTTGTCGTCGGCTCCCGTGGCCTTCGCCGCGTTCGCCGTCGCCTCCTTTGCGGCGCTTTCGGCGCTCGCGAGTTTTCCAGCGAGGGAGGCATTCTCATCGGTCAGGTGGGCGATCGTTGTTGCGTCCGCCTTGGCCGCCTCGGCGTTCCGATTCGCCTCCGTCAGCTGGGACCGCACGGCCTCAAGGTCGTACCTCGCCTTGGAAAGGTCCCCGGCGAGCTGCTGGGCCTTGGCCGCCGCGTCGCCCGAGCTCTTGAGGCCCTCCTCGTCGGAGGCGAGCCGCGCGGAAAGCTCCGCGTTCTCCGATTTCCGCGCCGCCAGGTCCCTCTCAAGCGCCGAGACCCGCGCGGCCGCCTCGGCCTTCGCCGCGTCGTCGCCCTTCGCGAGGTCGGCGGCCGATCCGGCCCTCTCGCGCATCGCCTTTGCAAGCTCCGCGGCTATCGCGGCGTTCTGTTTCTTTGCCTCGGCCGCATCGGCGTTGGCCATTTCCGTGTCCTTGAGCGCCTGTTCGAGGCGCGCCTGGTCTGACGCAAGTTCGTTCCTGGCCCGGGTGAGCGCATCGATGTTCGAGGCCGCCTCGCTCCTGGCGCTGGCGGCCTCGCCCTTGGCTGCCTCAAGCGCGTGGTGCGCGGCCGCGAGGTCGTCGGAGAGCGCCTTCGACTTCGCGCCGGATTCCCCCATCGACTTGATCATGGCCTCGTCGGAGGCGAGCTTGTCCGAGAGCGCCTCGGTCTTCGCGGCGTTCTCGGCCAGCTGCGCCCGGTCCTCCAGGAGCTCGCCCCGGGACTGCTCGAGCGACTGGGAGACGCTCGCCGCCTCGTTCTTGGAATTCGCCGCGGCTGCATTGGCCGCCTCGAGGTCCTTCCGCGCCGAGACGAGCTCGGCCGCGAGCTGCTGGACCTTGGCTGCGCTGTCGCCCGCTGATCCCAGGATCGCGGCGTTTGCGGCCAGCTTGGCGGAGAGCGCCTCGCTGGCCTTCTCCACCTCGGCGAGCCGTGCCCGCGACCCGGCGAGGTCGTTCCTGGCCGCCTGGAGATCGTTCGCATTGGAGGCCGCGTCCTGGCGGGCGGTCGAGGCCGCGACGTTCGCGGCTGCCAGGTCGCGGCGGGCGGAGGCGAGATCCGCGGCAAGGCCCTTCGCCAGTGTGCTGGAGTCCCCGCTCGAATGGAGGGCGGCCTCGTCCGCGGCCAGCTTGGCCGAGAGAACCGAGGTATTCTGGGAAGCCTCGGCCAGCTGGGCGCGGGCTGAGGCGACGTCACCCTTGGCCTGGTCAAGCGCCGCTGAAAGGGTGGACGACTCCTTCTTTGACGCCGCCGCGGCCGCATTGGCGGCGTCAAGCGCCTGGCGCGCCGAGCCCAGGTCCGCCACGAGGCCCTGGACCTTCTGGGCGGAGTCGCCAGTCGAATGGAGCGCGGCCTCGTCCGCGGCCAGCTTGGCCGAGAGAACCGAGGTATTCTGGGAAGCCTCGGCCAGCTGGGCGCGGGCTGAGGCGACGTCACCCTTGGCCTGGTCAAGAGCCGCTGAAAGGGTGGACGACTCCTTCTTTGACGCCGCCGCGGCCGCATTGGCGGCGTCAAGTGCCTGGCGCGCCGAGCCCAGGTCCGCCGCGAGGCCCTGGGCCTTCTGGGCGGAGTCGCCCGTCGAATGGAGCGCGGCCTCGTCGGAGGCGAGCTTGCTGAAGAGATCATCGGCGTTCGTCTTGGCCTCGGAGAGCTGGGTCTTGGCCGCGGCCAATTCGCCCCTCGTCTGTGCGAGATCGGTGGCGAGCGCCTCCGCCTTTGCGCCGGCATCCCCCGCCATCCTCACTTCGGCCTCCTCGGTTGCGAGCTTGGCGGTCAGGGTCTCGGCCTCGGTTGTTCGTTCCGCGAGTTCCTTCTCAAGCGATGCGGACCATACCACTTCAGCTGCTTTCTTCTTGGCCGCCTCGTCACTGGCGTTGTCCAGGGCCTGGCGCGCCGCAGTGCCCTCAGCGGCCCTCGCGGCCTCCTGTTTCTTGGTCTCCGCTGCCGCCGCGTCCGCCGCCTTTGTCGCCATGGCGAGCTGGTCGCGCACCGAGCTCAGGTCCGCCTTGGTCTGCAGCAGCTCATAGGTGAGGGCCTTCGTGTTCGCCCCGATTTCCCCTGAAGCCTTGATCGAGGCCTCGTCCGCCGAGAGCCTGGCTGAGAGGGCGTCAATCTGGGAGGCGCTCTCCGAGAGCTTCTTCTCGAGCCCGGAAATCTGCGCCTGGGCCTGTTTCTTCGCATCCTCCAACGCGTCGTTCGCCTCCTCGAGCGCCTTCCGCGACGCCTTGAGCTCCGTCGCCTTGGCGTTGTCCTGGCCGTCCTGGAGGTTCTTGAGGGCCGACAGCTGGGACAATGCCTGGATGAGCGCCTGGCTGCGCTCGTCCAGCTGCACCGACAACTGCTGGGTCACTTCCGACTGCTGGTCGATCGTCTTCTGCAGTTCCTTGGTCTTCGCCCTCAGGTCGGCGACTTCGGGGTCCGTCGCGGGGTTCGGCGTCATCACTGCGCCCGAATCGGAAGGGGCTGACGGCTGGATAGCGGGCGCGGGAGCCGTCGCCTGGGGCGGAGCAGCATGGGTTCTTACGATCTGCACCCCGAGATTCCCGCGTTCCGAGGCCAGCCGACGCTTGCCCTCGGCAAGCGTAGTCGGGCTCATCCCGGCGATCAGTACGCCCAGGTCCTTGCCCGTGCTTCCCTGTTCGGACGCCAAGCTCAGCCACACGTACGCCTCGGCCGGGTCGACATCGATCCCGTAGTATCCCTTGGCGTAGGCCAATCCCAAGTTGTACTGGGCGATGGCATTTCCGTTCTCGGCCTTGGCATGGAGTGCCGCGAGCTCCGGGGGCAGGGCATCGGCCGCAAAGGCAAGGACGGTCAGGCTCAGGAAAAGAAGAGCCAATGCGGAGCGACCATGCGTGGACATAGCCTACAACTATCGGCAACGATCCGGGATACAATCTAGTTTCCTACGTGGTCTTACCTACTTGCTGAGGGAGACTTAGCTTTGAAAATCCGGTAAATCTGGGGAGGTGGGATTTCTGCTTGCCGTTCATTTTGGCGAAGGAGTATTACTGACCCTCTGCGGTAGCGCGCAGATGACTTAGCTCGGTTCTTTCAATCTCCGTTCAGGCATCCGATATCTGGAGGCGCCTGAATTAGAGTCGTTTGTGTATTGCCCGGGTGGTGGAATTGGTAGACACGCAGGTCTCAGAAGCCTGTGTCGAAAGACATGGGAGTTCGAGTCTCCCCTCGGGCACTAACTATCTACAGCCTCCTTTCGCCATTTCCGATACCCGGCGGGTCGGGAGAGACGATCGGTCGGTGAGCACCAACGACTAACCTTCTACACCGGCAAGGAAGATGGACGTGCGATGGTGCTTTAGAAAGTAGAGTTGATCGGAATTGAAACCGCCGACACGCGCAGGCGTTTCCGTGTTTACTCCCATTCGGCTTAAGGAATCGAGATCGGAGACTGGCGAGATGAGCGCTTCGCCGGAGTCTTCAAACGAAATGAAGCCCCGGTCGAAAAGGTGGTCGATTGACGGGGTCAGGAGGAGCCCGTTGCCACCGGCGAGCCTTTCCTCATTCGAGGACTCCCTCCATGGTTTAATATGGCTAGCGATCAAATGGACCGGGTTGGATACGCGGGTCAGCCGGCAGAAGGTCTCAATTCGGCTGACATTTTCCTTAAATCGACCCTGGCCGAGTCGCGCCCTTATCAGAGCAACGCGTTCGGTTTCCGGAATCGTGGAGTTCTCGATCCGCTGGCGCTCGATCCGCTCCCATTCTTCGACGCCGGGCAGCTCGATTTCGACGTCATTGCTCTTGCCACGTTCCTCAACGTGAGGTGGCTCTGCTTTGATACCGACTGCGCGTCGAATTAAGTTGGCAAGCAAGTCTGAGATCGCCGCCAGATAAACAGCCTGTCGTCCATTTCCATCGGGACCCAGCGGTGAGTGTTTCATACCAATCAACTGCCCGATCTCGCCGAGCATATTGCGCGGACGGATAGTTCGTACGGCAGGAACGAAGTGGACATCGACCCTCCACCCGATGGCTTCCCAAACCTCCCCTATATGTCCGAACTCGTCCGGCCTGGGTGAAGTGTAGCAGTATGTTTTTGCTAGACCGATCCCCTTAACGTGGCCGTCTGCGTAGGAAATAACGGTATCACCGGGCCTCACCAACCGCATGTAGTCATAGAAAATATTTCGGCTTCCATTTTTACGACGCTTTGGTGACCAGAGGTAACCGCCACGAAACTCGTGACGAAAGGTCTGTCTATGATTCACCCACCATGAGCTCATTAGATTAGTTTCAGACGGGCCGAATCCATTTATCCAGGATGTCTACCGTAACACAAGGAAGTAGCCGGCCGGTTATGGGCCAAGGCCGACGGACTGAAACCGGGTAAAGGCCGGCGCGGGTGGGCGGACGGCCGGGTATGACAACGCCGACGTCGGACCTTGCGCTTGCCCATGTTCCCGCCTTCCTGTCCAAAGCAACGCAGCGATCCGGCGGTAGGTTAAGGACCCATAGCCGAAGAACGGTCTATAGCGTACTATATAAGGAAAGTGATGGCGAACACCTTGTCATCAAAAACAAAGGATACATTATGCATCTCCTATTCGCACCTGTTCTTGCCAGTGCCATATACATTGGCGGCGGCTTGGGCCTCGTTCTTCTCATTGTCGTCATTGTTCTAGTACTACGCTAGCCGTAATCGGCTTAGCGCCTGTTACCTCCTGACGACGAGGCTGTGCCGGAGGCAACCCTTAGGGCTATTGGCGTCGCGGGGAATCGCTGTGTCCAGAAATAAGGGGAATGCCGTGCTCTTGCCTAAAACAACGTTTCTCCCTCCATGGCGGTATCCAACTGTGGAGGACGAGAACCTGGTTCTCGGCCTCGCATGCCCATTTCTTAACGATTTATGAATGCGATGCGGTCTTTAGTGAGCCTATTTGCTATTCGGTGATCTCCACATTGACCCCGGTCTCGAGCACCTTGACGCCTCCGCCGCTGAAGAGGCCCTTCACCGGGCTCACATCATGGAAATCCCTGCCCCGGGCTATCACGATGTGCCCCGAGCCGACGAAACACGCATTGGTCGGGTCGTAGTCGATCCAGCCCGATCCCGGGATGTACGCTGAGACCCAGGCATGGGAGGCGTCAGTGCCGACCAGTCTCGGCTGGCCCGAGGGAGGATGGGTGAGCAGGTAGCCGCTCACGTACGCCGTGGGCAGCCTGAATTGCCTGAGGCAGCTTATGAAAAGGTGCGCGAAGTCCTGGCAGACCCCCCTGCGCTCCGAGATGACCTCGGAAAGCGGCGTCGAGATCTGGGTCGCCTCGCGGTCGAACACGAACGCCTGGTTGAAGCGGTCTCCAAACAGCGCGAGCCAGTCCATCGTGGAGACGCCGGGATCGAGTTCGGCTCCCAGTTCATGGGACAATTCGCGCGCCTCGGGAAGAAGCGGCACAAGGGACGTGGCGTTCAGGTATTGCTCGAGCAGAAAGTCCTCCTCCAGGACGGCCTGGTCGACCAGCTGGGGGATGTCGCCGATCGGGGGGGTGAGGCCCGCCATCGTGAGGATGGGCTCGTCCCGAAGGACGATGCTCCGGCTCGTGATCGTCAGCTCCCTGTGGGGCTCCTGGAGGGTGAAGAAGTGCTGCTTGTTGCCGAAGTAGTCAAAGCGGGAGGCGAGGTCCGTCGGGTGGGGCGCAACCTGGAGCTCGAAGGATTCGCACTGCTGGGCGGCCTCGTTGCGCGGCTGCAGGTGGAGCGACTGCCACGCGGAGCCCACGGGAGTCTCGTGGGTGTAGCGGGTCCTGTGCGTGACGCTGAAGCGGGGCATGTTGGGGGGAGAGTTGGGGTCTACTGCGTCCCGCCCGAAATCTCGGAGTGGCTGAAATAGATCTGCGAGAGCCGGCTGTTGAACTCCGTCAGGATGGCCTCCGCGCCCGAGAAGAACGCCTGCGCCTGGGACGGGTCGTTCGCCAGGACGGAGGGCTCGGCCAGCTTGGTGTTGCTCACCAGCCGGAACGCGGTGGCCCTCAGGTCCGAGACGGCGCGCGGCGCAAGCTCCCCGGGAAGCGCCGCCACATGCTCGGCGATCCGGTCGGCCTGGAACCTGAGGCCCCTCGGGTTCTCAGGGGCCCCGAAGAGCCACGAGAGGATTGATGCCGGCTGGAAGACGCCGTGGTAGAGGCTGCGATAGGTGAAGAGGCAGGCCGTGTAATGCAGGAGCGTCTGGAGCCGGAACTCGCTCGGGCGCTCGGCTGGCTCGCCAGGGGGCCGCTCCGGCAGGAGCAGCTCGTCGGCCAGGAAGACAATGTGCCTCGCCCGCTCGATCCGCAGCCCCAGCCTCAGGAAGTGCCAGCCGGTGTCGTGGGCCAGGGTCTCGCTGCCCAGCGCCTCGAGTGAGGCAAGCTGCTGGCCCAGGTCGGACGCGCCCAGCGGGTTTCCGCCGGCTGCGATGGCCCTCAGGCGCCGGATGATCCTCCAGAACTCCGGGGGCAGGCTGACCTTCACCTGGTCGAGCACCCGGATCAGGCTGCCCAGGTTCGCCGCCAGGCTTCCGGGATGCTCCGGGTCGTCCGCCTGGGCCCGGATCTGTGCGGCCATCCCGGCCAGGGTCGCGTCCTCGTCCGGCAGGCTCTGCGAGGAGGTCGATAGCAGGCGCATGGAGTCCCGCGTCACCTCGGGATCGAGCGCCGCGGCCTCCCCCTGGAGGAGGGGGTCCAGCTGGTCGAGGAGCCGGAGCATCTGCGCCGTGCGCTCGAGGTAGCGGCCCAGCCAGTAGAGGTTGTCGGCCAGCCGGCTCGGCGTGTCCTCCGTCCTGTGGTAACCGGTCCCCGAATCGGGGAGCAGGATCACGGGCGGATCATGGGGGATGCCGGGAGATATCACCCAGGTGTCCTTTGTCGCGCCGCCCTTCTGGAGGGAGACGATGGCGTCGGCCCCTGTCGGGTCGAAGCGGGTCAGGGCGCCGGGCATCACCCGGTACTCGCCCTCGTGCCAGGCGACGAAGAGCCGCATGACGAAGGGCACCGGCCTCAATGCGCCCCCGGACCAGGCGGGCGTCGTGCCGAGGAGCAGGCGCTCCTGGCCGCAGAAGTCGCCGGGACGCGAGCATATGCTCGCCGCGAGCGTCTCGCGCTCGCGGCCGCTAAGCAGGGCGCCGTAGCGCGTGGCGGCCGCGCCCCGCGCCCGGAATGCCGGCTTGATCACGAGATCCTGCAGGTTGTCGAGGACGTAGTCCCTCGCGGCCTTCTGGCCGCACCACCAGGTGGCCACGCTCGGCAGCCGCAGGGCCTCGCCGAGGACGGACTGGCAGAGGGGCTTCAGGAACGCGAGGAACGACGCGCTTTCGAGGGCGGCCCCGCCGAGCTGGTTGGCGATCGCCACGCGGCCCCCGTGGGCGGCGTGCACGAGCCCCGGAACGCCGAGGACGGACTCGGAAATCAGCTCCAGGGGGTCGCAGAAGCCGGAGTCCACCCGCCGGACGATCCCCGCGACCCTCTTCAGGCCGCCGACCGTGCGCAGGAAGACCTGCCGGTCCCGGGTCGTCAGGTCGGCCCCCTCGACCAGGGGGAAGCCGAGGAAGCGGGCGAGGTAGGCGTGCTCGTAGTAGGTCTCATTGGCCGGCCCGGGCGTCAGGAAGACGATCCGGGCGTCCTCGCCGCGGCCGGGGGAGGGGGCCAGCCGCGCCAGGGAGGAGCCAAAGTCATGGAAGAACGGCGATATCGGCTGCACCTGCATCCCCTGGAACTCCTGGGGCAGGGCGGTATGGACGAGGAACCGGTTCTGGAGCGAGTAGCCGAGCCCCGAGGGGGCATCCATCCGGTCCTGCAGGACCCACCATCGCCCGTCCGGGGAGCGGGCGATGTCGACCGCATAGTGGTGCAGGAAGACGCCGGGCTGGGTTCCGAGGCCTGAGCAGGGCCTGAGGAAGCGGGGGTTCGCCATGGCGAGCTTGGCCGGAAGGATCCGGTTCCTCAGGAATTTCTGGGGACCGTAGAGGTCGGCGAGGAGCGTGTTGAAGAGCCTCGCCCTCTGGCGGAGCCCGTCGCTGAGGACCGCCCAGTCCTCCGCGCCCACGAGCTGGGGCACGACGTCGAGCGGCCAGGGCTTGGGCTCCGAGCGGGCCCCCGCATAGACGTTCATGCTCACGTCCTGCTCCAGGACCGCCCGGTTGCAGGCTTCCGCGGCGGCCTTCAGGGTCGCCGAGGGTTCCGGGCCCAGGCGCCGCAGGAATTCCGCCCAGGGCGCCCTCAAGGTCCCGTCGGGCGCCCGGCATTCGTCGTGGCGGCCGGGAAGCCCGGCGTACCCGGGCAGCGGGTCGTCGGTCGCGAGAAGGGGGGTCGGCGGGGCCATGTTTCAGGGGCGAAGCCCCTTATCCCTGCCCGGGCTTTGCCTTGTCGGCAAGGCGCAGGTCGACCGTGTAGCGGAATTCCGGGGAGCTCGGGCGCTCCGCCGTGGGCGTCATCTGGCCGGGCGTGTAGCTCTGGGGGATGAAACGGGCGAGCCTGCGGCTCTCCGCCTCGTAGGAATTGACCGGCATCTTGGCGTAGTTGCGGCCGCCGGGGTGGGCGACGTGGTAGGTGCAGCCGCCGATGGAGCGGCCATTCCACGTGTCGACGAGATCGAAGACCAGGGGGCTGTCGACACCGATCGTCGGGTGCAGTGCGGACGCGGGCTGCCAGGCCCGGTACCGGACGCCGGCGACGTGGTCGCCGCTCGCGGTGCCGGTGGGGTGAAGCGGGATCAGGATTCCGTTGCAAGCGACGACGTAGCGCTCGGGGGAGAGGCCCGACAGCTTCACCTGGAGGCGCTCCACCGAGGAGTCGACGAACCGGACGACCCCGCTCACGTTCTCCTCGCCCATCACGTGCCAGGGCTCGAGCGCATGGCGGAGCTCGATCTCCATCTCATTGCAGCGCACGCGGCCGAGCAGGGGGAGCCGGAACTCCAGGTGGGGGGCGAACCAGCTTTCATGGAACGGCAGTCCCCAGCCCCGGAGGTCGGCGACGACCTCGGCGATGTCGGCCTTGATGAAATGGTGCAGCATGAACCGGTCGTGCAGCTCGGTGCCCCACCGGGCGAGGCTGCGCGGCGAGAACGGATGCTCCCAGAAGTGCGCGACCAGGGCGCGCAGGAGCAGCTGCTGCACGAGGCTCATGCGCGGGTGCGGCGGCATCTCGAAGGCCCGGAACTCGAGGAGGCCGAGCCGCCCGGTCGCGCTGTCGGGCGAGTACAGCTTGTCGATGCAGAACTCGGCGCGGTGGGTGTTGCCCGTGACGTCGACCAAGAGGTTCCGGAAGATGCGGTCGACCAGCCAGGGCGGGCAGCTGCCCGGGGCGTCGCCCGCCTTGGCGAGCTTGCGGTCGAGCTCCAGGAACGCGATCTCGAGCTCGTAGAGGCTGTCATTGCGGGCCTCGTCGATCCGGGGGCTCTGGCTCGTGGGGCCGATGAAGAGCCCGCTGAAGAGATAGCTGAGCGCGGGATGCTGGTGCCAGTAGGCGAGGAGGCTCTTCAGGAGGTGGGGCCTCCTCAGGATCGGGCTGTCCTCGGGCGTCGGGCCGCCTAGGACCACGTGGTTGCCGCCGCCCGTTCCCACGTGCCTGCCGTCGACCATGAACTTCTCGGCGCAGAGCCCGCACTCGCGGGCGGTGTCATAGAGCCACTGGGTCTTCCTCGCGAGCTCCGGCCAGGTGGAGGAGGGGTTGATGTTCACCTCGATGACGCCCGGGTCGGGCGTGATCTTGATGTTGTCCAGGCCCGGGTCGAACGGGGGGAGGTAGCCCTCGAGGACGAGCGGGGTACCCAGGGACGTGGCGGTCGCCTCGACGCAGTCCAGGAGCGCGAGGTAGTCCTCCAGGCGGTCCAGGGGCGGAAGGAAGACATGGATGTTTCCACCGCGCGCCTCGACGCAGAGGGCGATCCGCACCTCCGTGTCCGGGTTGGGCCCGATCGCCCCGGGAATCCTCCAGGGCTGGAGCGACAGCGGCAGCCGCAGCCCCATCGGGGAATCCCCCGGGATCAGGAACATCCTGCCCGCGACAAAATACCAGGGCGACGACCTCCATGTGCCGGACGGGTCCGGGAACGCGGGCAGCGCGTAGCCGACCGCGGTGTCGACGCCGGCCTCGAGCATCGCGCCGAGCCGGTCCCGCTCCATCCTGTCGTTCGAACTCACCTCGGCGGGGTCGTACCCCGCGGGCAGCCTTCGTTCCTTCCAGACCGTGTACAGGGCGTCCTCGAAGCCGGGGACGAGCCTTTCCTCGCCTATCCCCAGGCGCTTCGCGAGGACAGCGGCGAAGGCGCGGGCGTCGTCCGCCGATTGGGTCCCGGGCACGGAGGGGTCGGCGAAAAGAAGGGGGAGCTGCCAGATGGGCTTCCCGTCCTTCCTCCAGAAGCAGGAGAGCACCCAGCGGGGCAGGGGCTCGCCGGGGTACCATTTTCCCTGGCCGTAGTGGATGAACCCGCCCTTCCCGAACTCACTGTAGACCCGGGCGAAGAGCTTACCGGCAAGCTCGCGCTTTCGCTCCCCGAGCGCCAGGATGTTCCATTCCGCGCCGTCCATGTCATCCGCGGCGATGAAGGTGGGCTCGCCGCCGACCGTGAGCCTCACGTCCCCGGTCTTGAGGAGCCCGTCGATCCTTAGGCCAACGGCCTCGATCGCAGCCCAGTCCTCGCCGGAGTAGGGGAGCGTGACCCTCGGCGTCTCGAGGATCCGGCGCACGGTCATCTCGAAGCCGAAGGTGTTCTCGCATTTCTCGACGGCCCCGCTGATCGGGGCCGCGCTCGAGGGCTCCGGTGTGCACGCGAGC
>Ga0182015_10006350_pt1 | contig 11909 bp, 19 predicted proteins | sample 712P3MmetaG_FD_120478 | JGI IMG/M metagenome (GOLD analysis project Ga0182015, IMG submission 120478) | Permafrost microbial communities from Stordalen Mire, Sweden - 712P3M metaG | ecosystem: Environmental > Terrestrial > Soil > Wetlands > Permafrost | place: Sweden: Stordalen | collected...
AGAGTACCACCGCCGCCGAAGCAGCATGATCCAGATGGGGAAAAAGGGGGTGCGCCCGCGCCCCTTTTCCTCTTGAACCGCGAACCTCCGCGCCCCAGCACCTCGCGCAACATCAAAAACCGTTTCAGTCTTCAGCCCTTGACATAAGCGAGCTTTGAGGCGACTTTTCCATCTCGCACGGTGAAAATGTCAACACCGCGCAGGTGCCATGGCTGACCGTTGCGCATCTTGTGATAGACCCAGAGCACAGTGGCGCGATTTCCGCTAACGATCACTTCCTCGGCCTCGAACCGAGCGTCAGCATTGCGCACGAACCAGCCGCGCCAGAATTCGACCACAGCAGCCTTTCCCTCAATGCGGCGTCCATCCGGAGCGGGCGACGTGTCCTCGAACACTGTATCTTCCGTCAACAATCCTGCCAACCCCTCAGCGTCGTGCCGATTGAACACCTCGTTGAACTTGTCAATGGTTGTGCGCGTCACTTGCTCCTGTGACCGCACATTCTGCTCGAACCTCATGGGTACCTCCCGTGGGGAACACAGACTCCCAAGTAGAAACACAAAACAAGTTACCATCCAGATGTGGCAATTTGCAGAGAGTGAGTGCATTTTGATCCTCCATGACCGTCTCAGCTTTAAACCTGAAATTCGGATTTGATCTTGTAGCAGAAGGAGCCACAAAGGTATGAACGTTCCACTGATCTTCTCCTTCTGGTTCATGGTCGCTGCATATGTCATCCATGTGATTGACGAATCCCTGCTAGGTGGCAGTTTTGTCGAAAAGGTTCAGCAGCATTGGTGGCCCCAATATACTTGGAAAAAGTTCTTTTGGTTTAACACAGGCTACTTTGTCATCATGATCGGCGGCGTGGTTGCCTATGACCTCCGTGGCGGAAGCTGGCTCATTCTTCCGCTCGCATGGGCTGTAGAACGCTTGTGCAATGGTTTCTGGCATCTCTGGTGGACGATTCACTTCCGCGAATACTCCCCCGGTCTGGTGAGCAGCATTCTCATCGGGATGGACTCCTATTTCATAGTCCGCTACCGACCAGTCGGGGAAACCATCGCGCCACGAACTTTATGGAGTGCAGCGTTCCTTGGATTGCTCGCTGCCGCTTTTCTGGCTTTTTATATTCCGCTGGCAAAAGGCAGGACAGGGCGAGCCAAGACGTGATCGTATGAGGCGAACATGACGCATCTCTGTGTGACTTGTGGAACGCAATTTCCTGTTGCTGACCACCCGCCTGAGCACTGCCCGATCTGCGAAGACGAGCGGCAATTCGTCGGTCTGCAAGGACAGCAGTGGATCACGTTGGAGAAATTGCAGCAAACGCACCGGAACACACTCTTTCAAGAAGGTGAAGGAGTTTGGGGCATCCAGACGGTGCCCGATTTTGGAATTGGACAAAGAGCGCTGCTGGTGCGTGCTGGTAAAGGGAATATCCTTTGGGACTGCTTTAGCCTTATCAACCCGGATACGGTGGGTTTGGTCAATACGTTTGGCGGGATTTCCGCGATAGCGATCTCTCATCCTCACTACTACACGTCGATGATCGAGTGGAGTCGGGCATTCGGCAGCGTGCCGATTTACCTCCATGAAGATGATCGGGAATGGGTGCAGCGGTCTGATCCCTGCATTCGATTTTGGAGCGGGGAGTCCTCCGATTTGGAGCACGACCTGACGCTGATCCGTGTCGGTGGGCATTTCCCCGGCTTCCAAGTGCTGCATTCGGCGGAAGCCGAAGATGGTCAAGGAGCCTTGTTCACAGGAGACCAGCCACAAGTGTGCCCTGATAGGCGGTACGTCAGTTTCATGTACAGCTATCCGAACTTCGTTCCTCTGGATGCAACCAGTGTACGCAGGATCGTTTCTACGCTTGAACCGTTTCCGTTTGCGAGACTGTACGGAGCGTGGCGCAACTTCGTCGTGCAGGGAAACGCAAAAGAGGCGCTTCGCCGTTCGGCCGAGCGTTACCTGCGAGCCGTCGAAGATGCTCGTTAGTCTCTACCTTACAATCAGACCAAATGCTCACGACTCGCGGTCGCATGGTCCCGATACTGGCTCTGGCGACGGCAGCCACGTAGTTGATCCGAGTGCTCACGGGATAGCACCGCATCAGCCGAGCATCGAGGGGCTTCAACAGTTCCGACACCTCAACCACATTCTGCATTCCCGGATCGAGCCACAGATCGTAGCCGTCCGGATCAAGGATGACAGGCATTCGGTCGTGGACAGCAGCGGTCACGGCATTTGGCGTCGTGGTCAGAATCGAGCAGGTCTTGATCCATTTTCCGCTTGCGTCTCTCCAGCGATCCCATAATCCTGCGAATGCGAACACTTGTCCATCATTGACTTCAAAGCAGTATGGCTGTTTCGATTTCCCCGTCCGCAACCACTCTTAAAATCGTCTGCTGGAATCAGGCACCTGCGAGATTTCAGCGCACCGCGGAACGCGGGTTTCGTGGCCGCGGTTTCCGACCGTGCGTTGATCATGCTGGCAGCGGTAGACGAGTCTTTCGCCCAAGACGGAAAGAGCCCCCCAGCGCATCAGCGAAAGTTTGACGAATTCTGGCGGATGACCGGGATCGGCTTAGTGGGGGCAATATTGAAGTGGGGACTCCAGTCCTCTTCCCAAGGGCGGTGCCAAGCTGTTTTCTCCGCGACAATCTGTAGGTGAGAAATTATCGCAGATCGAGTAGCAAGGCTAAGAAACTCTAACAAAACCCTGATCTGGCGCTAGCGATGAGGAACGTTCTACGTTGGCGAGGATGCCGAGAATTGAGCTTTAGTAGTGTCATTGGGTCACTCCGCCGGCCATGAGGATGACAGAGAGTAGAGCCAGCAACAGAAACGACCCGGGGTAATAAAGACGTTCAAGCATAACGGCGGAGCACTGGCCGTCCACCAACTTTTCTCTGGTGGTTACGTACATGATGGGTAACCTCCCGGACCGGGTCTCAAGCGACATAATAAGCAGGCGAAGGACGAGTGTCTGTTCAAAACTGACCGTTTCCGAATACACCTGTCATACGAGCATTGGAACTCTCTCCTGCATTACAGACTGCCGTTTCGCCTACTGTAGAGATGACCCGAACCGTTCCACGGCTGGCTGGAAGGTGGTCTGTATTGCTCAGTTTGCAATTCGCCCTGAGGCTACTCTACTCGTAAGTAACCTTCCAAAAGGAGGTATTATGGCTGGTGACCCTTAACCAGAAATATCCTCCACAATTTGCAGTGAGCCTGTGGATTTACGAGTCGATCTTTACGCTGATGAAAACGGTGGAGCGGTCCACAAGAAGTGCTACGTCGACCGCTTGATTAGCGCACCCGAGAATCGGATCGCCAGCTAATACTCTTCGACACCTGCTTGGCGGCGCTCACCGTCTTCACCGAAATAGTGTGTCCGTAGGCTGTGCTTGTAATTTTGGCTTGTTCCCAAGCGAGCTTGTTAAGTTCAGCCGACGCGGCTTGATCCTTCGTGTCAAAGCAAGGGTATAGACCGCATCGCCGACCAGTGCATAATTAGCTCCTTTTTGAACGCAGGCACGAACGCAGTCTGCGGGAGCGATATTTTCCTCCGAGTGCTTCGCGCCGCACATGGCATCGCTCACCTTTCCGGTATTCTTAGTCCGTGCCACCATCCTGCTCACGAAACCTTCTCTCTCGCTGCCTCTAGTCCCGCGCTGCAAGATATGGATGGGATTGATTTGCGAAGCACTGCATCCACGAGCCTCAGAAGGTTCTCACCGCCTGTCATCAGGTCTAGCTTCGATTTCTCGATATATGCGATTGCGCCGTTATTCTTCAGCTTGTCCGCGTTGCTCTGGGAAAGACTACTCACAACAATGACTGGGATGTTGGTAGTCGTTGGGTCTTGCTTGAGAGATCGCAGCACAAGCTCGCCTCCCATTTTCGGCAGGAGCATGTCCAAGATGATGAGGTCCAGCCTGCTCTGGCGGGCCAACTGCAAAGCTTCCTCGCCATCACTAACATCGACCACACCGAAGCCTGCTCCAACCAGAATCCGCTTAATTGCGGTCCGCATGAGCCTGCTGTCTTCAACTACAAGAAGTTGCTTCATGGATGCTTGCTTTTCATACAGGTAATTATCCCTTGACATGACAGGAGAAGGCACATACCTTCAGACACTGTCTAACAGTACCTAAACTGAAAAGAGCTTCAGCATTTCCGTTACAAGATGGCCCGACTTGGCTTACGTCGGATAGTTCCGTAAAGGAATATCCGGTAGTCGTTCATGTCCTGTAGGTGCGGTCGCGGACGTTGTTATCGGCATATCATCTAATCAGTGATACTAGAGACAAGACTCCCGAGAGATGATGTAGGAACACGGCTGTTTGCAGTTTATGAGGCATCCTGCGCCAAGGAGCACGCTGCCGCCAGTCAACTCCTATATCCGAGCCGTCGCCTACCGCACGAGACATACATGAAACTGATAGATGGTCTCAGAGCCATACGGACGGACTGCAACGACAAAATGCTCGCAGTCAGGGCACATCACGATCAGATGGAGGAGAATCAGCGACCCCATTAGCCCAGCCAAACCCAATACCGGACACATTGTATTCAGAAAGCGTTCAATATGATACTGAACGAGGCAACGATAAAGCAGGGAGATTACGTAAAGATCATGGGAAGAGACGGATTTTATGTCTTCCTGAAGGAATTTCAAGGGACGGCAACCCTTCGAGCAGGTGGTGCGAACAGTCTAGACACATCCACCTTAGCCATTCCGCTAAATCGGGTAATTTCTCTGGAACAAAACAAAATAGGCTCGGCATGAGCCGAATGTCCGTCCCCGCGGGCACCGAACAGAGTTGCTGATTGGCTACGAGGCAAAGCGGTGCTGGCTTTAATCCGCAAACAATAATTCATGATCAGGGAACGGCACACACAAACTGCCGCAACGGCCGTCTCAGGAAGCGAGTATGAAGGGTTGTACTCTATATGGCAATCGCAGTCGCGCTCTTGGTGTCCACTGATCCAGTCACAATCCAGCAGTTCAGCTACTCTCTACAAGAATTGTCCATTTCGCCAGAAGTCTGTCAGGAAAGGTCGACGGCACTTGGTCTATTGAACCACCGAAAGTTCGATGCGGTTATCGTTGATTTCCAACTGGGAGGACAGTCAGGACTGATTCTGGACGAGGTACGTCGCTCCTCCTCGAACAGGACGGCGGTGACCTTTGGCATCAGCGACAATGGTGCGGAGGTTTCAGCAGCTTTCCGCCAGAAGTCGCAGTTTGTCTTCGAGAGACCTCTTTCTAACCAATCGGTCCGCAAGACCCTCAAACCTGCCTACGGGCTTATCCTGAGAGAACGGCGGCGCTATTTCCGTTACCCGGTCTCTATTCCCGTCAGCATCCAGAGGAAAAACATGCAGGAAGTTCGCTGTAACGGTGTAAATATCAGCGAAGGGGGCGTGGCTGTAAATACGGTCGTTCCGTTCATTCCCGGAGAAAGTGTCCGGATTCAGTTCACTTTGCCCGATCACACAGTATCCATCTCAGCGAGATCAACGATCTGCTGGTCGGACACGGAGCATTTGGGAGTTCGCTTCGTATCCATTTCCGATGAGCACAAGTCCGAACTACAGGGCTGGCTGTCACGCAAACTGGAAGAGACGCTTCCGGAATTCGTTGCCGGACAATTCCGGGCAGCGGTTGGCTCCTCCATAACCGCAACCGCCGTGGGGCGGATACCATTCGGGGTACGGCGACCAACGACTGCCGTCTCTGAAAGGTTTAAGAGCACCAGCGGTTGGTTCTAGTAAGATGGCCACCGCCAGACCCAATTCATCGCATCCAGCCGTGCAAACGCGAATTCCGAAGAGCCGAAAGGCTAACACTGAATATCAGCCCTGCCAGACATGCTTGCCGCAGGCGCATTGCACGGTGTCGGTAGGTCGTCGTTTCGTTAGTTGCTGTTTGCAGACTGGACAAGGTTTAGTCATCACATAAGTCATAATATTCCTCCCGTTCTGCCCTCACCCCAGCACCTCGAAGGGGTGTCCTACTGCGGCGGGCACTGCGGATCGACTGGCAACGGACGAATCGGGGTGGGTGGCCCTGAGTCTGGGCGCTGGTGCTAAGCTGGGGGCATCATTACAACGTCTGCCAAAATCGCATCCGCTTTCATCACTCTGCTGACGTTTCTGCTCGCGTCTAGTGCCAGAGCGCAGCAGCATCCAACAACATCAGCCGCTTCAAGCCCGCAGCGCGAGCCCATCACGGAAGACCTCTCACACCGCGCAACATTCACATTCAAGATCGCACCAAACTTGCCAGAGTTCACGTTCAAAATCATCCCTGAGCCGTACCCGCGAGATGAATACGGAAACCCGCATACGACGGTACGGGAAGTACAGGTTTTTCGGGGAGATTCAACGCAGCCTGTGCAGAGTCTTGAGGATTGTGAATTCTCAGATATGGAAGCCCCGCGCAGAGGCTCCGAGTGGTTTCGTGCGGTGGATATGAATTTCGATGGCTACAAAGACATTTATATGTTGAGTAGCTGGGGAGCCACTGGCAACGAGTCTGGGTGCGTCTGGCTATACGATCCGGAAAGCAGTCGCTTCGAATTCAGCAAAGACTTTAGCGAACTCGATAGGTTTACGCTCGATCCGGCGACAAAGACCATCGTCGCGCACAGCAACGGCGGAATGGCGGGAACGGTATTTAGGGCGACGAAATACCTTATCGAGGGCAATCGCCCGGTGGCTATCGCCACGGTTGCTCAGGATTGGGACTTCGATAAGAAGGAATACCACTGTTTTGTGCAGCAACGCCGAGGACGCGAGAATGCCTTGGTGACCATGCGGGATGAATGGGCGAAGCCCAAGGACGACTTTGACGCGCCGTGTGAAGCGAGCGATCCATTCCGGGGCTTAGGAGACAAATGACCTAATCCCAGCCGAGGAGACTAGCAGATTTACTCCGCATACCAATCAGAATGTGGCGACCAGCCGCCACACTTGGGGCACTGGGTTGAAGTCCATTGGTGAAGGCAAGCAGGACACACTCCTCCTGTATCGAAGGTGTTCCACATATGCCCGCAGGAGCAACACCAGCGGTCTTCCTTGCGAGGCGACCAACCACTGGGGCACCGGATAAGTGGGCCGGAAGTGTCGGGGCTTTTCTCTTCATCCGACTCGGGATCAATAACAACAGCGGGCTGGTCGTCCGTGAGGGCGCACATGCTTCAATATTATGACGCAGGTTCCCTTGGCGATGGCGGATACCGACTCTGATGCTTCTCCACGCCCCTCTGGTCAGCCTCGTTTCGCAAACCGCCTCACGATGCTTCTTCCCATGGGACTTCCGCATCAAAATCGAACCCGAGCCCGAATTGCACTTCATCCGGCATCGTGTCGTTCAGAGCTTCGTCAAAGCTCGCCGTACTCGCCTTCATTGGGTGCTTCGCTTCAAATTCACTACGCAGGAGGTAAGCTTGGCGGCACCGATCCTCAGCGATTTGCACATTCTCTTCGTAAAGTTCAATCCCTATAAAATGACACCCCAGTTTCAGAGCCACTTCTCCGGCAGTGGCCGTGCCACAAAATGGATCGAGCACAATGCCTCGACGGATCGCTGGTAGGTCGGGTTCCCAACCAACGGTTACAGGTTTTCTCGGAATGTATTGTCTTCCAGTATCCTGCCGACCAGACTTGAGTCGGATTTCCTCCTCCGGTTTCGTGTATTTTCCAACGCTCCTTTTTACCGGACGGCTTTCTTCGGAGGGCACCATCTCAACCATTCGGCGTTTAGGTCCCTGCGCTGTGACTTCCAGAGGGCAAGTCATCGCTACCGGGCGTTCGATTAGCGCCGGGGGAAATACGGCGTAGTGGCTCTCCTTTGTTTGACCCATCGGGACATTCCATACATTGCCGAGGTTCCGGCCCTCCAAGGACGTGTGGCAACGCATCAATGTCTCCGGCAGGTAGCGAATGTCGCCTACGTTTCGCCTCGGAATTCGCACAGCGCAGGTGTCGGACCATGCCTGACGGGGATCGACAACGAAATGGTAGAAGGGTTCATGGCCATTGCCATTCAGACGGCGGGGTGCAGGCTCAATCATCGCCTGCCCAACCGAGGTGCCATCGATGCGGACGGATTCCTTTGCCCAGACTACATCATCGATTATGTGAAATCGGCATCACACATGGCGATGCGGAACCGTGCGGGGATGCTGAGAAGACCCCCATTCTTCGCTCGCTTGTCCCCGATGTTGACCAAATGCTGCTGGCCCACGGTTCGAGGGGAATCGCCTTGAATACGGCGACAAGATCGCTGATGTACTCAGCCACCGAAGGTTCTCTTCCTAGCTCGGAGGAACTGGTTCCATAAATTCGTTGCTGGTACTAAGCAGGCGAGGTTATAACGCAGTCCACTTTGTTCTGTAGTTGCTTCAACACCTCGATGGCATTACCCGGATGATTGAGAAAGGTTCGCATGAACATGAATTCGTCATGCGGCCTAATACTGATTCGCGGCAAAGGCCCAAAAGAACGCGACACTCGGAGGTTCATGACCACTTCACCAGAACGGAGAGGCAGGTAAGGAGCGCGGCTCCGACTCGATTCGCCCCGGCGTGGGCAACCATGCGCTCCTTATTTACGGTCCGGTTGCGGGTAAGCGAACCAGTTCCCGGGCGGGAGTTGCACCCGCCGCAGTCCAGCGCCTTTTTCACGGCGCACTTTATCTACAACAATCGGTAGCACCGTACTGCTGGCAGGAATGATTGCACCTTAGGCGGCGCGTATAATCGCACGACACAGGTGGCCAACGGATGAAAAGCAGAACACCGACCTTGCCGGGTCGCTAAACTGCCTTGGCGGAACAACTAACCGAATCGAGCACTTGAGAAATGTTGGTTTCTTTACTCCTGATGAACAAGCCGCCCTCAATTCGGGCTTGGGGTAGTCTCTCAGCCGGGGCTCATCCCGGTGTGCCGGAACGCGAGCAAGCACGAATCGGATTGATACTCGCCCTCGAATTCGGGCAACTATTGTTGGTGAAATTCACTAACTGGAAAGCGAACGCTTATCTTTGCTTTAAGTGACCGGACTGCGCATGCGCCCTTTGTCATCTCGTAAATCTGTGACTTGCTCATCTTCAGCAAGCCAGCGAGTTCTGTAATGGTTAAGATTTCCATGTTGGTTTACTCCCAGTAGAAGTTTGATTGATAATCAATCCGAGGTGACGCAATGGCACGACTCGCTATAATTCAAAATGTTGGGCAAGACCCAAACGATCAACCACGGACGGTTCATGTCAATCCCGCACATATAGTGTCTGTCGAAGGCATTCCCGGTGGTACGAGGATCGTCTTGAGTGTTGGAACGATCTATCAATCGCAAGCCCCTTTTGATCAAGTGGTGGATGCTATTAATCAAGCATGGATGTGAAGCTATGTGAAGCAAACAATTTTGACCGCGCGGGGCAACCACCACCCATCACGGCACGATGGGGTTTTGTCTGTTGGCTAACAGTGCGTCCAATTTGCGGTTTGTCTCTTTTTGGGCCTCGATCAGGTCCGAGATGTTGTCATACAGCAATCTGCACAGGAAGCGTGGACGTGCATCTCAGGCGATTCGCTAAAACGCCGAGAACTCATTGAGGCCCAACTTCGTCATGATGTGCGGGTACTTGGCGCAGAGACGCTGGTAGTTTTTCCGAGCACGCCATGTGGGGCAATTCGGGTCGATCAGACGACACTTGGCGACCACCCATCAGTGCTTCATCTTCTTAGCGATCAAGATTTCTCGAACTTGCGGTCTTGCGTGCATTTTTTAATTTCCTCCAGAAAATAATTGGCGATCCCTGTTTTTTCTCAAATTTGGGGTCGCGTGAAGTTGGATCAGGGATCGATTTTTCCAGTGGCGACCGAAATTCGGTCACTGGGGCCCAAACATGGAGCCTCGAATTGAGCCTCTATCAGTGGGGTCTGAAAGTCCGTGAATTGCCCACGAACAGTTTTTCAAAGTCCTTCAAATCGTAGGGGGAGTTGGCAGGACGGTGTTACTTCTTGCGTCTAATCAGCAAGCCGGGATCGCTGCTGTTGATGGACACGAGGTTCCCGTGTGCGTCACGCACGGTATTGAAACGCTCGTTTGTTCGGCCCGCGATCTGCTCGTGCGCATCGCGAACCACAGATGATGTATCGCTGTAACCGCTGGTGATAGAGCCGATGATTTGGTTCTTTCCGTCGCGCAGATACCGCTTAGTCAGTGACATGCTTTCCTCCTCCATCTGGTTCAAGCAAACAAAACTCCACAGCCGGGTAGCAATTCACCTCAGCGTGATCAGGCGCGGTTTGCCGGGTGAATAACTCTCCACAAACAAGGCATTCGCGCAAGCCGTGGCGGCGGACGAGGAACACCTTGCCGATAACGTCCGGTCTGTTCGCCTTGGCGCTACTCATCTGTTCCTCCACTGGTGACGATTCCATAAGTTCGTCACCAACCTGCCCCGGCTGAGTTCGACTGAACAAAGCCAGCAGCATCAATAATTCGGGCTGGCGGCTGCACCAACCCTTCGTCACCAGCCCTTGATCTCTTAACCAACTTGCAAACTAAACTGCGAGAAATGCCCCACTTTTTAGAGACAGCCGTCAGCGTCATCCCGCTGAGTCGGTCGCGGACAATGGCTGCACGATCCAAGTCCATCGGTGCGCGTCCGATCCGCACGCCGTCCAGCTTTGCCCGGCGCATGCCAGCCAAAACTCGCTCGCGGATCAAGTCCGATTCGAGTTCGGCAATCGAGCCAATGAGCGTCAGGAAGAGTCTCCCCATCGGCCCGCTTGTATCGACATTCTCTCGCCGCGAGACGAAGACGATGCCGAGACTGTCAAACTCATCCATGACTTGCAAAAAATGTTTGACACTCCTCGCGACTCGGTCGAATGCGGCGACGAGCACGACGGAGAATCTCTTCCGGCGTGCATCCTCGATGAGAGCGTCCAGACCGGGGCGTCTCGCTCTCTTCCCTGAGACTCCGGCGTCCCTATACTCCTGCACGACCTCATAGCCGCGCTGTCTCGCAAGCTCGCGCAGGTCATATAGTTGGCTTTCGACATGTTGGTCTGCGCTACTTACTCTGACATAAATCGCCGAGGGCGTTCTCATTCGCTGGGAGTCCTTTCTTGTTCGCTTAGCTCTTGAAGATTTTGTCTGTCTTGATACAGCCGAATCGGTCTCATCGTCTGCTCGTCAAACAGCAACAAGGGAGAGCGGGAAGTCTTCCGAAAGCCCGCTTCTAGCAAGCAGACTCTTGCGCTTCCCACATCCGAGACCATGAACGTGCTGCTCGCGAACCTGTCGCGGCGGAACGGAAGGAGCAGATACGGGATGCCAGCGCGGTACAGAGTTGACTCGGCGTGGAGAACGTGCTCCCCATCGAGCGTAGATGAATTGGATCGGTTCTTGCGTCTTGTCAGCCACGGCGTTCGACGCAGTCGCTCGGCAGCCTCAGCACAGACGGTCAATTCAGGAGTAAGCAAGTTTAGGTTGGAGCAAACCTCATGCTCCAACAGTTCACCAAGGCGAAAGCTGCTGACAGTGCGCAGGCGCTTTGCCAGTTCTGCCGGGAGCAGCAAGGCGGCAGCGAACCTCTCCGCTGGATCGCTGGAGCGAACCCGCCTCCGTTGTTCTTCCATGAGTTCCCGAATAGTCATCGCTTTCCGCACTCACGGTATACACCGGAGTCGTCACAATCGTCTGGAAAATGGGGGCGAGTTACCAAAGATTCTTGGCAGGCTGTATGCTTCCCGTTGACCGTTGCAGTGCTTATGTTGGATATTGAGACGGAATGGACGTTGAACGCATTATTGACGACATCGAGCAGCTACAGGAAATGTTCGAAGCGCCGGACATTAGACCACTCAGCGCAAGCG
>Ga0182015_10006351_pt1 | contig 11908 bp, 11 predicted proteins | sample 712P3MmetaG_FD_120478 | JGI IMG/M metagenome (GOLD analysis project Ga0182015, IMG submission 120478) | Permafrost microbial communities from Stordalen Mire, Sweden - 712P3M metaG | ecosystem: Environmental > Terrestrial > Soil > Wetlands > Permafrost | place: Sweden: Stordalen | collected...
CTCGCCGGCGGGGGATCGCTCACGCAGTCAGCTCCTTGATTGCGTGAGCCGCACCGGCCATCTGGCGACGGTGGGCACGGCGGGCACGGGCACGGATCGCGGGGCGGCGCTCGCCCAGCTCGTCCCACTGTCCATCACGGTCGATCACGACACGCCCCTCATCAAGCACCCGGTCCAGCAGAAGCGGCGCCTGGGCCTCTACGCGTACCAAGTGGGCAATGTCGATGCGGCGACCGCTCACGCGTTGCAGGCGAGCGGCCAGCTCGAAGCCCGTCGAGACGTGATCGTCGGCGAGCGCGACCAACAGGTCGAGATCCGAGCCCTCGTCCTCATCGCCTCTCGCCAACGAGCCATAGAGCACTGCCAGACGAACGCCATGATCTGTCCGCAGCGCCTCGCGAAGTTCAGAGAGGAGCGGCCAATGTCCGCGTAGGTACTCGCGCTCGCCGGGCACCAACTGAAGACGGCGCGATCCACTCCGGGCGGTACGGAAAGTGCCTTGAGAAGCGGCACGGCGCAACGTGCGCTCCTCGACAGCAAGATCAGTCGCAAGCTCTTGGATCATGCCCATGTCAGAGAGGCTACTACGAGAGATATCGGCGTTTCGGATGGTAATTGGGTCGAACCCAGACTGGAAACCACAACAGGTTCGTAGTGTCCTGCACCCATTCGGAAAGCTCGCGTAGATCCAAATAGCGGCTCAGCCATATCTTCGACTTCTGCGCTGCTCCGCCCGTGTTCGCTCGGAAACCACTCGCGATGCCTCGTCCTCGGCTACGCCGTACACGAGAACGCCGCGATCGACCGTCATCGCGGCGATGTCCTTCGTGGTCTCAGGGTTCCTCGTGACGTCCCGCTTAAAGTCCAGCCGCGAGGTCTCTTCGGCCTGGCCCTTGAGCGCTTCGACCTCGGCCCAGGTTTTCGGCCGCCACATGCTGACGCGGAGATTACTCCCGGCGTTCGCCCGACTGGCAACCAATGGCGGATAGCCAGAAGGCCTGCCCCCACGGTCAAGTGATCGGATGCACCTCTGTCTCGCGCGGCCGACGTGGAGACTTGCAGCGTAGGCGCAGGCCACGAAGCCGTTGAGTGCCCCCGCCAGGAGTCGAACCTGGATTTACCGCTTAGGAGGCGGTCGTCTTATCCATTGGACTACGAGGGCGCGGCCCGGCACACCGGCGCCGGGTCCTCCGGAAGGCTACCGGCGCTCGGCGATGAGCCCCGCAGCGGATTCGCCGGCAAGCCGCTCCAGCTCCTCGCCCACGAGCCGGTGCGTGACCCACTCGGTCATGGTCTGTGCGCCGATGCGCCGGTCGAAGCCGAGCGCCAGCTCGTTCCAGTCGAGCGCGGACCATTCCAGCCGCTCGCCGCCACGCGCTCAGCCGGCCTGCCCGTCCGGCCGCTCCGGGTAGATGTCGTCGATCGTGCTCAGCGCCACATACGGCGCGCCGGCTGCGCGCTCGATTGCGGCGCCGCCGCCGGCCAGCCGGTCGAGCACGCTCACGACGCCGCAGATCGCGAGGCCCTCGTCCTGCAGCGCGGCGATCGCGGCGAGCGTCGAGCCGCCTGTCGTGACGACGTCCTCGACGACCACGCAGCGATCGTCGGCGTCGAGCGGGGGGCCCTCGACGCGGCGCTGCAGCCCGTGCGCCTTGGCGTCCTTGCGCACGAAGAACGCCTTCGCGCGTGCGCCGCCGGCGAGCGCCGCGCACGCGACCGCGTCCGCGCCCATCGTCATCCCGCCCACGGCGGTGCCATCCCAGTCCTGCACCTGCGCGGCGAGCAGCGCGGCGAGCGCGGCGAACCCCGGCGGGCGCAGGATCGCGCGCTTGGCGTCCACGTAGTACTGCGCGCGCGCGCCGCTCGTGAGCGTCACCTCGCCGATCACGAGCGCGTGCTCGCGCAGCTCGGCGACCAATCGCGGACGCGCACCCTCGGCGCCGCTCGTATATGTGCCGATCGTGTCCACCCGGCCACCTAATCTAGCGTTGTGACCAGCCTGATCGTGCGATTTCTGAGGTTGGCATCATTCGTGATCTGCCTGATCGTGGTCGCGTCGTTCGTGATCTTCGCGGCCGGCCAGACCAAAAGCGCGTCAAAGCACCAGACGGAAGAGCTCAGCGGCAAGGTGCGGCCGGGCACCAGCTCCACGGGGGACGCGAGCACGCATGAGAGCAGCCTGCACAAGGACATCGACGAAGCCTCCGAAGAACTGACCTCGCCGTTCGCGGGCATCGTGTCCGGCTCGAGCAGCGAATGGCTCATCCGCGGCGTGAAGCTCGCGCTCGCGCTCGCCGTCTACGGCTTCGGCCTCGGCTATCTCGCGCGCGTGCTCAGCGTCAGGGTCTGATTAGGGACCCGCGTCGGCGCTCGCGCTCGCGCTGCCGCCGCCGTCTTCGTCGTATACATCCACCGGCGTGCCGGTGCGCACCCACGCGTAGATCGCCGGCGCATCGGGAATCGGCACGCGCAGGCAGCCGTGGCTGGCGGCGTAGGTCGGCACTTCGGCGTAGCCGTGGATCGCGTAGCCGCGGATGAAGTAGTTGGCGTCGACCATGCCCTCGCTGTTTTCGCCGAAGCTCTTCTCGTACACCTGAAAACGCCCGATCACCGTCGGCGTCGAGGGCTTGCCGGAGCTCGTCGTGTAGATCTTGTACACGCGGCCGCCGGGTTCGATCTCGGCGAGGACCTGCTTCGTGAGGTCGGCCTCGACGTGGCGCCCGTCGCGGGGATAGCGCACGGGAAAGCCGCCCTCGCGGCGTGCCAGCAGCCTGAACACCTCGCGACCCGCGTATGCGACGCGTTCCAGTCCCGTCATCTTGCGATACGCGATCAGCGCCTGACCGGTCCCTTCGTCGAAGACGCCGGTGAGCGGAACCGCGTAGTGCAGAGCATCGAGCTCGGACTGCAGCAGCCGCACCGACTGCCCATGATCGCCCGGGCCGAGATCGGGCTCGACGAACCGCAGCGCCGGCGCGTGGGCGCTGAACGCCTGCTGCTGGGCCGTGGCGGCATGGCTCGCGCGCACCTGCAGCAGCCCGCCGTCGCGGCTCGTGAAGCTCACGCGGAAGTCGCCGGCGCCGCTGCCCACGGCCAGCACGCTCACCGCGCTCGCTCCCACGCTGCGCCCGTCGATGGAGAACTCGACGGTGAGCGTCTGCCCGGCGACGTAGGGCGTGACGATGCCGCGCACGACGATCCGCTCCCCGTCCAGCGCGAACCGAGGGCTCCCGCCGACCTTCTGCAACACCAGCCGTACCTGTCCCGGCGCGGGTCCACCTGGGGTCGAAGCGACGGGCGCGGCGGGCGCGGCGCCCGTTTCGGCGCCGGCCGCTTGCGGCGCGAGCGCGCACGCGAGCGTCGCGCACAGCGCCGCCAGCCGGCCGCTGCGGCAGAGAAGACGGTTGCGGCTCATGAGCTCATCCTATGCGCCTCGGCGGCAAGCTCGCCCTCCGGCGCGATCAGCCCGGCGCGCTTGAACAGCACCACCAGCGCACCGATTCCCCCGAGGGCGCATACCGCGAGCACGACGAACTGCCAGTCCCATCCCTCGAGGCCCGAGAACGCAAGGCAGTTGTTGAGCGAATGGGCGATCATGCAAGGGTAGAGCGAGCCGCTGTAGCGGTAGAGCAGACACAGCCCGAAGCCGAGCGCCGCCAGCGGCACGAGGTCGAGCGCCGGCGCCGAGCCATAGTGAACGGCGCCGAACACCGCGCCGGTGATCAGCGCCGCGGGCAGCGTTCCACGCCAGTTGCGCAGCGCCGTGAAGATGAAGCCGCGGAACAGGAGCTCCTCGCAGATCGGCGCCACCACGCACGTCAGCGCCGCGCTCAGCAACAGCAGCGCGGTGCCTTCGTTGGAGCCGAGCGTTTCGAGCACCTTCTCTTCGCTCGGATGCGCCGCCGCGGACCAGACGGCGCTCAGCACGATGAACGCGACGAGCAACAGCACGATCAGGCCGCTCGCCGACAGCCACCCGGCGCCGGGGCGACGCAGCCCGAATTGCCACGAGCCCACCGCGCGCCCGCCGATGTGCGCGCAATAGACGGCGGCCAGCACGAAGCCGATGTCCTGGATCACGGTGTCGGCGATCGTCACTCCCGGCGGCGTGTGCGAGCTCGTGATCCTCACCCCCACGAGCAGCGCCGGAACCTCCACGAGCAGGCCGCCGACGAGCGCGAGCGCGAGGCCGCCGATCAGCGCGAGCGGCGCGCTCCACGGCGGCCAGCCCGTCGTCGGAGAGCGCGAGCGCTCCGCCTGCGCCGGGGTCGAGTACGCCACGCCCTAAGCCACCCAATGCCAGGTGGCGAACTGGGCGAGGAAGCCGACCATCAGCGCCGCCGACAGCACGAGCGCGGGACGCTGCAGGCGCGGGCGCTCCACGAGCCACGCCGCGAGCCAGATGCCCAGCGGGAACAGCACGAGCAGGAAGCGCGGCAGCGACATCAGCGGCTGTGCGCTCACCGGGTAGGAGAGCGGCAGCGCGAGCGCCGCGAGCACGTATGCGCCGTACGCGAGCGGCAGCCTGCGCAGCACGCCGACGACGGCCGGGATCGCGGCGGCGAGAAACACGAGCAGCATCAGGTTGTGGCCGGCCATCACGAACGGGCTGTCTTTGCCGGTCGCGAAGTAGACGTGGTGGCGCTGGCCCGAGAGCAGCTGCCGGGCGCCCTCGAACGCCGCCCGCACGCCGTCCCAGATGCCGACGTAGGGTCCCGCGAAGTGCCTGGCCCACACTTCCTGGGCGTGAAGCGGCGCCAGCGGGTCGCCGCCCGCGGCCGCCAGATACGCCCCGTAGGCGACCGCGCCGAATGGCAGCAGCGTCAGCCAGAGCCCGTCGCGGCGCAGCTCGTAGCGCGGGCTGAGCAGACGCCGGCGCCCGGGTATGCGATCCAGGCCGCGATCCGGCGGGCGGTCCTCGCGCGGCCCGTACAAGTAGATGATCAGCGCCGGCAGGATCAGCACGAGGCCGGTGCTGCGCGTGGCGCCCGCGAGCGCACCGAGCACGCCCACCCGGGCCCAGCGCCCATGGCGCGCGCTCCAGAACAGCCCCACCGAGAGCGCCAGGTACAGCGACTCGGAGTACACGGCGGAGAAGAAGAACGCCATCGGCGCGAACGCGGTCAGCGCGACGGCCAGGCGCGCGGCCGCGGCGACGCGCCCGTCGCTGGGCGACACCCACGCACCACGTCCGAGCTCGAGCGTGGTCAGGCGGTGGATGCCGTACAGGGCGAGCGCGAACGCGCAGCTCGACAGCAGCACGCCGGCGAGCACCGGCGGCACGCCGAGCGAGGAGATGCCCCGCAGGCCGAGCGGGTATAGCGGGAAGAACGCGGTGCGCGAGGACGTGTAGACGCCGAGGTCCGGCCGGTAGCCGTAGCGCGCGATCACCAGGTACCAAGCCGAGTCCCAGCGCGCCGCCGGGGCGGCGAGCAGGTTCCCGAGCCAACCGAAGCCGCCGGTGATGCCCGGGGGGTTGAAGGCTTTGCGCTCGGGCCCGAACCCGAACGCGAGGACCGTTCCCACCCCCGCCGCCCACACGAGCAGCCGTGAGCTCCACAGCGCTCGCCAGCTCTCGCGGACCGCGATCATCCGCGCGGGGTCCGCGCGCAGGCGCGCCAGCGACGCGGCGGCGGGCGCGAGCGGGTGTGCAGCCGCTGCCGGGCCGTCGGCCCGCGAGCGATCGAGCGGCTGCGCGAGCTCGCTGGCGTCGTCACTGATGGCGAGCTCGGCGGTATCCGGGTTCATGTCGAGATCGAGCGTGGTGGTCGCACGCCCGCAAGTGGCAGGAAATCACAACGACGCACGGTAATCTCGAATCCCCGAGATGTCCCGCCAATCACGAAAGCGACGTCACAGCCGCGGCGGCGCGCGGATCCTGCTCGTCGGGGCCGCGATCGCCGCCGTCTCGCTCGTGGTCGGCGTGATCGCGGCCGTCGGATACGTCCTGCATGTCGCCCACGACACGCGCGGGCTGGGCGAGCGCCAGGCGCGGATCGGCGGCGGCACCTCGGAGGTGTACGCGGCCGACGGATCGCGCCTCGGCGCGATCCAGTCCGACGAACTGCGCACGCCGGTCGGCTGGAATGAAATCCCCACCGATCTCAAGAACGCGACGGTGGCGATCGAGGACCAGCGCTTCTACAAGGACGACGGCATCGACGTGACCGGGATCTTCCGCGCCGCGATCAAGGACGTCGTGCACGGGCAGGCCCTGCAGGGAGCCTCGACGATCACGATGCAGCTCGTGCGCAACCTGTACCTCGGCGGCGACGAGCGCACCTTCAAGCAGAAGATCGCCGAGGCGAAGCTTGCGCTCGAATACAACGAACACCACAGCAAGCGGACGATCCTGAACAGCTATCTCAACGACGTCGACTACGGCACTCTCGGCGGCCAGACGACGATCGGCGTGCAGGCGGCGGCGCGCATCTTCTTCGACAAGCCCGTCTCGCAGCTGGATCTCGAGCAGTCTGCGCTACTCGCCGGCCTGCCGCAGGCGCCCTCGCAGTACAACCCGCTGCTCAATCCCGCGGCCGCCACCGAACGCCGCAACGAGGTCTTGGCGAAGATGGCCGAACTGCACTACATCAGCAAGTCGCGCGCCGCGGCGACCGAGCGAGAGCCGCTCGAGACCCACCGGGGCTACTACTACTCCGAACGCATCGAAAAGTTCTTCTTCGAATACGTGCGCCAGCTGCTGATCGAACGCTACGGCGCCAAGACCGTCGAACAGGGCGGGCTGAAGGTGTACACGACGCTCGACCTGCGCATGCAGCATCTCGCGCGCAAAGCGATCGCCGAAGTGCTCGACGAGCCGGGCGACCCCGCCGCGGCGATCGTGACGATCGATCCGCGCAACGGCGACATCGAGGCGATGGCCGAGTCCGAGAGCTACGAGCAGTCCCAGTACAACCTCGCCGCCGACGGCCACCGCCAGCCGGGCTCGACGTTCAAGGCGATCGATCTCGCCGACGCGCTCTCGCGAGGGATCGATCCGTACACCACCTACTACTACTCGCACACGCTCGAGCCGGGCTGGCTCGCGGCGGAACCGAAGTACAAAGTGCAGACGTTCGAGGGCGTCTCCGAAGACAGGTCGATGAACCTGGTGACCGCGACGCTCAAATCCGACAACACCGTGTATGCGCAGCTGGCAGCGGATCTGGGCGAGGAAACCGTCACTCACACCGCCTACGAGATGGGCGTCAAGGAGCATCTGCTCGGCAACCCGGCGCAGGCCCTCGGCGGCCTGCGGGTGGGCGTGACGCCGCTGGAAATGGCGAACGTCTACGCGACGCTCGCCGACGGCGGCTACCGCAACGCGCCGATCGCGATCACGAAGGTCGCGTTCCCCGACGGCCACGTCGACGAGAACTGGGGCAAGCCGCATCGCGTGAAAGTGCTCGGCGAAGCGGCCACGGCCGTCGAGACCAGCATCCTGCATGAAAACGTCGAGGCCGGCACCGCCACGCACTCGGCGATCGACTGCCCGACCGCCGCCAAGACGGGCACGACAGAAGAACTGATCGACGCCTGGCTCGACGGCTACACCCCCGACTACGCGACGGCGGTGTGGATGGGCTATCCCAAGCGCGACATCCCGATGACAGACGTGCACGGCGAGCCGCAGCAGGGCGGCTACCTGCCGGCGGAAATCTGGCATGCCTACATGGCGGCGGTCACCGAAGGCCAGCCGTGCGTACCGTTCCCAACCTCCAAGGAAGCGATCTCCTACGTCCCCTTCTACGGCAAGTACGCGAGCACCGGCCTCGCCCTCGAGGCCCAGGAAGCCGCGAAGTCCACCGAACACGTCGAGAAGCCGCACAAGCACTCGGCGCCGGCGCAACCGGGCGCCGGCAGCACGCCCGGCACTCCCGAAACGAGCACGCCGGCCGCCCCAACCGGGCAGCCGGGCACGCCGCCCGCGCAGCACACCGCCGAAGAACCGGTCGACAAGCAGACCGGCGGCGCCAGCCCTGGTTGAGCGGCCCGGCGCGCGGCCGCACCACTTCGCGGCTCGAGCGCTGGTAGTTTGAGTCCCGCAAGATAGAGCTAACGGTCATGCTCGCCAGACGCGAGCGACCAGATGGGGCACAGCGTGGCGAAGGAGGACAAGGTTGAATTCGAGGGCGAGGTGATCGAGGCCCTGCCGAACGCGATGTTCCGCGTGAAGCTGGACAACGACCACGTGGTCCTCGGCCACGTCGCGGGCAAGATGCGCCGCTTCCGGATTCGCATCCTCCCAGGCGATCGAGTCCGCTGCGAGCTCTCGCCCTACGACCTCGACCGCGCGCGGATCGTCTACCGCCACCGCTGAGCACCGGACGCGCGAACACCGGCATCGCTGAGCTCTCCCTGATCGAATCCATCGCGGCCGAGCTGGCGAGCGCGAGCCCGCCCGACAGGGTCATCCGCGCAATCGGAGACGACGCGGCGGTCGTGCGAGCGCGCGCGGTGTGTGTGACGACGGTCGACGCGATGATCGACGGCGTGCACTTCCACCTGCGCGAGGGCTGGGCCTCGCTCGCGGAGGTCGGGCATAGGGCGCTCGCGGGAGCGCTGTCGGATCTCGCGGCGATGGGCGCCGACCCGGGCGAGGCATATCTCGTGCTGGGTCTGCCGGAGGCCTTCGGCGAGCCGGGCGCGCTCGAGCTCGTGCGCGCCGCGGGCGCGCTCGCGGCGCGCACGGACACGACGATCGCCGGCGGCGACGTCGTCGGAGCGCCCGTGCTGACGGTGTCGGTCACCGCGGTCGGCTGGGCGGACCGCGCGGAGGATCTCGTCTTCCGCGATGGCGCGCGTCCCGGAGACCTCGTCGGGGTGACGGGGAGCCTCGGCGCCGCCGGCGCGGCGCTGGCCGTGCTGGAGGGGCGCGCCGCGCGCACCCCCGCCGCGGAGGCGGCGCTCGCGCGGGCGCGCGCGCCGCTGCCGCTGCTGCGGGAGGGCCGCGCGCTCGCGGCAGCGGGCGTGCACGCGATGATCGACATCTCGGACGGCCTCGCGACCGACGCCGGGCACCTCGGGCGCGCCAGCGGCGTGGACGTGCACATCGATCTCGGCGCGTTGCCGCTCGCGCCGGGCGTGACGGAGGTCGCAGACGCGCTCGGCATGCCCCCGTGGCAGCTCGCCGCGGCGGGCGGCGAAGACTACGAGCTGTGCTTCTGCGCGTCCGCGGTGGATCGCGAGCGCATCGAAGCCGCCGTCGCCGAGCTCGGCGCGCACATCAGCTGGGTCGGCGAGGTGCGCGCGGGGGCATCCGGCGCGACGCTCTCAGACGAGCGGGGAGACGCCGTTCGGATCGAGGGATACGAGCATCGCTGGTAGCGCGGCCGCGCGCGCGTGCAGCGGTTCGATCGGCCGCGGCATCGCGCCGCCGGGGAGCACGCGCGCGGCGCCCACCGGGACCGTGCGCGTCAGGCGGGCATACACGAGCAGACGTTTTTCGGCGCTGAACAGGGGCGTGCAGGCGGACAGGACCAGGCGCGTGTAGCCGACGTCGCCGACCGCCGCGCGGACGTCCGTCGGCGCGACGACGCGCTGGCCGGTGACGGTGTAGGTGAAGTGCGCGTAGGGCATGTACACGAGGATGTGGTTGCCCGGCTCGAGGTCGTCGATGTTGCGAAAGGGCGCGAGGTAGGTGGTGCGGTGCCCGGCGATCGCGGTCGTCCCGCGGATCCCCGGGAAGCTCGTGTCCGGGTAGATGCCCGGTCCGCTCTTGAGATCTTCGGTATCGGTGCCGTTCACCACGACGTAGCTCGCGCCGACCTTCGGGATCACGATGCGCCCGACGGGGCTGCCGTCGCCGGCGTGACGTTCGAGCTCTCCGGCGAGGAACGCGATCCGCGCGCGCTCGTCGCCGATGCTCGCCAGCGCGCGACGCTCGACGGACGTCGGCGCGGCGTGTTCGACCGTCGCGAGCTCGCCGCGCAGATGGTCCTGCCGGAGCAGCGCATACAGCGCCGAGATCGGCTCCTGCCAGACGAGCGTGACGACGGCGTCCAGCAGCGCGAGCGTGCCGAGAGCGATCATCAGCACCGCGACAGCGCGCAGCGCGCGCGCCGCGCGCGAGCGGCGATTGCGGGCCGGCGCCAGCGCCGCGCCGGGCGCTGCGGTGGCAAGAGACCGTGGCACTGCCCCTTATCGTCGCAGAGCCGACTCCGTACCGCCAAGCGATCCGGGCCCGGCGTAGGAGAGCGGGCCGCGGATCGTGACGTCGACGCCGGGCGTCTGCGGCATGCTCGGCGGCGCCTGGCGAGCGCTGAGCGCGACGATCACGGCAGCGGCGGCACAGCCGAGGGCGAGGCTCCACAGGATCGCGCCGCCGAGCCCGACCTGCCCGGCGGCGAGCAGCAGCACGCCCGTCCACGCGACGTCACCGACTCCCAACCCGAGCTGGCGGGCGTAGAAGACGATCACGGCCGCAAGCGGAAGCAAGCCGAGGACGACGAGCGCGAGCGAGGCTAGACGACGCGACAGTCGCCCGAGCTCGAGCCGCTGCGGCGCGTCGAGCACGAGCCACAGGTGCAGCGCCGGTACGGCGAGCAGCGCGGTGAGCGGATCGCCGACCCACGCGAGCGCGGCGACGGGGAGCAGCACGAGCACCAGCGACAGGGCCGCGACGTCGGGCTCCGGACGCACGCCCCAGCCCAGCCGGCGCATCAGCCCGGCCCACAACAGCCACGTGAGCGCGAACGTCAGCGCGACCGCCACGACGGCCGTCGCGGCGCGCCCTCCGAGCGGCAGCGCGCTCGGCAGGACGGGTGCGGCCGGCGTCGCGCCGAGCACCCCGAGCCAGCCGAGCACGTATGCGAGCACGGCGCTCGCGAAGAACGGCAGCGCGCAGCTCGCCGCCCAAAGCGCCCAGCGGCCGACCGCCAGCCGACGCCGGCGAGCGCGGGCGAGCCCGTCGAGCGCGGCGACGAGCACCGGCACGAGCAGCGTCAGCACGAGCAGCCGCAGCGCCCAGGAGGGCATCGTCTTCTGTTGCAGCACAAGGCCGCCCTGCGTCGCCTCGGCGATGTCCGGACCCGCGTCGAGCGCGTCGACGGCGCTCAGCACCGCGCGGCCGAAGCCTTCGAGGCGTTCCATGCTCACCGCCTGCGCCGGCGACGGCCCCCGTTCTCCCGACACCTGCACGAGCACCGCCGGGACACCGCCGGCGTTCAGCGCCCCCTGTTCGCCGAGGCTCAGCGGGAAGGCGAGGTGCGCGAGCTGCCCGAGCAGGCTGGGCGCGCCGGGATTGGCGCCGAGCACCTGCGTGATCGCCGCGGCCAGCGTGCGCTGCAGCGCGAGCGATGCGGCGCCCGCGCCGGCGGAGTAGGGGATCACGAGCGGGGCGCGCGTGCGCGTGCCCGCGACGTCGCCGATCGCGATCGCCGCATCGATCGGTCGCTGCGAGCCGGACGCGGACAGCTCGCCGCCGAGGCTCGAGAGCTCCGAGCGCAGCCGCGCCGCGCCGGCATCGCCGCCGCTGCCGCCGCTCGTCGAGGCCAGCACGATCGTGCGCTTGGTCTCGCGCGCGGCGAACACGCGTGCCAGCTCCAGCAGCGCCGCGGTACCCGACAGTTCCGCGGCGGCGCCCGCCGCGGCGGCGTCGCGGTGCGCGAGGATCACGATCGGCGACTCGCTGGTCGAGCCGGGGCGTGTCGCGACGACGGTGCTCAGCGCGCGTTCGCCGTCGATCGTCTGCGCGTGGAACGCGAACGTGTGCACCGAGAAGCCGCCGCCGGCGGTGCCGCCGAGAGCCTCCAGCTCGGCGGCGACATAGCGCGCCAGCCGCTCGTCGCCGCGGCTGCCCGCGCGCCGCTGCGGGAACTGCCTGACGAGCCTCCGCAGTTCGGCGTACGCGCTCGCGCCTTCGAAGGCGTCGGGCGCGAGCGTCGAGGTGAGCGGCGCCGGCCGCGAG
>Ga0182015_10006352_pt1 | contig 11907 bp, 9 predicted proteins | sample 712P3MmetaG_FD_120478 | JGI IMG/M metagenome (GOLD analysis project Ga0182015, IMG submission 120478) | Permafrost microbial communities from Stordalen Mire, Sweden - 712P3M metaG | ecosystem: Environmental > Terrestrial > Soil > Wetlands > Permafrost | place: Sweden: Stordalen | collected...
CTCACAATCTTATCGCCCTGAATCACGATGGTTTGATTGGAGAGCATCTTGCCAGTTTTCACGTCGAGCAGGTGGCCAGCGTGAATGACAACCGTCTTCGAAACGGAAACGGCCGCGGGCGCGGTTTGCGCCCAGGAAAAGCCGGAACAGAAAAGAGCGAGAACAAACCCACACACATAACGACGGAGCTTCATTCGAACCCCCAGGAAGAATTTGCCTTGGCCGATTACGTTACAACCTTGGAGAGGGAGACGGCAAGCCGGCGCGGTTCGCGTTAGAATTTTGGCTTCCATATGTCGAAGCCAGGCCGTCGACCGAATTTGTCTCCGCTGGATCACGACATTCTCACTTCTAAACCCCGCAAGGCCGTCCCACACGAATTCGTGCTTGACGCGATCGCTTCTTTGTCCCCCAGGACTCGCCCCATGTTCGGCTGCCTGGCGGTGTACATTGCGGAAAAGATTGTCTTCATCTTGCGTCACAAACGCGAACATGCCGCTGACAACGGAGTCTGGCTCGCCACCACCCAAGAACACCACCGAAGTCTGCGGCAGGAGTTCCCGAACATGAGATCAATACAAGTCCTAGGAGAGAGAGTGACAGGCTGGCAGATCCTTCCGGTCGATGCCGACGATTTCGAGGAGTCGGCCTTGCGGGCCTGCGAACTGGTTCTTGAGGGAGACGCGAGAATCGGCAAAGTGCCGGGCGCGCGACGTGCCTCGAAATCGAGGAAGGAAAAGAAGGCACGTTAGAGCTGCGAATTCCCTACGTTAATTTTCGGTTAAATTCTCGCCATCCAATTGACCCCGCTGTGCGCCAGCATTAATCTGCCATTCTTATGAGCAAAGAGGATATGGATCAATTGCGCCTGGCGTACAAAGCGGCGGTCGACCTGTGGGTTAGCGCCATTCGCGCCGAAGAAAATCTGGCCACTTCCGACCATTCGATGGTAGCAATGGAGAAATGGGACGACGCCCACTTCACCGAGCACGACGCGCATTCGAAGGCCACGGAAGCCCGCGAGGCCTATAAAGATGCGCTCCGCAAAATGAACTACGGCATCTAGCCGACCGAGGTGCCCGCTTTCTCCGAAAAAGCGCGCCGCGAGCTATTTCTTAGCTCGCGCCGGCTCTTTCGCTCCCACCCGCTCGCTCACTTTGAAGGTCATCTTCCCCGCTTTCTTATCGGCATCCACAACAACATGGTCGCCATGTAGAACTTCGCCGTCAAGAATCTTCAGGGCGAGCGGGTCCTGCACCAGCTTTTGAATGGCGCGCTTCAGCGGACGCGCTCCAAAATTGGGATCGTAGCCTTCGGTGAAGAGCAGTTCTTTCGCAGCGTCGGTGAGCTCCAGCGAAATTTTGCGGTCGGCGAGCAGGCGACGCAGGTCTTCGAGGCGCAGATCGACGATCTTCACCAGTTGCCCTTTGCCCAGCGGATGGAAGATGATGATATCGTCCACGCGATTCAGGAACTCGGGCTTGAAGTGCGCGTGCAGCGTATTGAGCACCTGCTTCGACGCTTCTTGGAAGGCCGCTGGCGAACTTACGTTTTCCGATTGCAGGTACGACGAGCCCAAGTTCGATGTCATGATGATGACCGTGTTTTTGAAATCAACCTTGCGGCCTTTGCCGTCGGTGAGGCGGCCATCGTCCATGATCTGCAGCAGAATGTTGAACACATCGGGATGCGCCTTTTCGATCTCGTCGAACAATACGACCGCATAAGGATGCCGCCGAACCTGCTCGGTGAGCTGTCCGCCTTCTTCGTAGCCGACGTAGCCGGGAGGCGCGCCGATGAGCCGCGAAACGGCGTGCTTCTCCATGTATTCGGACATATCGATGCGAATCATGGCGCGTTCGTCGTCGAAAAGAAATTCGGCCAGAGCGCGAGCGAGTTCGGTTTTTCCGACGCCGGTCGGCCCGAGAAAAATGAACGAACCAATCGGCCGCTTCGGATCGCTCAACCCCGCGCGTGAGCGGCGAATCGCATTGGCTACGCGCTCCAGCGCTTCGTCCTGGCCAATGACGCGCAGGCGCAAGCGGTCTTCCATATTGATCAGCTTCTTGACTTCGCCTTCGAGCATCTTTGAAACTGGAATGCCCGTCCACTTGCTGACGATACGAGCGACATCCTCTTCGTCGACTTCTTCTTTCAACATGCGTGTGGAGCGGGCGCCCGCTTTGCCGTCGCCGGCTTTTCCGGCCGCCGTTTTTCCATCAAATTCGGCGGTAATCTTGTTGAGATCTTCTTCGGTCTGCCGAATCAGCCCGTAGCGGATTTGTGCCACGCGCTCGAGATTTCCTTTGCGCTCCTCGGAGGCTTCTTCGACTTTGAGCTGCTCCAGCTTTTCTTTCAGCGCGCGGGCCCTGGCGATGGTGTCTTTTTCGAGTTTCCATTTCGCCTTGAGCGCATTCGACTGTTCGCGAATTCCGGCCAGTTCTTTTTCCACGTGGGCCAGGCGTTCTTTGGAATTCGAGTCATCCTCTTTCTTCAGGGCCTGTTTTTCGATTTCCAGTTGCGTGGCCCGCCGTTCCAGCTGATCGATCTCAGTCGGCATGGAATCGATCTGAATGCGTAGCGAAGATGCCGCTTCGTCAATGAGGTCGATGGCTTTATCGGGGAGGAACCGGTCGGAAATGTAACGGTGCGAGAGCGTGGCGGCGGCGACAATCGCCGAATCTTTAATACGCACGCCGTGGTGCACTTCGTACTTTTCCTTGAGCCCGCGCAGAATCGCAATGGTGTCTTCGACATTCGGTTCGCCGACAAAAACAACCTGGAAGCGCCGTTCGAGCGCAGCATCTTTCTCGATGTACTTGCGATATTCGTTGAGTGTGGTGGCGCCGATGGCGCGGAGTTCCCCGCGAGCGAGCGCCGGTTTCAGCATGTTGGAAGCGTCGATCGAGCCTTCGGCAGCTCCAGCGCCGACGAGCGTATGCAACTCGTCGATAAAGAGAATGATATTGCCTTGGGAGTCTTCGATTTCCTTCAGCACAGCCTTCAGGCGGTCTTCGAATTCGCCTCGATACTTCGCGCCCGCGAGCATCGCTCCCAGATCGAGCGCGACCACGCGCTTGTTCTTCAGCGCTTCAGGCACGTCGCCGGAGATGATGCGCTGCGCCAGACCCTCGACAATGGCCGTCTTCCCCACTCCCGGTTCACCGATCAGCACGGGATTGTTTTTTGTGCGCCGCGACAGCACTTGCACCACGCGCCGGACTTCTTCGTCGCGGCCAATGACGGGATCGAGCTTGCCGCGCCGCGCCTGCTCGGTCAGATCGCGGGCATAACGTTCGAGCGCCTGATATTTGGCTTCCGGATTCTGGTCGGTAATGCGCTGCGATCCGCGAACCGCAGTCAGCGCTTTCAGGATGGCGTCATGCGTGGCGCCGAAATGGGTGAGCAGCGCCTGCGCGGGATCGCGCTTCAGATCCGTCAACGCTAGTAGCATGTGCTCGGTCGAGACGTATTCGTCTTTGAAAGTGTCGGCTTCTTTGAACGAGCGTTCCAGAAGCTGATTGACCTGCGACGACATCGACGGCTGCTGCGGTCCAGCGGTGCCGGAGACTTTGGGCAGCTTTTCGATTTCTTTGTAGACATCGCTGAGCACGGCCTGCGGGCCGATGCCGATTTTTTCGAGCACAGGCGCGACGATGCCTTCTTTATCTTCGACCAGCGCGGCCAGCAAATGCAGAGGCATGAGCTCCGAATTGCCGTGCTCGCTGGCGAGCTCGTTCGCACGCTGGATGGCTTCCTGCGCCTTTACGGTGAATTTGTCCCAACGGATTGCCATGGGTTTGCTCCTCGCGCCACTCAAGAGCGTGGCGGGCATTTTGTAATTTTGTAATCGGGTAATTTCGTAATTTGAATCTTGGCGCTAGCCTTACAAATTACGAGCAAATTACAAGATACCCGATCGCCAAATTACAATTTATTTCTTTTTTCAATTACTCATATACAGCATCACGCACTTCAGGTAGCTGGTTTCCGGCACATTCAGCAGAATTGGATGGTCCTTGGCCGCGCCGCGGTTTTCGATTACGCGCAGGTCTTTGTGGGCGTCGCGGGCGGCATCGGCAACTACTCCCATGAAGTCGGCGGGGCTGACGTGGAACGAGCAGGAACAGGTCACGAGAATACCTCCTGGCCGCAGCATTTTCAGGGCACGCAGGTTGAGCTCTTTGTAGCCGCGCAGCGCCTTTTCCAGGTCGCGCTTCGATTTAGCGAATGCCGGCGGATCAAGGACGATGGTGTCGTAGTGGCGATCCGCAGCGGAATACTCGCGTAGCAGGTCGAAGGCGTTGGCCTCGATCCATTCCATTTCGCGGCCGTTGAGCGCGGCGTTTTTCTCCGCCATTTCGAGCGCGGGGCGCGAACTGTCAACCCCGATGACGCTCGAACACTTTGCGGAGGGGTCGAGGGCCAGATGCAGCGCGAAGCCTCCATGATAGCAGAAAACGTCGAGCGCTTCGCCGTGCGCGTAGCGGGCAGCGGCGGCATAGTTTTCGCGCTGGTCGAGAAATGCTCCGGTCTTCTGGCCTTCGAGACCGTCATAATGAAAGCGGATTCCGTTCATGTTGATCACCGTCGAGGTCTTGTCGCCGAAAAGCGGTCCCGACGGGCGCGGCGGCAGTTGCTCCAGGTCGCGAATGCGCGGATCGACACGCTCGATTATTCCGGCTGGTATTCCCGCCGGCATGAGCGCGCCTTCTTTCCGCAGTGTCTGCACAATCGCTTCGCGGGCCGGCGCGGAGTCCATGGCTTGCGTCAGGATCTGCACGGATAGAACGTCGTTATAGCGGTCAACGATCAGGCCGGGCAGAAAGTCGGCCTCGCTGAAGACGACGCGGTAAGCGTCGGTGTTGGTAACGAACTCCTTCCGGTAAGCGACAGCGGCGTGAATACGCTCGGCGATCAACGCGGGCAGATCGGCGACCGATCCGTGGGAGATCATCCGAATCGCGATCTGCGAGGAAGAGCTGTAGAGCGCGGTGCCGAGGAATTTTCCGCGCTCGCCTTTTTCATGGGCTTCGAAAACGCGGACCATCGCGCCTGGCAGAATGTCCTTTTGTGCGTTTTTTTCTATGATGAGATCCGATCGATAGGCCCACGGATGGCGGCCTTGCAGGCGGGCGACTCCGCGGGGGGAAAGTCTTACGGAAAGCTGCGCGTGCTTCGCAGAGGAGGCAGATGGTTTCGGCATAGATATGGATAAATGATAACCGCTGGTATGGGGTAAATTGCAGACGCCAACACCGTGGCTGCTGTCTTCATGAGACTTCGGGTACGAAGCTTCTAGGCGCGGACCATGATTCCGTCCAGATTCCGTTTGCGCGAATCTTTTCCCAAGGCTGGCATCGCTCCCACGCTAGCCGTCACCGCGCCGGTCATGACTTTGCGCCATGCGGTCTGGAATTGATCCATTTCCGGCGCAGTCCCGATGGTGACCCGTGTGTAGGTCGGCATCACGGGCCAGATTCGGCCGACGAAAACATTTTGTTTGGCCATGGCATCGATCACCGCCTTCGCCGGTCGCTTCGTATCGAGCATGAAGAAGTTCGCTTCGGAGGGAATATAGGAGTATTGATTGCGGTCGAGCCACGCAAAGACTTCGCTGCGGACGGTCGCATTGATGCGCTTGCGCTCGGGCACCAGTTGCGCATCTTTCAGGCTGGCGGTTGCGGCAACCAGCGCCGTGATCGGCATGGCATTCCATCCAGCATAGTTTTCGAGTTTCTCCAGCAAGTCAGGACGGCCAAATACCGCGCCGCAGCGGAGACCGGCCATACCGTAAATTTTCGAGAACGTGCGCAGCACCAACACATCTTTGCCGGCCTTAACTAGATCGATCACCGAAGGCGCGTCGCAAAAATGAATGTAGGCCTCGTCAACCAGCACGATCGAATCCTTGGGCTTATTTTCGACCAGGTATTCGATATCGGAATGACTGGTCAGCGTTCCAGTCGGGTTGTTCGGCGTGCAAATGTAGAACACTCCCGCATCGGGAGCCGCCGCCAGCATGGCCCTCACATCGTGGGCGTAGGTTTTTGTCACGGGAACCTTCACGACCTTCGCGCCCACAGCAGCGGCATTGAACATGCCGGCTTCGTATCCGGGATCGGCGGTTACGTAACTGCGCTGCGGCGAACAGAACACGGACACGGTGTGATGCAGCGGCTCGCTCGATCCGGGATAGACGCGGACCTGCTCCACTTTCAGACCTTCGATCTCGGCCAGCGTTTTGACCAGATCGTCGGTCAGCCAGTCGGAATAGCGTCCGCCTTGCGCGACGATGGCGGCGGCCCCTTCGCGCGCGGAAGCGCTTGGCCCCAGAGGATTTTCGTTGGCGTCGATCCGGACCGCATCTTTCGGAACGCTGTGCAGGCGCGCGTGCGCCAACATCGGCTCGGTGATAATGCGCATGGCGAGCGCGGCCGATGTCGCGGCCGACAGGCTGAGAAACGAACGGCGGGATGGGGAAGGAACGCTGAAATCATTGTCGGTGGCCATTGCTTACCTCACATTGCTTAGGTCTTCGCCGCAATCTTACCGCAAAATCAGCATCTTCGACTCGCCGCGCGCAGGACTAACCGGTCTCCGCCCATGCACGCTGCTTTTGTGGTAACCTTCCCGCCTCGACTGATTGCCCCGGAGGCCCTTCGTGAAACGTTCACTTCTCGCCGCTACGATTTTGACTTGTATCGTCCTCGCCATTGCTGTGATTCTTCCCGCCGCCGTGACCGTTCAGGCCGGCAACGACAAGACCGCGAACCCGGCGGATGCCGCTCTGAGCAAGGGCGCTCTGAGTCAGGCCGACTTGAGCAAAGCTGAAGCTTATTGTGTTAAGAAGGGCGGCGAAGTCAACGATCGCGATCCTTATTACAACACGAATGGCGACGAGCAGGATTGGCTCCGGCTTTCGGGCTGGCGCCAGTTTTGCAAGTTCAAGTCGAAAAAAGACGGGTCGCGCATCTACGTCGAACTTTCGACGCTCTATACAGAAAAGCCCACACTGGCCGCGCTCGCCTATTACGCGGAGGTCCCAATCACGGGCAGTTGTAACGGCAATCCGGCCTCGTGCTATTGCTCACAGCTGGGCGGCAGCGATCTTTTCGGTGGCATCAATGCTGCTGGCGGAGGATGGGTCAAGAAATCCGATCCCGACGACATCGTGCTCGAAGCCTGCATTTTCCCCGACATGTCGACGATCGATTCCTGGGGACTTACATATCACTCTGTCGGAATCATTCGCGGCAAGAACCTGGACAACGCGCTGCGTTATAAGAACCCGTATGGACAGTGACCAGCAACTGCACTCGTAAGGGAGAACCAGCTAAGGTAACGAACCGTCACGGGGAAGGAACATGCGCTTTAGCCGGCTTCCGCCGGCGCCAGTGCTCCATCGTTGTCTTGACTCTTGTTTTCATCTTTTTTTCTGTCTTTCGCAACCACCCAGGCGATGCCCAATGAAATCAGGATCAACAGCGAAGCCAGATACCATGGCGCTCCGGGTAAATGGTGCTGCGGCGCGATGAAGTATGCAAAGGTAAGCGAAAACAATCCCGGCCCGATCAGCATGCCCACACCGCGCAGTGATGCCAGAGCGCCCTGCAGTTCTCCCTGCTCAAAGGGTGATACATGTTCCGTCATCAGCGACTGCGACGTGGAGCCGGCCAACGACCAGTAGGCGTTGATCGGAATCGCCACCAGAAAGACCACGGGCGACGGCCAACCGAACAGGGCAAATCCCAGTGCCGCGCACGCCAGGCCCGTGAGCAGAGTGCGCCGTTCTCCGAGCCGCGCGACGATCGGACCGACGGAGGCGTAAGCCACCATGGAAGTAACGCCGACCAGGGCGAGTGAAATTCCGATCATGCGTGGGTTCCATGCATAGCGATAAATCACGTAGAGGACGAACACGGTCACATAGACTTCGTGGGCCACGTATCCCAGAAAATTCACCGTAGCTAAGCCGAGCAAATCGGCGTGCGAGCGCAGCAACCGCAACGCGCCCACCGGATTCGCATTCTTCCATTGCAGTCGCGGCTGGCGCCGCTCGGGAGGCAGCGACTCGGGCAGCACGAACACGCCGTAGCAGAAGTTCAGCAGGCTGCCCACGCCCGCGACCCAGAACGGCAACCGGGGATTGTGGTTTCCGAGCCAGCCGCCAACGGCAGGGCCAAGAATAAAGCCGGCTCCAAAAGCCGCGCCGAGCATGCCAAATGCCTTGGAGCGCTTTTCGGGAGCGGTGACGTCGCTGATGTAGGCGGTCGCAGTCGGAATGCTGGCCGAGGTTATCCCAGACAGTACGCGCCCCAGAAACAGCCAGCCGATCGAAGGCGCGATGGCCATTACGAAGTAATCGAGCGCCAGGCCGAAATTCGAAAGCAATACCACTGGCCGGCGACCGAAGCGGTCTGAGAGCAGGCCCAGCACCGGGGCAAAAACAAACTGCATCAAGGCCCAGGTGGTGGTGAACATGCCGATGTATTCCGAGGCGCGCGCCGTGTTGCCGTTAAGAAAATCGGAGATCAGCTTGGGCAGCAGCGGCGCAACCATGCCGAACGACAGCATATCGAGCAGGACGGTAATGAAGATAAAACCCAGAGCAGCGCGACGATTAGACATGACAACTCTCCGCTTCGGATGGCGCAGAATGACCGGAAAGTGAATCGCTTCAAGTATGACTTCACAGTCTCGATTGTGAAAGAGAAAGGTGGATCGCTGCTGCAAACCAACTTTAGCAGCCGCGAAGAACGGGGAGAGATGGGAAATTAGTTTGCGAGTAATTGCCGGACGGTCGCGAGGTCGTCGTTGAGATCAGGGTCGATGCGGGCCGCCTGAATCTGGGCCGCGCGTGACGCGTCCCGCTCTCCACCGAGTTCAAGGGCATAGGCAAGAAGCAGGTATCCCACCGGCGTCGGCTGCAGTTCGACCGACCGCTTATAATCCTTGGCCGCCAGGGTGACGTTGCCGGCCCGTTGCGCCAGCAGCCCGAGACCGCGATAAGCGGCTGCATTCACTGGTTGCTCGTGGAGTGCGGCTTCGAATTCCTGCTGTGCGCTGTCATATCTATGCAGCGACAGGTGCGCGTAACCGCTGTTGGCCAGCGCGGTCGCGAGTAAAGAAGGGGACGTCCCCGGAAACTGAACGACGGCAGCGTAACCCTCGATCGCGGCCTTGTAATTGCCGAGCATCTGCTCGTAGGTCGCGAGATTGAGCGTTGCCAACGGGTCGGCAGGCTGCAAAACGTGCGCCCGCTGCAGATGCGGCAATGCTTCCTTTGCTCTACCCGTGGAAATCAATGCCATGGCCAGGTTTTCTTCGGCAGTAAAGTTTCCGTCGGTGACCGCGACCGTGTGCTCCCAGAGCGTGGTATTGTCGCTCCAAAAACTCACTTGCCGGTAAAGCGCAACTCCCAAAACTAACGCGATGAGGGCAGCGGTGGTTGCGTACGCCGCCACAGGCACCGGCCAACGTTCCATGAGGTCGGCGACACCCCAGCAGACAATAAGAAAAATTCCCAGCTGCGGAATATAGAGATAGCGGTCAGCCATAAAATGAGGGCCAATCGTAATCACTCCGCTCATCGGCAGTAAAATTCCGAGAAACCAGAACCAACCCACGAACAAGACGCGATGCTGCCGCCAGATCACAACCAGGATGGTAATGGTGATAAGCACCAACGCCGACACCAAGGCGGCGGAAATGCTGGTCGCAAATCCGGGATGCGGATACAGAGGCGCAAGATCGGCTGGCCAGAAGGTTTTTTCGAGATACTTTACATATCCCATGGCCGCATTTGCCAGGCGTATCCATAGCGGGAACCGAGATTCGTTCGCTCCGGTTTCCGCGATGTAACTGAAAGCCGTCCCGGTTCGCATGGTGATGACCGCGCTCGCGGTCGACAACGCAAACCACGGTAGTTTCTCCGCAACCAGCTTCAAAAAAGAGAAAGTGGGCGAGGGATGCGTCGCCGCGTCACCGACTGCTTCGGCCGAGCCAGGACTCGATTGAATACGTCGCAAGGGCCAGTAGTCGAGCAGCAGAAGCGCAAACGGAAACGTGATCACCTGCGCCTTGCTCATGAGCGCCAAAACAAACGCCAGCGTGACCGTCAGGTATCGTCCGACGCCGGGACGACGCGCATACCATCCATAGGCGGCGAGTGCGATGAGAAAGAAGAACATGCTCAGAACATTCTTCCGCTCCGAGATCCATGCTACCGACTCCACATTGATGGGGTGTAACGCGAAAAGCGCGGTGACTGCCAGGCTGCGCCAGACGAAGCCGGTGGCACTCTGCAAAATCAGGAACAAAAGCACAACATTCGCCGCATGCAGCAGCAGGTTCGTCGTGTGATAACCCGACGGGCCCAAGCCGAACACCTGAGTATCAAGACCGTAAGAGAGCCAGGTGAGCGGATGCCAATCCAAGTCCTTCGGCGTGTGAAACGCCCAGGCCACAGTGTTCCAGTTCAATCCAGCACGGACTTGCGCGTTCTCGCTTACGCAAATCTGGTCGTCGTAATTCAGAAATGGAGCGCGCGTGACTGGACTGTAAAGAGCAATCGTAACCACAGCCAGCGCAAGGCACAGCATCAGCCGGCGCTTTTGCACCCAATGCAAGATGAAGGACTCAGCCGAGTCTGCGGCGATCTCTGGGCCCGGCGTCTGGTGCGTTGCATCGGTCGATGTCATGAAAGGTCGGCTCTCGCAAACGGCAATGACTCGACCTTAGCAGAACGAAACCAACGTTTCCGCTTACAAAAGTACCCTATCGGTTGTGGGTTTTGTCAGAACTGACTTCAGCTGGCGGCCGGTTGTTCCGCGTGGGAGTCGGAATGCTTATGCGTCGCCTTGTGCTCGCGCCGGATGGCGAGCAGGTCCTTCTGCAGCAGATCGAGAACGTTCGACGGTATTTCCACTCCCCACTCCTCGATCTCTTTTTCGTCCCAATGTCCATTGAGTCGAAGCGCCGCGTCCGTCAAATCCTCGGGAAACGCCTGGCGATAACCCCCTTCGCGGGAGAGCACCTCGCCGAACTGGCGTCCGGTGTGCATTTCGTAGATGCGCCGGGTGGAATTGCCGCCGTTATTGATAAATGCCAGCAGCACTTCGCCTTCTTCTCCGTAATCGGGACGGTAAAACCACGCCTGCGGCGCGTCGGCCTTCGGACGCGCGCGCTTTCTGCCGGTGACGGTCACCACTTCCTGCTCCGGCTTCACTTCATTCGCGGGATCGAAGTAATAAACTCGCGAGCATGATTCGCAGACCATGACCTTCTCGCCGTTGCGAACTTCGTTGTAGGTCTGCGGACGCAGCATCACCTGGCAGCCCATGCATTTCTGGTCGCGGACTTCCGCCAACCCAGTGCCGCGAAACTTGGCGACTCGCTCATATTGCCGGAGAACATCCTCAGAAACTTCCTGGCGGAGCGCGTCGCGCCTGGCGTTCCAATCGGCGAGCTTGGACTGGTCTTCGGCGGTAACTCTTCGCGCGTCTTCTTTTTCCTTTTCGATCTCTGCCGTTTCCGCCTTGAGCTCGACTTCCGCCGCTTTCACTTCCTTGTCACGCGCATCGACGTTGACCATCACCTCGAGGATCCGGTCCTCGTTCAGGCGAATCTCCTGCTCGGCAAACTGTATTTCGTGCAGCAGCGCCTTGTATTGGTCGTTGGTTTTTACGTCGAGGGATTGGTCGCGGTACTTGGAAATCTTGCCTTGCAGGTCTTTGATGTTGGCTTCGAACTTCTTGCGGTTGGCTTCGTCGCCCTTGGCGGCGGCCCGCACTTTTTCCAAGTGCGCCTTGGTTCCGGCCAGTTTTTCTTCGATCACCGCCACGCGTTTCGGCAGCGCCGCAACCTCTTCCCGCAGGCGGCGGATCTCTTTGTCCGCAGTCTGCA
>Ga0182015_10006353_pt1 | contig 11904 bp, 11 predicted proteins | sample 712P3MmetaG_FD_120478 | JGI IMG/M metagenome (GOLD analysis project Ga0182015, IMG submission 120478) | Permafrost microbial communities from Stordalen Mire, Sweden - 712P3M metaG | ecosystem: Environmental > Terrestrial > Soil > Wetlands > Permafrost | place: Sweden: Stordalen | collected...
CACGACTTCATCGATTTCTTGCGGCGTGAGGTGCGCGTCGACGAGGGCTTGCTTCACCGGTCCCATGGTGCGGTCGACGATGGGACGGATTAACCGTTCAAACTCTGCGCGAGAGAATTCCTGTGCAAAAACCGCGCCGTTGGGCAGCGGAAATCGCAGGGTCTCCGATTCGGCGTCGGAGAGCTGATGCTTGACGGCGATGAGGGCTTTGCGAAGTTCCTGCGTTAGCTCGGGCTGCGCGGAAACATCCACGCGGTGGTGCTGAAGAATACTTTCGCGGACGAGCGATTGCAAAATATTGTCGATATCATCTCCGCCGAGGTGCGTGTCGCCATTGGTCGAGAGGACCTGGTAGATGTCGCCTTCATCTGTGGAAATAAGCTTGAGAACGGAAATGTCGAAGGTGCCGCCGCCAAGATCGTAGACGGCGACGCGGCCGCGTTGTTTTTCGTGCAGGCCATACGCTAGAGCGGCGGCTGTCGGCTCGTTGACGAGGCGAAGAACTTCGAGGCCGGCAATCTTGCCGGCGTCTTTGGTGGCTTGCCGCTGAGCGCCGTTGAAATAAGCCGGGACGGTGACAACGGCGCGATCGACGGTTTCACCAAAGAACGCCTCCGCCCAATTCTTCAGCTCGCGAAGAATGAAGGCGGAAATCTCCGGCGGCGTGAAGACTTTTTCGCCGAGTTTGATGCGAATGACGCTCTTGCTTGTGGCGTCGATACGAAATGGAAACAGTTTCAGCTCATCTTGAATATCGGCGACACCGCGCCCCATCAGCCGCTTCACCGAATAAATGGTGCGTTCCGATTGCGTCAACAAACGTCGCCGCGCCGGCTCACCGACGATGATGCTGCCGTCGGGATCCAGGCTGACAACCGACGGGCAAAGCGTGCTTCCGCTTGGTCCGGGAATACACTTCGGCGCTCCCGTCTGCGGATCGGTATACGCGACGAGGCTGTTGGTGGTACCGAGATCGATTCCGACAATACGTCCCATATTTGACCGGTGAATTGTGACTGGCAACCAAAGACACCTGCGATCAGTCCGTCCGCTCTAAGCCAGCTCCTTCGCTACGTTGTTGACTAGATTCCTTACGTACGATCGGCGATTCAGCAGTTCGTTCAGCCGAACCATGATGGCCTTGCGATCGTTGTCGCCCACGTTGGCGTCGATCGCCGCGTCCCACTGCTGAACGGCGAGTTGCAGATGCTGGTCTACTTCGCCGAGCTTTTCTTGAAAATTCTTCTGCGCCGACTCCAGGCGTGCTTTCAATGCCGCCAGAACCGCACCGCTCTCTTTGGCTTCGCGCAATTCGTCGAGCGATTCGTTTAGTTCAAAAACTTCCTCGAGCAATTCCGGCGGGGCTTGCTGCTTGTGTTCGCCTTCCTTACGCGCACCTTCGATTTCCAACAGGTACTCAACGCGGGCAACGGGTTCCCGCAGAATGCGATAAGCGTCGTTTACTTCCGAACTGCGCTGAAGCGACAAGTCGCGCTCTTGCTCGGTAGCGTTAACGAAATTGTCGGGGTGCAGCTTCCAATTGAGTTGCAGAAACTTCTGCTCCAATTCAGCCGTTTCGATCCTGAGTTTGCGCGGGAAATCGAATAGGGCGAAATAGTCAGCACCTTGCCGGCCGTGCTGAAGCTTCCCACAACTCGCGCAGAAGTGCGTGCCGAGCGTGCGCTCGTGGCAGCTCCAGCAAACCAGCGGGGGATCGGTCATCGATGTACGCGGTGCGCTCATGCGATTTTCTTTGTTGTCCCGTTCCACGCTTCTCGCAGCCTCCGAAACAGCCGGTTAAGCGAGCTGTCGATCGCGTCCTCAAAAATCTCGAGGGGAATAGCCAGTAGCTCCAAGAGGTCGAGCATTTCAAACTCCCGCAGGCATAAAAAAAGTGGCTGGCGGGTGCGGCTGCCAACCACTTGTCGGATCAGCCTTTTTCGGGCTTACACCCTGCACAGGCTGACGCCTGTACTACCTAAGCGGTGAACGAACTGCCGCAGCCGCAACTTCGCGCGGCGTGGGGATTTTGAAAAACAAATCCCTGGCGCATCAGTGTTTCTTCGTACTCGAGCACGGTGCCGTTGAGATACAGCAGGCTCTTCGGGTCGACGAAAATGCGTGCGCCGAATTCCTCGAAGACTTTATCGCGATCGCGGGCTTGCGTATCCAAACGCATGGCGTAAGACAATCCAGAGCAGCCGCCGCCCTGCACGCCTACCCGCAGACCGCCTTGGTCGAGCGAGACGCCATCTTTTTCGAGCAACGCACGGATTTTCTTTGCGGCGCGCTCGGTAAGGTGGACCGCGGCTACGTTCGGGCTGATTGTTTCTGTCGCCATAAATGATGCTCCAACTGCTTAAGGCTGAAAACTTGCCGAGCTGGGGCGCTGCACGCTGAGCCCCTACAAATGTCTTGCTGCAGGGGCGCCCCGTCTACAAAAACTAGTGCGCAACCTTTTCGGCTACCGGAACTTCGATGCCGTGCTTCTTTTTCCAGTCACCGATAGCGGCCTTGATGGCGTCTTCGGCAAGCACCGAGCAATGAATCTTGACCGGGGGAAGCGAAAGTTCGCGCACGATGTCGGTGTTCTTGATGTTCAGCGCTTCTTCGACGGTCTTGCCCTTCACCCATTCCGTCGCGAGCGAAGAGCTGGCAATCGCCGAGCCGCAGCCGAACGTCTTGAACTTCGCTTCTTCGATGATGTTCGTGTCCGGATTGATTTTCATCTGCAGCTTCATCACGTCGCCGCATTCCGGTGCGCCGACTAGACCTGTGCCAACGTTGGGATCTTCTTTCGGCAAGCTGCCGACGTTGCGCGGGTTGTTGTAGTGCTCAACCACTTTGTCACTGTAAGCCATAGCGTGTTACTCCTTTAACTTGTACTTCCAAATCGTTCTTAGCGACACCAAGCCTGCCGCTCCACAACGCGGCGCCTCGCGTGAATCTTAGCGTCTCGCCAGATTCGCCGTCGCGTCCAGACCGGAACTCTTCACAACATCTTCTGGAATCGTGACGTTCGGCACGGATGCCGAACGACCCGCAGCCAGCTGCCGCAACGCGTCTTTCACGAGTTCGGCATTCACGCCGATGCTCTTGAGAAATGCGCGAACCTGCTGCACTTCGTGGAAAGAGCGCACGCCTGCGGTGCCCTCTCCGTCGGAATCGTACGGCACGAAAGATACGCGAAATGCGGCTCCTGCGCCACCGATCAAGCGGTGAATCCGAATTGTGCCTTCGTTTGCCATGTGTGTCCTTCAGTCAGTGAGATAAATTCTCAAGCTGTCTGCCACTTCATTTTGGAAATGTCGATGCCTTCCTTGGCCATCTCGTAAAGCGGCGAAAGCTCACGAAGCTTGGTGACGACCTGAACCATCTTGTCGACCACATAATCGACCTCTTCGGTGGTATTGAAGCGTCCGAGGCCGAACCGGATCGACGTATGCGCCAGATCTTCGCCCACGCCTAATGCTTTGAGTACATAACTGGGCTCGAGGGTTGCAGAGGTGCATGCAGAACCGCTCGAAACAGCAATATCGCTGATGCCCATGAGTAGCGACTCCCCTTCAACATACGCGAAGCTCATGTTGAGGTTGTTCGGCAAGCGATGCTCCCACGAGCCGTTGATGAATACTTCGTCGAGCTTGGCTTCCAGGCCAGCCCGCAAACGATCGCGGAGCGCGCGGAGCCTCTCGGCTTCCTGCCCCATCTCTTGCTGTGCGATTTCGCAGGCCTTGCCCAGTCCGATGATCCCGGTGACGTTCAGCGTACCGGAGCGCATGCCGCGTTCGTGTCCGCCACCATCGATGATGGCCGAGAGTTGCACACGCGGGTTGCGGCGGCGAACGTAAAGCGCGCCAACACCCTTCGGTCCGTAAATCTTGTGCGCCGAAATCGCCAGCAAGTCGATGTTGTCCTTCTGCACGTCGACGGGAATCTTGCCGACCGCCTGCACGCCGTCGACCGCGAAGATAATGCCGTGTTCCTTGGCAATCTTGCCGATTTCCTGGATCGGATTGATGCTGCCAATCTCGTTGTTGGCATACATGATGGTAATCAAAATCGTCTTCGGCGTGATCGCCTTGCGAACATCCTCCGGATCGACACGGCCATCCTTCTGCACCGGCAGATAGGTCACTTCGTAGCCGTATTTTTCCAGCCGCTTACAGGTGTCCAGCACCGCTTTGTGCTCGATCGCCTGGGTGATGATGTGGTTGCCCTTTTCGCGGTACATTTCGGCAACGCCCTTGATCATCAAATTGTCGGATTCCGTGGCGCCGCTGGTGAAGATAATTTCCTTCGGCGTCGCACCGATCAGCGAGGCGATCTGCGCGCGCGCCGTTTCGATCGCTTCTTCGCCCGCCCAACCGAACGAGTGATTGCGGCTCGCGGCGTTTCCAAATTTCTCCGTGAAATACGGCAACATTGCTTCGACGACGCGCGGATCGGTCGGCGTAGTCGCGTGATTGTCCATATAAATCGGCAGCTTTACGGCCATTTTCTGTCTCCCTGCTCCTAGGTCGTGCTAACCAGCGAGCGCGATGCGCCCGACAGCGAAATAAGCGCCGGCTCTTGCGGGTCTTCGCTCATCTGAGAAATCGTTACGGTACCCAGCACTTGCAAAATGCTCTCGTTCACGCGGCGCAGCGGTTCGCGAACCGAGCAACGATCCGTAGCGTCGCAATTTCCGTGGCTCGTCACGCACGACGTAATCAACACCGGACCGTCAATCGCCGAAATCACATCCAGTGCGCTGATCTGCCCCGGATCCTTCGCCAACTGATAGCCGCCGCTCGATCCATGCTTCGCCGCCACCAAACCCTGGCGCGCCAGCTTTTGCAAAACCTTCGCCATCAGCGTCGTCGAAATCCCGTATTCCTCGGAAATTTCATTCGCGCTACAAGCGTGCGCGTTGCGGTGCGTCGCCAAATGTTTGACGGCGATCAACCCGTAATCCGCCTTTTTGGAAAGCTTAAACATAATGATAAAGAGTCTCTCGCCCCCCCGGCGAAATACGACTGAAACAGTCGGACTTAAATAATATCGCCTACTACCGTGGAAGTCAAACAAAATTGACCCGGAAAAACGCGGCAAACCCTGCATTTCGAGCAGGTTATAGTACTACCCGGGATCCGTGCGGTAGCCGGCTGACTCGTGGTAGGCTCGCCACTGTGTTAGATGAGGTGAGAAGGATGCCCCGGTACATGCCTCTCGGCAAAACCCTGAGGATAATTGCGCTCGTAGCCACAATCAGCTGTTTTCCGGGCTCGACGAAAAGCCAAAGTGCTCCTCCGGCTACCCCGTCGACGGCCTCCAAGGTACCCAACAAAAACTCACAACTCCAGCAGGATCAGACGTTTACGCTGGTCGGTGCCGGAGATATTGCCGGCTGCAGCTCCTTAAAGGGCGCAAAAGCCACCGCCAAGCTCATCGAGAAAATCCCGGGAACCGTCTTCGCCGCGGGCGACCTCGCCTACGAACGCGGCAGCGCCGCCGACTTCCGAGACTGTTACGGGCCGACCTGGGGCCGCTTCAAAGACCGCACGCGACCCACTCCGGGAAATCACGAATACGGTGGTCCAAACGCCTCGGCTTACTTCCAATATTGGGGCGATCGCGCTGGCCCGGTCGGCAAAGGCTATTATAGCTACGATCTCGGCGTCTGGCACATCATCGCGCTGAACACCAACTGCGACGCTCCTGAATTGGGGGGCTGCGGCGCAGGTTCGCCCGAGGAACTTTGGCTCCGCCAGGACCTCAGCGAGCATCCCAACGCCTGCATCGTCGCCTATGGCCACCACGCTCTTTTCAGTAGCGGAATCTTCAAGCGTCATGCCATGCGCCCCGAACTGAAACCACTCTGGCAGGATCTCTACTACGCGCACGCAGACTTAATGCTTGTCGGCCACGAACACTCTTACGAGCGATTCGCGCCGCAAGATCCAGACGGCGTAGCCGACCCGGAACACGGCATCCGCGAAATTGTGGTGGGAACCGGTGGTCGGAGCCACGATCCCTTAGGGTTTGGCATAGCGAACAGCGAGGTGCGCGACACCGACACGTTCGGCGTGATTAAAGTCACCCTCTCGCCGCACAGCTACATGTGGGAGTTCATCCCCGAAGAAGGCAAAACATTTCGCGATTCCGGCGTAGGCATTTGCCACAACCAAGCCCCCCAGGAAGCGCAGACGAAAGCCCCTCCAAAAATGTCTCCGTGAACTCTGTGCGCCGGCCTCAGTGTTCTCTGCGTTGGGCCCTTTCCATCTTTTTTCTTCGCTGCTTCGCTATTCAAACAGCCGCCCCTAATTTTTCGCCGCGCAAGTCCCGCCGCCCGCCGCAGCGTCCACCAATTTCTGCACCGCATCAGCCGGCATCAGCAAAAGCTGCGCCTTCGGCTTCTGAATTTGCTGCATCGCCGCTGTTTGCTCCGCCTTCCACGAATTTGGCGCGCCTCCGCCCTTCGCGATGAAATCCAGCGCCGCAAGTCCGGCAGCGCCAAGCGCCGACAGATCCTGCGAAGTCTGCGCCACTTCCTTCACCAGGAACGATCGCTGCGCCAGAGGCTCCAATCGCGCATCGTTGTCCCGCCATAGAACGAATTGCCTGCGCAGTCGCGCTTCCCCATCCGCGTCGTGACACGTAGCCGCCACAAATTTGTCCACCAACTCCGAGAATCGGCGCGCGGTGTCGCTCTCCAGCGGCACAGCATCCACGACGCGATTCAACGGTGTCGCGCTCGTAGGTTCCGTCGCAGCCAACTGCTCGCGCGCGTAGTCCTTCACCGGCTCAACGACGTCGGCAAGCGTCCGCAACGCCGCAAATTCCTCAGGACTTGCCGGCCCCGCGATGCGTTGCAGCATCGGCCGGTACGATTTCTGGTGCGTCAACCCCAGCAAGTCCAGCCGCTCGCTGACCACATGCATCCGCGTGTACATCGACGCAACATCGGTCACGCTCTGCGCTGACCACAATCGTTCCGCAATCGCCGCATTCCGCGGCCAAATGCGCGAATCGATGTTTTCCGGATTCACGTATTCCGACCACATGCAGGACTCGCCGCCCAAAATCAATTTCTGCTGCTCGGGCGTGAGATTCGCCGCCGCGCCGCCCATCGGATCGACTGCATAGTGCCGCGCCGTCGACCATCCCAGATCCAGATAATACCCATTCGAAAGAATTCCGTGATATCCCTGCGAGGCCGCCTGCGCCAGCGAAGCCTGCCCGCGCCACGACTGAATCACGATGTCTTTCGGCACGCCGGGAATAAACACTTCGTCCCACCCAACGACCGCCTTCCCATGCTTGGTAACCAGCTTCTGCACCCGCGCGCTGAAATACGCTTGCAGCGCCTCGTTGTTTTTCAAGTTGTGCGACTTCATGAATTCTTGAATCTTTGGATTCGCATCCCACTGCTTGCCGTTCACTTCATCGCCGCCGATATGAAAATAGTGATCCGGAAACAATTTCGCCATTTCGGCGATCAATTCATCGAGAAACTTATAAAGTTTCTCGTTCGTAGGATCCATCGCGGGATCAAAGATTCCCCATCTTCTCTCGATCCCATAAGGACCTGGCCCGCTGGCAAGTTCCGGATAACCCACAAACCACGCCGTGTTGTGTCCCGGCATATCGAATTCCGGAACCACGCGGATGCCGCGATCTTTCGCATAAGCGATCAGGTCTCTCGCTTCATCCTGCGTGTAAAACATGTTGTCCGATCCCATCTCGTGCAACTTCGGAAATTTCTTGCTTTCGATGCGGAAACCCTGGTTCTCCGAGAGGTGCCAGTGGAAAACATTCATCTTCACCGCTTCCATGCCGTCGATATTGCGTTTCAAAACGTCAAGTGGGACGAAATGCCGGCTCACGTCGATCATCAATCCGCGCCACGGAAACCGCGGCGTATCACGAATCGTCACCGCCGGGGCTGCGAATCCGTCCGAACCGACCGCAACCAGTTGCAACAACGTCTGCAATCCGTGCATCGCGCCAAGCGTCGTTGGCGCGTTCAGCTTCACACCGCCCGAAGCAACTTCCAGCACGTAGGATTCGTCTTCGCCGAGTTCTTGCACTTCTTTGCTTGCGGCATCGGTGTGAATGACCAGCGCGACTTTACTTACAGTCGGGGCGGAGCCGAACGACGGTATTGCAGTCTGGCGAGAAAGCTGGCGCAGGAATCGCTGCACCGCGCGATCCAGTTGCGCGTCCGTATGCCCGGTTTGCGCCACGGAAAAGGAACTCTCCACACGGAATTCCCCGCTGCCCATCTCGACGCTCGCCGGATACGGCATCAGGTTGAGCTGCCCGGCCGCCTGCGCACCGCCGCGCGGCGCACAAATCAGAACGGCCAGACCAACCACGCACAGCGCTTGTATCCAGTGCTTCGCAGACATAGTTCGTAAACTCCTCGAATCAATTGAATCGGTTTAATGCAGCAATCAATCCATTTTTCAAACGATACCGCCAACGCATACTGGCACACTCCGAGCCTCGCATGAAGCCCAAATGTGACGCGACCACTTTGGCTCCTTCACCCTCTCATCCACCACAAGTTTGCGGCGCGCCTCCCTCGCTTGCTGGGTTAGAATATCGCCAGTGCGCCGTTCCCATGAAAACATCCATTGCCATCTATCCCGGCTCCTTTGACCCCGTCACCAACGGGCATCTCGACCTCATCGAACGGGGCGAGAAAATGTTCGACCTTGTGATCGTGGCCGTGCTGCGCAACGCGGAAAAACAACCACTGTTCACGGTTCCCGAGCGGGTGGAAATGTTGCGGGAAGTAACGAAGCGCTGGACCGGCGTCGAAGTAGACGTCTTCGGCGGATTGCTGGTGGAGTACGCCCGAAAGCGCGGCGCCGGCGTAATCCTCCGTGGCATCCGGGCAGTCTCCGACTACGAGTACGAACTGCAGATGGCGCTGATGAATCGCAAACTCGAGCCGCGCCTCGAAACGGTGTTCATGCTCCCGGGCCAGCCCTACAGTTATCTGAGTTCGAAGTTAGTGCGCGAGATCGCGCAGCTCGGAGGCCCCCTCGATGGCCTGGTGCCTCCGATCGTCGAAGAAAAATTGCGCGCCAAGATTTCCTGATATTGCTAGAGACCCGGCACGAACGCGTAGCTGAAAAACTCGCGACAGCGCTGGAACAAAAGGGGAAAACAGTGCAACTCACCGAACGCATCAACCGCATACAAATCTCGCCGACCTCAGCGGTCATCATGGAAGCCGAAAAGTTAAAAGCTCGCGGCGTCGACATCGCCGACTTCGGTCCCGGCGAACCCGACTTCCCCACTCCCGATCACATCAAGAAAGCCGCCATCCGCGCGATCGAGCAGAATTTCACCAAGTACACCGCGACCGGCGGCATCCTGCCGCTTCGCGAAGCAATCGTCGCGTGGCACAAGCGCGAACTCGGCTCGAGCTACGAGCCAAAAGAATGCGTCGTCAACGTCGGCGGCAAACACTCCATCTTCAACGTCGTCAGCGTGCTCGCGCAGCACGGCGATGAAGTCATCATCCCCGCGCCTTACTGGGTGAGTTACCCCGACATCGTGAAATACGCGGGCGCGACTCCGGTCTACGTCGAGAGCTTCCCCGAAGACGGCTTCAGCGTGAAGGCATCCGCGATCGAGAAGGCCATCACCTCCAAAACAAAAATGGTCATCCTCAGCTCGCCGAACAATCCCACCGGCGGCGTGATTCCCCCGGACGAGTACGAGCGCATTCTCGCTGTTTGCAAGAAAAACAATGTGTGGCTGATGGGCGATGAATGCTACTCACACTTCACCTACGACCCGCACAAGCCCTACTCCATCGCCAGCGTCGCGAATTCCAGGGAAAACGTCATCATCATCGGCTCCATGTCCAAAACGTTTGCGATGACCGGCTGGCGCATCGGCTACACGCTCGCTCCCGAAGCTTTAGTGCAAGCCACGGTAAAGCTGCAAAGCCAGTCCACGTCAAATCCCACATCGATCGCCCAGCACGCCGCGCTCGAAGCCATGCGCGGCACCATGGACACCGTTCCCATGATGCTCGCCGAATATGAAAAACGCCGTAAGCGCATCGTCGAAGGCTTGCGCGCGATCAACGGAGTCACCTGCGAGTGGCCCGGCGGCGCGTTCTACGCATTTCCCAACGTGTCCGCGCACCTAGCCAACGGCAAGAGCGGACAGGCGCTGGCGAAAGACACGACGGAGCTGGCAAAAATCTTGCTCGACAAAGCAAAAGTCGCACTCGTTCCAGGCGATGCCTTCGGCGCGCCCGGGTATTTGCGACTCTCCTACGCCACCTCAATCGAGCGTATCGACGAAGGCCTGCGCCGCCTCGACCACTTTTTCTCTCGCGCCGAGGCCGCGGCCTAATTCGTGAAAGCTCCGCCGTTAGGTCCGGAACCTCTGCGCTTAGAGCCAGTCTTTAGCCCGCGGATTTGGGGCGCTCGCTCACTGGCTCCGCTTTTTCCGGAGAAGGTCGATCTCGCTGAACCTCTGGGTGAGGCTTGGCTCACCGGTCTCGACTGTAAAATCTCGGCCTCGGCTTTCCGCGGAAAAACTCTCCGCGAAGCCTGGCGCGAAATGCCCAGCGAATGGCGCGGCGCGAAATTCGCCGAAGGCCACGCGTTCCCGCTCCTGGTGAAATTTATTTTTCCGACGGAGATGCTTTCGCTCCAAGTCCACCCGGACGATGCATACGCTTCGGTTCATGAGCAGGCAGCCGGCGGCCGTGGAAAAACAGAAATGTGGCACATCGTTTCGGCTGACTGGCAGGCCCAAATTCTCCTGGGACTGAAGCCGGGAGTAGACAAGAAGGCCTTTCTGACTGGACTCAGGAGTGGCACTTTGGAATCTCTGTTTCAGCCCGTTCCCGTCCACGCGGGCGATACGATTTTTGTTCCCGCAGGCACGCAACACGCGATTGGCCCCGGAATGGTCGTGTGCGAAGTGCAGCAGTACTCCGATCTGACTTACCGCGTGCATGACTTCGGGCGCATCGATTCGCAAGGCAAGCCGCGCGAGCTGCATATCGAGAAGGCTTTGGGTGTGACTCGTTTCGGTTCGAATCTGGCGGGGAAGACTGCCGCGCTTCCTCTGCCCGCTGAGCATGCGGAGCGCTCGCTGTTGGCGGCCTGCCGCTATTTCGCGACGGAGCGATGGGAAGTGACTTCGCCGGTCACGATTGCGATGGATCACGAGCACTTCGACCTTTTTGTGGTGCTCGCCGGAAGTGGAGTTTTGCAAACTCCAGACTTCGCCTTTCCGTCCGAGCCGGGAGAGTGCTGGTTCCTCCCGGCGAATTTGAAAGAGTACTGTTTCAAAACAACGGAACCGGCAACGTTTATTCGCACCTATGTCCCACATCTTCCCGCGTTGCGCGAGGAATTAGGGACCGTCCGGCAAGGGATGGCGACGAATCATACGATTTTCGACTAGTATCGACTTCCATGGCCGCGGGTAAACTAACTACGCACGTTGTTATTCTCGCCGGGGGCCGCGGCACCCGCTTCTGGCCGCGCAGCCGCACCCGCACGCCAAAACAACTGCTCAATATCGTCGGAAAAGAAACCATGCTGGAGCAGACCGTCGCACGCCTGCGTCCCATCGTTCCTCCTGAACGCATCTGGACCGTCACCAATAGCGAGCAAGCACAGGAAGTTCGTAGACAGGTCCCAGACCCCGCGCGTCGCCGCGTGTTGACCGAACCCGTGGGACGCAACACCGCCGCGGCCATCGCCCTGGCGGCTCTTCATGTGCGCCATTCCGCGCGCGGCGATGCCTTGCTCGCGGTCTTGCCGGCGGATCACTACATTGCGAATCCCGAGCGTTACCGCGTCATCGTCCGCGCCGCGCTCGAAATGGCCCGCGAACCCGGCCGCATGGTCGTCCTCGGCATCCCGCCAACGCGTC
>Ga0182015_10006354_pt1 | contig 11902 bp, 14 predicted proteins | sample 712P3MmetaG_FD_120478 | JGI IMG/M metagenome (GOLD analysis project Ga0182015, IMG submission 120478) | Permafrost microbial communities from Stordalen Mire, Sweden - 712P3M metaG | ecosystem: Environmental > Terrestrial > Soil > Wetlands > Permafrost | place: Sweden: Stordalen | collected...
ATCACGCCTTCGCGCACGAGCAACGCGCCGAACGCCGGCAGCGGGTCGCGCTCGCGCCAGTGGGCGACCTCCTCCTTCGTGCGGTACTGCTCGGGGTCGGCCATCGAGTGGCCGCGGAAGCGATACGTGATCGCCTCGACGAGCACCGGCTGGCGCTCCTCGCGCACGCGCGCGACCGCCTCGCTCAGCACCGCGTAGGTGTCGAGCACGTCCATGCCGTCGCAGCGCATGCCCGGCACGCCGAGGCTCTCCCCCTTGCGCTGCAGATCCGTGACCGCCGAGTGCCTGCCCAGCGCCGTGCCCATCCCGAACTGGTTGTTGGTGACCATGAACACCACCGGCAGCTTCCACAGCGCCGCGATGTTGAGCGTCTCGCCGAACGTGCCCTGGTTGGAGGCGCCGTCGCCGAACGTGCACAGCGTCACCTCCTCGGTGTCCCTGTAGTCGCTCGCCAGGGCGATGCCGGCCGCGATCGGCAGGTTGCCGCCGACGATCCCGTAGCCGCCCATGAAGCGGCGCGAGAGGTCGAACATGTGCATCGAGCCGCCGCGGCCGCCGGAGCAGCCGTCCACGCGTCCGAACAGCTCCGCCATCACGTTCTCCGGCGGCGTGCCGCGCACGAGCGCGTGGCCGTGCGAGCGATAGGTCGAGATCAGGTAGTCGTCCGCGCGCAGCGCCCGCGCGCTGCCGACGATCGTCGCCTCCTCGCCGATCGACAGGTGCAGGAAGCCGCCGACCTTCGCGCGCGCGTACATCTCGCCCGCGCGCTCCTCGAAACGGCGGATCAACGTCATCGTCTCGAGCCACTCGAGCGCGTCGCTCGGCTCCGGCAGGCGCGGGTCGGGCGAGCTTGGCGCGGGCGCGGCTGGCATCAGTGCTCCACGGTACTCCAGCGCGCCATGAACTCCTCTGCCTCGAGCTGCGCGAGCTCCTCGCGCAGCCGGCGCGCGAGCTTCGACGCGGAATGCGGCGCGCGATCCCAGAACAGCACCGCTTCGCCGCTGTCGATCTCGACCACCTCGATGTGGTCGACGCGGGCTGGGTCGGCGAACAGCGCCGGCGCGCGCCCGCCGCGCGTGAGGATCAGGCGATATGCCTGCGCGGCCCTCATCTCGAGCGCGCCCCCGACCGCTGCACGTCCGGCTCATGAGCCACGCCCGCCTCCGGATCCGCGGGCGCCTGCCGCGCTTCGCCGTGCATCTGCTCCGCCGCGTGCTCGAGCATGCCCTCGCCCGCGAACACTCGCCCGCCGGCGACGATCGCGGGCACGTCCGTGACGCCCTCCTGGGCTGCCGCCGCCGTCGTCGCCGCGAGCCGCTCGGCTGTCGAGCGCAGCTCGGCGCCGCGCAGCACCGCTGCGGGGTGCATCTCGCAGGCCGCGGCGGCTATCAGCACGAAGTCGGGGTCCTCGAGCGAGCGTCCGCCGGCGAACGCCTGGCGGAAGGCTGCCTGAGCGAACGGCACCGCGCGCCCGATCGAGGCCGCGTACGTCGCCACGCGCATCGCCAGCGAGCTGTCGAACGGGAACGGCTCGGGCCAGCGGACCGGCTGCAGGTCGAGTGCGAGCGCGCGACGCTCGATCTCGGCGCGCGAGGCAGTGCGCTGGTCCTGGGCCGCCGCAACGCCGCGGGTCGCGACGGATGCAGGCGCCGCCGGCACAGCGTCAGCCGCAAGCTCGCTCGCGCGGATCGGGCGCCACTCCGCCGGTCCGGGCAGCACGTGCAGGATGCGCTCGGCGGCCAGGTAGGCCAGCGGGCTCGAGAGGTCGAAGTAGAAGGCTGCCGGCGTGGTGCGGGTCACCGTCCCCAGCGGCGCTCTCAGCCGTGGATCAGCCAGCCGTCGGCGGCGCGTCCGGCTTCCATCACGGCCTCCGACAGCGTCGGGTGCCCGTGGATGATGCGCGCGAGCTCGGGGAAGCCGCCCTCGAGCGCGCGCACGTTGACGAGCTCTTGGATCAGCTCGGTGGCGCGCGCGCCGACGATGTGACCGCCGAGCAGCTCGCCGTACTTGCTCTCGCCCACCACCTTCACGAGACCGGTGCGGTCGCCGTACACGGTGCCGCCGCCGACGGCGCCGTAGGGCACCTTGCCGACGACCACGTCGTAGCCCTGCTCGCGCGCCTGCGCCTCGGTCAGGCCGAACGACCCGACGTTCGGCGTGCAGAAGGTCGCGCGCGGGATGTCCCCGTAGGCGATCGGGTGCGTCGGGCGCCCGGCGATCGTCTCGGCGGCGATCACGCCCTCATCCGATGCCTTGTGTGCGAGCGCTGGGCCGGGCACGAGGTCGCCGATCGCGTACACGCCGGCCCGCGACGTGCGCAGCGCGCCGTCCACCTGGATCAGGCCGCGCTCGTCGAGCTCGACACCGGCCTCGGCCAGCCCGAGCCCGTCGACGTCGGCGCCGCGCCCGGCGCAGATGACCAGGTAGTCGACCTCGGCGGACTCCGAGCCGTAGCTGAAGCTCACGCTCGTCTCGCCGCCCTTGACATCCGCCACGGGGGTGCTCGTGTGCACGCCGATGCCCTGGCGCTTGAGGCCGCGCTCGACCAGGCGCGAGATGTCCGCGTCCTCCGTCGGCAGCAGGCGCTCGAGCGCCTCCAGCAACAGCACCTCGCTGCCCAGGCGCGCGAACGCCGACGCGATCTCCGCGCCGGATGCGCCCGCGCCGACGACCGCGAGGCGCGCCGGCACCTCGGGCAGCGCCCACGCCTCCTCGGTGCCGATCACGCGCCCGCCGAAAGGAACGCCCGGGATCGACCGCGGAGCGGAGCCGGTCGCGAGGATCACGCTGCCGGCGGCGATCGCCACCGGCTCAGCGTCGAACACGTCCGCGAGCACGTCGCCGTCGGCCGTCAGCTTGCCGTTGCCCTCGATCACGTCGATGCTGGCTTTCTTGAACAGGCCGCCGACGCCGGAGGTGAGCGTGGAGACGACCTTCGCGCGCCGCGCCTGCACGGCGGCGTAGTCGACCTCGACGCCGCTCACCTTCAGCCCGAACTCCTCCGCCTCGCGAATCTCCGACAGCAGGTCGGCCGAGCGCAGCACCGCCTTGGCGGGAATACACGCGTAGTTCAGGCATCGTCCACCCAGCTTGTCGCGCTCGACGACGGCGGTCTTCAAGCCGAGCTGCGCGGCGCGGATCGCGGCCACGTAGCCCCCCGGCCCGGAGCCGATGACGATGCAGTCGTAGGCGCTCTCGGTCATCTCTCTCGCACACTATCGAAGCTCATCGTGCGACTCGGATTGCCGCTCTGGCGCTACGGATCGCTGCGACGCTCGCCTGCCTGGATGCGGCCCATGACCCGGACGAGCTTCCAGAACAGCCAGCCGCCGAGGCCGATCGCGAGCAGGCATACGCCCGCGGCGAGGAGCGTCTCCGCCACGACCAGCGCGAGCGAGGTGACGATGATCTGAAATGTGAGCAGCGCCTCGAAGGCGAGCACCGCGACGTAGCGGCGGCGGTACATGCCGAGCGCCAGCGCCACGAGGACCGCAGTCAGGAAGATCGCGCCCGGCAGCGAGCCGCCGTGCTTGGCGAGATCGTGGATGCTCAGCCCGCCGACGAGCACGGCGACCGCGAGCACCGCGCACACGCCGATGGCAACCAGCAGTGGGAGCGGGCGCTCGTCGGGGGCGAGGGGCACGAGCGTCGCGCGCGCCTGCTCGTCAGCGGCGGCGCCTCGGCTTCGTGGCTGATCGGCAGCCTGGCCGTCGTCGGCCATCGACGTCAGGCTTCCCCGGCGCTCGGCGCGAGTCGCTCGCGCAGCCCGCGCGCCGCACCCTCGGGATCCTCGGCGGCCGCGATCGCGCGCAGCACGCACACGCGCGTGGCGCCCGCGTCGAGCGCGTCGCCGATGTTGCTCGCGTTCAGGCCGCCGATCGCGAAGAACGGGACGGGGGCGTGCGCTGCGGCATAGCGGATCAGCTCCAGGCCCACCGCCGGGCGTCCCGGCTTCGTGGGCGTCTCGTGGATCGGGCCGACGCCGATGTAGTCGACGACGCTCGCGTCGACGGCGTCGATCTGCTCGGGCGAATGAGTCGAGAGCCCGACGAGCATCTCGGGGCCGACGAGCTCTCGCACCTCCGCCGGCGGGATGTCCTCCTGGCCCACGTGGATGCCGTCGGCGCCCGCTTCGCGCGCCACCCACGGACGGTCGTTGACGATCAGCAGCGCATCGAGCTCCGCGCACAGCGCGCGCGCGGCGGTCGCCTCGGACACGAGCTCCTCGTTGCGCATGTGCTTCTCGCGCAGCTGCACGACCTCGACGCCTCCCGCGATCGCGGCGCGCAGCAGCGTCGGCAGCTCGCGGCCCTCTGGGGCGGCGCTGCACACGAGATACAGCTGCGCGGCGGCGAGGCGCGCGCGTCGCTCGGCGCGTGGATCGAGATCTGCCATCCGCCGGAAGTCTGGCACGCTCGGCGTCTCACGCAGCGCCAGCCGCGGGCTAGCATCATCGGCATGGCCGACAACCACCCAGTCGATGTGCTTGTCGTCGGCGGCGGCATCATCGGGTTGGCGATCGCGTGGCGCGCGCGCCAGGCCGGAATGACGGTGACGGTGCTCGAGCGCGATCGTGCCGGAAGCGGCACCTCGAGCGTCGCGGCCGGAATGCTCGCGCCGGTCGCCGAGGTCGAGTTCGGCGCCGCCGGCGGACGCCTGCTGGAGCTGGGGCTGCGCTCGGTGAGCATGTGGAGCGCGTTCGCCTCCGAGCTCGAGGCCGCCTCCGGCGGGCGCGTGGGGCTGCTGCGCACGGGCACGCTGCTTGCCGCGCGCGACGATGACGATGCGCGCGAGCTCGAGCGCCAGCTCGACTTCCGTCGCTCGCTCGGGCTGGCCGTGCGGCGATTGCGCCCAAGCGAGGCCCGCGAGCTCGAGCCGGCGCTCGCCCCCACAGTGCGGCTCGCGCTCGAGGTGCCCGAGGATCACTCGGTCGATCCCCGGGCGGTCATCACGGCGTTGCTGCGGGCGTGCGACATCGCCGGTGTGACGCTGCGTGAGCGGGCGCGCGTCGCGCGCGTCGAGCTCGACGGCGGCTCCGAGCGGATCTCGGGCGTGACGCTCGAGGGCGGCGAGCGCGTGCAGGCCGCTCAGGTCGTGCTCGCGGCCGGTCCGTGGAGCGAGCGCATCGAGGGGCTGCCCGCCGGCGCGGGCGTGCCGGTGCGCCCGGTCAAGGGCCAGATCCTGCGGCTGCGGGATCCCACCGGGCCAGGGCTTCTCCGTCGCGTGCTGCGCTTCCGCGGCGGCTACCTGGTTCCGCGAAGCGACGGCCGCTACGTGCTCGGCGCGACGGTCGAGGAGCGGGGCTTCGAGCTGGCTCCGACCGCGGGGGGCGTGTACGAGCTGCTTCGCGACGCCCGCGAGCTCGTCCCGGGCATCAGCGAGCTGGAGATCGAGGAGCTCTCGGTGGGGTTGCGGCCGGGGACGCCGGACAACGCGCCCGCGATCGGCCCGGGCGCCGTGCCCGGGCTGATCTGGGCGACCGGGCACTACCGCAACGGCATCCTGCTCGCGCCGCTCACGGCAGAGCTCGTCGCGCGCCTGCTGGCAGGCGCCGGCGCAGACCCGACCGCGGACGACTCGCTGCTGGCCGCGTGCGCCCCCGATCGCTTCGCGAGGACCCCGGCTCCTGCGGCTCATGCCCCGGCCGCGCCGCCGCTCGGTGTCGCCACGTGATCGTGCTCAACGGGCAGCGCGCGGACGTGGGCGCTGGCGAGAGCGTCGCAGCGGTGCTCGCACGCCTGGGGCTCGACACGGACGCGCGCGGGGTCGCTGTGGCGGTCGACGGCGAGGTCGTGCCGCGGGCGCAATGGCAGTCGTTCACGGTTGGCGAGGATGCGCGCGTCGAGGTGCTGACGGCGATGCAGGGAGGATGATTGGCAGATGGCCGAATCGCCGCCGAGCGCAGTGACCGCGGAGAGCGAGCTGGTGATCGCGGGGCGCACGCTGCGCTCGCGGCTGCTGCTTGGCAGCGGCGGCTTTGCGTCGCTGGAGCTGATGGCGGAGGCGATCGCGGCGAGCGGCAGCGAGCTGGTGACAGTGGCGTTGCGACGCGTCGATCCACACGCGCGGGGGTCGCTGATCGACGTGCTCGCCGATGCCGGCGTCGGGCTGCTGCCGAACACCGCCGGCTGTCACACCGCGCGCGACGCGGTGCTGACCGCGCGGATGGCGCGCGAGGCGTTCGCCACCGATTGGATCAAGCTGGAGGTGATCGGCGACGAGGACACGCTGCTGCCGGACGCGCCCGAGCTGCTGCGCGCGGCGGAGGAGCTCGTCGACGAGGGCTTCGTCGTGCTCCCGTACACGACCGACGACCCGGTGCTCGCACGACGGCTCGCCGACCTCGGCTGCGCTGCCGTGATGCCACTCGGCTCGCCGATCGGCAGCGGCATGGGCATCCGCAACCCCTACAACATCGCGCTGATCAGGGAGGCCGTCGAGGTGCCCGTGGTGCTCGACGCGGGCATCGGCACCGCGTCTGACGCCGCGCTCGCGATGGAGCTCGGCTGCGACGCGGTGATGGCGGCCTCGGCGATCGCGCGCGCCGAGGATCCCGTGGCGATGGCGCGCGCGATGCGCGCTGCCGTCGAGGCCGGCCACCTGGCGCGCGGCGCCGGGCGCATACCGCGCCGCCTCTACGCGACGCCGTCGACGCCGGACGAGGGCCGGGCCGACTTCGATCGGGGCGTCCCGGGGCTCGGCTGACTGTCTGGGCTCGGCTGACCGTCGGGGCTCGCTGATCGTCCGGGCTCAGCTGACGACTTCGATCGTGCCGTTCATCGTCACCGGGTACAGCGTGCACTCATAGTGGATCACGCCAGGCGTCTTGGCCTTGACTTCGAACGTGCCGCCTTCGCCGAAGTCCTTCGAGGCGATCCGCTGAGGACCGCCGACGCTCGTGACGTTCGCCTGCGTCGAGTCGTAGTTGGTCCACCTGATCGTGCTGCCGACCTTTACCCGTACCGTGTCCGGCTGAATCGTGATGTCGCGGTAGGCGATCTGCACGGTCCCGCTCTGCACGGGCGCGGACGGGGACGGGGAGGCGAACTTCGGCGTGGCGTCGGCTTTTACCGACTCGGGCGCGGAGCTCGCTGCCTTGGAGCCACCGCTCGTCGTCGTAGTTGCTGTGGTCGCGGTTGTCGTCGTGCCGGCGGCGGCGGTTGCGCTCGCGCCCGTGGTCGGCTTGCTCGAAGACCCGCAGCCCGCGGCCAGCAGCAGCACGCAGCACGAGATCGCGGCGGAGATGCCTGTTCTCATAGGTGAAGATCCTTTCTGGACATGCGCATGACAGGCAGACCATCGCATACGGTGGGTCACGCGCGTAGCGCCTACACTGGCCGATTCGATCATGCCACGCCATTTCCTCACTGGGGCGGAGCTGAGCGCCGCCGAGCTTGGAGCGCTGCTCGACCGCGCGCTCGAGCTGAAGCACGCGCCGCTGAGCTCGCGGGCGCTGGAGGGCCGCAGCGTGGCGCTGATCTTCGAGAAGCCCTCGACGCGCACGCGGGTGTCCTTCGAGGTCGGCATCGAGGAGCTGGGCGGGCACGCGGTCGTGCTGCGCTCGGATGAGCTGCAGCTCTCGCGCGGCGAGGCGCCGCGCGACACCGCGCTCGTGCTCTCCCGACATGTTGCCGCCGTCGGCCTGCGGACCGGCGCCGACGCGATCCTCGAGGAGCTCGCCGCCTATAGCGCGGTGCCGATCGTGAACATGCTGAGCGCGCGCCACCACCCCTGCCAGGCGCTCGCGGATCTGCTGACGCTGCGCGAGGCCTGCGCCTCGCTCGACGGCCTGCGCATCGCCTACGTCGGCGACGGCAACAACATCGCCCGATCGTTGGGCGTGCTGGGTGCGCTGGCCGGGATGCACGTCGCGTTCGCGTCCCCCCCCGGCTACGCGCTCGAGGGCGATCTCGAGCTGCCGCACGGCGCTGCGGGGACGGTCAGCCATCACGCCGACCCCTACGAGGCGGTGCAGGGCGCGATCGCCGTCTACACCGACGTGTGGGTGAGCATGGGCGATGAGGCCACGGCCGAGCAGCGGCGCCGCGACCTGGCGGACTACCGCGTGGATGACGCGCTGCTCGACGCCGCGGCGCCGGGAGCGTTCGCGATGCACGACCTGCCGGCGCACCCGGGAGAGGAGATCTCCGCCGAGGTCCTGTATGGCTCCCGCGAGCGCATCTGGGATCAGGCCGAGAACCGCCGCCACGCGCAGAAGGCGCTGCTCGAGCTGCTGGTGGCGCCGGTATGAGCGTCGAGGCCCCCGCCCCCCCGGAGGGCTCGCCGCGCCCGCAGCGCGGCGACGAGCTGGAGCTCACGATCGACGCGCTCGCGTTCGGCGGCGAGGGCGTCGCGCGTCTCGAGGTTGCACCGTCGGGGGCACACCCCGACGGGGTGCAGCAGGCGCGCGGCTACGTCGTGTTCGTCGCCGGCGCGATCCCGGGCGACCGCGTCCGCGCGGTCGTGCACAAGCGCAAGCGCAGCTACGCGCACGCGCGCACGCTGGAGGTGCTCGAGCCGAGCCCCGAGCGACTCGCGCCGACGGCGGCGCACCCCGGCGTGCCGTGGCAGGTGATCCCGTACGAGCGCCAGCTCGAGATCAAGCGCGGCCAGGTTGACGACGCGCTGCGGCGGATCGGCCGGCTCGACGGCTTCGAGCTGCAGGAGATCGTGCCTGCGCTCCAGCCGTGGCGCTACCGCAACAAGCTCGAGTACTCCTTCGGCGAAGACGGCGACGGCGAGCGCCCCGACCTGGTCTGCGGCTTCCACGCCCCGGCCGGCGGCAACCAGGTGACGCCGATCGATGACTGCCTGCTGGCGTCCGAGCTCGGCAACCTCGCGCGCGTCGCCGCGCTCGAGTGGTGTCGTGCCGAGGGGCTGAGCGCATGGGAGCGCAGCCGCGTGCCGCGTGGCGTTCGCGACGCGCGCACGGAGCCGGCGGGCGACGGGCGCGCGCGTCTGCGCAACCTGGTCGTGCGCGAAGGCCGGCGCACGGGCAAGCTGCAGGTGCGGATCGTGACCACCGACGGCGAGCTGGAGGCCGGCGCGCTGGCTGCGGCGCTCCACGAGAGGCTCGGCGAGAGCCTCTCGGGGGTCCTGTGGACGCGCTCGCGCAGCGTCGCCGAGACGACGGCCGGCGGCGAGACGGAGCTCGTGTGGGGCGAGGCGGAGCTGCCGGAGCGGCTCGGCGAGCTCGATCTGCGGATCTCCGCCGAGGCGTTCTTCCAGACCAACACGGAGATGGCCGAGCTGCTGTACGGGGTCGTCGCCGAGTACGCCGCGCTCGAGGGCTGGGAGCGCGTGTACGACCTCTACTCGGGGATCGGCACGATCGCGCTCACGCTCGCACCGCGCGCCGGCGAGCTGTGGGGCATCGAGCTCGTCGAGCAGGCCGTCGCGGATGCGATCGCGGGCGCGCGGCGCAACGAGGTCACCAACGTCCACTTCTTCGCCGGCGACAGCCGCACGGCGCTGCCCGAGCTGCTCGAGCGCGCCGGGCGCCCCGATGTGCTGGTCGTCGACCCGCCGCGCGCGGGCCTGTCGAAGAAGGTCGTGCACCGCATCATCGACACGGCGCCGAAGCGCATCGTCTATGTCTCCTGCAACCCCACAACGCTCGCCCCCAACGCGGCGGAACTGGTCGAGGCGGGCTGGGAGCTGCGCAAGGTGCGCCCCGTCGACATGTTCCCGCAGACCCACCACATCGAGTGCGTCGCGCTGTTCGAGCGGGGGGCGTGATGGCCAAGGAGTTCAAGGAATTTCTGCTTCGCGGCAACGTCGTCGACCTAGCGGTGGGCATCGTGATCGGGGCTGCCTTCGGGGCGGTCGTGACCGCGCTCGTGGCCGACCTGCTGACGCCGATCGTGGCGGCGATCATCGGCAAACCGAACTTCTCGAACCTAGTCTTCACGATCCACCACAGCAGGTTCCGCTATGGCGCCTTCATCAACTCGGTGATCGCTTTCGTGTCGATCGCGACGGCGGTGTTCTTCTTCGTGGTCAAGCCGGTCAACGCCCTGCTGGCCCGACGCAAGTCCGGCGAAGACACGGAGTCTGAAACGACGCCGTGCACGGAGTGCCTCAGCGAGATCCCCCGCCAGGCGCGCAAGTGCGCGTTCTGCGCCTCGCCGCAGCCGGGCACCGCGTAGCGTTAGGCCAGCGCATGCACGTCACCTCCTACGCGCAGATCCAGCCGTTCACGACGCTCGACGGCTCGCAGATAAGGGAGTGGGCGGGAAGGGTGTCCGCGCCGGCGCGCAACCAGAGCCTCGCCGAGGCGACGATCCCGATCGGCGGCGCGACGACGGAGCATCTGCACCGCGCCACCGAGGAGCTGTATCTCGTCACCGCCGGGCGCGGGCGCCTGGTGATCGACGGCGAGGAGCGGCTGATCGAGCCGGGAGACTGCGCGCTGATCCCGCCCGGAGCGAGGCACAAGCTGTTCAACGTCGGCGAGGAGCCGCTGCGGATCGTGTGCGCGTGCGCGCCCGCGTACTCGGACGAGGACACGCAGTTGCTCGAGTAGGAGGCCGCCCGCCGGAGTCGGCTCGCACGGATAGGCTTGAGTGTCGATGCGCGCCGTCACCATCCGCGAGAAGGAGATCGTGATCGAGGAGCACCCCGATCCGGTCGCGCAGGCCAGCGAGGCGCTCGTGCGCGTGCACGCCGCCGGCTTGAACGGGGCCGACATGATGCAGCGGCGCGGCCTTTACCCCGCACCGCCCGGCTCACCGCAGGACATCCCCGGCATGGAGATCGCCGGAGAGGTCGCCGCGCTCGGGCCGGGGTGCGAACGCTTCGCGGTGGGCGCGCGCGTGATGGCGATCGTCGGTGGCGGCGGGCAGGCCGAGCTCGCGACCGTCCACGAGCGCCAGCTGATGCCGGTGCCTGACGCTCTGGATTGGCCGGCGGCGGGTGGGCTGCCGGAGGTGTTCATCACCGCGCACGACGCGGTCTTCACGCAGGCCGAGCTGCGCTGCGGCGAGCATCTGCTCGTGCACGGCGGCGCCGGCGGTGTGGGCACCGCCGCGATCCAACTCGGGCGGGCCGTCGGCGCGCGGGTGACGGCGACCGTGCGCCGCGAGGACCTGCGTGAGCAGGTGGCGGCGCTCGGCGCCGAGGTGATCGCGCCGGAGGGCTTCGCCGAGCACGGTCCGTTCGACGCGGTCCTCGAGCTCGTCGGCGCTCCGAACATGGCCGAGAACCTGCAGGCGCTCGCCGTCGGCGGGCGCATCGCCGTGATCGGCGTCGCGGCGGGGGCCAAGAGCGAGCTGAACCTGCTGGCGCTGATGGGCAAGCGCGCTCGCATCCACGGCTCGACGCTGCGCGCGCGCCCGCTCGAGGAGAAAGCGCTCGTCGCGCGCCGCCTCGAGCACGAGGTGCTGCCGCTGTTCGCGTCCGGCGCGCTGCGCGTGCCGATCGCCGAGACCTTCCCGCTGGAGCAGGCGGCCGCGGCCTACGAGCGCTTCACCGCCGGTGGAAAGCTCGGCAAGATCGTGCTCACCGCGTAGGAGGTGTGGCGCTAGTACGGAGGCTGCGCCGCGTACCACTCCCCGAGCACGCGGAACGCCGCCCAGAAGTCGCGCTTGGCGTCCTGCTCGTCGAGCGAGTCGTCGATGCTGGGCACGTACAGAGCGTCGATCGTCGGCGTCAGCTGTTGGATCTCCCCGACCGCTTCGCGCAGCTCGCGCGCCAGCGGGATCTCCATCTCGCCGAGCGCGCCGAGCGCCTCGGCGCCCATCACGACGACGATCTTCGGCTGCACGATCGCGATCTCCTCGACGACGCGCGCGATGCACGCGAAGTCCGCCAGCGACGCGTCGCTGAGCGGGCACTTCACGCACAGCGTGCCGTACACCGCGAGCGGGTCGATCGACAGCCGCTTCAGCGACTTCATCAGCGC
>Ga0182015_10006356_pt1 | contig 11898 bp, 13 predicted proteins | sample 712P3MmetaG_FD_120478 | JGI IMG/M metagenome (GOLD analysis project Ga0182015, IMG submission 120478) | Permafrost microbial communities from Stordalen Mire, Sweden - 712P3M metaG | ecosystem: Environmental > Terrestrial > Soil > Wetlands > Permafrost | place: Sweden: Stordalen | collected...
AAACCGTGCTGAGCGCTATGAAGAAAGCACTGGCCGCGAGCCCGGACCGCAAGGACGCCAACATCGAAATCGTCGATCTGAGCCGCTTCCCGGTTCCGGATGGCGAAGTGGAATTCGACTGGAAGGCGCTCACTCCGCCGGCAGCCGAACAATCGACCGAGCGCTGGCGCGGTGTGGTGCGGCGCGATGTGGACCATAGCTTTTCGATCTGGGCGGTGGTGCGGATCACGATTCCCTGCACCAGGATTGTCGCCGTTCAGACCATACGGCAGGAAGAGCCGATCGCGGCGTCGCAGCTCCGCGAAGAGTCCTACGACGGATTTCCTTCGGAAAGCTGCACGGACACTATCGGCAGTGTGATCGGGAAGGTCGCGACACGTACGCTTTTGGCGAATACACCCATTCTCCGCGGCATGCTCGCGCCGCCCGCGTCCGTGTTGAAAGGTGAGCAGGCCATCGCGGAATACCGCGGCGACGCCGTGTGGCTGAGCCTTCCGGTGATCGCCGAACGCAATGGAAGAATCGGAGAAGTGATTCGCGTGATCAATCCGGAAACCCACAAGTCATTCCTCGCGCAAGTTACCGGTCAGGGTAAGGTCTTGATCGACAGCGCGTCTCGCGCTCCTTCTCTGACGACCGGTCTTACGGCAGGCGACCAGCCATGAAACTCCTGATCATGATCGTTCTTTTATCGAGCCTGCTCCTGGCCGGGGATGACAGAGGCAAGAAGAAACAGCCAGCCCAGCCGCCGCCTTCCGCGCTCGACAAATATATTCAGGAAGCGCTGCACAGCACCGACGCGATGAAGCCCGAATCGCCCGGCTCCCTGTGGGTCGCGTCGTCCACGCTGGGCGATATGGCCAGCGACGTCCGCTCCCGCAACGTGAACGATCTGGTCTCGATCCAAGTAGTCGAAAGTGTTTCGGCGGTGTCGGGCGGCAATCTGGCATCCAGCCGATCATCCAGTTTAACGGCCAACATCACTCAGCTCGCTGGCATAAAATCGCCTACCGGCGCACTGGCGAATTTACTCGGAGCCACTTCCGGCAGCAGCCTCGCAGGAGCCGGATCCACCACCCGCACAGCCACTATCACTACCATGCTGGCCGCGCGCGTGACGCATGTTCTCCCGAACGGATACCTGGTGCTCGAAGCCACCAAAGAGATTCAAGTGAACTCCGAAAAGCAGGTGGTTACCGTGCGTGGGGTTGCGCGTCCCGCCGGTCTCGCCAACAACACGGTCCTCTCCAGCAACCTGGCACAACTAGAAGTTCAGGTGAACGGGAAGGGCGTCGTGGGCGACGCGATACGGCGTCCGTTCATCCTGTACCGGCTGCTGATGAGCATTCTGCCGATTTAAATTCTTATGAAGAAGCTTCTGCCGGTCTCGATTGCTTTCGCGTTGCTGTGCTGCAGCACTGTACCGGTCGGCGCCGCTCGCCTTAAGGATCTCGCCAGCATCGAGGGCGTCCGCGATAACCACCTGGTTGGATATGGGTTGGTGGTCGGTCTGGCCGGCAAGGGCGACAGCCAGCAGACCATCTTTTCGGCGCAGAGCTTGACGAATCTGCTGGAGCGTATGGGCGTGACCGTTTCGCCCACCGCTATTCAAGTGAGGAACACAGCGGCGGTGATGGTTACCGCGATGCTGCCCCCCTTTGCGCGCCCGGGCATGAAAGTAGACGTGCTGGTTTCCGCTATTGGCGACGCCCGCACGCTGCAGGGAGGCACGCTCATCGTCAGTCCATTGCGCAGCCTGGATGGGCAAGTCTACGCGACCGCTCAAGGCTCGGTTGTGACGGGCGGATTCGTCGCCGGTGGCGGCGGGACCTCCAAGGTGGTGAATCATCCCACCGCCGGCCGCGTTCCGGAAGGCGGTATTGTCGAGCGCCTGGCGCCATCGGTGGTGCCTGGCGAAAGCATGCGCTGGATGCTGCATCATGCCGATTTCACGACCGCTGAGCGCATCGCCGAGCAGATTAATCAACAGTCCGCCAAACACGGCCAGGGATCCATCGCTATAGCCGAAAACAGCGGTACGGTGCTGGTGAAGGTCCCCACCGAGTACCGCGGACGCAGCAGCGAATTCATCGCCGAGATAGAGGGCATCAAAGTCGAGACGGATGTGGCCGCGCGCGTCGTGGTGAATGAGCGCACCGGAACCATCGTCATTGGCGGAGAGGTGAGTATTGCGCCGGTGTCCATCCTACACGGATCGCTCAGTGTCGAAATCCAGACGCATTATGTGGTATCGCAACCCGGCCCGTTCTCGCAGGGAGGTTCCACGCAAGTGGTGCCCGAGGTTTCCCTCAACGCAACCGAACAAAAGGCCAAGAGCATCCTACTGGAGAAAGGCGCCACCGTCGAACAGCTGGCCAAAGCGCTGGTTGCGATTGGCGCGACCCCGCGCGACATCATCGCCATCCTCCAGAATCTTCGCGCGTCCGGTGCATTGGATGCGGAACTTGAGGTGATCTAGATGGACGGCACAATTCCTCCTCTTAGCGTCATGTCGCCCTCCGCGGGAAGTCTCGATGGAGGTTATTCGAACATATCGGCCGGTGGCCACAGGGATCTGGCTTCGGCGGCGCAGCAGTTCGAAGCGCTGATGCTGCAGCAGATGCTCCAATCGGCGCATGATCCGGACGAGAACTGGTTCGGCACGGGAGAAAAAGACGACGACGATCAGGCCAACAACCAGGCCATGGAGATTGCCCAACAGCAATTCGCCAGCGCGCTCGCCGCGCAGGGCGGCCTGGGACTGGCCAAAATGGTGGTTTCGCATTTCGCGGAAAATCCGGCTCGAGAAAACCAGCCGGCGGCAGGGAAACAGCAGTAATACATCAACCTAAGGAAGGGACCAATGGGATCTTTTGATACAGCACTTTCGGCTCTGCAGGCTTTTTCCAGCGCGATGGACGCGGTGGGCAATAACCTTGCAAATATGAGCACGACCGGCTTTAAGACTTCGGAGATTAATTTCGAGGACGTGATGGGCACCGTGACGGCCAACAACACGCAAATTGGCAACGGCGTGCAACAGCCTACCACGGAGGCTGACTTCAGCCAGGGCGCCATCACGACGACCACGAATCCTCTGGACGCGGCCATTCAAGGGAACGGATTTTTTCTGCTGGCCCCCGCTGGAAGCACCGGAACGCCCAGCAGTTATGAATACACCCGCGACGGATCCTTCCAGATTGGCGCCGATGGGACCCTACAGACCGCGGACGGTGCGAACGTACAGGGTTGGAGTCTGAATCCGGCAACCGGCCAGGTGGATACATCCGGCCTGGTCGGCAACATCACGATTCCCATGGGAACCACTCTTCCGGCGGTCGCCACCAGTACGGTGAGCATCTCAGCGAACTTGAACGCGGCGGCAGCGGCGGGCGATTCGCTCTCGGTCCCGATTACGGTGTACGACTCCGAGGGTGGCAGTCACCAGCTCACGCTGACGATGACCAAGGACGCGACCACCCCAAACCAATGGGACCTTACACTCAGCTCCACCGACCCGAGCATTCAGGACGGCTCCAAGCTCACCTCGCTGCTTTCGACCACGTCGCTTACTTTCACCAACGGCGAGCTATCTCCCTCGACGCCGGCGGCCATCACCATCACAGGCCTCACGTACACAACCGCCAGCGGCATCCCGAATCAACCCATCATCACGTGGAGCCCCTGGACCACCGCTCCCTCCGGCACTCCGGCCGCCGGCGGCGTCTCCGGTCTGACGCAATTCAGCCAGACGTCCGTCGTTACCAACGTTACGCAGAATGGGCTCGCGGCAGGCACGCTATCGAGCGTTCAGATTGTCAACGGCGGCGAGATCATGGGGACGTTTAGCAACGGTGCGCAGTCCGAGATCGGGCAGATCGCGGTGGCCGGAGTGCAAAATCCCGATTCCCTGGTGAACATCGGCGACAACGATTTTGGTGCGGGTGCGTCCACTGTCACGCTGCCGCCGTCGGTTGCACTAGCTGGCGGCGCGGGTCAGATTCTCGGTGAGTCGCTCGAATCGTCGAATGTCGACATCGCCACCGAGTTCACCAATCTGATCAACTTCCAGGCCGGCTATTCCGCTGCCTCGCGCGTCATCACCACCCAGAATCAGATGATCGAGCAGCTCTTGAGCATCATCCAGCCATAGCGTATTTCTGAGCATAGACGCAGTTAAGGGGACGGAGTAAAATCCGTCCCCTTTTTTTATCCCTGCAGGCTCCCACCTGAACCGTTCGAAGGGGCGGTTATCCCCACCCCTCCGCCGGCTTGCGTACTGCTGTCCGAACCGAGTTCCTCATCCAAACCGGGATCGTTATTGAAAGAGCCGCAGAATCGACTGGTTCGACTGGTTGGCAATGTTGAGAGCGCTGATGCTGAGCTGCTGCTGGGTCTGTAAGGCCAACAGGTCCGCGCTCTCCTGGTTCATGTCCGCGTTGGTTAAGTTGTTCGCGCCCGTAGTAAAGATGTTGGCAAGCTGCGTAGTGAAATTCTGACGGGTGGTGATGAGAGCGCTGTATGAACCGAGCGTCTGTGACAGACCGTTGTAGGCGGTTACGGCGCTGGACGCCGCTGTCTCCGATGCCTGAATGGCGGTGCTGCCGCTAGCCCAATTGGTGGCCGCCGCGGGCTGATAGGTGGTCTGTGTCGTATCCGTTGCCGAGATGGTGATATTGCTGGTTCCGTCGGCGTTGAAGTTGATGACCAGGTTGTTGCCGGCGACGCCGCTCAGCAGGTTGGTGCCCTGGTAGTTGGCATCGTTCTGCGTGAGTTCGTTCAACTGGCCCTGCAGCTGATTGTACTGCGTCTGCAGGTTACCGATTTGCGTCGTGTTGGTGGTGGATTCCGCCTGCTGCGCCAAGGACTGCATCTGTTGCAGAATGCTGGTGGCGGTGGAGATAGTCGTGAGCGCTGTATTCACAACCTGCAGACCTTGCCCCATGGCGTCCTTCAGGTTGTTGAGCTGACTGGCCTCAGTAGTGCCTGCTTGCGCCTCGAAAAACGCAGTGGCATTGTCTGCAGCCGAGTTGACCGCCTTGCCGGTGGACAAGTCGGTCTGCGCGGTTTGGATCTGTGAATTGATCGTGTCCAGGGAAAACAGGTTCGCCTGCATCGCGGACGTCAAAGATACTGCACTACCCATTTGGATTCTCCTTTTATGAACCGTAAGTTTCAGAGCGCCGCTGCCCGTTCTGGGCCCACTTGCGTTCAGTGAGTGTATCGCCGCAGTTCGCTGGATTTAGAAAGTTTTTTTGTATGGTACGCGGATTGCACAGGGTCTATACGCAAAACGATCTATGCGTCCATTGGGCAAAAAAAGTTCTTTAAAAATCCACAATGTGACCGAAGACTAGATTGGAAGTGTATTTTAGCGGGGCGTAAGGATTCATATGAAAATTGGACCAGGGACACCGGACAACATCGGGCAGACGCAGAATGCAAGCCAGACTGCGCGCGTAGGCCAGACGCCTGGCGCACCGCAAAGTCTGAGTTCGCAACAATTCGGTTTGGACCGGGTGGACGTCTCCGATGTCGCGCAGACAGCAGCCTCGGTGATCGGAAGCACCGGCGATCAGCGGGCCCAGCAGGTCGCAAATCTGACACAACTCTACCAATCGGGTCAATATACCGTCGATCCCGCCAAATTGAGCCAAGCTATCGTCGATCAGGATACGGATCCGAGCAATGTTCCTTGAAACGGATGTTAACGCGCCGCGGACGGTAGCGGAAGAGCGCACCGAAGATTGCACTACCGAAGATTTCACTAATGCCTGGCTGGATCGTGTCGAAGCGTCCATCGAGCGGGCACACGCGGTACTGCTCAGTCCACGGCGCAGCGGCCTGCTACAGTTCATCAGCGAGATGGAATGGGCTTGCCGCGAACGCTCGGATTTGACCGCCAGCCCCGCTATGGCGCCCCGGCTGGTGGCCTTGCAGGAGCGCCTGACAGTGGTTCGATGCCTGCTTCGCCAGGCCGCCGTGTTTGAACAAGCCCGCGTACAGTTGGAAACAGAAGGCGTCGTCGGCTATACGCCGAGAGGCTTGGAACGGGCGTTGTGAATTGCGATGATTAGCTTAAACGCAGCTCTCGATTTGGCCGGTGCCGCGCTCAGTGCGGACTCGCAGGCGATTGGCATCACCGGTCAGAACCTTGCCAATCAGACCACGCCAGGATATGCGGCACAGATTGTCGAGCCGCAAGCCGATGCCTTCGATATCAGTCAGGGTTTGGCCGGCGGCGTCAGCATCGATAGCGTAGATAGCCGTAGCCAGTTCGCGGAGCAGGCCGTCTGGTATCAGCAGGGCCAGGCCGGACAATATCAATCCTTCACCGAGAACGCCACCGCTGTCTCCCAGGTGCTGGATTTGAACGACCCCACCGGGTCGACGGGCATTCTGGGCTCCCTCACTCAGTTGTTGCAGAGCTTTTCCACGCTGTTGGCGTCACCCAACTCCAGCGGTCCGCAGAATGGGGTGATCGAGGCCGCACAGGCTTTCGCCGCCAATATCAGTAGCGCGGCCGAAACCGTGCAGCAGACGGTGACCAACGCACAATCGGCGGCCGACGACGTAGTGTCGCAAATCAACCAACTGGTGGGGCAGGTCCAGGAGTACAACCAGCAGCTCCAATCGGGAGTTCCGCCCAGCGCGACAGCGGAGGCGCAGGTGTACTCGTCGCTGGAGACGCTCTCCAACCTGGCTCCCATCAGTGCACAGCAGAATAGCAACGGCACCATATCGATTCTGATGAACGGAACAACGCCGCTGCTCACCGGAACTCAGCAATTCAAGCTGCAAGCGGATCTGGTGGGGCCGGCGCCGGGTGCGGCGTATCCGCAGGGCAATCCGACGCTGCGGATACTGGACGGCCAGGGCCAGGATATTACCAGTTCGGTCACCGGAGGCCAGCTCGGCGGGCTGATCAACTACGTGAACAACTTCGCCCCAACGCTGATCGGCAACGGGAGCCAGCAGGGCGCGCTGAATCAACTGGCGCAGGGATTGGCGGATTCGGTCAACGCGACGCTGGGTGGCTCCACGCCGCTGTTTCAGTATGGCTCCGGAGACCCGTCCTCGATCGCGCAGTCGCTGCAGGTGAATTCGTCCTATACCTCCACCGATCTTTCGAAAGCCATGGCGGCAAATCCCAACGCCATGGAGAGTCTTTCCAACATCGCCTCAGGCGCCACGCTGGCGGACCAAATCAACGGCCAAAGCTTCTCCACCTTCCTGAGCACCACCGAGAGCAACGCTGCCAGCGCCATCAACACACAGCAGTCCGGGCTCACCATGTCCACGCAACTGCTCGAACAGGCGCAGGCCAATCGGACCCAAGTGCAAGGCGTCTCCCTCGCAACCGAATCCGTCAACCTGATACAGTATCAGGAGGCTTTTCAGGCGTCTGCGGAAGTCATCAGCGTGATCAACACCATGATGCAGGATGCCGAAAACATGATCACCGCAACCACCTGATCCAAAATCTTGGCTTCAGCGTCATTGCTTACTCTTGATTTACAGGCAGTTCCGAATGGCAGGGGAATTGCCTTCCTCAGACCTTGATGGTGGACGGATTATCGAAGCTCGAACAATATCTCGACGCTGTCAGCGCGCGCCAAAAGCTGGTGGCGCGAAACATCGCCAATGCCGACACGCCGGGGTATAAAACCCAGGACATCGATTTTCAAAGCGAACTGAGCCGGGCGTCCGGTTCCTCGCCTACCGTCATCGAGCCTGAGGGCCTGCCCACCAAGAACGACGGCAACAACGTCAGCCTGGACCATCAGGCGCGCCTGCTTGCCGAAAACGATATCCGCTTCAACATCGCCACTCAGCTACTGCGCGGAAATATTCACGAAATTCGCGAAGCCATCACCGAAGGACGCACCTCATGAGCCTGTTTGGAAGTCTCTCCGTTTCCGCCTCCGGCATGGACGCGCAGCGCGCGCGCGCCGAAGTGCTCGCCGAAAACCTCGCCAACTCGGAAACCACGCGCACCCCGGACGGTGGACCCTATCGCCGCAAGGACGTCGTATTTGCGAGCAGCACCGTCGAGTCGCCCTTCGCCAGTGAATTTCAGTCCGCGCTGGAGGGCCAAGGCGTCAGAGTCGCGGACATTTCAGTGGACCAGCGCGATCCCGAAAAACGCTACCTGCCGGGACATCCCGACGCGGACGTGGATGGGTATGTGGCGTTCCCGCGCATCAATCCGGCGGAAGACATGGTCGATCTGATGACCGCCTCGCGAGGCTATCAGGCCAACGTTGCGGCCATATCGGCCGTGAAGGACATGATCCAGCGCTCGCTCGACATCCTCAAGTAAAAGGGAACCTTATCAGATGCCCTCCATCCCGTCATTTCAACCGATTCGAAACATTCCCCTGCCGGAGCCGATCGCGCCGGCAACGGGTGGCGCCTCCGGCTCGGATGCTTTCAGCTCCATTCTCCAGCAGTCCATCCGGAATGTCTCGCAATTGCAGAGCGGCGCGGATACAGCCATCAACCAGTTTGTCTCCGGAGAGCAGGACGATCCACACACCACGATGCTGGCCGTGCAGCGTTCCAGCCTGGCTTTCGATATGTTCGTGCAGGTCCGCAACAAGGTCGTGCAAGCATATCAGGAAGTCATGAAGATGCCTGACTAGTTTTGGGATAGAACGGGAGAACCGGATTGGATCAATTGCAAAAAATCTGGAGCGCGATGTCGGCCTTTCAAAGGGTCTCCATCGTGGTGGCCGTGCTGGCCGCGGGAGGGGCGTTCCTCGCGATCTCAAGCTGGCGCCATGATTCGAATTTCAAAGCCCTGTATCGCGGCATGGCCGGCGAAGATGCCGCACAGGCCGTGCAGAAACTCAAAGAAGGCAATATCGAGTACCGGCTGGAGGACGACGGCAATACCATTCTCGTCCCCACCGACAAAGCTTCGGAAGCTCGCTTGCTGCTGGCTCGCGAAGGGCTCCCGAAGTCGGGCCGCATCGGGTTCGAGCTGTTTGATAAAACCAATTTCGCCACCACGGACTTCGCCGAGCAGGTCAACTACCGGCGCGCGCTCGAAGGCGAGCTCGAACGAACCATCGCCTCGCTGGGTGAGATCGAAAAGGCGCGTGTGCACCTCACGTTCCCGAAAGATTCCGTGTTTGTCGAATCGCGCCAGCCCGCCAAAGCCAGCGTGCTGCTGAATCTGCGCCGCCAGGCGTCGCTTGCCCCGGAGAATGTCGCAGCCATCGCGCATCTGGTCGCCAGCGCGGTGGAGGGCTTGTCTCCACAGCAGGTCACCATTGTCGACTCGCACGGCGATCTGCTCAACAAGCCTCGCAGCGGCGACACGTTGGGCTCCGCCTCCGAGGGCCAGTTCGAGTATCAAGTCAATGTCGAGCATGAGCTGACAAAGAAGCTCAATGAGACGTTGGATCCTATACTGGGCGCCGGAAATTACCGGACTGGGGTTTCGGTCGAGTGCGACTTTTCGGGCGTGGAGGAAAGTGAAGAGGTGCTGGACCCGGCCAAGTCCGCGATTGTTTCGTCGCAGCGCACCGATGAATCCGCCGCTGGCCGCCTGAACGCAGGCATCCCCGGGGTCGCCTCGAATCTTCCTAATCCTCCGGCCGCCGCCGCGGCGCCCGCCAGCGGCACCACGCGCCGCACGGAGAACACCAATTACCAGACCAGCCGGATGGTGCGCCATGTGGAGCATCCGCGCGGCGCGGTGAAGCGCGTCACGGTCGCCGTGCTGCTGGATCAGGAAATGAAGTGGGAGAAAAAGGGCGCCAATTATAGCCGCACGTTTATCGCACCGCTTCCGGAAAAGATCAATGTGATCAAGAATCTGGTCACCAACATCGCGGGGATCAATGCGGCGCGCGGCGATCAGGTGACTGTAGAAACGCTGCCCTTCGATGGATCCATTCGAGAGGATCGGCCAGACGCGCCGAGCGCGCACAGCGGCTTACCCGCCGGCCAGGATAAAGCGCCCTGGTACCTGAAGAAGGATCCGAAAATCATCGCAGGCGCCGCAGCCGGTGGAGTCCTCATAATCGGCGCCGGCATTTGGTTCGCGGCGCGGGGTCGCCGTCATCGTGTCGCCGTCACCGAAACGGTGGCTGCGCTGAATCCAGCCACGCCGCGGCCGCCCTCCGCGGAAATTTCCCCGGTGGCCGAGGATCCTCTATCCCAGGAACAGCAGCTGATCGATGCGCTCAAAGTTCCGATGCTCTCGTCGACAAAAAACGAGGCGCTGACCAAGTACCTGCGGCAGGAAGTTCGCAAAGATCCGGCAGCCGCGACGCAGCTCCTGCGGACCTGGCTTCTGGACGAAGAGAGTTAGGACTATGGGCGCAAACCGAATCATCAAACAGGCGAGTTCCTGCCGGACTTTCGATTGGAACGCGGCTGCCCCGCGCGAAATGCCGGCCGCCGCGCCACAGCCGGCTCCCCCGGTACAAACGCGGCAAAACGACGACGAGCAGCTCCGCCAAGCTGTACAGAGAGCGTACCTGGAGGGAGAAGCCGCCGCCCGAGCCGCGCTCGAAGAACCCGCGCGAGCGGCCAATGCGGAGCTTATGCGCGCCGTCGCCGGACTTTCGCAAATGCGAGCCGTCATTTATAAGGAAGCGCAAGCCGATCTGCTGCGGCTGTCCATGGCGATCGCGCGGCGAATCGTGCATCGCGAGCTGCTGGTCTCTCCCGACATCCTCCAAAGCATCGTCTCGGTGGTGCTCGAGAAGCTCGATCGCCAGGATGTACATCGCGTGCGGGTGCATCCGGCCATCGCAGTGCGCCTGGACCAGGACTTGAAGAATCTCCCGCACCAGCGGTCGATTCAGGTTGCGCCCGATCCAACGCTTGAGCCGGGCGCCTGTATCTTCGAAACCGGACGCGGCAACGTCGACGCCGGCATCGATTCGCAGCTCGCCGAAATTGAACGCGGCCTCGCGGATCGTCTGGAAGCATGAACCCCGCGGACAAATCTCCGCTGGCGGGTTTCGAGCGAGCCCTCGATCATATCGATCCTATGCGGCGCACCGGAACGGTCACCGAGGTCACCGGCATGATCGTACAATCCACGGGACCCCTGGCGGCGGTCGGTGAGGTGTGCGAAATCGAATCGTCGGGCAATCGCCGCATTCTGGTGCAGGTGGTCGGATTCCGCGATGGCCAGCTCCTTTCGATGCCGCTGGAGGAGACCGATGGACTGGTTGCGGGCAGTTCGATTGTGGCGCGCGCCGATGAATCCAGCGTGCGGGTTGGCCCGGGTCTTCTGGGACGCGTTCTGGACGGCTACGGCCGGCCGATCGACGGCAAGCCTCCGATCGAATCCGCCGTTCATTATTCACTGCAGGCGGCGCCGCCGAATCCCCTGGAGCGCCGGCACATCACGGAGCGTCTGGTTACGGGCGTGCGCGCGATCGATGGCATGCTGCCGATCGGCAAAGGCCAGCGCGTGGGCATTTTTGGCGGCAGCGGAGTTGGCAAAAGCGTGCTGCTGGGCAGTCTGGCGAAACATAATGCCGCGGACGTGACGGTGGTCGGGCTGATTGGCGAGCGAAATCGCGAGGTCCTCGAATTTATCGATCACGAGCTCGGTCCGGAAGGCTTGCAGCGATCGGTCATCGTGGTGGCGACCTCGGACCGGCCGGCGCCTTTGCGGGTGCGCGCCGCGCTCACGTGCACGGCTATCGCCGAATACTTTCGCGATCAGGGATTGGACGTTATGCTCATCATGGACTCGGTCACGCGGCTGGCCATGGCGCAGCGCGAAATCGGACTGGCCGCCGGTGAGCCTCCCAGCCAGAAAGGCTACACGCCGTCCGTGTTCGGCCTGCTTCCCAAGGTCTTCGAGCGCGCCGGCAAGTTTCAGCGCGGCTCCATCACCGGACTCTATACGGTGCTGGTTGAAGG